>Ga0228702_1000613_pt1 | contig 26343 bp, 21 predicted proteins | sample McNCre217_Aug_MG_2_FD_178018 | JGI IMG/M metagenome (GOLD analysis project Ga0228702, IMG submission 178018) | Freshwater microbial communities from McNutts Creek, Athens, Georgia, United States - 20-17_Aug_MG | ecosystem: Environmental > Aquatic > Freshwater > Creek | place: USA: Georgia...
TCTCTTGCGCGTGCAGCGAGCGTCCCGAGGTCTGGATGTGGTACTTCAGTTTTTGTGAACGCTCGTTCGCGCCGTACTTCTCTTTCATGGCCACGGCCCAGATGCGGCGCGCCACGCGGCCGAGCACGGTGTATTCCGGGTCCATGCCGTTGCTGAAGAAGAAGCTCAGGTTGGGCGCAAAGTCGTCGATGTGCATGCCGCGCGCCAGGTACGCCTCCACAAAGGTGAAGCCGTTGGACAGCGTGAAGGCCAGCTGGCTGATTGGGTTGGCCCCGGCTTCGGCAATGTGGTAGCCGCTGATGGACACCGAGTAGAAGTTGCGCACGTCGTGGTGCACAAAGTACTGCGCGATGTCGCCCATGACCTTGAGCGAGAACTCGGTCGAGAAGATGCAGGTGTTTTGACCCTGGTCTTCTTTCAGGATGTCGGCCTGGACCGTGCCGCGGACATTGGCCAGCACCCATTCCTTGATCTTGGCGGTCTCGGTTTCTGTGGGCTCACGGCCGTTTTCGGCCTTGAACTTGTCGATGTTCTGGTCGATGGCCGTGTTCATGAACATGGCCAGGATGGACGGCGCGGGGCCGTTGATCGTCATCGACACGCTGGTGGTCGGATTGCACAGGTCAAAGCCCGAGTACAGCACTTTCATGTCGTCGAGCGTGGCCACGTTCACGCCCGAGTTGCCGATCTTGCCGTAGATGTCGGGGCGCAGGTCGGGGTTGTTGCCGTACAGCGTGACCGAGTCGAACGCCGTAGACAGCCGCTTGGCGGGCATGCCCTCGCTCACCAGCTTGAAGCGGCGGTTCGTGCGGAAGGGGTCGCCTTCACCCGCAAACATGCGGGTCGGGTCTTCGCCCTCGCGCTTGAAGGCAAAGGTCCCGGCGGTGTAGGGGTAGCTGCCGGGCACGTTGTCGAGCATGAGCCACTTCAAAATCTCGCCATGGTCTTCGTACTGGGGCAGGGCCACCTTGCGGATGGTCGTGCCGGACAGGGACTTGGTCGTCAGCGCGGTGCGGATTTCCTTGTCGCGGATCTTGACCACGTATTCGTCACCGGCGTAGGCCTGTTGCATGTCGGGCCATTGGGCCAGCAGCTTTTTGGCGGCGGGGTCTTGCACGGCTTCGCGGGCCGTGGCCAGGTCGATCGCGGCTTCGGCGGCTTTGGCGCGGCCGGGTTTGTCCACTTCCAGCATCTTTGCTGCCGCGTGCAGTTGCTGAATCTCACGGGCCAGCTTGGCCTGCTCGCGGGCGCGCTTCTTGTAGCCGCGCACGGTGTCGCTGATTTCGGCCAGGTAGCGAGTGCGTGCGGGTGGCACGATGGGGGTCTGGTGGGTGGAGTGGCGCACGCCGACCAACGGCAGGCGGCCTTCGGTGACTTTCAGGCCCAGCGCAGCCAGACGAGTTTTCAGGGCCTGGTACAGGGCCGTGACGCCGTCGTCGTTGAAGCGTGCCGCCATGGTGCCGAACACCGGCATCTGCTCGGCAGGCACGGTCCAGGCTTCCTTGTTGCGTTGCACTTGCTTGGCCACGTCGCGCAGCGCATCGCTCGCGCCCTTGCGGTCGAACTTGTTGATGGCGACGAACTCTGCAAAGTCCAGCATGTCGATCTTTTCAAGCTGGCTGGCGGCGCCGAATTCGGGCGTCATCACGTACATGGGCACATCCACATGCGGCACGATGGCAGCGTCGCCCTGACCAATGCCCGAAGTCTCAACGATCACCAGGTCAAAGCCAGCCACCTTGCAGGCGGCGATCACGTCGGGCAGCGCGGCTGAAATCTCGGAGCCGAAATCGCGGGTGGCCAAGCTGCGCATGAAGACGCGCGAACCGTTGGACCAAGGCGAGATCGCGTTCATTCGGATGCGGTCGCCCAAGAGCGCACCACCGCTCTTGCGGCGCGAAGGGTCAATGGACACCACGGCCACGCGCAGGCGGTCGTCCTGGTCCAGACGCAGGCGGCGCACCAGCTCGTCGGTCAGGCTAGACTTGCCCGCACCACCTGTGCCGGTGATGCCGAGCACAGGCACCTGGGTTTTGGCGGCTGCGGCACGCAGGGCTTCGACAACCTGGGCGTCAGCTTTGCCGTTCTCCAGGGCGGTCATCAGCTGCGCCAGGGCGCGCCAGCTCATTTCGGTGTGGCCCTGGATGGCTTCGATCTTCTGGGGCGCCAGCGACGAGAAGTCCTTGTCGGCGCGCATCACCATCTCGCCGATCATCCCGGCCAGGCCCATCTTCTGGCCGTCTTCGGGGCTGAAGATGCGCACGCCATGGCTGGCGAGCATGCGGATTTCTTCGGGCACGATCACGCCGCCGCCGCCGCCGAACACCTGGATGTTCTCGCCACCACGCGCTTTCAGCAGCTCGACCATGTAGGTGAAGTATTCGTTGTGGCCGCCCTGGTAGCTGGAGACCGCGATGCCTTGCACGTCTTCCTGCAGGGCGGCAGTCACGACCTCGTCGACCGAGCGGTTGTGACCCAGGTGAATGACCTCGGCGCCCATGCTCTGCAGGATGCGGCGCATGATGCCGATGGCGGCGTCGTGGCCGTCAAACAGACTGGCGGCGGTGACAAAGCGCACCTTGTTGGTGGGGTGGTACTCGGCCAGGGCCTTGAATTCAGCGGAAAGATCGGTCATTCGGAGTCTCCAGGGGCTGTGACTTTACGTTTACGTAAACGTCAATCATACCGATTTGTACGACATCCAATTGAAGCGAGGCTTACAAGCGCATCAACCTAGGGTTTACGCCAGTCCCTGAGGTGACCGGGATGTAAATTTTTTCAATCACTGGTTAAATGATGGCGGCCAGAATCTCGCCTGGTTTGATTCCAATCCCACAACTCCCAAGGAGACTCCATGATTCGCACTGTAAAACTCACAACTTTTGCATCTCTGATGCTGGCAGCTGGTCTGAGCTTTGCTGCAGACAACATCAAGATCGGTGTGACCGGCCCCTACACCGGTGGCTCGTCCTCCATGGGCGTGAGCATGCGCGATGGTGTCAAGCTGGCCATTGGCGAAATCAACAAGGCTGGTGGCGTGTTGGGTCGTCAGCTGCAAGCCGTCGAGCGTGATGACGAAGCCAAAAACGAGCGTGGCGTGCAAATCGCCCAGGAGTTGATCAACAAGGAAAAAGTGGTTGCCACTTTGGGCTTCATCAACACTGGCGTGGCTCTGGCTTCGCAGCGTTTCTATCAAGAAGCCAAGATCCCGGTTTTCAACAACGTGGCCACCGGCTCGGTCGTGACCCAGCAGTTCAAAGCCCCTGAGTTCCCAGACAACTACATCTTCCGCAATGCGGCGCATGACAGCATCCAGGCCCCCATGATCGTGGAAGAAGCGATTGGCCGCCGTGGCTTCAAGAAAGTCGCCATCCTGGCCGACTCCACCAACTATGGCCAACTGGGCCGTGAAGACCTGGAGAAAGCCCTGACCGCCAAAGGCGTCAAGGCCGTGGCGGTTGAAAAGTTCAACATCAAAGACGTGGACATGACGCCTCAGCTGCTCAAGGCCAAAGAGGCCGGTGCAGAAGCGATCCTGACTTACGCCATTGGCCCAGAGCTGGCACAAATCGCCAACGGCATGACCAAGCTGGGCTGGAAAGTGCCGATGGTCGGCAGCTGGACTTTGTCGATGGCCAACTTCATTGACAACGCAGGCCCTGGCGGCGAGGGCGCACGCATGCCCCAGACCTTCATTCAGGAACCCAACACCGTCAAGCGCAAGGCTTTCATTGACGCTTACCTGAAGACCTTCAAGCCCAAGAACAACCGCATCGACTCGCCTGTGTCTGCGGCCCAGGGCTATGACTCGGTTTACCTGCTGGCAGCCGCCATCAAGCAAGCTGGCACCACCGATGGCCCCAAAGTGCGCGAAGCCTTGGAAAGCCTGCAGACCAAGGTGGAAGGCGTGGTGACGACCTATGACAAGCCGTTCACCCACGACGACCACGAAGCCATCACGGCCAACATCCCCGTGTTTGGTGAAGTCAAGGGCAGCCGTGTGGTTTACGCCTACGAGGAAGACCGTCAGAAGGGCTCTGACATCCGCACCAAAGCGGTGAAGAAAGAGGCGGCCAAGCAGCCTGCCAAGAAGTAATTTCTGGGTCCCCAGAACCGCACCGGCGGCTGCTGCTCCGGTGCGGTTCTTTTTCCTGACGTGAATTAATTTCAAACACCCGAGCGCATTTATGGAAATTCTGCTGCAACTTATTTACAGCGGCGTGGCCCTGGGCATGATCTACGCGGTCATCGCGTTTGGCTATCAGCTCACCTTTGCCACATCTGACACGCTGAACTTTGGCCAGGGCGAGGCCTTGATGCTGGGCGCTCTGGTCGCCCTGACCCTGGTGGACGGCATGGGCCTGAATTACTGGCTGGCCATTCCTATCGTGTGTGCCTTTGGTCTGCTGCAGGGCGCGGTGGTCGAGCGCATCGGTGTGCGTCCCGCCATCAAGATCAAGAGCGAGTTTGGCTGGATCATGTCCACCATCGCGCTGGGCATCATTTTCAAGAACGTGGCCGAGAACGTCTGGGGCCGGGATGACCTGAAGTTCCCATCGCCATTGCCAGAAGCCCCCATGAAGATTCTGGGCGCCAACGTGCTGCCCATGGAAATTCTGGTGATCGCCGGTGCTGTGGTGATGATGCTGGCGGTCGAATTTTTCAACCGCAAGACGATTTATGGCAAAGCCGTGGTGGCCACCTTCAATGACCGCGATGCGGCCAAGCTGATGGGCATCAATACCGGTCTGGTGATCACTTTCTCGTACGCCTTGTCTTCACTGACCGCTTCATTTGCAGGTATGTTGATCGCGCCTTTGACGCTGACGGGTGCCACCATGGGCTCGGTGCTGGGTCTCAAGGCCTTTGCCGTGGCCATCATCGGCGGGCTGACCAGTGGCATGGGCATCATCGTGGGCGGCATCATTTTGGGCGTGGCAGAAACCACCACCGGTTTTTACCTGTCCACCGGCTACAAGGATGTGCCCGGTCTGGTGCTGCTGCTGCTGGTGCTGGCTGTCAAGCCTGCGGGCCTGTTTGGTAAATCAGCGATCAAGAAAGTTTGAAGAACATGAATCGCCAACATTTTTTCGCCGCAGTGCTCGGCTTCGTGTTGCTGGCCTTGGTGCCGGTGTTCACGCAAAACCCTTACTACATCCACCTGATCGAAACGATCATGATCTATGCCGTGCTGCTGTTCGGTCTGGACATTGTCGTGGGCTACACCGGTCAGGTGTCACTGGGCCATGCAGGCTTGTTCGGCATTGGCGCTTACACCGCCGGTGTGCTGTTCCTCAAGGTCGGTGCGCCGTTCTGGGTCATTGTGCCCGCCAGCATCGCGGTTACCGCGTTTTTTGGTGCCTTGCTGGCCTTGCCTGCACTGCGGGTGTCCGGTCCTTACCTGGCCATGGTCACGTTGGCCTTTGGCACCATCATCCAGATCCTGATCAACGAGATGACCTTCCTCACCGAAGGGCCCATGGGTTTGAAGATCCCCAAGCCCACGGTGGCAGGCTACAAATTCAACGAGGAATCGTTTTACTGGGTAGTCTGTGCCATGCTGGCCCTGTCGCTGCTGGTGGTGCACCGTGTGTTGCGCTCCCAGCTGGGTCGCGCCTTTGAAGCGCTGCGCGGCAGCCCGGTGGCGTCCGACTGCATGGGGGTGTCGGTCTACAAATACAAGGTTTATGCCTTCGTCATCAGCGCCGGTTTTGCCGGTCTGGCCGGTTGCCTGTATGCCTATTCCGAACAATACATTTCGCCCAACACCTACAACAACGAACTCACGGTGATGTTCTTGCTGGCCATCATCATGGGGGGCCGCAAAACCCGTCTGGGGGCCTTGTTGGGGGCCGCCATCATCGTGTTGCTGCCCAAACTGCTCGACGACCTGGAGGCCTTCCGCATGGTGGCCAGTGCCCTGGCGGTGCTGATGCTGGTGGGCGGTGTCATCGGTGTGTCGCGCAAGATCACCACCGTCAAAGCCATGGCGGTGCCGGTGCTGGGCACGGCGGCGCTGGCAGCCTTCTCCTTCTGGCTGGAGAGCATCACGGACTGGCGTCTGTCGATCTTCGGCCTGATGATCCTGTTCGTGGTGTATTACCTGCAGGACGGCATTGTGGGTTTCGCCCGCAGCCTGCTGGGGCGTCGTGGCGCCAGCCAGTCTACGGTGCACCATGTCCTGGCTGCAGGCCAGGGGGACCCGATTTTGCAAGCGGTCAAGAACACGGGTGAAGACCTGCTGGTGGCCAAGCAAGTGCTGATGCAGTTCGGTGGTCTGAAGGCCATCAACCAGGTGGACTTGCGCATCAAGCGCGGCACCATCCACGGCCTGATCGGTCCCAACGGCTCGGGCAAGAGCACGATGATGAACGTGCTCACGGGCATCTACGTGCCCACGGCAGGTTCGATCGAATTCGAAGGTCGCTCGGTGGTGGGGCGCACCTCGTCGGACATCGCGCTGTCGGGCATTGCGCGCACTTTCCAGAACGTGCAGCTGTTTGGCGAGATGACCGCGCTGCAAAACGTGCAGGTAGGTTTGCACCACACGTTCGAGAGTAATTTCCTGGATGTGGCGCTGGCCACGCCGCGCTCCAGGCGCGAAGAAGCGGCGGCCACCCAGCGTGGCATGGGCTTGCTGGCCTTTGTCGGTCTGGCCGACCTGGCCGACGAGCAGGCACGCAACCTGCCTTACGGTAAGCAGCGCCTGCTTGAAATTGCCCGTGCGCTGGCGCTCGACCCACAGCTCTTGCTGCTGGACGAGCCCGCAGCGGGCCTGACGGCCCCTGACATCAAGGAGCTGGTGTCCATCATCCGCAAGATCCGTGACCACGGCATCACCGTGATCCTGATCGAGCACCACATGGACGTGGTGATGGGCGTGTGCGACACGGTCTCGGTGTTGGACTTTGGTCAGAAGATTGCCGAAGGCCAGCCTGCAGAAGTTCAAGCCAACGAGAAGGTGATCGAAGCCTACCTCGGCGGCACGGCCGCCTGAGCGCACACGGGAGAACAATGACATGTTGACAATCAAAAACCTCGAAGCCGGTTACGGCAAAGTCCATGTGCTGCATGGCATTTCGCTCGAAGTGCCCAAAGGCAAGGTGGTGACCCTGATTGGCTCCAATGGCGCTGGCAAGACCACCACCATGCGTGCTGTCAGTGGCATGATCGCGCCCACGGCGGGCGAGATTTTGCTCAACGGCGAGCGCATCGATGGCATGGAGTCCTTCGCCATTGCCAAGCGTGGCCTGGCCCACTCGCCCGAAGGCCGCCGCGTGTTTGCCACCATGACGGTGACCGACAACCTGCTGCTCGGGGCCTTCCCTCGCCTGACGGGCAGCCGTCCCAAGGGCGATGTGGCCGGTGACCTGGACCGTGCGATGGACCTGTTCCCGCGCCTGAAAGAGCGCCGTGACCAGCTCGCAGGCACCCTGTCGGGTGGCGAGCAACAGATGTTGGCCATGGCCCGCGCCGTGATGCTCAACCCTGAAGTGGTTTTGCTCGACGAGCCCTCGATGGGCTTGGCACCAATTCTGGTGGAAGAGGTTTTCAAAATCATTGCCAACCTCAAGAGCCAAGGCGTGACCATGCTGCTGGTGGAGCAATTTGCAGCGGCCGCGCTGAATGTGGCCGACTATGGCTATGTGCTCGAAAACGGTCGCATCTCGGTGCATGGCGAAGCCAGCAGTCTGAAAAACGATCCCGCCGTGAAGGCCGCTTATCTGGGCGGCGGACACTGATTTTCACCACAGTGATCGAGGTCGGGACGGGGCTATCATGCAGGCCTTGTCCCGGCCTTTTTCTATTTTTTGAAACCATGAATGCGATGCTTTCACCTTCTTCGATGACCGTGCAGCCTGCACAAGGCTATGCGGGCAATGTCAGTCCCGAGTTGGCCTGGTCCTGGGTGCAAGCGGGGCAAGCCGTGCTGGTCGATGTGCGCACCGATGCCGAGCGTGCCTGGGTGGGTTTCGTGCCGGGTGCGCAAGCGCTGGCCTGGAAGCAATGGCCGGGCATGGCGATGAACCCCGACTTTGACGCGGGCATCCAGGCTTTGGGTGCAGGTGAACAAAAACTGGTGCTCTTGTGCCGCAGCGGCGTGCGCTCGATTGCCGCTGCGCAACGTGCCACTGAATTGGGCGTACAAGCCTACAACATCCTGGAAGGCTTTGAGGGCGACCCCGATGCCCACGCCCAACGCGGGCACGTGGGCGGCTGGCGTCTGCGCGGCCTGCCCTGGCAGCAAAGCTGAGGGCCGCTGACCGGTAATCAGACCCCGGGCGGGGTTCGAGACAGCAGCGTCTGGTTGGCCATTTCGTAAGCATGGGCCAGTTGCAGCAAAGGCAGTTCGCCCTGCGGTTTGCCGATGAGTTGCAAGCCCATGGGCAAGCCGTTGGCGCCAAAGCCTGCAGGCACGCTGATGGCTGGCAGTCCGGCGAGCGTGGCGTAGATCACGACTTCCATCCAGCGGTGGTAGGTGTCCATGGGCCGCCCGGCCACGGTCTGTGGCCAACGCATGTTCACATCAAATGGCCAGACCTGTGACACGGGAATGGCCAGCACATCAAACGACTCAAACAGCTCGACCATGCTGGCCAGAAAGCGCGTGCGCGAGGCGCTGGCGGCCATCAGTTGCGCGCCGGTCAGTTGCAGGGACTGGTCATGTTCCCACAAGGCTTCGGGTTTGATCAAGGCCCGGTTGGCAGGCTTGAGCAGGAAGGGGGCCACACGCGGCCCGACCAGCGCCTGACGCCAGACCAGCCAGGTTTGCCAGATTTGCTCGGGCGGCATGCCCAGGCGGGCTTCGTCCACGCGGCAACCCATGCTGGTGAAGGAGCCCAGGGCCGACTGGCAGATGTCCAGAATGCCATCCTCCATGGGCAGGTAGCCCTGCAAGTCACCCAGCCAGCCGATGCGCTGACCCCGAATGTCGGTGTCCAGATTTTGCGCAAAGGTTTGCGGGTCTGCGGTCAGGCTCAGCGGGCACAGGCGGTGTGCTCCGGCCTGGGTGGACAGCAGCATGGCCACATCCCGCACATGGCGACCCATGGGGCCTTCGGTACCCATCTGGGCAATGTAAACATCTGTGGCCGGTTGCATGGGCACACGCCCCTGCGAAGGGCGCAGGCCGAACACATGATTCCAGCCTGCGGGGTTGCGAAGGCTGCCCATGAAGTCCGAACCATCGGCCACGCTCAGCATGCGCTGGGCCAGGGCCACGCCTGCACCGCCACTGCTGCCCCCGGCCGACTTGCTGGGGTCCCAGGCATTGCGTGTGGCACCAAACACTTCGTTGAAGGTGTGCGAGCCCAGGCCAAATTCAGGCGTGTTGGTCTTGCCAATGACGATGGCGCCTGCGGCTTTCATGCGCGAGGCCATCAGACCGTCTTCGCCTGCCACAAAGTCTTTCATCAAGGGGCTGCCCAAACTGGTGCGCAGACCTTGCACGTTGGCCAGGTCCTTGACGGCTTGGGGTATGCCGTGCAGCCAGCCCATGGATTCGCCGCAGGCCAACTGGGCATCGCGTTCATCTGCCTGGGTCAACAGCGTGGCACTGTCCACGCGGCTGACGATGGCATGGCTGGTCGGGTTGAGCCGGTCCACCTGGGCCAGCGTGGCGCGCATCACCTCGTTGCATGACACCTGCCGGGTGTGTATCGCACGAGACAAGTCGAGTGCGCCGAGTTGGGTAATGTCCTGATAAGCAATCGTCATGTTTCGCTTTATAGTGTTCTGAGCCTTTGTTCCTTGTCCCCGTTTTGACTGGAGTATCCGATGAAGCGTCGTTCCCTTTTTGCTGTGGCCGCTCTGGCGACTGCCCTGCTGTCCCCGTTCATGGCGCTGGCCCAGAACCCGGGCAAGACCCTGCGCGTGGTGCCGCACTCCAACATCACGATCCTGGACCCGATCTGGACCACGGCGTTCGTGACGCGTAACCACGGCTACATGATTTATGACACCTTGTTTGGCACCGATCTGGCAGGCAAAGTCAAACCCCAGATGGTGGACAAATGGAACGTCAGCAAAGACAACCTGACCTGGACATTCACACTGCGCGAGGGTCTGGAGTTTCACGATGGCAAACCCGTGACCAGCGAAGACGTGGTGGCCTCTATCAAGCGCTGGGCCAGCCGTGACAGCTTTGGTGGCGTGCTGGCCAAGAGCGTGGACAGCTACGCCACGCCCGACGCCAAGACCTTTGTGATCAAGCTGAACAAGCCTTTTGGCGTGATGCTCGAAGCGTTGGGTAAACCCTCGTCGAATGTGCTCTTCATCATGCCTGCGCGCATTGCTGCCACACCCGGCAGCGAGCAGATCAAGGAAAACATTGGCTCGGGGCCCTACAAGTTCGTGCCAGGCGAATACAAACCTGGCGAGCGCCTGGTTTACGTGAAGAACGAAAAATACAAGCCACGCAACGAGGCACCTGACGGCACCACTGGTGGCAAGAATGTGTACCTGGACCGTGTGGAGTGGGTCATCATCCGCGACCCGCAGACGCAGTTCAATGCGTTGGTTGCAGGGGAGGTCGACATCGTGGAGCAACCCACGTTTGAGCAATACGCCTCATTGAAAGCGCAAAAAGACATTCAGCTGGTGGATGCCCAGCCTGCAGGCCTGCAGTTCATCCTGCGTTTCAACCATCTGCATGCCCCGTTCAACAACGTGAAGATCCGCCAGGCCGCGATGGTCGCACTGGGTCAGGAAGCGCACCTCAAAACCCAGGTGGGCGCACCAGGCATGTACACCTTCTGCAAGAGCATGTACCCCTGCGGTACACCGTTCGCCAGCGACAAGACCAGCATCTTCACCGGCATGGCCGATCCCAAGAAAGCGGCTGAAATGCTGAAAGAAGCGGGCTACGACGGCACCCCGGTGGTGCTGATGCGTCCGACTGATCTGGCCGCGATTGCCAAGCTGCCGCTGGTGGCCAAGCAGCAGCTGGAAGCCGCAGGCTTCAAGGTCGACATGCAGCAGATGGACTGGGCCACCCTGGTGGCACGCCGCGCCAAGAAAGACGCTCCGGCTCAAGGCGGCTGGAACGCCTTCATGACCGCCTGGACGGCTGGCGATATTTTGAACCCGCTGACCATGGCCATGATGAACGCGGCAGGTGACAAGGGCTGGTTTGGCTGGCAGGACGACAAGCAGATCGAAGACCTGAAAGTCAAGTTTGCCCAATCGACCACCGACGCACAGAAAAAGCAGATTGCAGAGCAGATCCAGGTGCGCGCCATGGAAACCGCCACGCATGTGCCGCTGGGTCAGTACTTCAACCCCGCAGCCCTGCGCAAAAACATTTCGGGCTTGGTGCCCGGCGGTGCACAGGTCTACTGGAACATCAAGAAGAACTGATCCTTTCTCCTATCGGGAACAGCTGAAGTTTTATGCTGAGATTCTTGCTGCAGCGCCTGCTGGCGCTGGTGCCCGTGCTCTTCACGGTGGCGGTCATCGTTTTCCTGATCCTTCGGCTCACGCCGGGGGATCCGGCCGCCGTGATTGCGGGCAACAACGCGACCAACGCAGACATTGACCGCATCCGCGAGCAATTGGGCCTGACCAAACCCCTGTTCACGCAGTTCATGATTTGGCTGGGGGGCGTGTCGCAGGGTGATCTGGGGTACTCCTTTTACCTGGGCAAGCCGGTGACCGAACTGATCGCCCAACGGATCGAGCCCACCTTGTCATTGGCTGCAGGCACCATGGCGCTGGCCGTGCTGGTGGCGGTGCCACTGGGCACGTTGGCGGCCTGGCGCATGGGAGGCTGGCTGGACCGCATGCTGTCGGGCTTTGCGGTGGCCGGGTTCTCGGTGCCGGTGTTCGTGATTGGCTACGTGCTGATCTACATCTTTGCCATTGAGCTGCAATGGTTGCCCGTGCAAGGCTACCGGCGTTTGTTTGGCGAGTTCTCTCAAGGGGTGGGCGCCTGGGCTTATCAGCTGGTATTGCCCTGGTTGTCGCTGGCCACGATTTATGTGGCGCTCATTGCACGCGTCACGCGAGCCAGCGTGTCCGAGGCGTTGACCGAAGACTACATCCGCACGGCCCGTGCCAAGGGCGTGACCGAGCAGGTGGTCTTGCTGCGCCATGCGTTGGCGAATGCGGCCGTGCCCATCGTCACGGTGATCGGCATCGGCATCGCCTTGCTGATCGGTGGGGTGGTGGTGACCGAGACGGTCTACGCCATCCCCGGCCTGGGCTCGCTCACGGTGGACGCGGTGCTCAACCGCGACTTTCCTGTCATCCAGGGCGTGGTGTTGTTTTTCAGCGTGCTCTATGTGCTGATCAACCTTCTCGTGGACCTGAGTTACCTCTGGCTGGACCCCCGCATCCGTTACTGAACACCATGAATGCCATTTTTCGCAAACTGCTGGCGAACGGGTCCATCCGATTCGGCGCCAGCGTCCTGTTGCTGCTGATCGTGGTGGCCGCCATCGCACCCTGGCTGGGCACGGTGGACCCGGCCGCCATGGATTCGGGCAACATCAACACCGGGTCGGGCACAGTGGGTCAGTTCGCCTTGCTCGACGGCTCCAGCGTGGCCCACACCTTCTGGATGGGCGCGGACAACTTTGGTCGCGACATTTACAGCCGCGTGCTCTACGGCACCCGTGTGTCCCTGCTGGTGGGCCTGTTCACCGCCTTGGTGGCCCTGCTGGTGGGCGGTGCCTTGGGCATGCTGGCCGGATACTTTCGGGCGCTCGACATGGTGCTGATGCGTTTCATGGACGGCCTGATGGCCATCCCCGCCATCTTGCTGGCCATTGCGCTGGTGGCGGCCTTGGGCGCGCAGCTGTGGACGGTGGTGGTGGCGATCGCCATTCCCGAGATTCCGCGTGTCACGCGCCTGGTGCGTTCGCTGGTGCTGACTTTGCGCGAGGAGCCCTTTGTGGAGGCGGCTCGCGCACTGGCCACGCCCACGCCGGTCATTTTGCTGCGCCACATCCTGCCCAATGCGATGGCCCCGCTGATCGTGCAGGGCACCTTCATCGCGGCCAGCGCGGTGCTGACCGAAGCCATCCTGAGCTTCCTCGGCCTGGGCCTGCCGGCCGACATCCCGACCTGGGGCAACATCATGGCCGAAGGCCGGGTGCAGTTCACCCAGTACCCGGGCAATGTGCTGTTCCCGGCGCTGTTTCTGGTGCCCACGGTGCTGGCCATCAACCTGCTGGGTGACGGCCTGCGTGACGTGCTCGATCCCAAATTTGCCAAACGGAGCGGCGCATGACACAAGCCGTTTCTCAAGCTGCACTTTCGCCCGTTTTGTCCATTCGCGGCCTCTCGGTCGCTTTGCCTGCGGGCGGTGACCGCGCCAACGCTATCACCGAGGTGTCGCTCGATATCCTGCCGGGCCAGACCTTGTGTGTGGTCGGTGAGTCGGGCTCGGGTAAATCGGTCATGGCCACCACCGTGATGGGCTTGCTGCCCAAGGAGCTGAAGCCAGTGGCCGGTGATGTGCTTTTGCAAGGCGAGTCCCTGCTCCAGGCCTCGGCGGTACGGCTGCGCCAGCTGCGTGGCAGGGCCATGGGCATGGTGTTCCAGGAGCCCATGACAGCGCTCAACCCGGTGATGACCTGCGGCGACCAGGTGGACGAGTTGCTGTCCACCCACACCGACTGGCCTGCCGAGCAGCGCCGTGCCGAGATCCTGCGGGTGTTCGAGCGGGTCAAGTTGCCCGATCCGGCACGCATGCTGCGCAGCTACCCGCACCAGTTGAGTGGCGGGCAGCGCCAGCGCATCGTGATTGCGATGGCCGTGATCTTGAAGCCTGCGCTGCTGATCTGCGACGAACCGACCACGGCGCTCGATGTGACCACGCAAAAGGAAATTTTGCGATTGATCGCCGACCTGCAGCGTGAGCAGGGCAGTGCTGTGCTGTTCATCACCCACGACATGGGTGTGGTGGCCGAGATCGCCGACCAGGTGCTGGTGATGAACCAGGGCCAGGCGATGGAGCGCGGCGACAGCGAGCAAGTGCTGCGCCGCCCCCGCGCCGAGTACACCCGCCAGCTGCTGGCGGCCGTGCCAGGCATGACGCCGCCGCCCGCCAAAGCCGAACCCCAAGGCCCAGCCTTGTTGTCGGGCCAAGGCGTGGGCAAAACCTACATCAGCCACGACTGGCTGGGCCGCAGCCGCCCTACGGCCGCCCTGGTGGATGCAGCCGTGGCCGTGCGTGCGGGTGAGACGGTGGGCATTGTGGGCGAGTCGGGCTCAGGCAAGTCGACGTTTGCGCGCTGCCTGATTCGCCTGATCGACCCGACCGAGGGCCGGATTTTGTGGGACGCCGACGATGTGGCCCGCATGCCCGAGAGCCAGTTGCGGCCGCTGCGCCACCGCGTGCAGGTGGTCTTCCAGGACCCGAACCGCTCGCTCAACTCGCGCCGCACGGTGGGTCAGTCCATGGTCGAAGGCGCGATGAACTTTGGCCAGTCGCGTGAGCAGGCCGAAGCGCTGGCCGTTGAATTGATGGCGCAGGTGCGTTTGCCTGTGGAGGCCCTGAAGCGCTACCCCAGCCAGTTCAGTGGGGGCCAGCGCCAACGCCTGGCGATTGCCCGTGCGCTGGCCTGCCGTCCGCAGGTGTTGGTGGCCGACGAGGCTGTGAGCGCGCTCGATGTGAGCGTGCAGGCCCAGATCCTGAACCTGCTGCGCGAGGCGCAGTCGCGCCTGGGCCTGGGGCTGTTGTTCATCACGCACGATTTGCGCGTGGCCGCCCAGCTGTGTGACCGCGTGATCGTCATGCACCAGGGCCGCATCGTGGAGCAGGGCGCGACCAGCGCGCTGTACGCCCACCCGCAGCAGGACTACACGCGGCGGCTGTTTGACGCCGCACCTGCGGCACTGCCGCCACTGCAAGCGCCATGACCCGCATCCTGATCGCTGGTTACCAGCACGAAACCAACACCTTTGCCCCCAGCCTGGCCGATTGGGCCGCTTTCAATACCGGCGAAAACTTTCCGGCCTTTGTGCGCGGGCAGGCCATGCAGGCGCAGCTCACGGGCATCAACATTCCTGTGGGCGGTTTCATTGACGCCGCCAAACGCGAAGGCTGGCAGCTGGTGCCCTCGGCCTGGGCCGGGGCCACGCCGTCCTCGTATGTGACGCGCGATGCCTTCGAGCGCATCAGCGCGGCCATCCTCGAAGACGTGCGTGCGGCCATGCTGCAAAGGCTCGATGGGGTGTACCTCGACTTGCATGGCGCGGCCGTGGCCGAACATGCCGATGACAGCGAGGGCGAGCTGATCGCCCGCATCCGTGCCGTGGTTGGCCCGCAAGTGCCGATCATGGCCAGCCTCGATTTGCACGCCAACGTGACCGAGCGCATGCTGCGCCTGGCCGATGGCCTGGTGGCCTACCGCACCTACCCGCACATCGACATGGCCGACACCGGTGAGCGTGCGGCCGTGCTGATGCGCGAGCATTTGCGTGCCGGGGCCAAGCGCCCGGTGCAGGCCAGGCGTTTGCCGTTTTTGATTCCGCTCAACGCCCAAAGCACCTGGATGCAACCGGCCCAGGCGCTTTACGACACGCTGACCCGCATCGAGGCCGAGACGGGCTGCATGCTCAGTTTTTGCATGGGCTTTCCGGCCTCGGATTTCCCCGAGTGCGGTCCGGTGGTCTGGGGCCATGGTGGCTCGGTGGAGTTGGCGGTGCAACGCCTGTACGAGCAGGTGAGCGAGCCTGGCCAGTGGCGACCCGACGTGTTGCCCGCCCGCGAAGCCGTGGCGCAGGCCCTGGCGGTGGCCGAATCGGCCAGCACCCCGGTGGTGGTGGCCGACACGCAGGACAACCCTGGCGCAGGCGGCGACAGCAACACCACCGGCATGCTGCATGCGCTCTTGCAGCAAGGCGCAGGCAAACGCTGGCCCGGCCAGATCGCGCTGGGGCTGCTGTTCGACCCAGATGCCGCACGCAAAGCCCATGAGGCCGGTGTCGGTGCCCACCTTGATCTGGCGCTGGGCAAGGCCGTACCCACGTTCACCGGACAAGACAGTGACCCGCCCTTGCAGGGCCGCTTTGTGGTGCGCGCGCTGGGCAGCGACGATTGCGAACTCAAGGGCCCGATGATGACGGGCGTGAAAGTCCACATCGGCCTCTGTGCGTGCCTGGAAATCGACGGCGTGCTGGTGGCCGTGGCCAGCGGCAAGATGCAGATGCTCGACCGTGAACTGTTCCGCGCCGTGGGCATCCACCCCGAGCAGATGAAACTGCTGGTGGTCAAAAGCTCCAACCATTTCCGAGCCGACTTCACGCCCATCGCCAGCCGTGTGCTGGTGGCCAAAGCGGCAGGCCCGATGGCCGCCGACCCGGGTGACCTGCCCTGGAAAAACCTCGGCCCGCACACCCGCACCCGACCCTGATTCTTTTCCTGTACCGATTGGAGACAGCATGCGCACCACCGACCTGACCCAATGCACCGCCCACGAACTGTTGCAGGTCTACCGCACGGGCCAGGCCAGCCCGGTGGAGGCGACGCAGGCGGTGCTCGCACGCATCGAGCGGCTGAACCCGCAGATCAATGCGTTCTGTCTGGTCGACGCCGACCGCGCCCTGGCCTGCGCCCGCGCCAGCGAAGCACGTTGGCAGGCACACCGCAGCACAGGTGCTGACCTGGGCGAACTCGATGGCGTGCCCACCAGCATCAAGGACCTGATCCTGACCCAAGGTTGGCCGACCTTGCGTGGCAGCCGCACTGTCGACCCGAAACAACCTTGGGAGGTCGATGCCCCAGCCACGGCCCGTCTGCGCGAAGCAGGCGCGGTGTTGCTGGGCAAGACCACCACGCCCGAGTTCGGCTGCAAGGGCGAGACCAATTCACCGGCCACCGGTATCACCCGCAACCCCTGGAACCTGGACTGCACGCCGGGCGGTTCATCGGGCGGCGCGGCCGCCGCTGTGGCGGCCAGCTTGGGGCCGTTGGCCGTGGGCACCGACGGTGCGGGCAGTGTGCGTATCCCGGCCGCGTTTTGCGGCAACGTGGGTTTGAAACCCAGCTTTGGCCGCGTGCCTGCGTACCCTTTGTCGCCCTTTGGCTCGGTGGCGCACTTGGGCCCGCATACCTTGAGCGTGCGCGACGCCGCCATGCTGATGAATGTGCTGAAAAAGCCCGACGCCCGCGACTGGACCGCGCTGCCGCCTGATACCACCGACTACACCGTGGGCCTGGAAGACGGCGTGCGTGGTCTGCGCATTGCCTATTCGCCCACGCTGGGCTACGCGAAAAATGTGCATCCTGAAATCGCAGCCGCAGTGGATCAGGCCGTCCAAAAGCTGCAGGAGCTGGGTGCCCATGTGGAACAGGTGGACCCGGGCTTTGAAGACCCGCTGGAGATCACCACCGGCCTGTGGTTCCTGGGCGCCCACACCGTCTGGTCAGGCTTGAGCGCCGAGCAACAGGCCGTGGCCGACCCCGACTTTCGCGCTGAGGCGCAATTCGGTGCGCAGCTGACCGCCTCGCAGGTGCAGCAACTCAACCTGCGCCGTGGCGTGTTGGGCTCGCACATGCGCCAGTTCATGCAGCGCTATGACCTGCTGGTCACACCTTCGGTGTCGGTGCCCGCTTTTGAGGCACGTCCTGCGGGCGCGGTGCCGATGGACCCGGTCAGCATGCTGGGCTGGACGCCGTTCAGCTATCCCTTCAATCTGACCCAGCAGCCGGCCATCACTGTCCCGTGCGGTTTGACGAAAGCCGGTTTACCCATGGGGCTGCAGATCGTGGGGCCGATGTTTGGCGATGCGCTGGTGCTGCGTGCGGCTCGGGCCTACGAGTCGGTGCAGCCGGTGGTGCGTCCGAACCTGGCATAAGCTGTGTCTGATGCGGGTGAGTCTGTCGTAATTTCATTATGATGCGGGCATGAATGTTTTGGCCATCGATGTCGGCAACACCCGCCTGAAGTGGGCGTTGTATGACCGCCCCCATCCAGATGCGGTGTTGTTAGCGCATGGTGCCGAGTTTCTGGAGAACATTGAAAGCCTGTCGGAAGGTGCTTGGGCCGACCTGCCTGTGCCCGAGCGGATGCTGGGCTGCATCGTGGCTGGAGACGCTGTCAAACGCCGTGTGCAGGAGCAGATGGAACTGTGGGATTTCACGCCTCAGTGGGTGGTGGCCAGCGCGACCGAAGCAGGGCTGGTCAATGGTTACGACCATCCGACACGCCTGGGCGCTGACCGTTGGGTGGCCATGGTGGGGGCACGACAGCGCATGCTGGCCACGGGTCAAAAGCGCCCCCTGGTGGTGGTCATGGTGGGCACGGCAGTGACGGTGGAGGCGATTGACGAGCACGGCCGATTTCTGGGCGGTTTGATCTTGCCCGGCCACGGCATCATGCTGCGTGCACTCGAATCCGGTACGGCAGGCCTGCATGTGCCCACGGGTGAGGTGCGACCTTTCCCGACCAACACCAGCGACGCCCTGACCAGCGGTGGCACCTACGCCATTGCAGGCGCTTGCGAGCGCATGGTGCAGCACTTGCGCGAGCACACTGGGCTGGAACCTCTGTGCTTCATGACCGGGGGGGCAGGCTGGAAAATGGCGCCCAGCATGTCCATTCAGTTTGAACTGGTGGACAACCTGATTTTTGACGGGTTGCTCAGCTTGTCTCAAGCCCGCTTCGGCTGACCTTTTCAGGCCTGGGGTTCGCTGTAGGCAGCGCTCAGCGCCCTCAGATGCCCCTGCAACTCGGCGCTGCTCAGGTAGGGCGAGAGCAAGGCCAGCACATGGTGCGCCCCCCGGCTCAAGGCCAGGCCCGCGCTCTCAGGCTCCAGTGCCCGGCGCGGATCACGCACATATTCGTAACTGAGCCAGTACGTCACCATCACCGCCATGCTGGCCGATAAGGTTTCCACGTTATCGGCATCGATGGCCATCAGGCCTGCCGCTGCCAGGGATTCGAGCATCATGCGCAGTGCATGTGTCTTGCGCTCCAGCACCTCGCGGAAATGCTTTTCCAGGTGCCGATTGCCGGACAGCAGGTTGTTCAGGTCGCGGTACAGAAAGCGGTGGTTCCAGACCTGCTCAAACAGCGAGTGCAGGAAGAACCAGGTGTCTTCGATGTCCTGCACATCGCCTGCGGCATCCAGCAGCCCCAGCATGGCGCTTTCGTACTGGTCAAACAGATGGTTGACCAGGGTGTCTTTGGATGGGAAGTGGTAGTACAGGTTGCCGGGGCTGATGTTCAGCTCCGACGAGATCATGGTCGTCGAGACATTGGGCTCGCCAAAGCGGTTGAACAACTCCAGCGTAACGGCGGCAATGCGCTCGGCGGTGCGGCGGGGCGCTTTCTTGGCCATGGATGGGCTCAGCCGGTGTGTCTGTATGGGTCAGCCACGGGCCGCCCGGCGCGCTGGGCTGGTTTTTTTGGCGGTTGCCTTGACTGCTGGCTTGGCGCCGGACTTGACTGGGGTGTTGACCGAAGCCTTGGCTGTGCGGCTCTGGGCCAGCTGTTCTTCCAGCGCGTGGATGCGTGCCTGCAGCACCTGCATGTCCTGCAAGGTGGGCATGCCCAGCCGTTGCAGTGCTTTGGCCACACGCTCTTCGAAAAGGTGCTCCAGCTTGTCCACGCGCACCGAGGCTTGCTGTCCGAAGTCCTGTGCCAGATGGGTCAGGCGGGCCGTGGCCTCCTGCAGGCGTTGCTGGGCTTGTTCCTGGCTCTTGCGCTGGAAGGCCAGGCCATCGCTCACCAGCGACTCAAAGGCTTTGGTGCCTTGGGCCTGGGCCTGGGCCAGTGCCCCCAGACCGGCCAGCCAGACCTCGTGCGAGGGGGCTTGGGGGGCGTCTGCGGTATCAGTGGGTTTGTGGGGCGATTTGGCCATGGTGACAACTCCTGTGGACAGGCTTCACTTTAACCTGACAGGCGGAGCTTTGCTCCTAAAATCTGCAGACGGATGCGTTCATCCGCCATTTTTCAAATCTGACCCATGACCATCCTTGTCACAGGTGGTGCCGGCTTCATCGGTGCCAATTTCGTCCTCGACTGGCTTGCCGCTCACGACGAAACCATTGTCAACCTCGACAAACTCACCTACGCCGGCAACCCCGAGACCCTGGCCAGCCTGCAAGGCAACCCCCGCCACGTGTTTGTGCAGGGCGACATTGGCGATGCCGCGCTGGTCAGCCGCCTGCTGGCCGAGCACCAGCCCCGGGCGGTGGTCAACTTTGCCGCCGAGAGCCATGTGGACCGTTCCATCCATGGGCCGGGCGACTTCATCGAGACCAACATCGTGGGCACCTTCCGACTGCTGGAGTCGGTGCGGGGCTACTGGTCGGGTTTGTCGGATGCCCATCGCGACGAGGGCGTCGCTCCTACAAAGAGCAGTTTCCGGTTTTTGCACGTGTCCACCGACGAGGTGTACGGCTCGCTGGCCAAGGACGATCCGGCCTTTGCCGAAACGAACCGCTATGAGCCCAACAGCCCCTACAGCGCGAGCAAGGCCGCCAGCGACCACCTGGTGCGTGCCTGGCACCACACCTACGGCCTGCCGGTGCTGACCACCAACTGCTCCAACAACTACGGGCCCTACCACTTTCCGGAAAAGCTGATCCCCCTGATGATCGTCAACGCGCTGGCGGGCAAGCCGCTGCCGGTGTACGGTGACGGCATGCAGATCCGTGACTGGCTGTACGTCAAGGACCACTGCAGCGCGATCCGCCGCGTGCTCGAAGCCGGGCGTCTGGGCGAGACCTACAACGTGGGCGGCTGGAACGAAAAGCCCAACATCGAGATCGTCAAGACGGTCTGTGCCTTGCTTGACGAACTGCGCCCCAAAGCGGACGGCACGAGCTACACCACACAGATCACCTACGTGACCGACCGCCCGGGGCATGACCGCCGCTATGCGATCGATGCCCGCAAGCTCGAAGCCGAACTGGGCTGGAAGCCTGCCGAGACCTTTGAGACCGGCATCCGCAAGACGGTGCAGTGGTACCTGGCCAACCCCGAATGGGTCGCGCATGTGCAAAGCGGTGCTTACCGTGAATGGGTCAGCAAGAACTACGCAGGGCGTCAGGCATGAAGATCCTGCTGCTGGGGAAGAATGGCCAGGTGGGCTGGGAGCTGCAGCGCAGTCTGGCCCCACTGGGGCAGCTGTTGTCGCTGGATCGGCACAGCAGCGATTTCTGTGGTGACCTGAGTCGACCTGCAGAGCTGGCAGAGACCGTTGCCGCTTATCAGCCCGATGTGATCATCAATGCCGCGGCCCACACCGCAGTGGACAAAGCCGAGAGCGAACCCGAGCTGGCTCGCCGCATCAACGCCGAAGCCCCGGCCACGTTGGCGCAGGCCGCAGCACGCAGCGGGGCCTGGCTGGTGCATTACTCGACCGACTACGTGTTTGACGGCCGTGGCGAGCAGCCCCGGCAAGAGGACGACGCGACAGGGCCGCTGGGCGTGTACGGCCAGACCAAGCTCGAAGGTGAGCAGGCCATTGCCGCCAGTGGTTGCAAACACCTCATCTTTCGCACCAGCTGGGTGTACGCCGCACGCGGCGGCAACTTTGCCAAGACCATGCTGCGCCTGGCACAAGAGCGCGAACGCCTGACCGTCATTGATGACCAGCATGGGGCACCCACCGGCGCCGATCTCATTGCCGATGTGACGGCCCATGCCATCCGCCAGGCCCTTCATGGCGAAGCCGCTTCAGGCCTGTACCATCTGGTCGCCAGTGGCGAAACCACCTGGCACGGTTACGCCAGCCATGTGATTGCCCGCGCACAAGCCCTGCGCCCGGAGTTGAATTGGATGGTCAAGGAGATTGCCCCCGTGCCCACCAGTGCATTCCCGACGCCCGCACAGCGCCCATTCAACTCGCGCTTGAACACCCAAAAACTGCAGTCCCAGTTCGGCTTGACGTTGCCGCACTGGCAGCACGGCGTGGACCGCCTGCTGAGCGAAATCCTCTGAGCCGATTGCGGCACAATCCTTTCCAACCTGTTTTCATTGCCACCACCATGACCGAAACCGCTGCTGTTTCCCCTCGCGACCAAGCCCAGATCCTGGCGCAGGCCATGCCCTACATCCGTAAGTTCCATGGCAAGACCCTGGTCATCAAATACGGCGGCAACGCCATGACCGACCCGGCCCTGCAACAAGCCTTTGCCGAAGACGTGGTCTTGCTCAAGCTGGTGGGCATGAACCCGGTGGTGGTGCACGGCGGCGGCCCGCAAATTGAAAACGCCCTGACCCGTCTGGGCAAGAAAGGCGAGTTTGTGCAGGGCATGCGTGTGACCGACGCCGAGACCATGGAAGTGGTCGAATGGGTGCTGGGCGGTGAAGTGCAGCAAGACATCGTGGGCATGATCAATCGCGCTGGCGGCAAGGCCGTGGGCCTGACCGGTCGCGACGGCGCCATGATCCGTGCCCGCAAATTGCGCCTGATCGACGCGCAAGACCCGAGCAAAGAGCTGGACGTGGGCCAGGTCGGCGACATCGTCAGCATCGATCCGTCCATCCTCAAGGCCTTGCAAGACGATGCCTTCATCCCGGTGGTCAGCCCCATCGGTTTTGGTGAGAACAACGAGAGCTACAACATCAACGCCGACGTGGTGGCCGCCAAGCTGGCCACCGTGCTGCAGGCCGAAAAACTGCTCATGCTCACCAACATCCGTGGTGTGCTCGACAAAGAAGGCCAGTTGCTCACCGAGCTGACCCCGAACCGCATCGACGAGTTGTGCGCCGACGGCACCATCAGCGGCGGCATGATTCCGAAGATCGCCGGCGCTTTGGATGCGGCCAAAAGCGGCGTCAATGCAGTGCACATCATCGATGGCCGCGTGCCGCACGCCATGCTGCTGGAAGTCCTGTCCGAGCAGGCCTTTGGCACCATGATCAAGAGCCGCTGACACCTGGCCTGCCGCCTACAGGGGAGGAAGACAAATGTCCGAAATGGATGAATCGAACCTGAACGCCTCCGAAGAGGCTGCCCCTGTGCGCAAACGCCCCCGTCCGGGTGAGCGCCGTCAGCAAATTCTGCAGACCCTGGCCAGCATGCTGGAGCAGCCCGGTGCCGAGCGTGTGACCACAGCATCGCTGGCTGCCAGAATCGGTGTGAGCGAAGCGGCCTTGTACCGGCACTTCGCCAGCAAGGCGCAGATGTTCGAGGGCTTGATCGATTTTGTGGACCAGTCCGTCATTGGCCTGATCCGGCAGGTGACCGACCGTGAGCCTGTGGGGTCCAACCAGGCCGCACGCATCCTGGCGCTGTTGATCCAGTTTGCAGAAAAGAACCCCGGCATGTGCCGCGTCATGACCGGCGATGCACTGGTGCTGGAGCACGAACGCCTGCAGGAACGCATCAACCTGCTGTTTGACAAGATCGAATCACAACTGCGCCAGTCACTGCGCGAAACGAATGCCGCGTCGGCCACCCCCACGGTGGACACCCAGGTGCAGGCCTCGGTGCTGGTGGCCTTCATGCAAGGGCGCTTGCAGCGCTTTGTGCGCTCCGGGTTCAAGCGTTTGCCGTCCGAGCATTTGCAGGTGGCTTTAACCCGAATGCTTTAAGCGGGCAGAGCGCCGGGCCCTGCACCGCCTGATCCGTCAGATCACTTGCCGAACAGCTTGAGCAGATGCTGCCAGCCGCGCAGCAGCAAGCCCGAGCGTTCCACATCCGCTTGTGCCACCAGTGGGGTTTCGCCCACGGTTTTGCCGTTCGAGGTGGCGACCACTTTGCCAATCACAGCGCCTTTGGCCACGGGGGCTTCCAGGCCAGGATTGAGCTGCACAGCGGTCTGCACTTGCTGGCCGCGTGGCACCGTGAGCATCCAGGGCGAACCCAGGCCTGCAGCGACCGTGTCCATCTTGCCAAAGCTGATCTTGGCGGTGGCGACCACCGCGTCGGCTGCGATTGGCGTGACTTTCTCGAAGCTGCCATAGCCCCAACCCAGCAGGGTTCGGGTCTGATCGGCCCGTGCCTGCGCGCTGTGGGTGTTGAGGATGACCGAGATCAAACGCATGTCGTTGCGCTTGGAGGAGGTCACCAGACAGAAACCGGCATCGGCGGTGTGGCCGGTCTTCAGGCCATCCACGGTGGGGTCGGTGTAGAGCAGGGCGTTGCGGTTGCCTTGCTTGATGCCGTTGTACTTGAACTCGCGCTCGGCGTAGAGGGGGTAGTACTCGGCACCGTCCTTGATGATGGCGCGCGCCAGGATGGCCAGGTCACGCGCCGACGACTTGTGTGCCGGATCGGGCAAGCCCGTGGGGTTCACAAAGGTCGTGTGCGTCATGCCCAGGCGCTGGGCCTCGGCGTTCATCAACTTGGCAAAGCCCGCTTCTGAGCCTGCCATGTGCTCGGCAATCGCTTTGGACGCATCGTTGCCCGACTGGATGATGATGCCGCGCAGCAGATCGATGACGGTGGCCTGGCTGTTCAGCGGCAGGTACATGCACGACTCGGCGCTGGTGCCTCGGCACCAGGCGTTCTCGCTCACGGTGACCAGATCGGTCTGCTTGAGTTTGCCTGCACGCAGCGCCTGCTCGACGATGTAGCTGGTCATCATCTTGGTGAGCGAGGCCGGGGGCAGCGCCTCGTCGGCGTTGGCCGAAGCCAGCACTTCACCGGAGTCAAAGTCCATCAGCAGCCAGGCTTTGGCAGGCAGGGCGGGCGGGTTGGCCGCCAGGGCGACCTGCGCTTCCAGGGGAGGCAAGGCGTTGGTGGCTGCTGCCGCTTTTTTGCTTGCCGCGGGCTTGGAGGCTGCCGCTTTGGCTTTGGGATGTTTGGCTGCGAAGGCGCTTGAACCAGAAATCAGGGCACCTGCGGCAATGGCCAGGGCAATGGAGAGTTTGGAAAAAGTGGGGGTGTGCATGGTGTTCATCGGTAGAACCCCGATTGTCGCGGATTGGTGCCGACTTTTTGAAGGTGAACCGGCTTGTAAACCCTGTGTCTTGTACTGCCGACCTGCAGTCAGCGGTCTTTTGTCTTCACCAATTCCACAAGGTCCCATCATGCTGCAGCCGGTTCACCGGCAAATAAGCCCGCTGGTAGGGGTACTTGGCTGCCAGTTTCTCGTCAATGTCCACCCCGTGGCCGGGTGACTCGCCGCAGTGCATCATGCCGTGCTCAAAACGGTAGTCGTGCGGGAAGACCGACAGCATTTCTTCGCTGTGGGGCATGAACTCCTGCACACCAAAGTTGGGCACCCAGGTGTCAAAGTGCAGGGCCGCGCCCATGCAGACCGGCGACAAGTCGGTCGCGCCATGGCAGCCGGTGCGCACTTGGTAGAGGCTGGCCAGGTCGGCGATGCGCCGCAGGTGCGTGATGCCGCCTGCGTGGACCACGGTGGTGCGGATGTAGTCGATCAGCTGTTTCTCGATCAGCGTCTTGCAGTCCCAGATGCTGTTGAAAATCTCACCCACCGCGATCGGCGTGGTGGTGTGGTGGCGTATCCACTGGAAGGCGTCCTGGTTTTCTGCGGGTGTCGGGTCTTCCATCCAGAACATGCGCACGGGTTCGAGCGCTTTGCCCAGCTGCCCAGCTTCAATGGGCGTCAGGCGGTGGTGTACATCGTGCAGCAGGTGGATGTCCGGGCCCACAGCTTCGCGCACGGCTTCAAACAGGCCGGGCGTGTGGCGCAGGTATTTTTCGGTGCTCCAGTCGTGCTCGCCGGGCAGGTTGCCGTCGGCAGGCTCGTACATGCGTTTGGCACCGCTCACGCCATAGACCTTGTTCAGCCCCGGCACGCCGCTTTGGGCGCGGATGGCCAGGTAGCCTTCTTCTTTGTGGCGCAAGACTTCATCGATGGTCTCGGCAGTGTCGCGGCCATTGGCGTGGCCATACACCATGACCCCGGTGCGGCTGCGCCCGCCCAGCAGCTGATAGAGCGGCATGCCTGCCATCTTGGCTTTGATGTCCCACAGCGCGGTGTCCACGGCGGCAATCGCGCTCATGGTCACCGGGCCGCGGCGCCAGTAAGCGCCTTTGTAGAGGTATTGCCAGATGTCTTCGATCTGCTGCGGGTCGCGCCCGATCAGGCAGGGGATCACATGGTCCTCAAGGTAGCTGACCACGGCCAGCTCGCGGCCGTTGAGCGTGGCGTCGCCGATGCCGGTGACGCCCTGGTCGGTCTCGATTTTGAGGGTGACAAAGTTGCGGCCGGGGCTGCAGACGATGACGCGGGCGGCGGTGATTTTCATGGCTATGGCCTTCGTGTTCAGGCTTCTTGTGCCAGCAACTGCTGGATGGCTGCGTCCACACCGTGCTGCAGAAGCTGCTGGTGCCAGTGCGTGACGCGGGCGATCCACGCCGCGTGCTGCGGCAGGGCGTTGCCCCACAGGTCTTCGCGGGCCAGCAGGGCGCGCACACAGGCTTCGGGCTCGGTGCGCTGTGCAGCGCCCAGCGCCATCAGGCTGT
>Ga0228702_1000616_pt1 | contig 26312 bp, 9 predicted proteins | sample McNCre217_Aug_MG_2_FD_178018 | JGI IMG/M metagenome (GOLD analysis project Ga0228702, IMG submission 178018) | Freshwater microbial communities from McNutts Creek, Athens, Georgia, United States - 20-17_Aug_MG | ecosystem: Environmental > Aquatic > Freshwater > Creek | place: USA: Georgia...
TAAGCCTGTAGCTAAAAAACCTGCAAAACCAGTGGCTAAAGCTACTAAACCTGCCCTTAAAAAGCCTGTTGCTAAGCCGGCAGTTAAGAAGCCAGTGGCTAAGGTAAATAAACCGGTTGCTAAAAAACCTGCAAAACCAGTAGCTAAGCCAGTGGCAAAAAAGCCAGCAGCTAAGCCAGTTGCCACAAAAACCGCAAAACCGGTAGCTAAGCCAGTAGTTAAGGCGGTGGCGAAGAAGTTGGAAGTTAAAGCAAAGGCGCCGGTAAAAGGAAAAGTGGCTGAAGCTAAAAAACCTGAATTAAAAAAGGCGGATGCTAAAAAGGTTGAAGTTAAAAAAGGTAAAGAGAAAGAAGTTGTTGAGCAAGCTGCTGTTGCTGAAGAGTTAGTGGAGCAGCCTAAAAAGACACGTGGCCGTAAACCAAAACCAGTTGAGCCGGTTGATCCTAATGTGGATAACAGAACCGATCGCCAAAAGGCGCGTGATCGTAAAGCTAAAGAAAAGGCTTTGTTACAAGAATTCAATGCCCAAAAATTAGGTAGTGAAGAGCAGCAAGAGTTACGTCGTGCGCGCTTAAAGCACTTGATTAAGATGGGTAAGTCACGCGGCTATTTGACGCATGGCGAAATTAATGACGTGATGTCAGATGAAATCTCTGACTCAGATTCATTAGAAACCTTGATTGGTTTATTAAGTGATATTGGTATTACTGTTTATGAGCAAGCTCCTGATGCTGAGACATTGCTCTTAAATGAGAACGCACCTTCAGCAACTACAGAAGAAGAGGCTGAAGAGGAAGCTGAAGCAGCGCTATCAACTGTTGACTCTGAGTTTGGTCGTACAACTGATCCTGTGCGTATGTATATGCGCGAGATGGGTACTGTTGATCTATTAACTCGCGAAGGCGAGATTGTGATTGCCAAGAAAATTGAGGCTGGCCTCAAAGAGATGGTGATGGCTTTGTCTGCTTGCCCAGTAACAATTATTGAAATCCTAGATAACGTGCAGAAGATTGAAGAAGGCACGATGGAAATTGATGAGTTTGTGGATGGTTTGGTAGATCCTAATGCTGAAGATATTCCGATGACCGCTGTTGAGGAAGAGGAAAATCTTGATGAAGAAGACGGTGACGAGGAAGATGAAGGCGGCGGTGGTGGCGGTGGTAATACGGCCTCAGCTAAGCAATTAGAAGAATTAAAGCAACTTTCTTTGGTGAAATTTGCGGTAATTCGTGCGCAGTTTGACAAAATGCGTAAGGCCCATGAGAAAGAGGGTTACAACTCACCAGCTTATAAAAAGGCTCAAGAAGCGATTCGTCATGAGTTGATGGGATTCCGTTTGACAGCGAAGTCTGTTGAAAAACTTTGCGACACAATGCGTAAGCAGGTAGAGCAAGTTTGGAATTTAGAACGCAGTTTGGTGCGTATTTTGGTGGACAAGGTGGGCGTGCCTCGTAATGAAGTTCTAGCTGCTTTGCCAAAAAATGCTTTGAATTTGAAGTGGACTGCGATGCTTCTTAAAGAGAGCAAGCCATATAGCGCTGTTCTAGAGCGTAATGTGCCTGCTGTTCAAGAAGTTCAACAAAAGTTAATTGATATTCAAACAAATGTTGTATTGCCACTTCCTGAGTTGAAGGAAGTGAACAAGCAGATGAATGAAGGTGAGAAACGCGCACGCGCTGCGAAGCGTGAGATGACCGTTGCTAACTTGCGTTTGGTTATCTCGATTGCTAAGAAGTACACCAATCGCGGTTTACAGTTCTTGGACTTAATTCAAGAAGGTAATATCGGTTTGATGAAGGCGGTTGATAAATTTGAATACCGTCGTGGTTATAAGTTCTCAACTTATGCAACATGGTGGATTCGTCAGGCAATTACGCGTTCAATCGCTGATCAAGCGCGTACGATTCGTATCCCAGTTCATATGATTGAAACGATCAATAAGATGAACCGCATTAGCCGTCAAATCCTTCAAGAAACTGGCAATGAGCCAGATGCAGCAACGCTTGCAGCGAAGATGGAAATTCCAGAAGATAAGATTCGTAAGATCATGAAGATCGCTAAAGAACCTATCTCTATGGAAACACCGATTGGTGATGACGCAGATTCTAATTTAGGTGACTTCATTGAAGATACCAACACATTAGCGCCTGCTGAAGCTGCGTTGCATGATTCAATGCGTGATGTGGTGAAAGATATTCTTGATTCATTGACCCCGCGTGAAGCGAAGGTTCTTAGAATGCGTTTCGGTATTGAAATGAGTACCGATCACACATTAGAAGAAGTGGGTAAACAATTCGATGTAACGCGTGAGCGTATTCGTCAGATTGAAGCCAAAGCTTTACGTAAAATGCGTCATCCAAGCAGAAGCGATAAATTAAAGAGCTTCTTAGAGGAAGATTAATCCATAAGGGCCCTTAGCTCAGTTGGTTAGAGCAGAGGACTCATAATCCTTTGGTCCGCGGTTCAAGTCCGCGAGGGCCCACCAGTAATAAAAAAGCCAACCTTCGGGTTGGTATTTTTTTGCCACGCATTAAATAATGTGTAATATATTACACATTTTATGCTATAGTGTAACCATGAATTTACGAGAAATTGGTCTTAAAGTCGGGCAGCGCCGTACTGATTTAGGTTTATCCCAAGATCGGTTAGCAAAGCTTTGTGGTCTTTCAAGGTCGACAATTCATCATCTAGAGAAGGGTAGCTTAAATGATTTGGGGGCTGCTAAATTATTGTCTTTGCTATCGTTACTAGGGTTGGATGTGATTACGCAAGAGCACAATAAAAAACATCATGGCTTGGATATGGCGAGCAAGACAGCGAGTGTTAGTTATAAGACTAAGTTACAAAGCGGTGATTTATCGTATTCACTGGCTTGTGGAGAGTTGCCTGAGAAAATTTACCCTCATGTGGCAACGTTATTAGATGAGGCACCATTGGAAATTATCGTGTCTGCGGTTGAGGAAGCGGCAAAGATTAATCACATTAAACCTAAAATTATTTGGAAAAATATTTCTCGGTGGGCGCATGAGATGCATTCACCAAGATCGGCTTGGGCTTAGTTCATGAATAGAATTATTGAACGTGAACTTCCTGAAGGTGTGTGGGAGAATTTATTACCTCATGCGCTTTCGATTATTGAAAATATTAAGAAGCATGGAACTGCAAATCCATTTTGGACTTTGGGTGGAGGTACGGTATTAATGTTTCGCTATCAGCATCGACTTAGTAAAGACATTGATATTTTTGTTCCGGATCCACAATATTTAGGTTTTGTCACGCCACGTTTAAGTGATGTTGCAGCATCTGTTAGTACGGACTATGTTGAAGATCAAAGCTCTTATGTTAAGTTGATTCGTCCGGAGGGGGAAATTGACTTTGTTGCATCTCCAAATCTAACTGAAGTGCCATTTGAAATATGGAATATTGGCGGGCAACACATTAAGGTGGAAACTGCTGCGGAAATTGTGTCTAAAAAGTTATGGCATCGTGGTGATCGGGCAACGGCTCGTGACCTATTTGATTTGTCTTTGGTAATTGAGCGTGAGCCGGAAGAACTGATTAAGGCAGCTAAGTTTTTGAGAAAAAATGCCACGCCTTTTATTAATCAGATTGAGAGTAGAGCGATAGTCTTGAAAACCCAATTCAATCAAATCGACACTTTGCATTACAAGCCAAGTTACGATGAAGCTGTAAAACGAGTTACACAGTTTTTAAACTCTCTTGAGTAATGTAAGAAGTTGGTGGCGCTCTTCTCATAATTCTTTTGTTAGCAGTGGAGATCCGCGAGGGCCCACCAGTAATAAAAAAGCCAACCTTCGGGTTGGCTTTTTTATCTTGATTGCTTAGATATGAGGTGGCATATACTACTGATAACCATGAGTAATTTTCGCCCACCTATTAATCTGAGCAATATAAAAGATTGGCTATTGGTTTGTTTGATTTGGTTAATCTCGAGGCTTCCTCTGCGTGTCATTCGATGTTTGGGAGCCTTTCTTGGCCTTGTGTTTTGGCTAATAGCAAAAGAGCGTCGCTATGTAGTTTTGACGAACTTACGATTATGTTTCCCGGATATGTTGGATGGCGAACGTAAAAGAATTGCCTTTAAACATTTTATTTATTTTTCGCAGGCCGTATTAGATCGTTCTCTCATGTGGTTTGCTTCTGAAAAAAGAATTCGCCATATTGTGCGTCAGCATGATGAAGAGCGTTTATATAGTAAAGATGGGCGACCCACATTAGTATTAGCGCCACATTTTGTAGGACTTGATGCTACCGGGACGCGCGCCTCAATGATGGGGTCTTGGGTTAGCATGTACGCTAACCAAAAAAATCCAGTATTCAACTACATGTTGCTACATGGACGTAGTCGTTTTACAAGTCCAGTCCTTGTTTCTAGGCAAGATGGTTTGTTAAAAGTAGTTAAGGCGATGAGGCGTGGTACACCTTTTTATTATTTGCCAGATCAAGACTATGGTGTGAAGGATGCTATTTTTACCCCTTTTTTTGGAGTTCCTGCGGCAACGGTGACTGGGGTATCCCGTTTAGCTCGTTTGACTAATGCACGTGTGATTGCACTTGTCTCTAAGATGGTACCTGATGGTTATGAGTCATATTACACAGAGGAGTGGGAAAATTTTCCGGGGGCCTCGGTGGAGGAAGATACATTACGCATGAATCAGTTTATTGAGTCGTGGGTATTGAAGATGCCGGAGCAATACTTCTGGTTGCACAAACGATTTAAAACTCGCCCTGATGGTCAGCCTAGCGTGTACGGCAAGCATCAACGTTGATCTTTTTTATAGTTAACTTTAAAAATCCTAATTAGTTTGAGCTTGCGATTATCGGTTATGCGTAGATTGCATGGTTAAGTAGTTAAAATATAAACCGAATTAGGTGTCATCGATAAAGCTATAGCTAATTAGAGCGTGAAATTTTTTGAATAAAAAGCGGCCAATTAACCATGTCAAGTCAGCCATTAATTTGTATATGGTTAAGGCCAGTGTTTTTTTTGAAAATCAAATTCATTTAAAGGCCTTAGATTTTTCAAGTCGTTGTAAGCAGTTCATTATTCATTTGCCAGAAAGAATAGAGGATATTTTTTCTGATTGGCAATGTCCCAAATCCTTGAGATTCCTATTACCTATTTTTAATAAAGGTATTCAAAGGTTCATTAGTTTTAAAAAATATACGACTTTAAAGCTAACACCCTTTTTCAATTATTGCGCTTGGCAATTTCATCAATTTCAAAATTGGCTGATTAACCCCAATCAGGTTAGATCTAATGGTGGTGTGGCCATTTTTTCTTACGATAGTAAAGACGCAAGAAAAACTTTTATTTTTGTTGCAATAGTTCATGCAATTATTTTTTTGTTGGCTTTAAGTTTTTCAGAGTTAAATAGTAAAAAAACTCCAGACCTCATGATTGAGTTATCGGGGTCGCCAGAAGCTTCTAATGGATTACCCGAGTCGCCTGGTGAGCAGGCCTCACCTAATCCCGTGAAAGATGCTCCTAAAGCAGCGTCAATAGCTGAAAATGCTGATGCAGAGCTTGTTAAGGAGCGGGAGCTAAAGCGCTTGGAAAAGAAAAAAGAGCTTGAGTTAGAGCGTGAGAGGCAAAGGGAAATTGAGCGTGAAAAACAAAAGCAAAAAGAGAAAGAGCGAGAGCTAAATTTAGAACGAGTTAAAGAGCTTGAGCGTGATCGTCAAAGAGCTAGAGAGTTAGAGCAAGAAAGAAAGAGGGAGCTTGAAAGAGAGCGCCAAAGAGCTCGGGAGTTGGATCAAGAAAAGAAAAAAGAACAGGACAGAGTAAAAGAGCAAGAGAGGCAAAAACAAAAAGAAGTGCAGGAGCAGAAGCAAAGAGAAAAGCAATTAGAGCAACAACAAAAGCAGCAAAAGGAAAAGTTACCCGAGCCTAAGAAATTAGAGAGGGATGGTACAGTGCCACCTCCTCCATCTCCAGTTGCCCCCGCAACTCCTGCAGCGCCATCAACCCCTACACCAAGTGCTCCTGCATCGCCTCCGCCTTCATCGACGTCACCTGCCTCATCTTCGGCTGCTGCATCAGCTCCCCCAACATCTGGTGGTGCATCATCCTCGGGTTCTAGTGGTTCTATTAGTGCCAGCATTTCTAATGCACCAGCATCAGCACCAACACTAGATGCTGAACCTAAGGCCTTAACCCAAAGTAACCCTAAGCCAGCTTATCCATTGTTGGCGTTTAAGATGAAGATTCAGGGTAAAGTTCTTTTGATAGTCGATGTTGCTGAGAGCGGTGCTGTGAATAAAGTAACACTCGCTGAGTCGAGTGGTAACGAATCCTTGGATCGTTCTGCTTTAGATGCAGTTAAGAATTGGAAATTTACACCGGCAAGAAAAAATGGCGTGATTGTTAGTCAGGTTATAAAAGTGCCAATCACATTTAGTTTAAAAAATCGTTAATTAGAAAGTTATTTATGGATACCTTGATTGTTAATTCTGTATTTTTATTATTAATACTCGTATCAATTGCAACTTGGTCAATTGCTTTTATGAAATACAAGCAATTGAAGCAAGTTTCTTTGGTTGCTGAGGAATTTAATAAAGAATTCTGGAATGCTAAAAGCTGGAAGGATGGCGAAAAGATCGCTGATGATAGTCAGTCAGACTTAGCTTTGATTGCCCAAGAAGGTTTTAGTGTTTTTAATGAATATAGTAAAAATACAGGTGCCTTAAAGTATGCTGGGGATATTCGTGAGGCATTAGAAAGTCCGTTACATCAAGAAACTCAGAAAATACTACGTCGTCATGAGCGTGGTTTGGCTGAGTTAGCTTCTATTGGATCAACGGCCCCATTTATCGGCCTATTTGGTACAGTTTGGGGCATCATTAATGCGATGCGAACGATTAGTGAAAGTGGTCAGGCGACCATTGATATGGTGGCAGGTCCAATTGGCGAAGCTTTAGTAGCTACAGCGATTGGTATTGCAGCAGCTTTACCAGCAGTTATTTTTTATAACTACTTTTTACGTAAGATGAAAATCTTAACGACTGAGTTAGATACTTTTAATGAGGCTTTTATCCGATTAGCTAGCCGTCAGATCAAACCTAAAAAAGTGACGGGTGAAGACAATGCAAAGTAAAAGTGGTTCTGACGATGGCTTAATGGCTGATCTTAACGTCACGCCCTTGGTGGATGTGATGTTGGTTCTGTTGGTGATCTTCATTTTGATTTCGCCACTCATGGTGCCTCAATCTATGAAGGTGAATCTGCCTAAAACAGCGGCTGTGACGCAAAAAGACCCTGTTAAAAATGTACAGTTGGTTGTTTTATCTGATGGATCTTTGGTTTATCAAGATAATCCGATAACTGATAAGGAATTGGTGGAGGAATTTAAGAACAAATCCTCTGATAAGACCTATCAGTTACAAATTCATGCAGATAAGAAGACTGAGTATGGGCGCATTGCAGAGATTATGGCCTTGGCACAATCTAATGGTGTCACTAAGTTATCTTTTGTAACCCTATCTGGTAGCGGTACCAAGAAGAAATGAACGGTATCACTAGCAGATAGTAATTTCCAACTTTAAGAAGCTAAATTATTTCTCTCCACGCGCTTGGATTCTTGCTTGGCGCAACTCTTCAACATATTCCTGACGCAACTTTTGGATAACGGCTGGCTTGAGACGTTCTTTACTCTCAGCAAAGCTAGATGGTTTGCCTTCACGGCGCTCAAAAACTTTAATGATGTGCCAGTTTTTCCCAATTTGTATGGGGTTTTTAATAATATGTGGCTGGTTCTTTTGCTGTAATGCTGCTTTTAAAGCGGGAGATAGTTGAACCATATTGACCCAGCCTAAATCACCGCCACGGCTAGCTGATGCGTCGATCGAGTATTCATTGGCTAACTGAGCAAAACTAATATTTCTGCTTTTTTGAAGAATTTCTTGCGCAAGTTTTTCGTCGGCAACCACAATAGTCGCTAAGTGATATTCGACGAGCAGACCGTTGGGGCTTAATTCTTTAACTTGACGATCGTATTCCGCTTTTAATAACTGCTCTGTGACGGCATGGTTTTTTAAATATTCTTGGAATACAAGATCGATATAAACATTTTCTTGTGTTTCTTGAGCGAGTAGTTTGATGCCTTTATTTTTAGTGAAGCCGGCACTTTTCGCTTGCTCCATGAGTAGTGCTCGGTTGTATAACTCGTCTCTAATAGCTAAACGTAGCTCCATGCTGTCTGTTTGCCCATTTTGTAAGGCAGTTTGAAGACGATATTCAAATAAATCTTTGTCTAAAACAATGCCATGGAGTAATAAGTCAACGGCTGGCGTTGGTGTGGTTGTTTCATTGGTAGTCTCACTCACCTTTGATTTAGGCTGATTGTCTTCTGCTAGAGCTAGCTGATGACATAAAAACAGACTGCCTATTAAGAGGATTAATTTTAAAAAAAATGAGTGAAGATTCATGATAGTTTGGTGTAATTAACTAGAGCTAGTTTATATAAAATTCTTAAAAATCAATACTATAAGATGTTAAGATTATAAGGTTAAGATTTTAAAAAGGTTAGCAATGGCTGGCATTCACACATTAACAGTGCTTTACTTAACCGGGTTGGCAAGTTTAGGCCAAGCATTTATCTACTTTTTTCTATTGGGCCGAAAGGCATCGCGTGAGCAAGGCGCATGGTTAGCTTATCAGCTGCTAATGGGTTTTGGATTTATTCTTTTAGCTAGTGGCTTGGTTGGTGAGCTTCCTGATTTTTATGTGCTGTCAGCGCTTTTATTATTAGGCGCATATTTAGCTCGTTTTATGGCCATGGCTTCATCTCTAGGCGCTGTATTTACCAAGCGTTTTTTAGGCTTGGGTGTTGGCGCTATTATTTTTGTGGGTATTTTATTTGTTTGGTGCCATTCTTTAGGCGCACCACTAGGTAGTTTAGAAACAATTATTTTGTTGCCTTTAGGGGTCGCTTCAGGATTAACTGCTAAGTATTTATGGGATCAGTGCCAAGACCGTCAGCTGTCCCCCATGTCATTGATGACTTACATCCTTTTGTTGGAGTGCGCTATCTATGGTGTATTAGCCATCGGAGCTTTGGCTGGAATTGGACAAGATTATGTTCGTCCAGAAACTTTGGCGCCGAGCGTAGTCGCTTTAATTTCTTTTGTTATTCAGTTAGTGTTGCCGATGTTGTGGGTTATTGAGGTTGCATTAAAAAAACAAGCATCCTTGGGTGGGGTATTCAAGCTATCTTCATCTGTTGCAGTTAAACCCACTAAAGTTTCTCTGACAGCAAATTCAAGTGTGCCATCTAAACGAAAAAAAGATACGGCATCTGCTGACGTAAATAAAAATTCAGCAGATCATGAGCAGGATGCTCATTTAACCGCCAAAGAATTAGAAGTACTGCGTTTTGTTGTGCTGGGAAAAAAGAATAAAGAGATTGCAGATGATCTTCAGATCTCTGAGGCCAGTGTGAAAGTTCATAAGTCGCGCATGACGGCTAAGTTAGGCGTTAAAACTTTGCCGGAATTAACTTTGGCATTGCAGCAGATAGATGTGGGATCTCAACAAGAATCAGTGCCTGCAACTGCCAGTGTTGAAATTGCGTCTGATACCACATCACAGAATCAGTCATAAAGGTTATTTTGTTATGAAGTCGACTATGTTTATTAGAAATCTTATTGTTGTATGTTTAAGCTTAACTATGTCTGGTGTTTGGGCTGTGACACCTGCGCCAGAAAGATCTGCGCAACCCAATGATCCGACTGCAGGTTCTATTCAGCGAGGCATTGAGCGTGAACTTCCTCAGCCTGCCTTGCCAACGCCCGGACCCGAAAAGCGCCCCCAAGAATTAGCGGCCCCTGAGGCGTCGGATGTGACTGTCATTGTCAAACAGTTTCGCTTGGAAGGTGTCACCTTATTGCCTGAAGCAGATTTGCTAGCTGTTGTTGCACCTTGGCTAAACAAGACATTAAATCTAACTGAATTAAATAAAGCAGCAGATGCTATTGCTCAGTACTACCAATCAAAAGGATTGTTAGCGCAAGCTTTTATTCCACCGCAAAAAATTGAGTCAGATGGTGTTGTGATCATTAAAGTACTCGAAGCTAAATTGGGTGCTGTTAATGTGGAAACTGAAGGTGAAACGCGCTTCGATAAAAGTATGGTGGCCAAGTACATCCTTTACCGAAATCCCATTGGACAATTTGTACAAACAAAGGGCATTGAAGAAGCCATTTATGTGATCAATGAAATGCCCGGTATGGCTGTTAATACAGAGTTAGCGCCTGGAGAGAATGATGGTGAAATTACGTTAAATGTGAAGGCTGCTGATACACCTTTAGTGACAGGTAGTGCGACAGCAAGTAATTATGGAAGTGCTTCTACAGGTCAAGAGCAGGGCATGGTTAATCTTAGTTTGAATAATCCATTAGGTATTGGAGATCAACTAAGCTTGAATGGATTTAAAACAAAAGGAACCAATTATTCTCAAGTTAGTTATAGTGCCCCGATTCATGAGAGTGGATTACGTTTAGGCGTCTCTGTGAGTGATATGAAATATCATACCGTGAATGAATTTGCGGGTAGCTTAGGTTCTTCAAAAACAAGTGGTTTGAACTTATCTTATCCATTGCTACGTAGTCAAACAACTAATGCCAATGCAACTTTAGCCTACGACCATAAGTCATATGTGAATAGTTTGACTTCAGGGGTGACTAATAGTGACTACAACGTCAAGACTTGGACTTTGGGCTTTTCTGGGAATCACTATGATGGCTGGATGGGGGGCGGTATTTCAACAGCTTCTTTGAGTATGACAAAAGGTAAGTGGACGAATCCTTTATGGGACCCAACTGCCACCAATAATTATGGCCAATATACAACGCCTAGTTATAGTAAGTTCAATTTTTCTTTTAACCGCAACCAACAGTTAATTACAGATCAAACTGTTTTAGCGACCTCTTTATCAGGTCAGCGTGCAGTTAATAATTTAGACACCGTTGAGCGTTTCTTTTTAGGTGGTCCTAATGGGGTAAGAGCTTATCCATCCTCACAGGGTTCAGGTGACCATGGAGCCATGTTAAATATAGAGGTGCAGCAACAGTTACCAGAAGGGGTGGTAGGTTACGCTTTTTATGATAAAGGTTGGGTTCAACAGTACAAATCTGAAAGTATCTATCAGCAGGTCAATGCGCAATACTTTAAGGCTGCTAATAATTACAGTTTGGCAGGTTACGGTATTGGCGCTAAATATATTTACCAGGGTTTTACAGTTAATGGCTTTTACGCTGTTCCAATTGGAGGAAATCCTCTTTACCGATATAACGGTACCGATTACGTTAAGCAAAATAGTGACGGTAGGAATGGCAACTATTTTTGGTTGCAGGGAATTTATAAGTTCTAGCTCTTAGCGGCTTTTAAAAATTAACCTTTAAAAAGGTTAAGGTATTTTTAAGAATAGATTTTAGTTAAATCTTAACCTTTTTAATGCTTAAATCCCCTTATGCAAGGGGATATCTTTATTAACTTTACTAAGTAAGAGTTGATTTTAATTTTTTGGAGATGGGAGAGGTAAACTTTTCCATGGCTCCTATTGCTACCCGTCTCAGTTTTCTTTGAGGATTTCATCTTATTTTGGGGCTTATTTCAAATAGATAATCTCTGATTTTATTTTGTCAGGATTTATCAGATTTTTGGTGTGTTAAATACCCTGGCCGCCTTATTTCTTGTGCCTTCCAGGGTTTTTTTTTATAATTCCATTCCCTCAAATTTTTTGGTTTGAGGGCTATGTGAATGATCATGAATCAAAACTATTTTTTTGCAAATCGTGTAGCAAGAAAAAATTGGCTTCTTAGCCAAGGGTTTTGTGCAATCAAAAATTTCTTTTCATTGCCTGAAAAGCCTTATTTGATAAATATCTCAGGGAATGTTGTCCTTACGATGCTAGGTGCTTTGCTAGCACTTGGTGTGGTGCCAGTATTTGCGCAAAATGTGGCGCCAGCTGTTTTACCAACGGGTGGTCAAGTGGTTGCTGGTAATGCGAACATCACGCAAAATGGTAATACCTTAAACGTGGTGCAGTCTTCCCAGCGTGCGGTTGTCAATTGGAGTTCCTACAATGTGGGCTCTCAAGCGAAGGTTGTGTACCAGCAGCCGGACTCAAACTCTGTGACACTGAACCGTGTGACGGGCGTTTCCGCCTCGCAGATTGAAGGTGCGGTTCAAGCAAATGGTACGGTGATTTTTGCTAATACCAACGGTGTGACTTTCGGTAAAACAGCTCAGGTGGATGCGGGTGCCGTGGTCGCTACGACCATGAATCAAACGAATGAAGAGTTCATGGCTGGTAAGACAACCTACAGAGCTGAAGGTGGTGTGAATGCTCAAGGTAAGGTGATTAATCGTGGGTCAATCAAAGCCAATGATTACGTGGCTTTGATGGCGCCTGAGGTTCGTAATGAGGGTGTGATTATTGCGCAAGGCGGTGCTGGTAATGGTGCCGTGGCTCTGGCGAGCGGAAGCGTTGTTACCTTGAATTTCAGTGGCAATCAATTCGTGAGCGTGAAGGTTGATGCGTCGGTCTACAAATCGCTCATCGTCAATCGCCGCTTGATTGAGGCGCCAGGTGGCACCGTCATTATCGCGGCGAATTCGGCGGCTCAATTGATGGCATCGGTCATTAAAAATTCAGGTCGCGTTTCTACGACGTCGATGGTGAGTAATGGTGGTCGTATTGAAATCATTGCAGGTACTGTGAAAAACTCTGGTGTCTTGGAAGCCAATGCTAATGGGGCTTCTGGGAATGGTGGTCAGATTGCCGTGAATGGTGATGTGATCCAATTAAAAGCCCGTAGTGATATTCAAGCAAATGCGAAAACAGCCGGTAATGGCGGCAAAATTGTGGTGATGTCGAATAAGTCGACCACCGTGGCTGGTAGCCTGAGTGCTCAAGGTGGCTCTAGTTCAGGTAATGGTGGTTGGATTGAAACAAGTTCTCATCAGAATTTAACCATCTCCCCGACTGTCAAGGTCAGCACTGTGGCGACTGCTGGTAAAGCAGGTACCTGGTTATTGGACCCTTATGACTTAACGATTGATGCTGCTTCAGCAGCTGTGATTTCATCAGCGTTACAGAATTCCAATGTGACTGTGCAAGTGGTGGGCAATGTTTGCTCGGGGGGAACTTGTACCCAAAATGGGTCTGGTAACCTGAGTATTGCTTCGGGTGTCGAAATTCTAAAATCAGGGTCAACCCCCACAACTTTAAGTTTATTTGCTGACGGTACTTTCTTTAACTATGGGTCAATTAATACTGCACCAGGATCGTTGTTGAATGTTTTGGTTAATTCTAATGCCGTAACTTTATCTGCTGGAAGTAACATTAATGCCAATCAGGTAACGGTGACAGCTCAAGGACCAGTTAATATTTTCGGCTCGATAACTGGAGTTGGGTCTAATCCTTTAGTTAATATTTTGGCAGGAGTATTTAACCTTTATGGAGCGATTGCAGTTAACTCGAATACAGGTAGTGGTGGCAGGGTAACCGTTACCTCTAATAAAGTTACGTTAAGCTCGGGGTCCAGAATGGAAGCCAATGGCTTAACTGATGGTGGTGAGGTTACGGTAACTGCTAATGTAACTGGTGAGGTTAATTCTCAAGGTTGTGTGCAGGCGAACGGTGGCACTGGTCGTGGGGGTACGATTACATTTACCAATACCCAGACAATCCTTATTCAAAATGCAACTCTGCAAGCCGATGGTAACGATGGTGGTCAAATCACCTTGTCTAGTTACTCTGGCGACATCAATATACAAAATAGCTTAATTCAGACGAACGGCTCAACGGGTCGTGGCGGCAGCATTGGCATTTCTGGCGCTAACTCCACAATACTCGTTGCATCCACAATTAATGCACAAGGTTGGAGTCAAGGCGGAACTATTCTCATAGGCAATGATGCGAAGAACGGCACATTGCCTTTTTCTTTGTCCGCTAATTTAGATGCGCAAACTGTTATTAATAGTAATCAGTTAGATGTTGCTAATGCAATCAATGGCGGTTTTATTGAAACATCTGGCGCGACACTTAATCTATTAGCCTCTATTAATGTGGGGCGTGGTGGTATTTGGCTTATCGACCCAAGCGATCTGACGATTGCTGCATCAGGCGGCAACATTACAGGCACTCAAATTTCCAGTGCGCTTGTTGCTGGCGCATCTATCACGATTAGTACAACAAGTGCCACAGCTGGATCGTGTAGTGGAGGTGTTACATGCCCTGCTTCTTATACAGGTGCAGCCGGTAATATTTACATCAATGACAACATTACTAGAACATCTACTGGTGCTGTTGCAACGCTAACAATTAGCGCTTATCAAAATATTTATATTGGTTCGACTTATAGCATCACTTCTACGGGTGGTCCAATCAACGTTAATTTGTATGCTGATAACGGTGGTGCGGCAACAGGTAACGCTCCTTCGGGTAATGGCTATATTAGTTTTGCCGGTGTTTCAATTGCCACCAATGGTGGCAACATCACCTTTGGTCAAAATAAAACTTGGACGCCTGTAACTGGTACAACTATTTTAGGTGGTGGTGATGTGCTCTTTACATCTACGGCAGGTCAGCAATCGCTAATTACTGCTGGGGGTAGCATCAACTTTAATGGTGATGTCATGATCAATAACAGTACGGTTGTGAATGGTGCGAGTGGTTTGAAAATTGACACATCCAACGGAAGTAGTACTGGCGGTGCTGTTAACTTTAATCAAAATATCAATTCAGCGAATGGATTTAGCGCTACAAGTTGCTCGAACTGTGTTTGGTCCAACTCATTAGGCCTCTCCGGAAATGGATATTCAGTTGGTAATACATTCTTAGCAGCATTGACATCAAGTTTGGAAAATAACATTGCGCTAGATGTTTTGAATTCAGTTGGCGGTAATGCGGCCTGGATTGGTGCTTACCGTTATGTTGGTTATGGGGCAGATGGCACATGGCGTTGGGCGACTGGGCCATTTGTGAATGCGGTTGCAAGTGCCAATAACAACAATACTAATTTAGGATTGCCCTTTGGTGCTCAGCAGACTAATACAAGTGGCGTGACTTCTATTTTAGGTATGTTTTCTAGGTGGTATAGTGGCGAGCCCAATAATAGTGGCGGCGCTAATATAAATGTTTGTAGTGAGTGTGCTGCTAATATTTATGGTTCCGTTGCAGGAGCTTCAGCTGGTAAGTGGAATGATAATTCCACTTCAGGTACCTTATCCTATTACATTAAGGAAACCGTTGCAGCGAATTCGCCATTAGTCATTACAACAATGGGGTCAGGTGGATCGGGTGGGCTTGTCACTTTTAATGGCAGTGTTGGTAATGTCAAATCTTTATCTACTTTGACAATTAATGCAGGCAATAGCGCTGCAACCGGTGTTGTATTCAATTTGAATGCAAATACACCCTATAGCCCAATGGGTGGTGGCGTTGTTTCAACTTCCGGGGCACAAACTTTTAATGCGTCACTCTATCTCAATACGCCCGTATATTTTGATACCACGGGTGACTCAAGTTATTCATTAAAACCAATGAGTGGCTCTAGTGGTGCCGTGAGTTATAACGGCACAGTTGATTCATCCACAAGTGCTACGCCACAAATGCTAACCGTGAACGCAGGTTCACAAGCGCTGACGATTGCACAAAATGTCGGCTCTTTGAACCCATTGGGAGCTTTTATCTCTAACGGTTCTGGTACAGCGACGATTAGCGGCAACATTTATACGACAGGTATGCCAGGATTGTTGGGGCAAATTTATTTGGGAAGCAATAGTGCGAGCATTGAGCCCAACACTTGGTCCAGCACGGTCCCTCAAAGTAGGCTCAGTGGTTTTTATAACTACGCTTCTATTTTTATATTAGGTAATACAACGAGCCCATACGGTGCAACAGGTTTAACTTGTACGGGCAGCGCTTGCTATACAGAAGCGGTCGTGATGAAGTTCACGGGGTACTTTACGCCGACAACTACCGGCACTTATTCATTCTTAACGAATTCAGACGACTCATCATTTGTTTGGTTAGGTTCTGCTGGTCAGACATTAAGTTCTTTAATTGCTGGTGTTAATGGAGCAAGCGGTAGTTATAGCTCTCCAGCCTTGCATACTTCAGCAAACACCTTGCCAGGTATGGTGATTAATAACGGTAGTGCACAAGGCGCAACGACTCAAACAGTCACGAATTTATCACTGGTTGGTGGTCAAACTTACCCGATTGAGATTTTCTTCAGTCAAGGTGGTGGTGGCTACCAGATGATTTTCCAGGCCGCAAGCGGAAGCAGTATTACTCTTAATACTTCCACTCCTTATTCACTGGCATCCAATGGTTTTTCTTCAGGCGGTTTGACATTTGCCGGAGCGGTAACTTTTAATGGATCAGCTAGTGTGCTCAATGCTTCTAAAGGACCTATGTCCTTTGGTTCTACTGTTACGGTTAATAGTGGCGCTGGAGTTACCTTTGGTAATAGCGGCACCGCACTTAATTTTAGTATTGCTTCAACTATTAGTAATAGTGGGTCGATGGCTTTTGATTTGGGTTCAGCTAACTCTCTTGCTTTGACCACTTCTAACGTTATCAGCGGTAACGGTACATTTAACTTGAATAGCGGCACACTTACTTTGAATGCGGCAAGTCCTAGTTATAGTGGTAACGTAAGCGTGTTGGGTGGTACCTTAATTGGAGCAACTTCCAGCTCTGCTTTTGGCACGGGAGCGATTACTTTAGGAAATAGCTCAGGCAGTGCATCAGCTACTTTAAATATTGGTACAAACGGGCTTAATTACTCTAATAATATTGCGCTTGGAGGCACTACGGGGACCTTGACATTGGGTGCTACAGGCTCCAGTGTGTCAGGCACATTCTCTGGAGTTATTAGTGGCACAAATAATCTGACAGTTAACAATAGTGCTTCTACTAATAGCATTGTTTTATCGAATGCTTCTAACTCTTATGTAGGTAATACCACCATCACAACAGGTATTTTGTCGATTGGTTCAGATGCAAACTTAGGGAATACATCTAACAATATTATTTTGAATGGCGGCAATCTCACGCTAACAGGCTCTACAGCTTTTACTTCAGCTAGAACCGTTTCAGTTAATGCAGCTTCAACTATTACTAATAATAATTCTGGTAGTGCTACCTTTTCAGGTCCTTTAAATGGAAGTGCTAACTTAACTGTGACCAATGGGTCTAACACAGTTAACGGGTATTTCTCTACTTCTGCAGGATCATTCGGCATCATTGGAACAAATACAACAGTTGCTGCATTGCTCACTTCTGGCATGACGGGGTATCTCGGGGGATCATCAATAACTAATAGTACCCAAGCAGCAAATATGTATATTGTGAGTTATTCGGGATCTGGCGCGACTGCCGCTGCTGTTCTGCAATTCCAATCCTATGATGGAACATATACTAAATATGTAACAGCTCAGCTTGCCCAGTCTGGTTTAAATGTAACCATACAGATGCAAAACGCTGGGTATTTTTCTGGTAATGTCATGGGTCAAATTCTTAATAGTTCCACGCCCGGATATAACTCAAATACGCTCAACACAACTAGTGTGGCGGGTTGTTGTTACGGTTTAGCCTCTGTTTCTAATTTCAACTCGACTACCTTTGGTGGTGCTGGTAATTACAGTGGTAATTTAACAGCGAACGCCGGTACTGTTCGCGCTGGTAGTGCAGGCGCTTTTGGTACAGGATCAATATATGTAACAAGTAGTGGGTCTAATTACGGTACTTTCGACTTGTCTGGCTACAGCATTTCTAATGCGTTGTATTTGAATGCTGGATATGCTCCCCTAACAGCGAATAACTCGACTTATATTGGTACGATGGCGTTAACAGATTCTGTTGGTGCTGGTGCGGCAAGTGGTGGTGTCACTTTGCAAAGTAACGTGATGTTGGCTGGTCCACTTAACTTTAGTGTGACGGGTAACATTACTGGCGCATTTAATATTCAGAAAACTAGTGGCAACACTGTCACACTATCAGGTTCTGCAAATACTTACTCCACTGGTACCTTGGTGCTTGCAGGTATCTTGAAAGCTGGATCCGCTAAAGCTTTTGGCGCAAGTGCGGGTGCAATTACTATTTCACCTTATGCTTCATTGGATCTTAATGGTCAGACTTTGACGAATACTAATGCATTAACACTCAATGGTTTAGGGTTTGGTAGTGCTGGTGCTTTGATGAATAGTAGTGGTACAGCGGCAACTTATGCTGGTGCTGTAACGCTTAGTACTGCTTCTACTATTGGCGGCACGGGAGCCATAACTATCAGCGGCGCTATTTCTGCAAGTTCGAATATTTTGACGCTTAATGGCGCGGCACTTACAGCAACTAATGCTTCGAATTCAGTGCAGACCTTGGTGCTTACTGGCGCATCTGCAAATTTTTTGGATAACGTTTCGTTAACGCTAAATGCAAGCTCAATTAACGCTAACACGACAATCAGTACGAACAGTAATGCTCAAACTATTACCTTTGCTGGAAATTTAACAAGTAGCACTGGTGTAGGGCTTACCTTAAAAGCAATTGGTGGATTAAATATTAACGGCAGCATTTCAGTTATTACTGATAGTGATTTGAATATTTACACAAATAACAACTCATCAAATACGGGTCTTGTCATCAATTCTGGTTCTAAGCTTCAATCAACTGGCGGGGCTATTAATATCAATATTATTAGCGCGACGCATGGCGTTCAAATAGTTGATTTATCCGGCATTATTTCTGCATACGGCAATCTCACAATGAATATTGTGACAACGGGAGGTATTGCTTTTTATCCCGTGAATAATTCGAGTAGCGGAGGGTACGTTACATCTACTAACGGCAATGTTTCAATTCAAGGTATTTCAACTCAAACCGCAGCTACTTGGTACGATATTTATGTGCGTACGCCAATCACTGCTCCAAATGGATCAGTTCTGATATCAGGTGCTGGCTATTATGGTGGTGTGTTTTTTGATTGGACTACGGGATACGTTACCGCCAAAAATAACATTGACCTTATCGGCTATGGTGGTTCAAGCAGTAGCTATGGCGTTTATTTTTCTGTTGCTGGCCCAGCAATTACTGCAACGAATGGTGTAGAAACAGCTGGCGGTATTTTGAGATCAACCGCTGGCAATATAACGATTTCTGGATACTCTGCTTATGATCGAGCAATTGTCGGAGATGCCAATGCCAATATTGTGGCGCTTGCCGGCAATATTACTTTGCAAGGTGCAACTTTAACCAATGTATCTGCTAATTCTAGTTACTGGAATTCGACAGGTGGATCTGATACAGCAAGTAATGCCAATACTGCAATTTCAAATGCAGTAACAGCCTTAACTTCAAGTATTGCAGGTGCGCCAACTACTTACTCTGTAACAGGATTTGCTGTAGCTAAACCAAACTATGCTGCTACTGGTGCTAATTGGGGTCTTGTCTGGACGGGTAATTTTTATGCAGTAAATAACCCATCAAGTATCGCTACGACAGCTCCAACCGGTGGCGGTACCGTGACGATTAATGCTCAAGAAATTAATTCTGGTGGTAGTGCGTCAGGAATTTATTTTTACGCCGCTAATAGCATTCAGCCAAAAATCTATGCATATGGGAATGTTTCTTTAACCGGTTCTGCCAACTATGCTGGTATTAATACTTCAGGTGGTTCTTACGGCATTATTTTCTGGGTGGGTGGAAGTTCTAACTCTTACTTTAGGTCATATAACGGTGCTTTGAACATAACTGGATCGGCTTATGGTTGGTCTTCTACTAACTTTGGTGGTTGGAATGGTGGTATCGCAGGTGCTGGTGTTGCGATGTATGACTCTGATGTGACTTTTATGGCCAAGCAAGATGTCACTATTACAGGGGTAAGTTCTCAAGGTACTGGCGTTTATGCCATGATTAACGACAGCGGTACGATTGCTGGACGAGGGGTTATTTCACAGGCTGGCAGTGTGTTGGTTAATGGTTTAAATAACAATGCAAGTTATTACGCGACTTATTGGCGTCAGCAAACATCTGCGCAAAATAACATCACTATTACAGGTGCTGGTGGATACGGTATTGCATTAGATTATTACGGCTCATTAACAGCAACAACTGGCAATATTAATCTGATTGGTTATGGTTTCTCTAATGCTGGTATTTGGTTAAATCTTAATAGTGGCTATAACGTGACTGCTACAGCAGGTAATGTTATTTATTCTGCAACTTCGCTTGGTGCTTACGCCATTAATAGTAATAGCGTTAACACCTATAACTCAGTAACTGCTGGTGGTGGATTCACCATTCAAGGCGCTTCGATTGCAAGTGCTACACAGGCTACGGATTTACTCAATAGTTATTTCCCAACTGCTAATTCAACTATTGCCGCAGTTGGAACAAACGGCGTTAATTTTTATGGGCCTGTCACTGCTGGAGGCGCTGTTTCAATTTCAAGCACAGGTGGTTTGAGTGTATATGGAACTATTTCGTCGACGGGTGGTTCTATTAGCTTGAAAGATTCAAGTAGCAGTGTGACTTTGTCATCTGCTAGCGTTACAACTAGCGGTTCTGGGTCGAGTATTTTTGCTCAGTCCTACGGTACGTTATGGCTCTCTGGCACTCAAATTTTCTCGACTAGTAACGGAAATATCACTTTAGCTTCCGACTCTGCTGGTGGTGGAAACGGTGGTATTGCTGATAGTGCCGGTACTCTTACTATTACAACTGGTGGCGGGAATGTGTTTGTGGGTGGTGGCACCGTAACTTTAACCAACGGTGTGGTTACTGGTATTGGTTTCGCACAAGGGCGGACATCATCGCAATCTGAGGGTGTGCGTTTTAATAATCTCACCATGAATACATCTGGTGGTAATGTCATTATTCAAGGCAAATCTGGAACATCTAGTTCTGGTGGTTATTCTGGTGCTTGGGGTGTTAGTTTTGATGCAACCACATCGATTAATAGTGGCATTGGAACAATTTATATTTCTGGAGTGGGGCAATCTAATAATGCAGGCGATTACACCCCGGGGGTTGTATTTGCTTTTGGTGGCGGTGCTTATACGCAAACTATCACTTCTGCTAATACAACCGCAAATGCCATTCAGATTATTGGTAATGCATCTACTGCTGCAAATGCAGGTTGGGATTATGGTGTTTTCTTCGGTAGCTCAGGTAACGTTGTTGTTGCGGCTACTGGTGCTAGCGGGGGCATCAAGATTCAAGGAACTAGAAATACGGCGGGCATTCCAGATGATATTTATTTTGGCACTGGTAACCATTACATATTAGCTAATTCTGGGGACATTAACATTACGGGTACGACAGCTAGCGGGCGCATCCGGGTTGGAGCAAGCAGTTATTCAAATGGATTATGGGTAGGCGCTTCAAGTGCTACTGCAGTATCTACTGCTTTGGGAGCAACTCTTGCCGCATCTGTAGCTACCTCAACTAGTAATATAAATGTTACATCGGATAATTGGTATTGGAATACTGATGCTACTGGTAATTCATCGGGAACCACTTTCCGCCTAACGAGTTCCGGTATTGCCTCTATTTTGCCTAAAACTTCTAGTGGTCAATCTATACAAACTTCTTGGTGGAATACAGCTTCTGGTGCTAATACATTAACTGGTTTTAATATTGGTTTAGCATCACCAGGTGGTACGGTGATGCCATCAAGTCAATACATTCAGTTTAATAACGCGGTATCTATTAACGGCCCAGTTAATCTGATTGCTGGGTATATCACTAGCACATCATCTGGATCGATTACTGCTACAGGAGCTGTTACGCTAAATGCAGTTAATGGCGATACAACTTTATTGGGTAATATCAGTGTTACTGGTGCATCCAATGCTTTGATGGTGAAAGCAACTGGCAACATTCTTACCGCGACAGGTCTAACATTCCAAACTAATAAAGGCGCGCTTACTTTCTGGGCCAATTCCGCGAATGGATCTGCCGGTGATATTGAAATCAATACCAATAACACATTCAATACTGCTGGTGGCGGATCTACTTCCAATAATTTGAGCGGTGGTGGCGCGATTACTTTTGCGGGTGGCGCTGATGATGGTACGGGTATGCCAAGTGGCTATGCGATTGGTCTTGGTGCGCAACCAACAAATGGAACAGCTTACTTTGCGTCTGGAGTTGGTGCATTGAGTGGTTTAAGTATGTATTCGGGTGGCGGTAATATCGTCATTCGTGGGCAGGGCGCGAATACTGCTAACGTAACTAATGCCGATGGCATTAATCTTGCGAGTGGTGTTATTAATGCTGGCCAAGGCACTATTACGTTATCAGGTAAAACAGCGGCTACTACCACGGGTGCTACTTATGCATATGCCATTCATTTGAACTCTGCTGCAACTGATGCTAGCACCACAACCATTGTTTCTTCTAATACAACTGCTAATGCCATCCAGATAACTGGTGACTCAAGCGGATCAAGTACTGCAAATGCTTCTGGCATCATGATTTATTACAGTGGTGCTTCAGCAGCAGCTGGCACCACTATTGCGGCAACTAACGGTGGTAGCATTACCTTGACTGGTAAGGGTACTACGGCTACGACCGGTAATGTCGGTGGTTATGGTAATGGTATCGATATTAATTTCGCCCGAATTCTAGCGACCACCGGTGCCATCACATTAAATGGTTACGGTAATTCTGCTACTTATGGTATTTCCATGGGGGGTAGAACATTGACGGGTAATGCTGTGACGTTGGGCCAAGCTGCTGTAACTGTTGGTGGTGTATCCATGGCATCAAGCAGTAGCAATATTGTCCTTAATGCAGATGCATTTACGGTGAATGCTGGGGCCTCTACTAATTGGGCTGGTAGCGTTGCAAGTTCTGGTGCATTAACAATCCAGTCAATTTCTAATAGTTTCTCTGCTAATTTAACCTGGCCTGTTACAGGGTTAAGCTTAGGATCAAGTTTAACTGGTTTAACTCTCGGTAAGTCAGGCAATACAGCGAACATTACCGTCTCTGCAGCCCAAAGTATTGGTGGCCCAATTTCGATTTATGGTGGTAATGTCACCTTGTCAGCAAATTTGACCGATAGTTCGGCCTCCGTTAATGCTGGTATTCAAGTCATTGCTTCTGGCAATATTTTCTTGAATACAGCGTCTGCTGGAATCACTTTAACAACAAACTCCGCAAGTCCGATTTTATTATCTGCTGGAAGCACTGGATCTGGTGGTGTGATTTATGCAACTTCAGCCAATTTAGTAACTATAAACACATCTGGCGGAGCAGTAACACTAGGCGGGGGTAATGCGAGCGGAACAGGATACGCAGTAAATAATAACTTTACTGAAACCCAAGGTGGGGATGCGCATCAAGATGGTATTTCAATTCAGGCCCTCACGATTTCATCGGGAGCTGGAAATGTATCTCTAATGGGTAAAGCCTACAACGCTTCATCAACAGCTAAATACGCTGGAGGTATTTGGGTTGGTGCGCTCAATATCACAACAAGTTCAGGGGCAATCACAATCGATGGTGAGGTACCTTCGGGCGCTGCTGGCTATAGTGGCGGGTATTACGGTCTCTACTTTAACTCTGGAAATGTGCAGTCAACTTCTGGGGGGCAAATTTCGATTACAGGTTTGAATCAGACGACAAGTAGCAGTAATAACGGTTTGTATGGAGGTCTCTTACCATCTCTGTCAACTTCTGGCCTGATCACTATTTCAGGTGCTAATACATCAACTACTCAAGTAGCAATTGCCCAAATATCTGGTACGTCAATCACAGCTAATCAGTTGTTACTCTCAGGTGGCGCGATTAGTTTGACAACGGCCACGAACAACGTCGGCACATTAGCAGCCACGGGTGTATCGAGCTTGTCCTATGTAAATAGTGCAGCATTAACGGTTGGTACGGTGAGTGCCACAGATGGTATTTCAGCAAGCGGTGCTGTGAGCATTAGTACAGTATCGGGTGATTTAACGATTGCTAAAAATATTGCGACCACAAATACAGGATCAAGCGCAATTATCTTGACAGCGGGTAGTGGTACAGCTGCCGGTACATCGACAGGTGGTAATGTCGTTCTTTCAAGCTCACCAACTATCAGTACAGGCACCAATGGTCGTGTTGTAATTTACACGGGCTCCGTATCAGCTAGTACAGGCGTCACTGATTACATTGGTTCAGGTTCAGGTAATTTCCGTTATAAGAGCACGGCTGGCACATCCAACTATACAACTGCTTTAGGGGCGAGCGGTAAATACGCTGTTTATCGTGAGGCGATTGCCGTTACCATGAACACAAGTTCAGCAACGATGATATATGGCGATAGCTTGGCATCGATTAGTGGTGGTGCAACGGGATTAGTAAATGGTGATAGTGCTATTTACGCAATCCAAAGTCGTGTGAACTCAACCTCTGGCAATATTAAGGTGGGTACCTATAACTTGGTGGATGGTGGTATGGCAGCACTTGGCTATACGGTAACTGCTTCATCGACCGGTACCTTAACGGTCCAGCAAAAAACCATCACTATCAGTGGCGTTACTGTATCTGATAAGGTGTATGACGGCGGCACAACTGCAACGGTTACCAATGCAGGAACAGTTTCTGGTCAAGTAACGAATGATTTGGTGAATGTATCGTCAGTAACTGCCGCGTTTACTACGAAGAACGCGGATGCTAACAACGCACAAAACCTAATTATTACTGGCGGTACATTAAGTGGTACTGATGCTGGTAACTACACGGCATCAATTTCAGGTACAACGACTGCGAAGATTACACCGAAAACGGTAACCTTATCAGCGACAAAGACGTATGACGGTAGTACAGCCTTAACAGGTGCTGTCACCATTACAACCGGTGTTGGTTCGGAGACTCTGACTTATACAGGTGCCGCAGCCAATGATCCGAACGTTGCGACAGCAAGTAAATACATCAATGTGATTACTTTAGGAGATTGTACGGGTACAGGTTGTGCGGGTGCGGCAAGTAACTATGCCTTACCAACCTTGAATGTATCCAATGCACCGGTAACGATTAACAAAGCTACTGCAACGGTAAGTGCTACAAAGACTTATGATGGTGCAACGACTTTGACTTCGGGTCAGCTCACGATTACAGGTGTGGGTGGTGCAAGTATCGGCTTTAATTTGGGTACAGCAGCCTATAGTGATGCAAATGTAGCAACAGCAAATAAATATGTGAGCTTGGGTACGTTGGTGTTGACGGGTGGTACCGGTACAACGGCTGCTACGAACTATCAATTACCAGGCTCAGCTTACGGTGCTAATAACAGTGCAACTATTTCTGCTAAATCCATTACTTTGACTGCGCCATCGGTCACAAAGGCTTACGATGGTTTAACAAGTTACACAGCCAGCGCTTCTGATTTAACGGCAATTGGCAGTGTGTTGTTGGGTGGTGATACGATCACAGCGGCAACAATCACCTTTGACAATAAGAACGTTGCTACAAGTAAAACTGTCACGCTTGATGCAGTAACAATTAGTACGCCAACTAACTACACTGTGACACTCGCAGGTAACTCGACAAGTGCTGTGACACGTCAAGCATCCGTTACTTGGATTGGTGGCACAACCGGTGATTGGTTTAATCCAGCGAACTGGGCGGTGACAGGAACAAGCACGCCGGGCGCAGTGCCTGACCTATCAAACGTATCCGCTGTCGTAATACCATCAGGTACAACTGTGACTTTTAATGATTCAGTAGGTGGTCGCACGAGCCCAGCTCAAACGGGTACCGTGAATATCACGACATTGACAGGTGGGGCACTCACGGTCATGAATGGCGCGCTATCTGCAACTAGCTTGAATATTGTAGATTTAAATACATCGTCAGGAACAACGGTCACAGCAAGTACAGGTATTACAGTGGCGCCAACAACTGGTGTTACAGATACGATTGCAGGCGTCTTGGCTGGAGCTGGAAGTTTGACTAAGAATGGCGCTGGCACTTTAATCTTGTCAGGTACCAATACTTATAGTGGTGGTACAACAATTAACGGCGGCACACTAAACATTACAAATAACAACGGCCTTGGTGCAACAACGGGTGCTGTGACAATTGCTTCTGGCGCAACGCTTGATCTACAAAGTGTGACAGTAGGCGCTAACCCAATGACAATTGCTGGTGGCACACTCAAAGACGCAACAAGTAGCTTCGCAGGCAATATCACCTTAACTGCCAATAGCACGATTGCTGTAACCAATGCTGCAGATACTTTCACTTTATCTGGTGTGATCTCTGGCGCAGGTTATGGTGTCACGATTGACGGTT
>Ga0228702_1000617_pt1 | contig 26305 bp, 20 predicted proteins | sample McNCre217_Aug_MG_2_FD_178018 | JGI IMG/M metagenome (GOLD analysis project Ga0228702, IMG submission 178018) | Freshwater microbial communities from McNutts Creek, Athens, Georgia, United States - 20-17_Aug_MG | ecosystem: Environmental > Aquatic > Freshwater > Creek | place: USA: Georgia...
GTCGAACAGTTCGGTTTCCGGCCCGTTCAAATATTTCGCCCGCGCGTTCGGGTCCATCGCCCGCCCACCCAGCGATATCGCCCTGCCGCGCCCGTCGCGGATTGGAAAGATGATCCGGCCACGAAACCGGTCATAAGGCGCGCCGCCCCCGCGCGCATCACGCGCAGAACCATCCGCGTCGGGCTTGGCACAAACGCCAGATGCAACAATCAGATCATCCGCCACGCCTTTTTGCCGCAACGCCTGATACAGACCTTGGCGGGCGTCAGGCGCAAAGCCAATTTCCCAACGATCTTGGGCTTCGGGGCTCAGACCGCGCTTGGCGAGATAAGCCCGCGCATCCGCCGCTGCCGAGGTGCGAAGCTGCAGGCGGAACCATTTCACCGCCTCTTCCATCACCGCCACCAACTGACTGCGCCGGTCGGCCACTTGCGCCGCACGCGGATCGCGGGCCGGCATCGGCATACCGGCTTCGCGCGCCAAGACTTCGACTGCCTCCATGAAACCCAGATTTTCGGTTTCCTTGATGAAGGTCACAGCGTCGCCCTTGGCATGACAGCCAAAGCAATAGTAATAGCCCTTGCGGTCATCCACATGAAAAGACGCAGATTTTTCCTGATGGAACGGGCAAGGCGCCCACATGTCGCCCTTGCCTTGATTGGATTTGCGCGGATCCCATGTCACCTTCCTGCCCACGACAGAGGACAGCGAGACGCGGGTGCGCAGGTCTTCAAGGAATCCAGGTGGCAGGCTCATGGCTTACATATCGGCGCTTGCGGGCGCTGTGTCCAGATGGTGCGCGCGCTGAACTCGCGACGGGGGCTTTGCCCCCGCACCCCCAGGATATTTGAGCCAAGAGGATGGGGCTTTAGGCTAGAAGATCGGTCATCACTTGCTGGAAAATTCGCACGCCCAGCGGGATCAGATCATCGGGAAAATCGTAGTCCGGGTTGTGCAAGGCCGGATGGGCAGCCCCTGCCCCCAAGAACAGCATGGCCGATTTCGTGCCGCCATGCCCAAAGCGACCAAAATCTTCAGAGGCGCGCATCGGCAAATCGCCTTCATCCTGCGGCAAGGCCAGTTTGGACAGCGCCGCGCTAATCCGCGCTGTCGCGTCAACATGGTTAACCGAGGCCGCGAAGTCATCATGGTGGCTAAAGCTGATCGTTAGGCCCTGCGCCGCCGCCTCTGCCTTGGCAAGGGCGATGACCTCGGCGCGCAGGGCCGCCATCTTGGCATCTGCGATCGTGCGCAAGGTCAGCCAAAGCTCTGCCTCGCCCGGCGCTATGCCAAATGCGGCTTCCCCAAGCCGGGCATGGGTGATGGTAACAAGCCGATAGTCGGGTGAAAGCGGGCCACCCTGTGGCAAGGCCGAAATGCTGGCGATCAAGCGCGACAGCGCAAGCGCCGGTGAGGTGCCGGTTTCTGGCAACGATGCATGTGCGGTTTTGCCATGCAAGACGATGCGCAGGCCTTGGCTGGCACAGTTCACCACACCGGATTTCAGCGCCGCATGGCCGAAGGGCATGCCCGGCATGTTATGCAGCGAAAACGCCCAATCTGGCATGATCGCGCTATACTTGGGGTCGGCCAACACCGCCGCCGCGCCAGAGCCATCTTCTTCGGCGGGTTGAAACAGCAGCACGACCCTGCCCGACTTTGGCCTTTGCCGTGCCAGCAGGCGGCAAAGACCAAGCAGGATCGTCATATGGCCATCATGCCCGCAGAGATGCCCCTTACCCGGAACGGTTGAGCGGTGCGGCGCATCCGACAGCTCTTCGATGGGCAGCGCATCCAATTCGGCCCGAAACAGCACCGTCGGCCCCGGCGTTGCGCCGTTGAACACAGCCGCAACACCGTGCCCGCCCAAGCCGGTCAACACCTGATCAGGCCGTAGACTGCCAAGCGCCATGGCGATCCGAGCTGCCGTCGCCCCCTCTTGCCCTGACACTTCGGGAAAGCGGTGCAGCTCGCGCCGGAACGCCGTCAGTTCGGCAATATCAGCGTTGGTCAGCACTATGCCGCCCGCGCTGCCAATGTTTTCAGCGCAAGCGAAATTTCGTGCCATGCGGTTCTGGCCATCGACCGGAACAGCATCAACCGGAAGCCCTGATCGGACACCCGCATCAGCACCATCGACATGTGATAAAGCGGTGTGCGCGCAGCCATGCCGACCGGAAACGCCGCAAGCCGCAAATCCATCGGCACATAGCGCATCAGCGCCTCGGCGGCAGCCGGGCCTTCCAGATCCAGCGTGACCCAGCCGCCCGATTGGTCTGTTACCGCGGCGATCCCTGCCATGTCAGGGCAGTCAGCCCCGATCAGAAACGCCGTCTCGCGCCCGGCCCAGACGATCATCGCACCGTCTTTTTCCGTAAAGCTATTCACCGCCGGAAACGAAAACCCCAGCGGCTTCAAGGCCTTGTCGACAGCCTTACCCTGCCCCGGAAACGGCTGCAGCGACGCAATGCTGCCCGGATCAACCTCGGCCAAACGGGTTCCGGCCACGATCAGCGTCTTGCCCGCCAACGCGGTTTTTGCGATCAACTCAGGCACGAAGCTTCTCCCCTTGTTTGTCGAAGAATACCGGATCACAGACTTCGGCCAGCACGTCGATATTGCGCAAACGGTCGATCACCCGCACCGTTTCGCCAATCCGCGCCCGTCCGTTCACCAAAAAGCCCAGCGCCAGATAGCGCCCGAACATCGGCGACCAGCCAACCGAGGTGGTATACCCTTGGCTGTTCACCCGCGTCAGATCCGCCCCCGGAATGAACAGATGCGCCCCCGATGTAATCGCATCGGGCCCAAGCGGCTTAAGCCCGACCATCTGTTCGCGCTCTGCCCCAACCAAGCCCGGACGCGTCGCGGCCAACTTGCCGATGCAGTCTTTCTTGGCCGCAACCATCTTTTCCAGGCCGATGTCATAGGCGGTCACCCGGCCATGAATTTCGGCATGGGTGATAAAGCCCTTTTCGATGCGCAGCACGTTCAGAGCTTCCATGCCGTAAGGCCCGCCGCCCATGGTTTCGGCCCGCGCCACCAGATCGCGGAACAGCGCCTCGCCATAGCGGGTCGGTACGGCGATTTCATAGCCTTCCTCGCCCGAGAAAGAGATGCGGAAAAGCCGCGCCGCAACCCCGCCCACCGAAACCTCGCCCACCGCCATAAACGGAAACTCTGCCAGCGGCTGATCCAGATAGGAATTCAACAAGCTACGCGCCATCGGGCCCGCAACCGCAAACTGCGCCCAGCTTTCGGTGACAGAAATGAACCGCACATCCCAATCGGCGCAATGCGCCTGATGCACGAAATCCAGATGCCGCATCACCAACCCGGCAGCCGCAGTGGTGGTGGTCATCAGATAGCGGTCTTCGGCAAGACGCGCCGATGTGCCGTCATCCAACACATAGCCATCGTCGCGCAGCATCAGACCATAGCGCACGCGGCCCACAGGCAAGGTGCTGAATGTATTGGTGTAAACCAGATCAAGGAAGCGACCAGCATCCTTGCCCTGAATGTCAATCTTGCCAAGGGTCGACACATCGCAAACCCCCACCGCTTCGCGCACATAGGCGATTTCACGGTCGCATGACTCACGCCAGCTCGTCTCGCCGGGTTTTGGGAAATAGCTGGGCCGATACCACAGCCCCGCTTCGATCATCGGCGCCGACCGGTCACGGCTGGCTTGATCCGATGTCATAAAGCGCTGCGGCGCAAACCCCATACCGCGCCCACCCGCCCCGATTGCCGCGATCGAAGTGGGAATGAACGGCGGCCGGAACGTGGTTGTGCCGGTTTCGGGAATACCACGACCGGTGCTATCGGCCAGAACCGCCAAGGCACCAATGTTAGAGTTCTTGCCCTGATCCGGCGCCATGCCCTGCGTGGTATAGCGCTTCATATGCTCGACCGAACGGAAGCCTTCCTGCGCCGCCAGCTTCACATCCTTGGTGGTCACGTCATTGGCATAATCCAACCAGGCCCGCCCCTTGCCGTCCACCTGCCACAGCGGCGTCAGCTTATAGGGCAAACCTTCAGCTTTGGGCACGGCGATGGCCACTGATGCGCGGCCAAGAACCGCCAAAGCCTCTTCTGCAGCCTGCATACCAGCCGTAAGGCAGCCCAAAGTGGTAAACTCGCCATTGCAGGCCCCCGCCGCACGCAGCCCCGGAATCGCCCCTTCTGATGGCACAAAGGCCGCAATTTCGGGGTTCCAACGCGGACGGCCATTCATATGGCAGGTGATATGCAGCGTCGGGTTCCAGCCCCCCGACACCAGTAACAGATCGGTTTCGATCTGAAATTCGCCCCCCGTATGGCTGCCCGAAATCGCACGCAGCCCAAGACGGCCCTTGGTGTCGGTGATCTGCGCCCCCAGATAAACCGGGCAATCTTCAACCGCACTGGCATCCGCACGGCTGTCCAGAATGGCCGCCACCGAAACACCCGCCGCCATCAACTGCCGCGCCACCACGCGTGCCGCATCGTTATTGGCAAACAGCGTCACGCGCCGCCCCGGCACCACGCCGAATTTATGCAGATAAGTCTGCACCGCACTGGCCAGCATGATGCCGGGCCGGTCATTCATCGGGAAGGCAATCGGGCGCTCCAACGCGCCTGCCGCCAGAACAGTGCGGGTCGCGGTGATGCGCCAGAACGCTTCGCGCGGCAAATCGGGCCGTGGCGCACGGTGCAAACCAACCCGCTCCAGCGCCGAATAGACGCCGCCGTCATAGGCCCCGGTCACCGTGGTGCGCCGCATGATCCGCACATTCGGCAACGCGTCCAACTCTGCCGTAACGCTGGCAAGCCATTCCGCCGCAGGCTTGCCATCCAACTGGCCATCATCCGACAACAGCCTGCCGCCCAACAGCCGATCTTCTTCGCACAAGATCACGTCGGCACCCGCCCGACCCGCCGCCAAAGCAGCCATCAGCCCCGTCGGGCCAGAGCCGATCACCAGCAGGTCGCAAAACGCATAGGCCTTCTCGTAGTGGCCTTCATCGTGCTTGGCCGAAAGGCTGCCCAAGCCGGCCGCCCGCCGGATCAGCGGTTCGTATAACCCTTCCCAGAATGCCTTCGGCCACATGAAAGTCTTGTAATAGAACCCGGCCGACAGAAACGGCGACGCCAGATCGTTGGCCGAAAGCACATCAAACCGCAGGCTTGGCCAACGGTTCTGGCTGCGGGTGTTCAGACCATCAAAAATCTCTTGCACCGTTGCCCGCACGTTCGGCGTCTGGTTGCTGGCCCCCACCACCTCGATCAACGCATTCGGTTCTTCCGACCCTGCGGTCAGCACACCGCGCGGACGGTGATATTTAAAACTGCGCCCAACCAGCTTGACCCCATTGGCCAGCAAAGCCGAGGCCACGGTGTCGCCCTTGAAGCCCTGATAGGTCTTGCCATCAAACTTGAAACTGACCGTCTTGCTGCGGTCAATCAGCCCCTTGCCCTCGACGCGCATCACAAGGTTCCCTTCTTCTTCGATGGTTTTGCCACCAGTTCCGCCCCCAGAACCTCATGGGTCACCGTATTGCGCGTGACCACCATCCACGATGCACAGCCGGTTTCGTGATACCACAAATCGCGGGTAACGCCTGCCGGATTGTCCCTCAGAAACAAATGGTTATCCAGTTCGTCAATCGAACTGCCATCGCTGGGGCGCTTTAGATAATCCTCCGCGCCATAATAGTAAAACTCACGCCGATCACGGGTGCCGCACACAGGGCAAGGTATACGCATGGTCTCTCTCCCTCAGTGCAGGTTATGCTGGCTGCCGGTGCCTTCTTCGTCCATCACATGGCCGGTGCGGAACCGATCCAGACGGAAGCGGCGGGCAACCTCGTGGCTTTCACCGGTTGCCATCAGATGCGCCAAGCACCACCCAGACGCAGGCACAGCCTTGAACCCGCCGTAGTTCCAGCCGGCATCCACAAACAGCCCTTCAATCGGCGTCTTGTCGATAATCGGGCTGCCATCGGGCGTCATATCCATGATCCCGCCCCAGATGCGCAAAATCTTCGCGCGCCCGATCATCGGCATCAAGGTCATACCGGCTTCCATCACATGCTCGATCATCGGCAGGTTACCGCGCGCGGCATAGCTTGAATAAAAATCAATATCGCCGCCAAACACCAAACCGCCCTTGTCGGATTGGCTGACATAGAAGTGCCCCATGCCAAACGAAATCACCGAATCGATCACCGGCTTCAGCCCTTCGGTAACATAGGCCTGCAACACATGGCTTTCGATCGGCAGCCGCAGCCCCGCCAAAGCCGCCACCTGACTGGACCGCCCCGCCGCCACCATTGCAACTTTCTTGGCCCGGATCGGCCCGCGCGTGGTTTGCACACCCGTCACCTTGCCGTTCACCACGTCAATGCCAGTGACTTCGCAGTTTTGGATCAGATCAACGCCGCGCCGGTCGGCCCCGCGCGCATAGCCCCACGCCACCGCATCATGTCGCGCAGTGCCGCCGCGCTTGTGCATCAAGCCGCCGTAAATCGGAAACCGCGTTTGTTCGAAGTCGATATAGGGCGCGAAATCACGCACCTGATCGCGCGTCCACAACTCGGCGTCGTCGCCTTGGTTGATCATCGCATTGCCACGCCGCGCCAGCGTGTCGCGCTGCCCATCCGAATGCGCGAGAATCAACTGACCGCGCTGGCTGTGCATCACGTTATAGTTCAACTCGGCCTCAAGCCCTTCCCACAACTTCAACGAATGACTGTAAAATTCCGAGTTGCCGGGCATATAATAATTGGCACGCACAATCGTGGTGTTGCGGCCGACGTTGCCGCCGCCCAGATAGCCCTTCTCCAGCACCGCCACATTGGTAATGCCGTGGTTTTTCGCAAGGTAATAGGCGGCCGCCAACCCATGCCCGCCGCCACCGATGATCACCACATCATATTCGGGGCGCGGATCAGGCTCACGCCATGCGGCTTTCCAGCCCTTATTGCCGAACAAACCCTCGGTGATCACCTTAAGACCGGAATAGCGCATCTGCTGCCCCCATTTTTCTGCAGCGAGTGAACCCGCTTTCCGGGGGTTATTCAATAACCATCCCCGAATAACTGTGCCGTCCGCGACAAATTGTGTCGCAACCCACGCGCAAAACCTGTGCTATCGCGCAGCCCGCAACTTCATCTTGGCAAAAATATCCCCGCCGGAGGCTGCCAACCCCAGCACCTCGCGCCACATCGGCACTGCAGATCCGGCCCGCCACAGCAAACTGACGCGGGCCGAAACCTTAACTCTCGCCGTTACAACCCTTTGGATTGATAGGTTTTCGCAATCCGCCCGATTGACACGATGTAGGCCGCAACGCGCAAATCCTGCACCTCTTGCCGCGCGTGCCACACCTCGCGCATCGACTGATAGGCGGTGCGCATGGTGTCATCCAAACCCGACCGCACCAGCGCCAATTCGTCCGACCCTTGCAAGAACTTCTGCTTGAAATCCGGCCCCAATTGCCACCCCAAATGCTGATCGCTGGAAAGCCGCTCCAACTCTTCCACCAGCAACCGCGACCGCGCTTCTTCGGCGCGGCGTTGCATCCGGCCAAAGCGGATATGGCTCAGGTTCTTCACCCATTCAAAATATGAAACCGTCACGCCACCCGCATTGGCATACATGTCGGGAATGATCACGCAGCCCTTGCGCCGCAAGATTTCATCGGCACCAAAGGTAATCGGGCCATTCGCCGCTTCGATAATCAGCGGGGCTTGAATGCGTTCGGCGTTCGAAAGGTTAATTACCCCCTCCATCGCCGCCGGAATCAAGATGTCGCAGGGCAACTCAAGTGCCTTCGCACCATCAATAATATGCTGTCCCTTGGGGTATTCGGCCAACAAGCCGCCATGACGGTTCATCCATTGCCGCACATCTTCAACGTCAAGGCCACTGTCATTCACCAAAGCGCCGTCGCGTTCGATGATCGCAATCACCTTGGCACCGTCTTCTTCTGCCAAAAACTTGGCTGCGTGATACCCCACGTTGCCCAGCCCCTGCACAATCACCCGCTTGCCATCCAGATCGCCGGAAAGCCCCGCCTTGGCGGCATCTTCGCCGTGGCGAAAGAATTCGCGCAGCGCATATTGCACCCCGCGCCCGGTGGCTTCGACCCGGCCCTGAATGCCGCCCGCATGCGGCGGTTTGCCGGTGACACAGGCCTTGGCGTTGATATCGGTGGTGTTCATCCGCGCATATTGGTCGGCGATCCACGCCATTTCACGCTCGCCCGTGCCCATATCCGGGGCCGGGACGTTTTGCGCCGGATTGATCAGATCGCGCTTGATCAACTCATAAGCAAAGCGGCGGGTGATCTGTTCCAGTTCGTGTTCGTCCCACTTGCGCGGATCAATACACAGACCGCCCTTCGATCCCCCGAACGGCGTTTCCACCAGCGCGCATTTATAGGTCATAAGCGCCGCCAGCGCCTCAACCTCGTCTTGATTGACCCCCAAAGAATAGCGAATCCCACCCTTGACCGGCTCCATGTGCTCCGAATGAACAGATCGGTAGCCGACAAAGGTTTCGATCTTGCCGCGCAAACGCACGCCAAAACGCACCGTATAGGTCGAATTGCAGACGCGGATCTTTTCTTCCAGACCCGGGCCAAGGTCCATCAGTTGGGTCGCGCGCTTAAACATCATATCAACGGATTCGCGGAAACTTGGTTCGCCAGCGATGCTCATCATAGTCCTCCCTGATTGCCGGCTCTCCCTCGGCAAGACGCGGATTGCGTCCCCGTTTTGGTAGCGGCCTTTAGTTAACAAAGCTGCAACCAATCTGCGCAAATTTGCCGTGGATCGTCGTCAAATTGATTCGGCACCACCCAATCCGGGCAACTCGGCGGCGCGATTTCTGCATGTTGCCGCAATGCAGTGTCGCGATGCCGCGCACAATCAGCCCCAGCGCAACCGACCGTTTCCACTGCCCTAGGTGATGCCATCGCAAAATCGCCTTTGCCACAATTTTGCCACAACTTAACGGCAGCAGTGTGGCGATAGAGTGAGTTTGCGGGGGCGGCACTCTGATCGTTTCAGTTTGGAAATTGCTATGACCCGCGCCGTTCATCTTCATCGCCCTGCCCGTCCCGACACGCCTGCTGCCATCAGCTTTGCCACGGATGAGCGCGGCTCGATCACCATCTTTGCGCTGGTGCTCTTCATGCTGATAGTCATGCTGGGCGGCATTGCCATCGACGTGATGAAACACGAAACCATTCGCACCACGTTGACGAACACGCTGGATCGCTGCGCGCTGATGTCGGCCAGCCTTGATCAGACGTTAGACCCGCAAGCGGTGTTCGAAGACTGCATCGAAAAGGCCGGCCTGTCGCAGCAGATTGAAAACATCGAGGTGGTCAACTCGCTTAACCACCGCGAAGTAACGGCCAACGCCCGCGCCGAAACCAACCCGTTCTTCCTGCATCTGATTGGCATCAATGATTTTGACGCCCGCAGCCGGACCAAAGCCGAACAGGCCATAACCAACGTCGAAATCGCGCTGGTGTTGGATATCTCCGGGTCGATGTCGGGCAGCAAGATCACCAACCTGAAATCGGCCGCATCCGAATTTGTCGCCACCATGCTGGATAGCGACCCGGAACACCGGATCTCGATCACGATTGTTCCCTACAACGCTCAAGTTAACCTTGGCCCGGTCTTGCGCGGCAAATACAACGCCACCAACCTGCACGGCGTCGCCAATGTGAACTGTCTGGAACTGCCGTTTTCGGTCTATGACGCCCCCGGCATTTCACGCACCCTGCCGTTGCCGATGATGGCCTATGCCGACCACGCCTATGGCACCAGCATGATTGACGGCTATGTGTCGCCGACCTCGTCCTCGGCGCTGCCAAACTATGCGTCGGAATTTTGCCGCCAGAACACCTACGGCATCGTGCGCCTGCCAAGTCAGGATAAAGCCACGCTGCAAGCGCAGATCAACGCGCTGCAAGCGGGGGGCAACACCTCTATCACGCTGGGCATGAAATGGGGCATGACGCTGTTAGACCCAACGGCCCGCCCGATGTATTCCGAACTGATTTCTGCAGGCCAAATGTCGAACACTCTGGCCGGGCGCCCATTCGACTATAATGACCCGGACTCGATGAAGGTTATCGTGCTGATGACCGACGGCGAGCATGTTTCGCATGACCGCATCACCGACGCTTACAAAACCGGCCTGTCGCCGATCTATCGCAGCAGTGGCGATGGTCAATATTCGGTCTATCAACCCTCGCACACCGGCACCTCGAAATACTTCGTGCCCCACCTTGGCACCTGGCAAGCCGCCGCTTGGACAAACAACGCCACCCCCGCCGTGCAACAAGATTGGAAAAACGTCTGGGCCAATCTGAAACTTAGCTATGTCGCTTGGCAGTTCTACGGTCGCGCACTTGGCACCACCTCAACCAGCCGCAACGCCGCCTACAATGCCGCGCTGAACGACATGCGCGCCACTTATGCCGAGGTGGCCACGATGAACGCACAACTGCAAACCTCGTGCGCCCAGGCCAAAGACCGCAAAGTCATTGTCTATGGCATCGCCTTCGAAGCCCCCAGCAACGGTCAGGCGCAGATTTCCGCCTGCGCCTCGTCGCCCTCACATTACTACAACGCCCAAGGGATGGAGATTCAAAGCGCATTCCGGTCAATCGCCAGTAACCTGACGCAGTTGAAGCTGACCCAATAGCCCCCAGTCTGCCCGCTCAATCATGCTGCTAAATTTGCCCACCGCCGATTCGAACGATCTCGCCGCCGACCCATTCCTCGAAGTCCGCAGCGCGCAGTCGCCGACGAACTGTTTCCAAAATCGCAACCACTCCACCCAAGGCCGCCCATTGTTTCCAGGTCAACCAAGTCAGCCACATCGTTCCCATATTCGAATGCGCGCCGGCCATACTTTCGCCCAAGCCGCCCCCCCTAATGCCCATTCGAAATATGTGTCGTTGCCCCGACCTTCGGCAAAAATTGCCGATGGCTCTGGGCACGAAATGGGGAAAAGCCATGTTCGGGGTGAACTCAGACTTGCAAGCGGCCGCGCCGGTGAAACCGCGCCACGTCCTGCTTCGGCGTTTCCGCGACTCGCAAGACGGGTCGCTGGCGGTTTTTGCACTTTGCCTGTTTCTGCTGATGGTGATGATGGGGGGGCTTGCAGTCGACCTGATGCGCTATGAAGCAACCCGCACCACCCTGCAAAACACGCTGGACCGCGCCACGCTGGCCTCGGCATCCCTGACCCAGACGCTCGACCCAAAATTGGTGGTGTCCGACTACTTCACCAAATCCGGTATGACGAAATACCTTGAAGGCGTAACGGTGTCCGAAGGCATGAACTTCCGGAACGTCGTCGCCGATGCAGCTGCAGCCACCGACCCCTATTTTTTGCACCTGATCGGGCAAGATCAACTGGATGCCGCAGGCCATTCGATGGCCGAACAGCGCATCAACAACGTCGAAATCATGCTGGTGCTGGACGTTTCCGGTTCGATGGCGTCAAACAGCAAACTGACCAACCTGAAAGCTGCCGCAAACGAATTTGTCGATACGGTGCTGTCATCCGATGCGGAACAGAAGATTTCGGTGGGGCTGGTGCCATTCAACGGTCAGGTCAACATCGGCCCCGATCTGCGCGCCAAATTCACCGGCCTTACCGATGACCCCGCCGTCAGCAACGTCAACTGCGTCGACATGCCCGCGTCGGTATATGGGTCGACCGCGCTGTCGACCGCAACCTCGATGTCGATGACGGCACATGCCGACACCTATTCCTCTACCAACCAGACCACCTCTTATGTGGCCTATACCGACACCAACTACGCCATCGGCTATAACGCCACCTACAACAACGGCAACGTCTGGTGTCCCCCAATCGCGGGCAACATCATCCGCCTGCCGTCGCAATCCATTTCGGGCCTGCAGGGCCAGATCAACGGGCTTTCGGCGGTCGGTGCCACCTCGATCAACGCGGGGCTGAAATGGGGGCTTGCCTTGCTCGACCCCAGTGCACGCACGATGTATGACCAGCTGATTGCCAGCGGCAAAATGGGTGCGCCGTTGTCGGGGCGACCGTTTGACTTCACCGACACCGAAGCCATGAAGGTTATCGTGCTGATGACCGACGGCGAACATTTCGCCGAAGAGCGGGTGAACACCGCCTATAAATCCGGAGCCTCGCCGATCTACAAAAGCGTGAACGACGGCAACTATTCGATCTATCACGCCAGCTATAGCGGCACGAGCAAATACTGGGTGCCCCATCTTGGCACTTGGCAGTCTGTGCCTTGGACAAACAGCGCCAAGACCGGCACCTACACCGTGCAAACCTGGCCGCAAGTTTGGTCGTCGATGCGGCTAAGCTATGTTGCGTGGCAGTTTTACGCCCGCGCACTTGGCACCACCAGTTCAACCCGCACGTCGGCCTATAACGCGGCAATGTCGGCGTTCAGGTCACAAACCCCGACCACGACAATGGACAGCCAATTGCAAGCAATCTGTGCTCTGGCAAAAGACGAAGATGTCATCGTCTATGGCATCGCCTTTGAAGCGCCCACCAACGGCCAGACCCAGATCAAGAACTGCGCCACCTCGGCGGCGCATTATTTCAACGCCACCGGCTTGCAGATCAAAACCGCGTTTCGCGCCATCGCCTCTAACATCAGCCAGTTGAGATTGACCCAATGATCGCCCGCATCCAACGCATCGCCCGTGCCATCCCGCACACCGCGCTTGCCAAGGCGTTTCGGCGCGAAAACGGCACCGCTGCGGTCGAATTTGTGCTGACCGTGCCAATCTTGATCACAGTCTTCATGGCGTCGTTCGAAAGCGGCCTGCTGATGACCCGCTCTATCATGCTGGAACAGTCCGTCGACATGACGATGCGCGAACTTCGCTTGGGTCACTACCCGCTGCCCACGCCGGAATTGCTGAAAGAAGAAATCTGCAAGCGCACGGTGATCTTCAAGGATTGCGTGGCCAACATCCAAATCGAAATGACGCGGATTTCAACAACCACGTGGAACCTGCCCGGCAACAGCGTCGCCTGCATTGACCGCTCCGAAGACATCCAGCCCGTCACCGCGCTGCAAATCGGCCAACAGAACGACGTGATGCTGATCCGGGTCTGCGTTGTGCAAGACGCGCTGTTCCCCACCACCGGCATTGGGCTTGGCCTGCCCAAAGAAGGCAACGGCGGTTACGGCGTTGTCGCCGTGTCCGCCTTTGTCACCGAACCCACCTAAGGAGACATTGCATGCGTTCGCTCCTGCACACCTGCCGCTCCCTTGGTCGTCGCTTTGCGCGCGACGAAAGCGGCGTTCTTATGGCCGAAGCCGTGATCGTGCTGCCCTTGATGCTTTGGGCCTATCTGGCGCTGTTCGTGTATTGGGATGGCTATCGTTCGGTAAACACCTCGCAAAAGGCAGCCTATACGATATCGGACATGATCTCGCGCGAAATGGTGACCTTGCCTGCCAACTACGTCACCGGCATGCGCGACGTGATGCGCTTTTTGATCGACAAGGATCAGCCGGTGCGGATCCGGGTGTCCTCTGTCACTTGGTCACAAGCCAACAACCGGTTCGAAGTCGACTGGTCACGCTCCCCCGACGCGGCGCTGCCGCAGCTTACCACCGCCACAATCAAGAATTATGCTTACAGAATTCCCAAAATGGCCGATGGCGACCGCGTGGTGATCGTGGAAACAGAGGTCGATTATCACCCCGCCTTCAACGTCGGCGTGAATGATCAGGTGCTAAAACAGTTCATCGTCACCCGCCCCCGCTTTGTGCCGAAGCTGTGCATGACGGGCGTCACCTGCTCCTGATCTGAAATTTCGATCAACTCCCCAACCAATTGCACCGATCAGGGAAATCCGCTGGGGTTTTGCGCAAATTTGCACAAGCCCCCTGACATTTCGCAGCCTTGCCGCAAGGCCCGCACAGTCCTACCTTTGCTTCAACCGCAAACTTCAGGAGGCTGCAATGTCGATCCGCCCCGTCACCAAACAATCCCTTGCCCAACCCGCCATGGAAGGTGCAGGCGTTCACCTGCACCGTGCTTTCGGCTTTGGCGATCCCACCCGCATGGACCCTTTCCTGCTGTTCGACGATTTCCGCGGCGACACCCCGCGCGACTACATGGCCGGTTTTCCGTGGCACCCGCACCGCGGCATCGAAACCATCACCTATGTTCTGGCAGGCTCGGTTGACCATGGCGACAGCCTTGGCAACAAAGGCACGCTGAAAGGCGGCGACGTGCAATGGATGACCGCAGGGTCAGGCATCTTGCATCAGGAAATGCCGAAAGGAAACGCCAAGGGCCAGATGCACGGCTTTCAACTCTGGGCCAACCTGCCCTCGCATCTGAAAATGACCAAGCCGCGCTATCAGGATGTCAAATCAAACGACATTCCCGAAATCATGGATGATGACGGCACCACGGTGAAGGTGATTGTTGGGTCTTTCTGGGGCAAAACCGGTCCGGTTGATGGCATTGCGGCCGATCCGCAATATCTGGATATCTTCGTGCCGCCAGAAAAGAAAAAGACCTTCAAGATCGACACCCGCCGCCACGCCTTTGCCTATGTTTTTGACGGCGCAGGAAAGTTCACCGATGCGGCGCGTCCGCGCGGTGTGCTGCTGGAAAAGGAATACAAAGGCGAAGAGCTGAACATCCGCGATCTGTCCGGCAACCGCACCCTGATCGAATTTGGCAAAGGCGATGAAATCTCGGTGCAAGCTGGCCCGAATGGCATCCGTTTCTTGCTGGTGTCCGGCGCGCCAATTCAGGAACCGGTGGCATGGCACGGCCCGATCGTGATGAACACCAAGGCCGAACTGCAACAGGCAATGACAGATCTGCGCAACGGCACCTTCATCAAACCGGCGCATTAACGGCGGCGGCGACACGCCTAGATTGACCCGACCACTGCGCGCGTTATGCTGCCAGCATGACGCGCGCATTTATTTTCATGCTTTTTCTTTCCGCCTGCACCGCCTTTCCCAAGGTTGACGCAGTCACACATCAAAATCTGGCAACACCCTCGCTGCTGCCACTGGATGAAATTCTGGCGCAAACCGGTCAGCCCAGAGCTGGCTCCAATCCGCTTGCCGCCCGTACCGCTGCCTTGCAGGCGCGTGCAAATAGCTTGCGCGCACAGTAGCTGCGGCCAAGCCTCGCGTTGCACCCCGCGCCGCCATCGGCTAACACCGCCCGCAACACATCTGCAACGGAGCCGTCCCATGTCTGCCACTCCCCTGCGTCTTGGACTCGCTGGTCTTGGCACCGTCGGTATCGGCGTGGTGAAAATCGTCCAGCAACATGCCGACCTTCTGGCATTGCGCACCGGCCGCCAGATCCAGATCACCGCCGTTTCGGCGCGCGACCCCAGGAAGAACCGCGACGCCGATCTGTCAGGCTACGCATGGGAAACCGACCCCGTCGCCTTGGCAAAGCGTGACGACGTTGACGTGTTTGTCGAAGTGATGGGCGGCCACGAAGGCGCCGCACGCGACGCCACCGAAGCCGCAATTGCCGCTGGCAAAGATGTGGTCACCGCCAACAAGGCACTGTTGGCGCATTATGGCCATGAACTTGCGCTTGCTGCCGAATCTGCTGGCCGCGTGATCCGGTTTGAGGCCGCCGTTGCGGGTGGCATTCCAGTGATCAAGGCGCTGACCGAAGGTCTTGCGGGCAACCAGATGCGCCGCGTCATGGGCGTGATGAACGGCAGCTGCAACTACATCCTGACCCGGATGCAAAACGAAGGCCTGTCTTACGAGGCGGTCTTTGATGAGGCCCGTCAGCTTGGCTATCTTGAAGCCGACCCCAATCTTGATGTCGGCGGTATCGACGCTGGCCACAAACTTTCGCTGCTGGCCTCTATCGCCTTTGGCACCAAAGTGTCGTTCGACGCGGTCGAACTGGAAGGCATCGGCAAGATTTCCATCGACGACATCACCCTTGCCGCCGACATGGGCTATCGCATCAAATTGCTGGGCGTGGCGCAAATGACCGGCCGCGGTCTGGAACAGCGCATGACGCCGTGCCTTGTGCCTGCCGACAGCCCATTGGGCCAGTTGCAGGGCGGCACCAACATGGTGGTGCTGGAAGGCGACAGCGTTGGTCAGATCGTGTTGCGTGGCCCCGGCGCGGGCATGGGCCCCACCGCCAGCGCGGTGATGGCTGACGTGGCCGACATCGCCCGCGGCTTGCGGCTTTCCACCTTTGGCCAGCCCGCAGCCTCGCTTGCAGCGCCAATCGCGGCAAAATCGTCGACTCCTGCCAGCTATTACTTGCGCATGACCCTGCTGGATAAACCCGGCGCCTTGGCAAAAATCGCCACCTGCTTGGGCGAAGCTGGCGTGTCGATTGACCAGATGCGCCAATATGGCCACCAAGGCACCAACGCGCCGGTGCTGATCGTCACCCACAAGGCCACCCGCGATGACATTGACCACGCGGTTTCGCGCTTTGCCGCCACCGGCGTGCTGGTCGGCGCGCCCGTAGCACTGCGCATCGAAGAGGTCTGAACACTCCCGCGCCGCACTCAACCGCGGCGCGTGATTCGACCCACAAATCTGCCGCTTTCATGCAGCGCTTTTGCGTCACACGCGGCGCATTAGCGCCGTGCGAAAACCACAACCCGCCCGCGACTGTCTATCGCTTTGGGGATCGCTTTGCTGTTAGCGCCACCTCGCACACAAATCCGCCAATGTTAGCGCCACCATCCTTGCCGCCCCCCTGCGGCGCGGCTAAGCCAAGCCAAACCCTTGCCACGAGGATCAAATGGCTGACGCACTCGAATTTCAAGACCGTATGCTTTCTTTGGGCCTTGCCCGTGTGTCCGAAGCCGCCGCACTGGCCTCTGCCAAGCTGATCGGGCGCGGCGACGAAAAAGCCGCCGACCAAGCCGCCGTCAACGCCATGCGCGATCAGTTGAATTTGCTGGATATTTCAGGCGTCGTGGTGATCGGCGAAGGCGAACGTGACGAAGCCCCGATGCTTTACATCGGTGAAGAGGTCGGCACCGGCAAAGGCCCCGCCGTTGATATCGCGCTTGACCCGCTGGAAGGCACTACGCTGACGGCAAAAGACATGCCAAACGCGCTGACCGTCATCGCCATGGCCCCGCGCGGCACGCTGCTGCACGCCCCCGACGTGTATATGGAAAAGCTGGCAATCGGGCCGGGCTATGCCCCCGATACCGTCACGCTCGATATGCCGCCCGCCACCCGCGTTCGCGCCCTTGCCCGCGCAAAGGGCGTGGCAGCTGATGAAATCACCGTCTGCATCCTTGAACGCCCCCGCCACGAAAAGCTGATCGCCGAGGTGCGCTCAACCGGCGCCGCGATCCGCCTGATCACCGATGGTGACGTGGCTGGCGTGATCCACTGCGCCGAAAGCGAAGTGACCGGGATTGATATGTATATGGGCTCTGGTGGCGCACCCGAAGGCGTGCTGGCCGCATCGGCGCTGAAATGCATGGGCGGCCAGATCTATGGCCAGCTGATTTTCCGCAACGACGATGAAAAGGCCCGTGCCTTGAAAGCTGGCATCACTGACCTGAACCGCATCTACACCCGTGACGAAATGGTCACCGCCGACGTGATCTTTGCCGCCACCGGCGTCACCCAAGGGTCAATCCTGTCAGGCATCAAGATCGAACCGGGTTGGGTGACCACTGAAACCATCCTGATGCGGTCGAAAACCGGTTCTGTGCGTCGCATGACCTACAAAAGCCCGCTGAAATAAGGCTTTTGCGCCCAGCATAGTGCGGCAAGCGCCAAAGGGGCTTGCCGCGCCTTGCCCTGTCAGGCACATCAAGGCGATGACCCAACGCGCCTTTCTTTCCGTCGAAACCTCGCTGACTGGCCGCCGCTGGCTTGGCCCCAATGCCGAAGCCGAACGTCTGGCCGAAGCTATGGCCCAAATCACCCGCCTGCCATTGGCGCTTTGTGCCACCTTGGTCACGCGCGGCGTGGCCCCGCAGGATGCCGCCGCGTTCCTTGCACCGCAATTGCGCGATCTGCTGCCCGATCCGTTGCGGATGAAAGACACCGGCCGCGCCGCTGCCCGCTTCTTGCATGCGGTCAAAACCCGCCAGCGCATCGCGATCTTTGCCGATTATGACGTTGATGGCGGCTCGTCGGCGGCGCTGCTGATCATCTGGCTGCGCGCAATGGGGCTGCAGGCCACGCTTTATATTCCCGACCGTATCGACGAAGGCTATGGCCCTAACGTGCCCGCAATGGCCGAACTGGGCGCGACGCATGATCTGATTCTGTGCGTCGATTGCGGCACGCTGAGCCATGACCCGATCGCCGCCGCGAAATGCGATGTTGTGGTGTTGGATCACCACCTTGGCGGCGAAACCCTGCCGCCAGCCTATGCCGTGGTGAACCCAAATCGTCAGGACGAAGACGGCGATCTGGGCCATCTTTGCGCCGCTTCGGTGGTGTTCTTGATGCTGGTCGAAGCCAATCGACAATTGCGCGGCGACGGTGTGCAAGGCCCTGATCTGATGGCGCTGCTGGATCTGGTGGCACTGGCAACCGTGGCCGACGTGGCACCGCTGATCGGCGTAAACCGCGCACTGGTGCGACAGGGCCTAAAGGTCATGGCCCGCCGTGACCGCCCCGGCCTGCGCGCGCTTGCCGATGTGGCCCGGATGGATCAGGCCCCCACCGCCTATGCGCTTGGCTTTCTGCTGGGGCCGCGCGTCAATGCCGGTGGCCGCATCGGCCAAGCCGATCTTGGCGCAAGGCTGCTGTCCACCGACAATCCGACCGAAGCCGCGGCACTTGCCCAGCGGCTTGACCTGCTGAACACCGAACGCCGCGACATCGAAGCCCGCGTTCGCGAAGAAGCCTTGGCCCAAGCCGACGCGCGCGGCATCGACGGTCCACTGGTATGGGCCGCGGGCGATGGCTGGCACCCCGGCGTGGTCGGCATCGTCGCCGCCCGTCTGAAAGAGGCCACGCACCGCCCCGCCGTGGTGATCGGATTTGATGGCAACGAAGGCAAAGGCTCTGCCCGGTCGGTTTCCGGCGTTGATTTGGGCGCCGCGATCCACCGCATTGCCGCCGAAGGTCTGCTGATCAAGGGCGGTGGCCATAAAATGGCGGCAGGCCTGACGGTTGCGCGCGACAAACTCGAAGCGGCGATGGCCCGCCTTGGTGAGCTTCTGGCCAAACAAGGCGCGGGCGCAGGTGGCAAGGAAGATCTGCGCATTGACAGCCTGCTTGCGCCAACCGCCGCCACCGCCGATTTCGTCGAACAGATCGAAGCCGCCGGCCCCTTCGGCGCTTCCGCGCCTGCACCGCGCTTTGCTTTCGCTGATATGGCCGTCACCACCCGCCGCGTCGGCGAGTCGCATCTGAAAATCAGTTTCGGCGACGGCATGGGCGCGCGCATTGAAGGCATCGCTTTTGGCGCCTTTGACACCGCCCTTGGCCCCGCGCTTGAAAACGCCGGGCACCAGCGCTTTCACCTTGCCGGTCGGCTTGAACTCAACACCTGGGGCGGCCGCACGAAAGCGCAATTTCGTTTGGAAGATGCGGCAAAAGCGTGATTTTCCCTCTTGCGAGTCACGGCGTGTAACATTAGACAGCGCCTCACTGACTGTGGCCCGTTCGTCTATCGGTTAGGACACCTGGTTTTCAACCAGGTAAGAGGGGTTCGACTCCCCTACGGGCTGCCACTTCCACAGATAGTTAAAATAAACCAACCGCTTAGGCGGTTTCTTTATTTTCGCAAACCCCCACCATCGCATCGACGCACCGCAGCTTTCGCCCAGCGCGAAAGGCAAAACAAAAGCCCACCGCTGCACGCGATGGGCTTTGCTGTTTTCCGCGCAACCCGCCTTCGGGGCAGCGTCTTCAATCGCGCGACAGCACCACCAGCCGATCTTCTGGACCATAAGCGCGCGCCTCGGATTTTGTCGGGTTCACGCATACGGTGCCATCGGCCAAGGCATAGCCAATCGCCACATAGCCAACCAAACGGGCCGAATGCGTCATGGTGTAAAAATCCACCGTCCGGCCCAGTTCGATGAAATCGCTGGCCGGTTTCATATGAATTTCAGAGCCGTCAGCATCCAGCAACTGTTCAAAAATCGCGGCAATATGCGGGTTTTCCGACGCCTGCGCCAACATCAAGCTGACCAGCTTGTTGCTGACCACAAAGTCATCGGCCCGCGTCACTTCCGCCAGCTTGCGGTTGCGCACATCGATCATTTCGCTGACCACGTTGATCTCTAGCCCCTGCGCATCGGCAATGCGGCGCAGATGCAGCAGCGTGACCAACGTGTGGGTGTCAGCCGTCTGCGCGGGCAGATCATCACTGCACCCCAAGACCAGAACGTGATCATAGGCCCCGACATCCAGCGCCTCCAACGCCGAAACCTGCGTGGTTTCGCAATGCTTTACCGTGATCGCCAAATTGCCGCCGCCCAGCGCATCGCGCGCAGCATCGCCAAGCGTTTCAATGTCGGCGGCGATGGTCAATTCCGACCCCGGCGCAACATGCGTCGCCAGATCGCGCACCACCATCGGCCCACGCCGGTTCCAGCCCAACATCAGCGTCCGCTCTGGCCCCTGCACCCGCTCGACCGGCGTCGCAATGCCCTCGGTCGCTGCCAGCTTCACCGTCGGCAGCACACGAATGGTCGAATCGTCTTCGGCGATCAAAATCGCCTGCTCGCCCGCGCCAATCACCCGATCCATCGGCGGATGAATATGCACCCGCCCCGCCGCATCACAAAGCCCGATCGGCACACAAGCCTCATAGGCCAGCAGCGCCTGACCAAAGGTCTGCCCCGTCAACGCCGGTTGCGGGCTGACGTAAATCTCGCTGCCGTCGAAATCCAGCAACTCGCTATAAACCGCGCTCAGGCCGGTTTCGCGGCTGGAATGCACCATGATCCGCGAAATCAGATCATCGGCCAACACCAACTGCGCCTCGCGTCGGCCCACCGCCTGCGCAATATCGGCGTTCTTGCCATCGCGAATTTCCGCCGCAATCCGATAAGGCTCGGCGCGTCGGTCAGGGTCATTCACCAGCGCCACAATGCTTTTGATCACCTGCGCATCGGGGTTGTCGCTGTCAGGCGACAGAATAATCACCGACCGGCAGGTTTGCGGCGTTACAATCTGCAAATCCTGCAAATCATTCGGGTCGCCAGAGCGGCAGATCACCTTCGTCCGCCCCATCGGCGGCGCTTTCGCGGCGATCTCATCCTCCATTTCAACCTTGTCTTTGTCGGCCATGATCACCACGCGCGGCCGCTTGACACTTTCATTAGCAATCGCCAATTCGCCCAAAATATCGAACACAGAAGGCGACCAATTCAAAATGATTGTGTGATCCTGTTCGATCACGCGCGACCGGCCTTTGCGCAACTCATCCAGCTTGGATTCAATCCCGGAACTCAACACCCCGATCAGCGTCGAAAACACGAAAATCCCGGCGACCGTCACCACCAGCATCACCAGACGGAAGCTCCAACCGATATCGCCGCCAATGGTGCCCGCGTCCAGCGTCCGCATTGCGGCTTCCCAGATCGCCTCAATATAACCAAGGTTTTCCGCACCTTCCGGCGCAATCCCGGTGCCAACCAGCACAACCGCCGCCAGCACGATCACCACCACCGAAATCAGCGCCAGCCACCCCACCAAGGCAACGGCACCCGCCGCCATCGACTTATCAAATTCGTACCGAAGTCGCTCTTTCAACCCAGCGGCTTTACGCATCTTTACCCACCCCGAAATTCACCCAGCGGTTCCCATGGAATTATCGATTCGGAACCGCTTTGACCTGTTCTGAACAAACCGCCACGCAGGTGCAACCGCGCGCGGCGGCCACCATGGCAAGTTTGGCAAATATCAGGGGAAAATCTGGGTTAACGCGGCATGTCGCCAATCGCGCGCGCAAACAACCGTGCCAGCCGCGCTTCGCCAAGGCGATAGGACTCCAGCGTTTTCGCGGTTTTCTTCAAGCCCACCAACGCCGTCAAAATGGTTTCGGCCACCTCTGCGGGCTTGCCAATACCATCAGGCAAACCGCGCCGCGCCAACCAATCGGCCAGCACCGCCACCAAACGCCCTTCGGCCATAGCCACCACATCGCCCGAAATCGCAAACCCCGCATCAAACAGTTCCGAACCATGTGGGGTGGTCAGCACAGCTTCCATGAACTTGCCGTCCTTGGCCACAAACGCCGCCATCAGCGCCGCTTCGGCCCCCCGCGACGCATCCGCCAAAGCCAGCGCCATATCGCGCAGCACCTCTTCAAAATACCGCGCCGCCAAAGACCGGAAAACGTCTTCCTTGTTGCGCCAATGCAAGTAAAGCGCCGAGCGTGAAATCCCCGCCCCCTTGGCAATATCGTCCATCGAGGTGCGGCGATAGCCATAGGTCGAAAACGCAGCAAAAGCCGCGTTCAGGATCAGGTCTTGCTTGTCTGGCTGCGGCACGATCTCGCTCATGCAGATGTTCTGACAAAATCGCCAAATAATGTCAATTGACACACTGACACTTATCGCCCATTTTGTCATAAACACGGAGGTCGCCATGCCCATCCCCCTTATCGTAAACGGCCAAAACCAATCGCTGGATCTGCCGCCCGACATGCCGCTGCTTTGGGCGCTGCGCGAAGGGTTGAACCTGACCGGAACGAAATTCGGCTGTGGCATCGCCTCGTGCGGCGCCTGCACGGTGCAGGTCAACGGGCAAGCGGTGCGGTCCTGCCAGACCTTGCTGGGCGACGTGGCGGGTGCCTCTGTCACCACAATCGAAGGCCTCGGCGCCCCCGACGCGCTGCACGCCATACAGGCCGCGTGGGCCGACGCGCAGGTTGCGCAATGCGGCTACTGCCAATCGGGCCAAATCATGCAGGCGGCCAGCCTTCTTGCTGAAAATCCGGCACCAACCGATGCCCAGATTGACGAGGCGATGGCAGGCAATCTGTGCCGTTGCGGCACATATTCCCGCATCCGCGCCGCAATTCATGACGCGGCCCAGCGCCTGCAAAAGGTATAACGCCATGGCAAGTATCGCAAAAATCGCCCGTCGCAGCTTTTTATTCGGGGCGGTCGCAGTGGGCGGTGGTGTTGCCTTTGGCTGGTGGAAATACCGCACGCCCTACGCCAACCCGCTGCTGACCACGCTGGCCGAAGATGCTGCCGCCCTTAACCCGTATGTGCTTTTAGACCCGCAAGGCATCACCCTGATCGCACCGCGCGCCGAAATGGGCCAAGGCATCCACACCACGCTTGCGGCCCTGCTGGCAGAAGAAATGGATCTGGCGCTGGCCGATGTTCGCGTCATCCACGGCCCCGCGTCGCATGCCTATTTCAACGCGGCAGTCTTGGGCGAAGGCGTGCCTTTCGCCCCGACAGATACGTCGTGGACGGCCGAAACCATTCGCGCCGCGATGGAAATTCCGGCGAAATTTCTGGGCTTGCAGATTACCGGCGGTTCTTCCTCCATCCCCGATGCTTTTGACAAGATGCGGCAAGCCGGGGCCGCCGCCCGTGCCATTTTGCTGACTGCCGCCGCCCAGCGGCTTGGCGTCGCTGCCAGCAGCCTGAAAACCGAAAACGGCACGATCAGCGCCGATGACGGTCGCAGCCTGCGCTACCTTGACTTGATAAACGACGTCGCAGGCATCGAACTGGCCGAGGAGCCGCCGCTGAAAGACCGCAAAGATTGGAAACTGTTGGGCCGCCCGCAGCCCCGCGTTGACATGATCGGCAAAGTCACCGGAACCGCGCAATATACCGCCGATCTGCGCCTTGCAGGCATGCGCTTTGCCACCGTTAAAACCAACCCGCATCTTGGCGCCGCCATGACGTCCTATGACGCCACCGCCGCCCAAGCTCTTGCTGGCGTCGAAAAGATCGTGCCCCTGCCGAATGGTGTCGCCGTCGTCGCCACCAGCACTTGGGCCGCCCTGCAAGCCGCCGACGCGATCAGCTTTGAATGGCAGCCCGCGCCCTACCCCGCGACCTCTGCCGAAATCGCCGCCCAGCTGACCGCCAGTTTCACCGATGCCGCCAAAGACAGCACCAATCGCAACGATGGCGATGTTACCACCGCGCTGACCGGCGATGTGTTCGACGCAAACTATAGCGTGCCATACCTCGCCCACGCCACGATGGAACCGATGACGGCCGCCGCCCACCTGCAAGACGGAAAGCTGACGGTCTGGGCGGGCAACCAACTGCCAACGCAAATCCTTGCCGAAGGTGCGGCGCTCACCGGTCTGCCCACCAGCGCGATCACCGTGCATACCATGCTGATGGGCGGTGGCTTCGGTCGACGCGCCGAAATGGATGTCATCAAGCAAGCCATCAGCGTCGCCCAGGCGATGGAAGGCACACCGATCTTGCTAACCTGGAGCCGGGAAGAAGACATGACCCACGACGCCTATCGCCCCGCAGCGATGGGTCGGGTGCGCGCCAAACTTGAAGGCGACCGTATTTCTGCCTTCGATTTCGCTACCGCGTCTTCCTCGGTCGTCGAAAGTCAGGCTGGCCGTTTGGGCTATGCGATTCCCGGTCCAGACGGTGCCATCGTGCAAGGCGCATGGGAACAACCTTACCGTTTTGCCAACCACCGCGTCACCGGCTACCGCGCCCCGGCCATGGTGCCAGTCGGCAGTTGGCGCTCGGTCGGCGCATCGCAAAACGCATTCTTCCACGAAACCGCCATCGACGAACTGGCACATCTGGCCAAGGCCGACCCGCTAGAGTTCCGGCTTCGCCAGATCGACGACGATGCCAGCCGCGCCGTGCTTTCCGCCGTCGCCAGCCTGTCAAACTGGGGCAGCCCCCTGCCCAACCGCGCCAAAGGCGTTGCGTTTTCAATGTCGTTCGGGGTGCCCTGCGCCGAAGTGATCGAGGTGGAACAAACCGCCGCAGGCATTCGCCTGACTGGCGCTTGGGCGGTGGTTGACGTTGGCATCGCGCTTGATCCGCGCAACATCGAAGCCCAGGTTCAAGGTGCGATGGTCTACGCCCTGTCGGCCGCCATCCGTGGTGAAATCACCTTCACCGATGGCAAGGCCGATCAACAGACCTTCTACGATTATGAGCCGCTGCGCATAAACCAATGCCCGCCCATTCAGGTGCAGGTGCTGGAAAACCTGCACCGTATCCGTGGCATTGGCGAACCCGCAACGCCCCCTGCCGCCCCCGCGCTTGGCAATGCGATTTTCGCGCTTACCGGTCAACGCCTGCGCGATCTGCCCTTCGCCAAATCAATCCCCTTCGCCTAGCCGCGCCCCAGCCGCGACGCCTTGGGCGCTTGCGTCACTGCCAGCCTTGGCTACAGTGGCGCAATTAATCCCTTTTCAAGGTGCCGCCCCCGTGTTGATCAAATCCCTTCCACTGCTGCTTTTGCTTGCCTCGCCCGCCGTGGCCGCCCCTTGCGGCAACACCTCTGCCGGGTTTGAAGACTGGAAATCGGTGATGGCCGCCGAAGCAAAGGCCGAAGGCGTCGGCAAAGCGGGCCGGGCGGCGCTGATGGGGGCAAGCTATTCCAAGGCGACCATCGCCGCTGATCGCAATCAGAAAAGCTTCAAATACACGCTGGAAAAGTTCCTGAAAGTTCGCGGTGCCGATACCATCGTGGCCCAAGGCCGCGCTCGCAAAGCCAAGAACGCCGAATTTTATGCAGCACTCGAGGCACAATACGGCGTGCCCGCCGGGGTCTTGCTGGCGATCCACGGCATGGAAACCGGCTTTGGTCATTTCATGGGCGATACCAACGTCGTCTCTGCCATCGCCACGCTGACATGGGATTGCCGCCGGTCTGACTATTTCCACCCGCATCTGATCGGCGCGCTGAAACTGGTTGATCTGGGCGAACTGTCGTCCAGTTCGGTTGGTGCCAAGCATGGCGAGCTTGGCCACACCCAATTTCTGCCCGGCAACGCCTTGCAATATGGCGTGGATGGCGATGGCGACGGCAAGATCGACCTGACCAACCTTGCAGACGCCTTGGCCACCACCGCCAACTACCTGCGCCAAAAGGGCTGGCAACCCGGTCAGGGCTATCAACAGGGCGAGCCAAACTACGCCGTCATCAAAGAATGGAACGCCGCCAGCGTCTATCAGCAGGCCATCGCGCTGATGGGCGAAAAAATCGACAGATAACCTGCTTTTCCCCTCTTGCAGCCCGGCGCAGTTCCGCCTAGTAAGCCCGCAGTGGCCCGTTCGTCTATCGGTTAGGACACCTGGTTTTCAACCAGGTAAGAGGGGTTCGACTCCCCTACGGGCTGCCACT
>Ga0228702_1000620_pt1 | contig 26280 bp, 21 predicted proteins | sample McNCre217_Aug_MG_2_FD_178018 | JGI IMG/M metagenome (GOLD analysis project Ga0228702, IMG submission 178018) | Freshwater microbial communities from McNutts Creek, Athens, Georgia, United States - 20-17_Aug_MG | ecosystem: Environmental > Aquatic > Freshwater > Creek | place: USA: Georgia...
CAGCTGCAACGACGGAACCCGCTGTCGCATCAATCGCACCGGCAAAATCGATCTGGTCAGGCCCTTGGGTCGGCCTGTCGTTCGGTCAAGGCAGCGCCAACTACGATATCGCTGCAAGCGTTGACAGCATTGAGCCGCACCAAAAGCTGTTCGGGCTGGATCTTCCCGACCATGGCGCAAAAGGCAGCCTGATGGCCATCGAATTGGGCTATGGTCGCCAGCTTAACGACAAATGGGTCGCTGGTCTGCAAGTGGATGGCACCTCGACCAACATCACGCTGGAGACTGGCGTTTCGCAAGGCGAGGCTTCGGCATCGTATCAGCTGAAGCAAAAATCGCTGCTGTCGGGTCTGGCTCGCCTAGGCTATCTGACCTCGGAAGAAACCTTGGTTTATGGCCTGCTGGGCGTGACCAACGGCACGTTTGAAGGCAGCTATTCGTCAACAGACGGCATCGATACCGCCGGAAGCTCTTACGACTTTTCCGCTACCGGTCTGACGATCGGCGCGGGCATGGAAACTCGTCTTAGCGCCCGCACCTCGTTGAAGCTGGAATATCGGATGACCGATTTCGGCGATTACAATCTGGCGCACGAGCAAGTCGGTGACAACACCGAGTTCAATGCCGATATGGGCACCACCGCACAATCGTTCCGCGCAACGATCGTGATGCACTTCTGATAATCACCGGCTGGCGTTGCAAACCTGCGCTGCAGACTTCGCAACGCCAGCCGGTAAACTTTGCAAACTCTGCGAGTTTTCACTGAAAACCGGAAACAAACGCGGGGTTTGCAAAAATTTGCCACTTCCTTTGGGTAATTTCTGCAAACTTTTTGTCGCAGCCCTGTCGCAAAGATTGCGCGACTCGTTCGCTTTTGCGTAACACTCGGCCCAGCTTTTGGGAGGAGGCATACAATGGTATACCGCAAGCTCTATGCCGGGTGGCAATCCAACCCTGAGGGGTTCTGGATGGACGCTGCAAAGGCGATTGATTGGGTGAAGGCGCCGACCAAAGCCCTGAACGATGCCCGCGCACCGCTTTATGAATGGTTCACCGACGGCATGGTGAACACCTGCTGGAACGCGGTTGACCGCCATGTCGAAGGCGGTCGCGGCGATCAGCTGGCCATCATCCATGACAGCCCGGTGACGCATACCAAGCATGGCATCACCTATAAAGAATTGCAAAGCCGCGTCGCGTCGCTTGCCGGGGCGTTGCGCGCCAAGGGCGTGCAAAAGGGCGACCGCGTCATCATCTATATGCCGATGGTCCCCGAGGCGCTGGAGGCGATGCTGGCCTGTGCCCGCCTTGGTGCGATACATTCGGTGGTGTTTGGCGGCTTTGCGGCCGCCGAACTGGCGGTTCGGATTGACGACTGCACCCCCAAAGCCATCATCGCCGCGTCTTGTGGCATCGAACCGTCGCGGGTGGTGCATTACAAACCGCTACTGGACGCCGCAATCGAACAGGCCAGCCACAAGCCCGATTTTTGCGTGATCTTGCAGCGCGAACAAGAGGTTGCAAAGCTGATCGAAGGCCGCGATTTTGCGTGGCACACCTTCCAATATGGCGTGGAACCAGCCGATTGCGTGCCGGTTGAAGGCAACCACCCCGCCTATATCCTTTACACCTCTGGCACCACCGGCGCGCCGAAGGGCGTGGTGCGCCCGACGGCAGGGCATCTGGTGGCGCTGAACTGGACCATGCGCGCGATCTACGATTGCGGCGCGGGCGATGTGTTCTGGGCCGCGTCAGATGTGGGTTGGGTCGTTGGTCACAGCTATATCTGCTATGCGCCGCTGATTGCCGGTTGCACCACCATCGTGTTCGAAGGCAAGCCGGTTGGCACCCCAGATGCAGGCACGTTCTGGCGGGTGATTGCCGAACACAAGGTTCGCGCTTTCTTCACCGCACCAACGGCGCTGCGCGCGATCAAGCGCGAAGACCCCGAAGGCTTGCTGCCGTCGCATTACAACCTGACACAGTTGCAAAACGTTTATCTGGCCGGTGAGCGTGCCGATCCCGACACCATTCAATGGGCACAAACCCATCTGGGTAAACCAGTAATCGATCATTGGTGGCAGACCGAAACCGGCTATGCGATTGCCGCGAACCCGATGGGGATCGAAGCTTTGCCGGTAAAAATCGGGTCGCCGTCGGTGGCGATGCCCGGCTTTGACGTGCAAATTCTGGATGAAGGCGGCCATCCGGTTGCTCCCGGCCAGTTGGGGGCGATTGCGGTCAAACTGCCGCTGCCGCCCGGCACGTTGCCAACGCTGTGGAATGCCGAAGAGCGGTTCAAGAAAAGCTACCTTCACCACTTCCCCGGATTTTATGAAACCGGCGATGCGGGCTATGTTGATGAAGACGGCTATCTTTACATCATGGCGCGCACTGATGACGTGATCAACGTCGCTGGCCACCGACTTTCGACCGGCGCGATGGAAGAAGTTCTGGCCAGCCACAAAGACGTGGCCGAATGCGCGGTGGTGGGCGTGGCAGACGCGCTGAAGGGTCAAAGCCCGGTGGGATTTTTGTGCCTGAACAAAGGCTCAAACCGCCCGCATGCCGATGTGGTCAAGGAATGCGTGCAGCTGATGCGCGACAAGATCGGCCCCGTTGCCGATTTCAAACGCGCCGTGGTGGTTGATCGGTTGCCCAAAACCCGTTCGGGCAAGATCTTGCGCGGCACCATGGTTAAAATCGCCGATGGCAACGAATGGAAGATGCCTGCGACAATTGATGACCCAGCAATCCTTGACGAAATAAAAACGGCTTTGCAGTCATTGGGTTACGCAAAGGTTTAAGCGGATAATTCTGCAAATTATCCCACCGTTAACCATGATTGACACCTTGGGCAGCTAGACAAAGCCGCCCAAGGTTTTAACCTTGTCATATGGCAGTTTGCTTGCGGCCCAGATTGGTTGTTGCGTCGCGCACCCGCTTTGTGCAGTGGGTGACGCTGTGACACAATATTTGCCAGAAACCACGCCCTTCAATATGCCCGCGCTTGACCCGCGCGATGCGCCGACGCTTGCGCTCTTGGGCCATGATCTGCGCGCCACGTTGTCCGAAGTGATCGGCGGGCTGCGATTGATCGACCCCACGCCGCTGCCGCCGCAAACCCGCAACCAGGTTGCCCGCACCCGCGCCGCAAGCGAAGCCTTGGCGTTGCTGTTGGAACAGGCGTTAGAGCTGCTGTTGGGCGAACCACTGCAGGCAAACACCAGCGCCAGCCCGTTGCACACCGCCCGCTTGCTGCAAAACATTCGCCTGCGCTGGGGGGCGCGCGCGACAGAGCTGGGCCATGATTTCACCCTGAACACCGCAGCCGACCTGCCTGCGCAGTTGCCGCTGGATGCCGCAATTGTTGAACGTGTGCTGTCCAACCTGCTTGGAAATGCGTTGAAATATGCAGGGAAAGGCAAAATCACCTGCAATATTGAAACCCACACCGACCGCAGTTTGCGCATCGTGGTGCAAGACGAAGGCCCCGGATTTTCCGACGCGACGCTGGCGCGGCTTTGGGCAAACTATGGCCGTGCCGACAGTTCTACCAAACCCAGCTCTGGGTTGGGTCTGCAGATTGTGCGCAACATGGTCGAACAGGTTGGCGGGCGGATCAGCGTCAGCAACCGTCCGCAGGGCGGTGCCGAAATTATCGTGCAGATCCCGTTGCCCGACGAAATCCCGAGCCCACCCACCGCAGATACAGAGACGCCAAATCTGACCGGACTGCGCGTGCTGGTTGCCGATGATAGCGAAACCAGCCGTTTGCTGTTGCGCACGCTGCTGACGCAGCTTGGGGCCGAGGCAACGGTTGTTGCCGATGGATCGCAAGCGGTTGGCCGGATTGAACGTGAAACCTTTGACGTGCTGCTGATCGACATCGAGATGCCGCAGTTTAACGGGCTGGACGTTATTCGCCACATCCGCACCATGCCGGGGCCAGCCGCGGCACTGCCCATTCTGGCCGTAACCGCCTATTGGCTGCGCGACAACAAGGCGGCGATCACGGCGGCGGGCGCCGATGCAATCTTGTCAAAACCGGTGCAATCTGCGGCGCTTTTGGGTCAGGCGGTGCTACAGGCACGCCAGCACCATGCCGTTGCAGACCCGGTGACTGCGCGACAAAGCACGGCAAAGGCCGCCGATGGCTTGCAGCAATTGTTGCGCATGGCTGGCCCCACCGTCGCGGCGCAATTGTTGCAGCAAATGCACACCGATCTGCGGCGGGTTGAACGCGGCTTGCTGGCGGCCTCGCACGGGCCAAACTGGCACGAATTATGCGCGCAAAGCCATGTCCTGATGGCGCTTTCAGGCACGGCGGGGGCCGACCGGCTTCATAGCCTTGCACAAGCGCTGAACAGTCTGGCGCAGGAAACCGCGCCGGATCGCGGCACCTACCTGTCGTTGTTGCCAGAGGTGCTGGAAGCTTTGGACACGCTTATCCATCAGATCGCCAGCCATTCGCCAACCACAGGAGCGACCCGTTGACCAAAACCGACGCGCCGATCCTGCTGGTGGAAGACACGCCTTCGCTTCAGCTTTTATACCGCTCGGCGTTGAACGCCGTCGGGCATCAGGTAATTGTTGCGTCAACTGCGGCCGAGGCGTTGGGCCTGCTGCGCGATGTGCCGGTGCAGCTGGTGCTGCTGGATCTGGTGCTGCCAGACCGGGAGGGGCTGGATCTTATGCAAGAGCTGCTGCAGCTTCGCCCCGACACGGCCGTGGTGGTGATGACAGCACATGGGTCGATCAACAAGGCCGTCGAAGCCATGCGGGCAGGGGCGCATGATTTTCTGGTCAAGCCATTCGACGAAACCCGCCTGCTGGCGGCAATTGCCAATGCAAAAACCGTGCAGCCCGGCAAGCACAGCCCGCGCAAAGCGGCTTCGTTGGCCGCCACAACCAATGCCGCCGCCAGCGGCACCTTCATCGGGTCATCCACCGCGATGGCGCATATTCATGCCACGATAAATTCGGTCGCGCGGTCGATGGCGACAGCCTTCATCACCGGCGAAAGCGGCACCGGCAAAGAACTGTGCGCCGTAGCGGTGCATGACAACTCGCCGCGCGCCAATGGCCCGTTCATTGCGCTGAACTGTGGCGCAATCCCGCAAGATCTGCTGGAATCCGAAGTGTTCGGCCATATGAAGGGCAGCTTTACCGGTGCAATTTCGGACAAACCTGGTGCGGCGACGGCGGCAGATGGCGGCACGCTGTTTCTGGATGAAATCTGCGAAATGGCCCCTGCCCTGCAAACCAAACTGCTGCGATTTTTGCAGACTTCGACCGTTGTGCCGGTGGGCGCGACCCGCCCGCGCAAAGTGAATGTGCGGATTGTCTGCGCCACCAACCGCGACCCAATGGATGCGGTGCGGCGCGGTCAGTTCCGCGAGGATTTGTTCTACAGGCTGTATGTGGTGCCGATCCACATGCCGCCGCTGCGCGAACGCGGCGATGATGTGATCGAAATTGCCCAAGCCGCCCTTGCCCGCTTTGCCCAGGAAGAAGGGAAAGAGTTTTTCGGCCTCGCTACCGATGTCTGCACGCTGTTTCGCGCGTTGCCGTGGCCGGGCAATGTGCGGCAATTGTTGAACGTTATACGCAACGTCGTGGTGCTGAATGACGGTGGGCTTGTGACCACTGAAATGCTGCCCGCTTCGCTGCAGTTGCCACACCCCGAAGTGCTGCTACCCACCCCCGCAGCCAGCGCCCCGGTTGAAAGCATGGCGCTGGATGCATTGTTGGGCCGCCCCCTGGCCGAGGTTGAACGTCTGCTGATCGAAGCCACTCTGGCGCGCCATAACGGGTCGGTTCCAAAAGCCGCGCGCGTGTTGGATCTGTCGCCCTCAACGCTTTATCGCAAGATAGAGGCGTGGACCAAACAATAGCCCCGTCCGCAAACTTGCTTAGGCAAACTGTTCAACAATCAACCGCTCTTCTAGACCATGACCCGGATCGAACAAAATCCGATGCCGGATCCGCGGTTCCGACCGGATTTCCACGCTGACCACGTCGGTGACTGGGCGGCTATCAGCATCCGCGCGCACCGGGCGCTTTTCCGGCTCCAACACGTCAAACCGCACCACCACCGATTTTGGCAGCAAAGCCCCTCGCCAACGCCGTGGCCGAAACGCCGCCATCGGGGTCAGGGCCAACACATCCGACCCGATTGGCAAAATCGGCCCATGCGCCGAATAATTATAGGCGGTCGATCCTGCGGGCGTTGCCAACAGCACGCCATCGCAAACCAATTCTTCCAGCCGCACCTTGCCATCCACCGAAATCCGCAGCTTTGCCGCCTGCGGACCGGCGCGCAGCAACGACACCTCGTTGATCGCCAGCGCCTCGGTGACCGTGCCATCCACACAGACCGCCCGCATCGCCAGCGGATTGATCGCCGCCTCTTCCGCCGCGACCAGACGTTCGGGCAGGTCCTCCAAAGCGTAGGTGTTCATCAAAAAGCCGATGGTGCCGCAATTCATGCCGTAAACCGGCAGCCCCAGCACCTGCTTTTCGTGCAGCGTTTGCAGCATGAAGCCGTCACCGCCCAAAGCCACGATGATTTCAGCGTCGTCCAGATCGCATTGACCGTGTCGCCCGGTCAGCGCCGCCAACGCTTCTTGCGCGGCGGGGGCCGGACTGGCCAGAAACGCGATACGATCAAATGCCACGCCGGGATTCCTTTACCGTTGGGCGGCCATCCTTGGCCGATGCTGCGATAAACTCAACCCCTAAGAAACCGCGCCAAAGGCCGCAAAAAGTTTCCTATAGTGAACAAGACTTCGCACGCGACAGATTCCGCGTCGTTTATTGCCTTCCCCAAGCCCAACCTATCGCCTAGAACCGCTCCGAACTGGACCCACCACCGCAGGAGACGCCTATGTCCGCCCACCGCGATTCCGGATTTTTCACCGAAACCCTTGCCACCCGTGACCCCGAACTTTTCGGTTCGATAAAGAACGAACTTGGCCGTCAGCGCCACGAGATCGAACTGATCGCTTCGGAAAACATCGTCAGCCGGGCGGTGATGGAAGCCCAAGGTTCGGTGATGACCAACAAATATGCCGAAGGTTATCCGGGCAAGCGCTATTACGGCGGCTGCGAATTTGTTGACGTTGCCGAAAATCTGGCGATCAGCCGCGCTTGCGAACTGTTCAACTGTTCGTTTGCCAACGTGCAGCCGAACTCGGGCAGCCAAGCCAACCAAGGCGTGTTCAACGCCCTGCTGAAGCCGGGCGACACCATTTTGGGTATGAACCTTGCATCGGGTGGTCACCTGACCCACGGCGCAGCCCCGAACCAGTCGGGCAAATGGTTCAACGCCGTGCAATACGGGGTGCGCCAGCAAGACAGCCGCATCGACTATGACCAAGTCGAAGCTTTGGCGGTTGAGCATCAGCCGAAACTTATCATCGCTGGCGGTTCGGCCGTGCCGCGCCAGATCGATTTCGCCCGCTTCCGTGCGATTGCTGACAAAGTTGGCGCCTTCCTGATGGTCGACATGGCGCACTTCGCCGGTCTGGTCGCGGGCGGTCATCACCCGTCGCCCTTCCCCTATGCCGACGTGGCAACCACCACCACCCACAAGACCCTGCGCGGCCCGCGTGGCGGCATGATCCTGACCAACAACGAAGAGATCGCCAAAAAAGTTAACTCGGCAATCTTCCCGGGGATTCAGGGCGGCCCGCTGATGCACGTGATCGCGGCCAAGGCCGTGGCATTCGGAGAAGCCCTGCGCCCCGAGTTCAAGGCCTATGCCGGTCAGGTCATCGTCAACGCACAAGCGCTGGCAGACGAACTGATGAAAGGTGGCATCGACATCGTCACCGGCGGCACCGATACCCACGTGATGCTGGTTGACCTGCGCCCGAAAGGCGTGAAGGGCAACGCCACCGAAAAGGCACTCGGCCGTGCCAACATCACTTGCAACAAGAACGGCATCCCGTTCGACCCGGAAAAGCCGACCGTGACTTCGGGCGTGCGTCTTGGCACCCCGGCAGGCACGACCCGCGGCTTTGGCGAGGCTGAATTCCGCCAGATCGGCAAATGGATTGTCGAAGTGGTTGATGGTCTGGCCGCCAACGGCGAAGACGGCAACGCCGAGGTTGAAGCTGCGGTGAAAGCCAAGGTCGAAGCGCTCTGCGCCCAGTTCCCGATGTATCCGGGCCTGTAAGACACTGCTAAATCAGGGAAACGCGCGCGGGCCATCCTGCGCGCGTTTTTCTTTGGGTGGCGATCAAAAGACTCACATCAACCCGCGCCAATACAGCACCACAACCACCAATACTGCCACGGTCAAAACCGCAAACGCCACGCTGGCGGCCACTGACAGCAGCGCGCCGCGCCGATCCCGGCTAACGCCCCCAAGATGGCGCACGCACAGATCATAGGCCGCCGCGGCCGCTTCGTTATCAACCTGCAGCAACAATTTCGGATTTTGCGCCATCGCCGCCGCGTTTTGCAGCGCCAGTGCCGCCGCACGCACCTTGCGCGGCAACAATCGCCCGCCCTTGTGCAGCTTTTCCGCCAGCCCCTGCCCGCGCACCCGCAGGCGCTGCTCCATCAGTGCGGCCACACGGTCGGCCATCTGTTGAATCGGAACTCCGGTCATCACTTACACCCCTGCTACATTTCGGCCAGCCTATCGCTGCACCTGCACAGCTTCAACTGCTCTGGCCGAATGGAAGGCAACAGGGTATGATAGCAGGCATGCTTGCCACCACACATTACCCCGCCGCCGCCCCTGCTCCCGGCCATCCGCCGCTGCTGATCGTGCACGGCCTTTACGGCTCTGCCCGCAACTGGAGCGTGATCGCCCGCCATCTGGCCGATACCCGCGCCACCTTGGCGGTTGATATGCGCAACCACGGTCAAAGCCCGCGCGCGCCCAGTCAAAGCTACGGCGAAATGGCGGCAGACTTGGCAGCGGTGATCGAAGCAAACGGCGCGCCGATGGATGTGTTGGGCCATTCAATGGGCGGCAAGACCGCGATGGTGCTGGCGCTGACCCGGCCCGAACTGGTGCGCAAACTGATCATCGCCGATATCGCGCCGGTGGCCTACAACCACGACCAAACCCAGCATGTCCACGCCATGCGCGGGCTGGATCTGACCGATCTGACCTCGCGTTCCGAAGCGGACCGCAGACTTGCGCTGTCGGTTGCCGACCCGGCCTTGCGCGCCTTCTTCCTGCAATCGCTGGATCTGCGCGCCACCCCGCCGCAGTGGCGGCTGAACCTTGACGTGTTGGAAGCTGAAATGCCGAAAATCGTTGGCTGGCCGGAACCGCAGGGCCAGTTTGATGGCCCCACCCTGTTTCTGACCGGCGCGCTTTCACATTACGTCAAACCCGAACACCGCGACAAAATCCGCGCGCTGTTCCCCAAAGCCCGCTTTGCCAAGCTGCCAGAGGCTGGGCACTGGCTGCACGCCGAACGCCCCCGCGAATTTGAACAGGCGGTGCGGGTGTTTCTAAACGCCTGATCCCCGCACCACCTTTGACGGCGGGTTAATCCAGCGGCCGTTTCATCCGCGCCAGCAGATTGTCTTTCAGCACAAACTGGTGGAACAGCGCTGCCAAGACATGCACCGCCACCAGAATGATCAGCAGTGGCTTGAACAGCTCATGCACCTCTGCTGCAGCTTCAACCCCGCCATACCAGGCCGCAAGGCCAGTGGCGGGTGCCAGCACCATCAGCGCATAAAGCGCCCAATGTCCCAGCTCTGCCGCCTTGACCATCAATGCCGACCCGGCCGGTGCCGCGGGTGCGCCCCGCGTTGCCCGCAACAGCAAACGCCACGCTGCAAACACCAACACCGCGATACCGGCGATGATATGCGCCCAGACCCAAGTGGTCATCTCGGGTGCTTTGCCATCTTCGACCGCGCGCCACGCGCCGCCCATGTCTTCGCCAAAGATCAATTGAAACAGGATCAACCCTGCAACGACCCAATGCAGGCCAATCTGCGTAACCGAATAGCCCTTAACCGCCATGACACGTCCTTTCGCAACCGATGAAATCCGTTGCTGCCAGCTTGCCTAATTTTGCCGAATTTGTCGTGGGTTATTCCAACTGTTTGGCAACAAACCACGAAATCGGAAAGGCCAGAACAAAACCAACCGCCGCCGCGATCAGAATCGGGTTAAGCGTGCCATATCCGGTGGTCAGCGCGATCACCACACCGACCCCCATTAGGGTGGTGGCAACCATCGAAAACAGCGTCATCATCAGCCGAGACATCGTGAACCCTTTCATAAAAACAGGTTCACAGCCTAGCACCGCGCCGATAAAAGCGCCTTGATCCGCATCAAACAAATTGCATTTACAGAATATAAACCGGGGCGCCTTGGGAACGCCCCGGTTTATGACAGGCTTACACCTTCAGGCTAAGCCCGCCTTGTGCCGCCGACTGCTCGGCGCGGTCCAACAGGCGCTGCAATGCCGCCCCGCGCGCAAAATCGGGGTCAGCCACGCCTTCGCCGCGAATGGCCGCAATAAAGCGTTCGTAGATCGACGCCAGCACCGGGGCGTCAACATCGTGCCAGACTGCCGACTGCAGGTCTGGCTCTAGGCAGGCGCGCAGATGGCTGGTGTTGTTTTCCCAGCACACCTCTAGTCCGCCCTTGTCGCCATAAATCCGCAAGCGCAGATCGTTCAGATGGCCAGAGGCAAAGCGCGTCGCCGCAACCGTGCCCAGTGCGCCGTTCGACAACACCACCTGCATGGTGGCACTGTCGTTGGCGTCCAGCGGGTATTCCCCGATCTGGTCGCCCGGCGCTTTGTGAAAGGTTGCCAAACGGCACGACACTTCGGCCGCATCCAGACCAGCGATGAAGGTCGCGTAATCCAGAATATGGATGCCAACGTCGCCCAGCACACCTTTGGACCCGTGCTTGGTTGAAAGCCGCCACAGCCATTGGCTTTCGCGGTCCCAATGGCCCCAAGCCGGTTGGGTCAGCCAGCTTTGCAGATAGCTGGCCTCGAAATGCCGCACAGTGCCAATCGCGCCATCGCGCACCATCGCCGCCGCTTTTTGCAGCGCGGCGACGTTGCGATAGGACAGGTTGACCATATTCACCACGCCCGCCTTGGCTGCCGCCGCCGCCATCGCATCGGCGTCGGCCTCGCTGGTGGCCAGCGGCTTTTCGCACAAGACATGCTTGCCGGCCGCAAGGAACGGCATCGTGGTGGGGTAATGCGCCTTATCGGGCGTGACATTGGTTACGGCGTCAAACTGTCCCCAGGCAATCGCCTCGTCGATCGAGGCGAAGCGGTTGGCGATGCCATGCTTGTCGCAAAACGCCGTCAGCTGGTCCGGGCGGGTGTCAATGCCGCCCACAACCGTCACACCGTCGATCTTGGCAAACATCTCGGCATGGTTATTCGCCATGCCGCCAGTGCCAAGGATCAAGATCCGAACCGGTTTCGACATTACCGGAACCCTTCTTCGCCGTCATGGTGTAGACGCGGACCGCGTTCGACAATCGGCTCCAAGGCTTTATCCACCGGGGTGTTCGGGGCATGGTTCGGGTTCATGATGCGCTGGTTCGGATTATAGGCCCATTTCACCGCGTTCGAAATCACCCGCTGCACATTGGCGTCGTGATAGGTCGGATAGGTTTCGTGGCCGGGGCGGAAGTAGAAAATATTGCCCGCACCACGCTTGTACGTCAGGCCCGAGCGGAACACTTCCCCACCGGCAAACCACGACACAAACACGGTTTCCAACGGCTCTGGCACGCCAAACGGTTCGCCGTACATTTCTTCGTATTCCAGTTCGAAATGGTCCGGCAGGCCCGCCGCAATCGGATGCTGCCGGCTGGTCACCCACAGGCGTTCCCGCTCGCCGGCTTCGCGCCACGACAGGTTGCAAGGCGCACCCATCAACCGCTTGAACGGTTTGGCAAAGTGGGCCGAGTGCAGGAAAATCATCCCCATGCCGCCCCAGACCGCATCGCACACCCGTTCAACGATCTCGTCTTGCACATCACCATGCGCCGCGTGGCCCCACCACACCAGCACATCGGTTTCGGCCAGCTTTTCCTTGGTCAAACCATGCTCTGCGTCTTGAAGTGTGACCGTCGTCGCCTTGATACCCTTGTCGGTATTCAAAGCTGCGGCAATCGTGCCGTGCATGGTCAACGGGTAAATACCGGACACAACTTTGTTCTTCTGCTCGTGGACGTTTTCGCCCCAAACGGTGACACGGATGCTCATGGCATGCTCCTTAAGAAAGTGTCGCGCCCCCAAGGCCAGGGGCGCGACGGGATGGTTTGAATAAATTTCAGCGGATCGGCGCGCCGTTGGCATCAAAGCGATGCAACATCCCCGCCTTCGGGCTAAGGCTGACCGTGCTGCCCAAGGCAACCGTCAACTTGCCCTCTTGCCGCACGATCAACGGCTCGTCGCTGCCAACTTCAACGAACAGATAGTTGTCAGACCCCAGATCTTCGGCATGCACGACAGTGCCGCTCCACATGCCACCGTCCTGAACCACATCGATGTGTTCCGACCGGATCCCCAGCGTGGTGCAGCCATGATCGGCGGCAAATTTGCCGGTCAGGAAGTTCATCTTCGGGCTGCCGATGAAACCTGCGACAAAGATCGAATTTGGCCGCTCATATAGCTCGGCCGGGGTGCCGACCTGTTCAAGCCTGCCGTCGCGCAACACCGCGATCCGGTCCGCCAGCGTCATGGCTTCGACCTGATCATGCGTCACATAGATCATCGTCACGTCCGACATCGAATGGTGCAGCTTGGCAATTTCAAGCCGGGTCTGCACCCGCAGCGCCGCATCAAGGTTCGACAGCGGTTCGTCGAACAAGAACACCCGCGGATCGCGCACAATCGCGCGGCCAATGGCAACCCGCTGCCGCTGACCACCCGAAAGCTGTTTCGGCAAACGATCCAGCAGATGGTCGATCTGCAACAGTTTTGCCGCCTCTAGCACCCGCTTTTTCATGTCTTCGGGGCTGGCCTTGGCCAGTTTCATCCCGAAGGCCATGTTATCGTAAACTGACATATGCGGATACAAAGCATAGCTTTGGAACACCATCGCGATGCCACGCTGCGACGGCAGCACGTTGTTCACCCGTTCGCCATCAAACAGCATGTCGCCGGACGAGATTTCTTCCAACCCTGAAATCAACCGCAACAGGGTGGATTTGCCGCAACCCGAAGGTCCGACGAACACCATGAATTCACCCTTGTTGATGGTCAGATCAATGCCCTTGATGACATCCACCGCACCATAAGACTTCTTCAGGTTTTTAAGTTCAATCTTTGCCATTTTTCAGCCCTTCACGCCGCCCGCGGTCAAACCCGCGACGATTTTGCGTTGGAAGATAAGAACGAGGATGATCAGCGGGATCGTGACGATAACGCTGGCTGCCATGATCGGCCCCCACGGAACCTCTTGCACCGAAGCGCCCGACAGCATCGCAATCGCCACCGGCGTGGTGCGGGTGATTTCTTGCGAGGTGAAGGTCAGCGCGAACAGGAATTCGTTCCATGCCCCGATGAACGCCAGCAACCCTGTGGTCACCAAAGCCGGCCACAACAGCGGCATGAACACTTTGGTTATAATGATCCAAGGCGTCGCACCATCAACAATCGCCGCTTCTTCAATCTCGACCGGCAGGTCGCGCATGAAGGTGGTCAAAACCCAAACCGTGAACGGCAGCGTGAAGATGGTATAGCTTAAGATCAGTGCCCAGGGCGTATTGTAGATGCCCAGCCAGGTGATCAGCTCGAACAGCCCGGCCAAGACCGCAATCTGCGGAAACATCGAAACCGCCAGAATGGTCATCAGCAACAGACCCCGACCGCGAAACCGCACTCGCGCCAGCGCGTAAGACGCGGTAACTGCCAGAAACAGCGCCAGCGCCACAGTGGTCGAGGCGATGAAGATCGAGTTCAGGATATTGCGCGGGAAGGTGCGCCCGCCCAACACCGTTTCATAGTTGCCCAGATCAAAGTGCTTGGGGAAGTAGTTCACTTCGAAAAGCGCCGTGCCGGTGGCGAAAGACGTGACGATGGCGTAGTAGAACGGGAACACCGAAAACACCACGATCACCACCACCAGCGCGTAAAACGCGATGGATTTCAGCAGCTTGTTGTTGCTGTTCATTTGCTGCCCTCGCCGCTTAGGTCAACTTTGCCAAGCCAGATGTAAAGCGACACAAAGATCGCCAGAATGGCGAACAGCAGCGTCGATTGTGCCGACCCGTAGGCAAACTTGTCAAAGTCGAACAGGTTTTCCTTTGAAATGATCGACATGGTTTTTGTCGCCGCCGAATTCGGCGTCAGCACATACATCAGGTCAAACACCCGCAGCGCATCCATGGCGCGGAAGATCACCGCCACCATCAGCGATGGCCAGATCAGCGGCAGAGTGATCTTGAAGAACACCTTCACAGGGTTGATACCGTCGATCTTTGCTGCCTCGTAAATGTCACGCGGCACCATCTGCAAACCCGCCAGACACAGCAGCGCCATGAACGGCGTGGTTTTCCAGATATCCACCATCAGCACTGCGGCCATCGCGGTATCAACGTTCGCGGTCCACGCCAGCTTTTCGCTAAGCAGACCCAGCTTCAGGCCGATATCGTTGATAATGCCGTATTGGTCGTTCAGCATCCAGGCCCACATCTTGGCAGACACAATGGTCGGGATCGCCCAAGGGATCAAAATCGCCGCGCGCACAAGGCCACGGCCTTTGAATTCGGCATTCAGCACAAGCGCCACAATCAGGCCCAGCACGGTTTCGCAGCCCACCGACACCAGCGAAAAGCGCACGGTGTTCCATACCGCGTTCCACCACGCCGGATCAACCAAAGTGCCCTTATAACGCACGGTGCCATTCGAAAGCGTCTGCACCCGCAGGTAATTGTCAAATCCGATCCATTTGCCGCCATAAAGGTCGTTCAGCGATGTGTCGGTGAACGAAAACCAGACCGTCCGCATCAAAGGCCAGGCGGCCACGCAAAACAGCGCCGCCAGCATGGGGGCCAAGAACCAGAACGCGGCGCGCTGGCGCTGCTGTTGCAAGCTTAGCCCCCCGTTCTGCCCCGCCCCGTTCTGCGCTGTGGCAGAGTTTGAAATTGTCATTGCTTCCCCCCTTGCAACGGCCCCACTTTGACGGCCGAAAAAGAAAGATGGGCGGCGGTTAAGAAGGTTCGTTTTCAAACCTTCCCGCCGCCCATCCTCAAGGCTTGCCCGAGATCGGGAGGATTACCAGGCTTCGCCCTTCAGATCGGTCAGATCAGCTTCAAGGCCGGCAAGGTTGTCGGCGGCCGAACCGTTACCAGCCAGCGTTTCGTGCACAGCCGACCAGAACTTCGACGACACTTCGTTATACTTGCCAAGCGTCGGCGCCGACGGACGCGGAACAGCGTTCAGGAACACGTTCTTCCACTGCGGAATGATCGGGGCCTTGGCTGCGATGTCGGCATCGTCATACAGCGCCTGAATGGTCGGCAGGTGGGTTTCCATCAGCGCGCGCATCTTTTGCGCTTCGGGGCCACCAAGGTACAGCGCCAGCGAAATCGCCGCGTCCTGATGCTTGGAGTATTTCGACACCGCGATGTTCCAGCCGCCCAGCGTTGCTGCCGAGCTGTCGCCTTCGGCGCCAATCGGCAGGGTGGTCACGTCAAACTTGCCTTTGACGGCCGAGTCATCGCTGTTGCCCAACGCATAGGCATAGGGCCAGTTACGCATGAAAGCGGCATTGCCGGTCTGCCACACGCCACGGGCTTCTTCTTCCTGATAGGCCAGAACGCCTTCGGGCGAAATCGTGCCAACCCAGCCCTTGACGGTTTCCAGCGCCTTGGCGGCCTTTTCGTTGTTGACCGAAATCGTGCCATCGGGCTCGACGATCTGGCCACCACCGAACGACTTGATCCATTCCAGCGCGTTGCAGGTCAGGCCTTCATAAGCGTTGCCTTGCCAGACAAAGCCCCAGAAATCGGCGCTGCCAGCAGCGCGTTCGCCGTCCTGGATCTTTTGGGCGGCTGCGGTCAGCTCATCCCAGGTTTTCGGCACTTCAACGCCGTATTTTTCCAGCAGGTCCTTGCGATAGTAAAGCGCCGGCGCATCGGTGAAGATCGGCAAAGCAACCAGCTTGCCGTTCACGGTCTGGCTTTGGATGATCGACGGGAATTCGGTCGGGATCAGGTCTTTCGCGGCTTCGCTCAGGTCAACGAAATGCTCTGCCAGCTGCGGCGCCCAGATCACGTCGGTCTGGTAAAGGTCGATGTCCGACGAACCGGCGGCAAGCCACAGGCGGTATTGGCCGAACTGGTCCGAGGTTGACGACGGCATCGGCACCACGGTGACCTTGTTGCCGGTCTTGTCTTCCCACGGCTTCACGATTGCCGGGAAGTCTTGCAGATCCGAACCGGTCGCGCCGGAAACGATGAAGATCTCTTCTGCCAACAACGGCGTGCCAAACGCGCTGATCAGCGCCACAACGCCTGCCGACCGCAACGCGCGGTTCTTGAATCCAATAGCCATGGATTTACTCCCTGATGTTTGTGTGCGCCCAGCGGCGCGCCCCTGTTCAAAACGCCTCTTTTCCGACCCTGATGGGCTAGCCTCCCGAAGCGTTTGACAGAGCAGTAGCGCAAACATTGGTATTGCGTCAACGATTCTCGCTCCAAAGCGCTTTCAAATTTTTGTCCAAAACGTCAAAACCCGCCTCCACTCACCCAAGATTTCAAACCATCCCGCTGCGCCCCACTGCAGCATTTCGCCTTTTGAAAGCGGGGAATGAACGGGCAGGAAATATAGTATATCATGCTGATAATATTAATATATACTCGAAACACAAAAACCGTCAAAGCCAGACACCGCCCAAAAACGACCCCCAGAGCGTGGCACAAAACTCCGCCCCAAAGCAGCGCAGATTTTGACTGATTACGCTTTGAAAATCTCAAAGCGTGGCCAACCAAAGCCCGACAGTTGCCGCCAATGCACCTTGCCAAGCGACCAAAGCAGTCGCACAGTCTGTCAAAGGATCGCTGTTGCCTGCTTCGCTTTGCCTGCTTCAGTTTGGTGGTCAGACTTCACCGGCCACACCTGACCGTCAGGCACCGCACCCCAAGGCAGACGTCCGCAGGCTGAAAGGGAAAAGTTGTGGTTCAAGACTCTGCAAACCCCACCCAAACCGCCGTCTTGCCGACCGACTTGCGCCGGCAATGTGACCCGGCAGTTTTCGATTTTGCCACCACCGCCGATCTGGAACCGCTGCCGGCCCTGATCGGCCAGCAACGCGCGCTTGATGCGATCCGCCTCGCCGCGCGAATTTCGCATCAGGGCTTCAACCTGTTCGTGCTGGGGCCAGAAGGCAGTGGCCGCCACACCGCCGTGCTGCAGATGTTGAAAAGCGAAGCCGAAAACCGCCCGACCCCGCCCGACTGGATTTATGTTTTCGATTTCGACAACCCCGACAAGCCGCGTGCTCTAAGGCTGCCCGAAGGCACCGCGCGGCCGTTTCAGGCGGCCATGCAGGCGATGGTGGATGATCTGGCCACCGACATCACCGCCTTGTTTGAATCCGAAGAATACCAAAACCGCCGCCGCGCCATCGAACAACGCTTTGCCAGCCGCAACGACGCGGCATTTCAAAAACTGAACGAAGACGCGCACAGCCGCGGCGTTGCAATCTTGCGAACCCCGATGGGATTTACCATTGCCGCCATCAAGGGTGAAGAGGTGATCGACCCGCAAACCTTTGCCAAGCAACCAGAATCCGAACGCGCCGAAATCGAACGCAAAGTTGCTGACACCAGCAAAGATCTGGAACGCTATCTGAAATCCCTACCAAAGCTGGAAAAGGAAAGCCGTAAGGCCGTCGCCGAACTGAACGCAAAAATGGCGGAACAAGCGGTAAATGACACTCTGTCAGATGTGCTGGGCGCCTTCGGCCATATCGAGGTGTTGAAATCCCACCTGCAACGGGTCCACACCGACCTTATTGAAAACGCAGAGCTTTTCTTGCAAAAAGGCAGCACGGGCGACAATGGCCCCTTCCCGGTTGCGCGCACCAAATTTCACAGCGATCCCAGCTTTCACCGCTATGCCGTCAATGTCATGGTTTCCAGCGCGGCAGGCAGCGGCCATGGCGCGCCGATCATCACCGAACCGTTTCCAACGCTGGCCAATCTGACCGGGCGGGTCGAACATATTTCATCAATGGGCACATTGATGACCGATTTCACCCTGATCAAACCCGGCGCGCTGCACCGGGCCAATGGCGGTTTTCTGGTGCTGGATGCCGCGCGGGTGCTGACCGAACCCTTTGCGTGGGAATCGCTGAAACGCTGTCTGGAACTGCAGGCGATCCAGATCGTTTCCGCAGCCGAAATGCTTAGCATGATGGCGACCACCTCGCTTGAACCCGAACCGATCCCGCTGGATGTGCGGGTGGTGCTGGTGGGCAGCCCGATGGTGCATATGCTGCTGGTCGGGCTTGACCCCGATTTTGCCCGGCTGTTCAAGGTTGGCGCCGATTTCAGCGACACCATGCAACGCGACGACGCGTCAGAGCAGTTGTTTGCCCGCCTGATTGCCACCGTCGCCACCCGCGACCACCTGCGCCCGGTGACCAGCGATGGCGTTGCCGCGCTGATTGATGTTGCCAGCCGCCTTGCCGAAGATCAGGAAAAACTGTCGCTTGCGGTCGGCGCGCTGCTGAATGTGCTGTGCGAGGCCGACTATCTTGCCGCCGAGGCGGGCAGCGCCACCATTTCCGCCGCCGATATTCACGCCGCCCGCAAAGCCGCCGAAACCCGATCCGACCGGGTGCGCCAAGAAATGCAGCAGATGATGGCGCGCGGCTCGATCCTGATTTCCACCCAAGGCAGCAAGCTGGGCCAGATCAACGGCCTGACCGTGGCCGATTACGGCACGCTGGCCTTTGGCATGCCGGTGCGCATCACCGCCCGTGTGCGCATGGGCTCTGGCCGCGTGATCGACATTTCGCGCGAAGTCAAAATGGGCGGTCCGATCCACAGCAAGGGCGTGCTGATCCTGTCGAGCTACCTTGCCACCCACTACGCGCTGGACGTGCCGCTGTCGCTGTGGGCCAGTCTGGTGTTTGAACAAACCTATGGCGGCGTTGAAGGCGATAGCGCCTCGCTTGCCGAACTGTGCGCGCTGCTGTCGGCCTTGGCCGGGCTGCCGCTGTCGCAATCGCTGGCCGTCACCGGATCTATCAACCAGATGGGCGAGGTGCAGCCGATTGGCGGCGTGAACGAAAAGATCGAAGGCTTCTTCGATCTGTGCAAGGCGCGCGGCCTGACCGGCAAGCAAGGCGCCATCATCCCGCGCCAAAACGTCAAAACCCTGATGTTGCGCGACGATGTTGTTGCCGCCGTCACCGCAGGCCAGTTCTATATCCATGCCGTGTCGCATGTGGACGAAGCGATGGATATTCTAACTGGCATCCCCTCTGGCAACCGTGGCAGCGACGGTCAGTTCGAAGATGGCACCGTCAACGGCAACGTCGAAGCCCGGCTGCTGGATTTCGCCACCGCGCTGCGTGATTTCAGCAAATCTGATGACACGATTGACGACGGTGCTTTCGACGAAAATTAACCGGCCGAACGACCGCGCCGCCCTACCCCAATGCCCCAAAAATCGACCAATTGGAGAAATTGACTAATCCGCCAACTCACCTTCTCTCAAAGATCAACAAAAGTTGATCAAGCAAACGGGGAGGTCGTGCAAATGTGTGGCGAATGCGAAAATACTAAAACGAATGGTGTCCACCGCCGTCAGGTTCTGGGCTTTGCAACTGCGGTTGCTGGCGGCGCTTTGTTCGGCCTTTCGGCGGGACGCGCGCAGGCTGATGAATGCGCGCCCTTCCTTGCCGATGCGCAGGCCGCCACCACGCCCGATAAGGCGATCCAGATGCTGATTGATGGCAACGCCCGCTTTGCCGGCGGCGCATCGCTGCATTGCGACCTCTTGGGCGAAATGAAAGCGACGGCGGAAAAGCAAACCCCGTTCGCCTGCGTTCTGGGCTGCATCGACTCGCGCGCGGCGCCGGAACTGGTGTTTGACCAACAGGTTGGCGACGTGTTCGTTGGCCGTGTTGCAGGCAACCTGCCCACCGCCGAAATCCTTGGCAGCTTTGAATATGCCACCAAGGTTGCGGGCGCAAAGGCCATCGTTGTGCTTGGCCACAACCATTGCGGCGCGGTCAAGGGCGCGATTGACAAGGCCGATGTCGGTGCCAACCTGACCACGCTATTGACTGAAATCGAACCGGCGATCGCAGCAACCCCGCTGGAAGGCGAACGGTCGTCGAAGAACCATCATTTCGTCGAGGCTGTTGCCGAAACCAACGTGCGCCTTGCGGTTGCCGCGATCACCGAGAAAAGCCCCGTGCTGAAAGAACTGGTCGATGCGGGTGCCATCAAAGTGGTTGGCGCGCTTTACGATATCGAAACCGGTAAAGTTACCTTCCTCGCCTGAAGTCGCCTTTATACAGCCCGGATGACCCGATCCGGGCTGTATTCGCCCATTCTGCACGACCGTCCGCACGGCCGATTTGCGCAGACTCTCATGGTGCAGCAGCGGCGCTGCCTCGCCCCGCCAAGCCGCCCCACACATAGCCAAAACCTAAGCACTTACGCCTGCATGTTTAGTGAAAAGCTAATCAAAGCTGCAGGAAAACATTATTTTCCCAAACCCGCCTCTGCGCTAGATCAGCGGCTACACCGCAGCAAGATTGGCTGCTAAGCTTCAGAAAACCCAATATAAGGACGTCGACATGCCAACCGAAAACGTCGATACGCTGATCATCGGCGGCGGCCAGGCAGGGCTTGCCATGAGCGAACACCTCAGCAAACGCGGCGTGTCGCATCTTGTTGTGGAACGCAACCGCATTGCCGAACGCTGGCGGTCCGAACGCTGGGATTCGCTGGTTGCCAATGGCCCGGCCTGGCATGATCGGTTTCCGACCCTGAACTTCGACGACATTTCTCCCGACAGCTTTGCGCATCGTGACCGCATCGTTGCCTATTTCGAAGCCTTCGCCAAACATATCAACGCCCCGATCCGCTGCGGGGTAGAGGTGACCTCGGTCACGCCGAAGGCCGACGGCACCGGCTACCGCGTCGAAACCAGCACCGGGCAGATCGAAGCGCGCAACGTCGTGGCCGCCACCGGGCCGTTTCAACGCCCGATCATCCCCACCGTGGTGCCCGAAAGCACCGGCATCGTGCAGATGCACTCCAACGCCTACCGCAACCCGGGCCAATTGCCCGAAGGCGCGGTGCTGGTGGTTGGTGCCGGGTCATCCGGCGCGCAGATTGCCGACGAATTGGTGCGCGCGGGCAAGCGGGTGTATCTGTCGGTCGGCCCGCATGATCGGCCGCCGCGCGCCTATCGTGGCCACGATTTCGTCTGGTGGCTGGGCAAGTTGGGCATGTGGGACGCCAAGACCCGCGAACCGGGGATGGAGCATGTGACGATCGCCGTCAGCGGGGCGCGGGGAGGTCACACCGTTGATTTCCGCGATCTTGCGGCCAGCGGCATCACTTTGGTTGGCCGCGCCGAAACCTTTGCCGATGGCGTGATGCAGTTCCGCCCCGACCTTGCGCGCAACATCGCCCTTGGCGATGCGAACTACCTGTCGGTTCTGGACGCCGCCGATGCCTATATTGCCAAAGAGGGCCTTGATCTGCCGACAGAGCCTGACGCGCGCAAAATCGGCCCCGACCCAGATTGCGTGACCAACCCGATGTTGCAGCTAAACCTTGCGGATGCTGGCGTCACCTCGATCATCTGGGCCACCGGCTTTGCGCTGGATTTCAGCTGGCTGAAGGTGGATGCGTTTGATGAATTGGGGCGTCCGGCGCATGACCGCGGCGTGTCTAAAGTGCCGGGGATGTATTTCCTTGGTCTTGCTTGGCTTTCCCGCCGCGCCTCGCCCTTCATCTGGGGCGTCTGGCACGACGCCGACTATCTGGCAGGCCATATCGCCGCGCGCGGCTAATCCTACCACATCGCCGCAGCGCAACCCGCTGCGGCGATATCGGTCCTTACCTAACTTTGGCGTTTCAGGGCCGAAGGATCGGGGTGCAGTAATAGCTGGATGGATTGGTCGGGTCGATCTTGACGTAGGACCATTTCACCGACTTGGCCTCTGCCGCAGCCGGAAGCAAGACAGGCGCAACCAACAGCGCCGCAGCGATAGCGCAGATAAAAGATTTCACATCAAACTCCTTGTTCGGCATTGGGTGGCTGTGCTGTCGCACATGCCACCACCCTGCCGACAACAAGCCTGCCTGAAAACCTACGAAGGTCTGGTCAGTTGCCCCCGAACGTCTGCCCCAAACGCGGCCTAAGCTCGCCTGCCATCCGCGACAGCAATGCCATCGGCCGAAGAAAGCCGCGCGCTATCGGTCGGCTGATGAAATTGCGCCTGCGCCCGACCGGCATGCTTGGATGCATAAAGTGCGGCGTCCGCGTCACTTAGCATCCGCTCTGGCTCTGGCGCCGCATAGCGCGTTGAAATCGTCAACCCGATCGAGGCTGAAATCGCGCAGCGTTGCCCCTCGAAGTTGATCGGCGTGCTTAATCTGTCAATGATGCGCTGCGCGATCTGCGCAAGCCGCGCGGTATCGGAAAGCCCTGGCAGCACCACCACAAATTCGTCACCGCCAATCCGCGCCACCAGATCGCTGGCGCGGGTTTCGATGGTTAAAGATTTCGCAACCTCGCGCAAAACCGTGTCACCCGCAGCATGGCCAAATGTATCGTTGACCTGCTTGAAATAGTCCAAGTCGATATGCATCAGGCCAAAGTCAATGCCCTGCGCAATCAACTGCGGCAAGCGCAACTCCAGCGCGCGGCGGTTGCGCAACCCGGTCAGCGCATCGGTAATCGCCTGTTCTTCCGCGACGGTCTTCGCCCCTTCCAGCCGCAGGTTCACCCGCCGCAGTTCTTGCATCACGGCTGTTTTCACCTCGACCAGATACAGCATTTCAACCGCAAGGTCGGTCACGGCGAAATCAGAGTCGGTCAGACTATACTGGCGCACCGCCTCGATGATGCCGATCCCAAACGACAGGTTGATCAGCATGCCACCATCGGTTGCCATCGCCAGGCCGCGCAAATTGCCGCCGTCAATGCGCAACGTAAGTTGCAGCCGTTGCCCGGCGCGGGCGCGCAATTGGGCCATTCCGGTGATCCCCGCCGGACGGCGCACAGAAAAATGTCGAAAGAAATCCTGCCCCAGCGGCACTTGGCCACCGATGATCTTGGCCAAAGTCGGCCCGATCCCGGTGATGCGCCCATCGTCGTTCAGCGCAAGATACATCGGCATCAGGCGGGACAGGCTTGCATGGTCCAATCCAACCATCTTAGCCCCCCGGCATCGCAAGTTCGAACCGCCGCCCCGCGCTATGCGCATGGTCCAGCAGATGCACCGTCACTACTTCGCGGCCATCGTCGATGCCGCCATGATCCAGCAGCACCAGCGCGCCGTAATCATCCGCCATCGCCCGAAGCAGGCCCACAACCACATGGCCAATGCCCGGCACCAGCTGCGACACCCGCAGCAAAAACCGGCCATCCGACAGATCTTCCAACGCAAACTCTGGCACATCCAAATCCGGCAGGCCAAGGCGGCCATGTTCGGGCAGATCTTCCATCGAATGCAAAAACTCGACAAAATTCACCCCGCCAAAGCGCAGCAGCCGCCGCAGCCCTTCTAGGTTCGGGTGCGACACCAGATAGGTGCCCAGATCTTCCAGCACGGTTTCGCGCGACCGCGCCAATTGCTTGGCGGCTGCGGCCACCACGGCATGAGTCAAACCATCGTCATAGCGCAGCAGCGGTTCAAAGTTGTCAAAACCAAGCCCTGCCGCGCTAGCAATGCTTTGCCAGGCGCAGGCACCATAGGTGTCGCGCAAAAAGCACTGAATCGAACGGTTGATCAGCCCATGCATGACGGCGCTCGTACCAAAAGGTCAAACATCAGACTAGTTTCACCTCGTTAAGATTTACCGAAGAACTCATGGCAGCATCAACATGTCGGTTTGGCCCGCCCGCAGCAGATTGAACGGCGCGGCTTGCACCGCTGGCGCCGCACGTTGCAACGCCGCCAAAAGCGCCGCACCTTCGGCTTGCTCTGGCAAAAAGCCATTGCTGCTGGAAATGCCGTGTTGCACCAAGTTGCCCGCGTCTAGTGTAAGGCCGCTATAGCTCATGAAGCCATCCGCGTTGCTGATCACCATCAGCGCCTCTTCGCCGGGCGCATCCGTCCACAAATCGGCCACCACCATGGCACAGGCGCGCGGACCAGCAGGCAAAATCACCTGACAGCTTGCCAGCCAGTAAGATAGCAGCGCAGGGTCTGCCGCCGCCAACATCGCATCCCGCGTGGCGGTTGCCGTTGCGGGTTGCAGCGGCAAAATCGCCACCAGATCCGCGCGCAGCTTTCCGGCGTCCGCTTCGGTTTCAACCGGATCGCCGGCCAGCGCCGCCGCCAAAGCCTCTTGCCCCGGCAGCTTTGCCCGCGCCTCCAGGTCTGCCCGCGCGGCAGCGCCAGCAAGGCCCCATTGTGAAATCGTGTAAAGCTCCAGATCTTTCACATCGCCACTGGCATCAAAGCGCGCAATCTGGCTGCGCGTCGAAATCGCCTCTGGGCTGATCACGCCCAACCACAGCGCCGCCGACCCGATCAGCCCCAAGGCCATCGTCACATTCGCAGACCGTATCCGCGCCCGCCAATTGCCGCGCAGCACCGCCGCCGCGTAAAAACCGCCATAGCCCAAGGCCAATGCCGCCATCCATGCCCCGAACAACCGCCCCGGCGTCCAGCCATACTGCCCCACACGCAGCCAAAGCGCCCAAGCGGCCAGTGCCGCCGGAACCACCAGCACCAGCGCAAGCGCCTGCGCCGCGCGCGCGCCCAAACCGGCAGCCACCGCCTGACCATCCTCTTGATCAACCGCCGCCGACACCAGCGTCACCGCCGCCGCCGCCATAGCAAGCAACGTCGCCGCCGAAGACAGCCCGCCAAACAGCCCCGAAAGCCCGCGCAACGGCAGCGCCGCCACAAACACCACCAGCACCACCAAGACCGGCAGCACCAGCAGCCGCAGCAGTCGCAAGATCAGATAGGGCGAAACATAGTCGGACAGTTCGTTCACCACCGCCAGCGCCAAGCCAAATGTCATGCCGGTGAGCAGAAACGGCACCACCGGAAACGCCAGCAAATCGGTGATCAGCGTCAGGCCAATCAGCGCAAACAGCGCGTCCGACAGCAAAATCATGCCCCAAACCACGCCAACGAACACAAACGCCAGCGACAGGCGCACAAACATGCCCCAAGCATGGGTAAACAGGCTGGAGTAATCGCGCCACCCTGCCCCCGCAGCCGCCATCACGAAAGGCATCGGCAGGGTTGCCAGTACAAAGGCCGCCGCCAAGGGAAAGGCGCCAAACTCGGTCACGCTGGCATAGCGCAGCCCTGCCACGCTTAGCAGCGCCGCAACCAGCGCGCCCAACAGCGCCGACGCCAAGGCCGCCCGCAAAAGCCGCATCGGCCCCGCCATCGACAGCGCGCCAGCAAAGAACACCACCGCAAACCCGGAAAGCGCCAGCGTCAGGCGTTCGGCAAGCAGGGCCTCGTCAATAACCTTGGCCAAAAGATAAAAGCTAAGCCCCGCCAGCGCGCCCAAAAGCGCCATGCCGATACGTTGCTGAACGGTCGGGGCCATGCCCTACTCCTTATTTTAACTTGGTTGGTGTAGGGTCAAACACCTGCAAAGCAAAGCAAAACTAACGCCCAAAGGGCTTTGATCGCCAATGCGCACCGCCGCATATACCGTGGCACATGTGTCAGAGGATTTGTGCAAGCCCACAAAATCATTGGTATACCAAACCGCCACTTTACCCCGATAAAGCGCAATTTCGCGGCTTAGCGCAAATAAAAAAGGCCAGCACCCTACGGCACTGGCCCCAAATCTTGCGGCACCCAATCAGAAATCGGTCGGCGCGCCACCCTCTTGTTTGCGCTTTGCAACAAAACGGCGCAGCTCTTCTTGATGATCGCCGTTCATTGCCGGTGCCTCGAACTCGGCCAGGATCTGCTTGTAGATCCGGTGCGCCCGCTCTGGAGTCCATACCGCGCCGTCCTGGTTCCATGCTTCGAAATTGCGCCAATCCGACACAATCGGCGCATAAAACGCGTTGGCATAGCGGTCTTGCGTGTGCTGGCAACCAAAGTAATGCCCGCCAGGACCGACCTGTT
>Ga0228702_1000621_pt1 | contig 26270 bp, 24 predicted proteins | sample McNCre217_Aug_MG_2_FD_178018 | JGI IMG/M metagenome (GOLD analysis project Ga0228702, IMG submission 178018) | Freshwater microbial communities from McNutts Creek, Athens, Georgia, United States - 20-17_Aug_MG | ecosystem: Environmental > Aquatic > Freshwater > Creek | place: USA: Georgia...
TTGCTGAGTCGACCCCAGCCAAAAATCCAGAGGCCAATGAATGTGGCTTCAAAGAAGAAGGCGAGCAAGCCTTCCATGGCTAGGGGAGCGCCAAATACATCGCCAACAAAGCGGCTATAGTCGGACCAGTTCATTCCAAACTGGAACTCCTGAACAATTCCGGTGACCACACCCATGGCAAAGTTGATGAGGAAGATTTTGCCAAACAGCTTGGTCATCTTCAGGAACTTCTCGTTGTTGGTCCGCACCCACATGGTCTGCATGATTGCAACCAGCAGCACCATTCCAATGGTTAGCGGAACAAATAGGAAGTGATAAACCGTGGTCAGACCAAACTGCCAACGGCTGAGAATTAGCGGGTCGAGTTCCGCTAGTGCGAGTCCTGCGTTATGCATGACTACCCCTTTCCGGGGCACTCTCTCCTGTAACCCCAACTTCTTTATAACGAAACGGTTACGAGCGCTGCTACTTAGGCACGCCTAATTAGGGCAACTTTCTAGTTAGGTTCACCTAAATCGTTTGCATCCAAACGATTATGTCGCTGGGGCGCGGTGGACCGGATTTCGGGGGAGGGCTAGTCGAGCGAACCCTTGTGGAAGTGCTCAAACACCATGTTGGTGCGGGTGTTTGCCACGGCGGCGTTGGCCGAGAGATGTTCGAGCACGAACTCGCGAACTTGCTCGGAGTCTTTCACCGTGAGGTGAACAATGAAGTCTTCGGATCCGCCCAGGAAAAACACCTGAACCACTTCGGGCAGTCTGCGCATGTCATCCATGAACTGGCTGAGCTGTTGGCGAGCCGTGGCGCGCAACGTAACGCTGATGAGCACCTGGAGGGGGAGTCCAATCATCGATGGATTGATACTGGCGTGAAAGCCCGTGATTACACCGCGGTTCACCAGGTTGCGCACTCGCAGAATGCAGGTGCTCTGGGAGATGCCGGTGAGCTCGGCCAGCTGGGCGTTGGTCATACGCGCGTCTGCGCTCAGATGTTGAATGATTTGGCGGTCAACGGCGTCGAGTTCAACGGTTGCAGTTTCTTTCATTTCTGAGACCTCAAAGACTGGTTTTGCGTGGTTTTGTTAGAAATACTCGTGTGAATTTGCAGAAATTGCAGTTTCAACACGATTTTACGCCCAAAAGTGCAAACTGATACAAGTTTGCCGGTGCGGCAACAAGACCCGAGGAGCCTCAAATGCGCGTTGGAATCCCAGCCGAGATCAAGAACCACGAGTACCGCGTTGCCATTACCCCAGCCGGAGTGCACGAGCTGGTTCACAACGGGCACGAGGTTTACATTCAGGCTGGCGCCGGCGTTGGTTCGGGCTTCACCGATGCCGACTACCAGCAGCAAGGTGCAACCGTGGTTGCCACCGCGGCGGAAGCATGGGCCAAAGCTGAGCTACTCCTCAAGGTGAAAGAGCCACTGCCAAGCGAGTTCCAGTACTTGCGCAGCAACATGGTGCTGTTCACCTACCTGCACCTGGCCGCCGACAAGCCCTGCACCGACGCGCTTTTGGCCGCCGGCACCACCGGAATTGCGTACGAGACCGTTCAGTTGGCAGATCGCAGCTTGCCGCTGCTGCAGCCAATGAGCGAGGTGGCTGGTCGACTCGGTGCCCAAATAGGCGCCTACCACCTAATGTCACCGATGGGTGGCTCCGGCGTACTCATGGGTGGCGTACCGGGAACCCCAAGCGCCAAGGTGGTTGTGATTGGTGGCGGAGTTGCCGGCGAGAACGCAGCCGCGGTTGCGGTTGGTATGCGCGCCGAAGTGACCATCATTGATTCCTCTATTCCGCGCCTGCGTCAGCTAGACGGCCTGTACCACGGCGCAATCAAGACCCGTGCCAGTAGCAAGTTGGAGATTGCAGAGCAGCTCAAGGATGCTGATCTAGTGATTGGTTCGGTGCTGATCCCGGGTGCCAAGGCTCCAAAGTTGGTGACCGACGAAATGGTTAAGCACATGAAGCCGGGTTCGGTCTTGGTTGACATTGCCATTGACCAGGGCGGTTGCTTTGAGGGCAGCAAGCCAACCACTCACGCCGAGCCAACTTTCAAGGTGCACAACAGCACTTACTACTGTGTGGCCAACATGCCTGGTGGCGTTCCAGCAACTTCTACTCGCGCACTAACCAACGCCACGTTGCCATACGTTGTGGCGCTGGCTAACAAGGGCGCCAAGGCGGCCATCGACGGCGATGCAGCACTGGCCAAGGGTCTCAACACCCATGCCGGCAAGGTGATGCACCCTGCCGTGGCCGATGCATTTGGCTACGAGCTGGGCGCTTTCTAAGAGTTATTGAGCGGAGCGCCGTGCCCCAGTGGTGCGGCGCTTTTGCCACAGGTAGGCAACAAACAGCGCGGCGCTAACCGTGGCCAAAGTACCCGCCAGGGTTAGGGTTTGCTGGGCAACCGATTCGCAGCTAGCAAAGTTTTGGGCGGGTTCAACCACGCACACTGCGGGATCTATGTAGCCAATCATTGAGGCCAGGGCCAGAACCGCACCAATGGTGGCCAGCATTGCCAACGAGTTGTTCTTCACGTAAACCTCCTGCGCGCAAGTGTTGTTGAAAGTTGCTAGTTCTGAACTTCTCCCGAAGCCTGCTGCTCTGTTGCTACTTGCTGGGCTTGCACTTGTTGGGCAATGTCGGCTTCGATCTCGGCTCGAACCGCATCCATGTCTAGGCCCTGAACGGCAATCAAAAGTTCCTCAAAACCTGCTGCAGGCATTGCGCCCGGGCGGTTGTAGAGCAAGATGCCGTCACGGAAAATCATGAGATTGGGAATGCTGGTGATGTTGGCCTGGGCGGCAAGTTCCTGCTCGGCCTCGGTGTCAACCTTGCCAAACGTGATGTCTGGGTGCAGTTCGCTGGCGCTCTCAAACACCGGACCAAACTGACGGCAAGGGCCGCACCATTCCGCCCAAAAATCCACCACGGTGATACCAGGCTTGGTCACGTGGTCGCCAAAGTTGGCTGCGGTTAGCTCAATGCTCGCCATTTACTTCTCCTGTGCCGGCAATCATCGATGGCTCAATAGCCACCTTGCGCGAAGTCTGCGCGATTGCAATTCCTATCAATACAAACACGGCACCAATCAGCTGTATTCCGCTCAGGCCTTCTTGTAGCCAGAGCCAGCCGAACACGAATGCAGCAATAACTTCAGATGTTGAGCCGATTCCTGCTGCTGTTGCGCTTATGTGACGGAGTGACCAATAACCCATGAGCATTGGAATAAAGGAGCCGAATACACCGAGCCAAAGAAGCAGTGCCCAGGTAGGGACCGTGAGGTTGCCCAGGTTTCCGCCAAGTGTGATGGAGTTAGTCAGATTTGGAATGGCTGAGGGTGACGGGTGGGACACGATCAGCCAGAAGGTGGTGGAGATGGTCATGGTGTAAAACAGGGTGGACATGGTGTCACGACTGGACTGCGTGTGCTCCGCAATCAAAAAGTAAAAACTCACAGCAGCCGCGGTTAGAAAGCCAAAAAATACACCGACCGGGTCCAGTTTGCTAGCCCAGATTTGGGAAACCACCAGCAGGCCGGCAACGGCCACCCCGGCACCAATCCACAGGCGGTTGCTGGCACGCTGCTTCAGCACCAGCCAAGCGATCAGCGGAACCCAGATAGCGGCGGTGTACTCAAACAACAGGCTGATGCCAACGGGAAGGCGGCTCACGGCGTTGGTGTAACTCCACTGCATCACACCAATTCCCACGATTCCAAAAACCAGCAGTGCCGGCCATTCACGCCGGTTTACTGCAAAGGCTTTTCGGTTGCCGAGTAGGACTGCTAGTCCTGCAAGCACGGCGCTGGCGGCGGATCGGTAAATCACCATGATTTCCGGCGAAATACCACCCGCGTGCACCAAAACCTTGCTGGTGCTGGCGTTCAAACCAAACAGAATGCTCGAACCAATCAGGAGCGCCCAACCGAGCGCGGGACGTTTAGTAGCGGCCAGTTCCATGCACCGCAAACTCATCGATGGCTGATAGTTCAGCTGGACTCAGCGGCGCGCCGTGGATTGCCGCAATGCAGTCGTCCAGTTGGGCAACGCTCGAAGCGCCAATCAGCGCGCTGGTGACCTGCGGGTGACGCAGCACCCAGCTCAGGGCCAGTTGCGGCAGGCTCTGCCCGCGCGCCTTTGCAATATTGTTGAGCCCCTCAACGCGAGCCAAATACTCGGGACTGATTCCCTCGGGCTTCAAATAGAAGGCGCGGGCTGCGCGGCTATCGTTTGGCACTCCCTGCAGGTACTTGGTGCTGAGCAGGCCCTGAGCCAGGGGCGAGAACACAATCGAACCAATTCCGGTTGCACCAATGGTGTCGAGCAACCCGTTTTCGGCGGTGCGGTCGAACATGTTGTAGCGCGGCTGGTGGATGAGTAGGGGAACGCCCATCGAGGCCAAGATTTCCTGCGCCTTGCGAGTGTTGTGCGAGTCGTAACTGCTGATTCCCACGTATAGCGCCTTGCCCTGGTGAACCGCGCTGGCTAGCGCCCCCATGGTCTCTTCAAGTGGAGTGTTTGGGTCAAAGCGGTGCGAGTAGAACACATCAACGTAGTCGAGCCCCATGCGCTTGAGGCTCTGGTCCAGGCTGGCGGTCAGGTATTTGCGCGAACCCCACTCGCCGTAAGGTCCCGGCCACATGTCGTAGCCGGCCTTGGTGCTAATGATCAGCTGGTCGCGGTAAGGGACCCAGTCTTGCTGAAAGAGCTTGCCAAAGTTGGCCTCGGCCGAGCCGTACGGTGGACCGTAGTTGTTGGCCAGGTCAAAGTGGGTAACGCCCAGGTCAAAGGCGCGGCGGAGCAAATCGCGCGCCACGGTCTGGTCATCAACGTTGCCAAAACTGTGCCATAGGCCCAACGAAATCTCCGGAAGTAACAGTCCACTCTTCCCGCTGCGGCGGTACTTCATCTGCTGGTATCGATCTTCGGCGGCCACGTAATTCATTACTCCACTCTAGGCTAGGCACATGACTAGTTTTGTTCTGGGTGGCGGCTGTTTCTGGTGCTTGGATTCCACCTTCATGCAGTTCAAGGGCATTGCAGATGTTGAGGTTGGCTATGCGGGTGGCGCGGCCACTACCGCCGACTACGAGAGCGTTTGCAGCGGGCTCACCGGTCACGTTGAGGTGGCGCGCGTGAACTTCGACCCGGCCGTGATTCCGGCCAAGGTGGTGCTGGACATGTTCTTCACGCTCCACGACCCAACCCAGCTGAACCGTCAAGGTGCCGACATGGGCACTCAATATCGTTCCGCCATGTTCTACACCGATGATTCCCAGCGCGACCTGTTCCTTGCCGCAATCGAACGCGCCAAGGGCATTTGGGGTGCTGGGGTAGTGACCGCGGTTGAGCCGCTGGTGGAGTTCTTTATGGGGGAGGAGTACCACCAGGACTTCTTTGCCAAGAACCCAAACCAGGGTTACTGCAACGCGGTTGTGGCTCCAAAGATGGCCAAAACCCGCCAAAAGTTTGTGCCGTTCCTGAAGTAACGACCCCAGCACACTCCCGGTTTCCACAGCCTTTGGTCGGGCTGTTTTTTCCACAGATTCCATCGATGTTTGCCTAGGCATGGGCGGCTGCACGCAATCTTGAACCACTCCGCAATCGCGGTTTGATTCGAGAAAGGCAACAGCCAATGGAAACCCTGCACATAGCCGGTCTGGTGGCAACCACTCCGCGCCACTTGGTAACCCAAGATGGACTCCCAATCACCTCCTTCCGCTTGGCTTCCAGCCAGCGTCGTTTTGACCGCAGTCAGAGCAAGTGGATCGACGGCGAAACCAACTGGTACACCATCACCGCATTCCGCCAGTTGGCTATTAACCTGGCTCAGTCGCTCTCCAAGGGAGACCGCATCACAGTGAATGGGCGCCTGCGCGTTCGCGACTGGGACAACGGAGAACGAGCCGGCACCTCGGTTGAGATTGAAGCCACCAGCGTTGGACATGACCTGAGCTGGGGCACCAGCCAGTTCACTCGCACCGTTTTGGTTCGCGAGGCGGAGGACATTGAAGCCGCCGAAGAAGCCGATGACGAGTCGGGCGTTCTAGAAGAGGCCTTGGTATAAAACTTCTTTATTGCGAAGCCCCCTTGCAATAAAGAATCGGCGAAGGTAAACCCCCAAAGCCAACGCCGAACGGCGCCCTCTCTGCACTGCAATAACTGTTGGGTCCACGAACCCACAATCATGGTCGGATAAACTTATCCGCAGCAGTCCGCAGAGAGGGCGCTTTTGCGTCCGGCGGAAATCGAGCCCCAAACAGCAAGGCAAAAACATGGCTGAATTCATTTATCAGATGATCAAAGCGCGCAAGGCGCACGGCGACAAGGTCATTCTCGACGACGTAACTCTGGCGTTCTTCCCGGGCGCAAAGATTGGTGTGGTTGGACCTAACGGCGCCGGTAAATCATCGGTGCTAAAGATCATGGCTGGCCTGGACCAGCCGAGCAACGGTGAAGCCCGCTTGAGCCCGGGTCACACCGTGGGAATTCTCATGCAGGAACCGCCGCTAGACGAGAGCCTCACGGTTCTTGGCAACGTGCAGTTGGCCGTGGCTGGAACCAAGGCCAAGGTTGACCGCTTCAACCAGATCTCCGAGGAGATGGCCAACCCGGACGCCGACTTTGACTCTTTGCTGGAGGAAATGGGCAAGCTCCAGGAAGAGATTGACCACCTGGACGCCTGGGACCTAGACAACCAGCTGGAACAGGCAATGGATGCCCTCCGCTGCCCACCGAGCGACATGCCTGTCACCAACCTTTCGGGTGGTGAGCGCCGCCGCGTTGCACTTTGCAAACTGTTGCTGGAGAAGCCGGACCTCTTGCTCCTTGACGAGCCAACCAACCACCTTGACGCCGAGAGCGTGCTGTGGTTGGAGCAGCACCTGGCAAAGTACCCGGGTGCCGTTTTGGCGGTAACCCACGACCGTTACTTCCTAGACAACGTGGCAGAGTGGATTCTTGAGCTGGACCGTGGTCGTGCCTACCCATACGAGGGTAACTACAGTACCTATCTGGAGAAGAAGCGCGAGCGCCTCGAAGTGCAGGGCAAGAAGGACGCCAAGTTGGCAAAGCGCCTGGCCGACGAACTCGAGTGGGTTCGCTCCTCGCCAAAGGCCCGCCAGACCAAGAGCAAGGCCCGTTTGGCCAAGTATGAGGAAATGGCTGCCGAGGCAGACCGCACCAGAAAGCTGGACTTTGAGGAAATCCAGATCCCTGCCGGCCCTCGTCTTGGAAACGTGGTTATTGAGGCCAAGGACCTGAAGAAGGGCTTTGATGGTCGTTCGCTCATCGATGGCTTGTCTTTTAGCCTGCCGCGCAACGGCATTGTTGGCGTGATTGGCCCTAACGGTGTGGGTAAGTCCACGCTGTTCAAGACCATTGTGGGCATGGAGAAGCTAGACGGCGGTGACCTCAAGATTGGTGAAACCGTAAAGATCTCGTATGTTGACCAGGGTCGTGGCGGCATTGACCCAAACAAGACCCTTTGGGAAGTGGTTTCCGACGGACTCGACTTTATGCAGGTTGGGCAGGTTGAAATGCCATCGCGCGCCTACGTTGCCGCGTTTGGTTTCAAGGGACCAGACCAGCAGAAGCCTGCCGGCGTACTCTCGGGTGGTGAGCGCAACCGTTTGAACCTTGCGCTTACCCTCAAGCAGGGTGGAAACCTGTTGCTTCTTGACGAACCTACTAACGACCTTGACGTTGAAACTCTGGGAAGCCTGGAGAACGCGCTGCTCGAATTCCCCGGCTGTGCCGTTGTGATCACACACGACCGTTGGTTCCTGGACCGAGTGGCAACGCACATCCTTGCCTACGAAGGCAGCGATGACAACCCGGACCAGTGGTACTGGTTTGAGGGTAACTTTGAGAGCTACGAGGAGAACAAGATTGCTCGTCTCGGAGCCGACGCCGCTAAGCCTCACCGCTCCGCGTACCGTCGCCTAACCCGCGACTAGTTCCGTTTTTGGTTGCCGTTCGCGGTAGCGCCTGAACCAAGTAAAAAGCCCCGACTTCGGTCGGGGCTTTTTCTATTGAACCTTGGCTAGGCACCAACCAGCTCGCGAATGGCGGCCTCGAACACTTCGTTGTGTCGCTCGATGTCGGCAACTGTGGTGGTTGGGCACATCAGCGCCATGTTGTGGAACGGTGTGAGCATCACGCCGCGGTTCACCAGGTAGAGGTGCAAAAAGTCTTCCAGTTCGGCGTCGGCCGCATGGAACGCATCGGTGCCGGTTTTTGGATACGGCTTGGCAAAGCGGTACTCCGCGCGGGCACCCAGCTGGTTGATGCTCCAAGGTAGGTCGTATTTGTTAAAGAGCGCCTGCACGCCGTTGGTAAACAGCGTGGCTAAGTCGATCATCTTGGCAAAGTTTTCCTTGGTGAGTACGTTCTCCAGGGTGGCCCTCATGGCAGCAACCTGGAGTGGGTTACCCGCGAGGGTTCCGCCCACGCCGCCCATGTCCACCAGGTCTAGGTCGGTGCGTTCCAGAACCCGCTTGGCAAATCTTTCGCTGAGGCCGTAGGTTCCGGTGGGAATGCCGCCGGCAATGGCCTTGCCAATCACAAACACATCCGGCTCCAGTTGGTCGCGCATGGTCATGCCACCCCAGCCGGCGCTGAACGTGTGAGTTTCATCGATGATTAGCAACGCGTCATACTTGCGAGTCAACTCACGCACTCCGGCCAGGTAGCCCGGCTCGGGCAGTACGATTCCGATATTGGTGAGGGCCGGTTCCATGAGCACTGCGGCAACATCACCGTGGGCAAGCTGGCGCTCGAGGCCGGCAAGGTCGTTGAACTCGGCAACGCGAGAGGTCATGGTCACGTCAACGGGGGAGCCAACGTTTCCAGGGCGACTCATGCCCTCGCCGTCTGGGCCAACCACAATCAGGGTTTCATCAACCGAACCGTGGTAGCAGTAGCTGTTCACCAGGATCTTTGGCTTGCCGGTGATGGCACGAACCAGTCGAATAGCCCAACGATTGGCGTCTGTTGCTGTGAGGCTGAAACTCCATTTGGCCATTCCAAAGCGCTCGCTGAGGTTGGCGCCCACCCACTCGGCGTCTTCGGTGGGCAGCATGGTGGTTAATCCGCCGAGGTCGGCAACCCTCTTCTGGACCGCGGCAACCACCTCGGGTGCCGAGTGACCCGCCATTGCTCCGGTGTCGCCCAACGCAAAGTCAATGTACTCGTTGCCGTCGATGTCCCAAACGCGGTTGCCGTGGGCGCGGTCAAGGTAAATGGGGAAGCCGCCCGCCTTTTTGTTCATCCAGGTCATGGGCACACTGCCAAACAGGTGCTCGGCCTTTGCGTAGGCGGCCTGGCTCTTTGGATGCGTGCGCGCAAACTCGGCTTGCTCGCGCTCAAAAAGGGTGTTCATAACGGCTCTGTTAATCATGTTTTGAGCCTAGCAACTTGGGTCAGACAACATTTCGCCGAGGTGGGAGCTGGGGCTCTTATCGGCCAACCGATTACCCGCGCAGTTCGGGTACTCGAACCATTCCCTCTTGTGCCACGGTTGCCAGCAGACGCCCATCGCGGCTGAAAATGCGACCCAAGGCCAATCCTCGGCCACCCTGTGCGCTAGGGCTTTCCTGCACGTAGAGCATCCACTCGTCAACCTTGGGTTGGCGGTGGAACCACATGGCGTGGTCCAAGCTTGCGCTCTTCAGGCCGGGGTGAGTCCAGGCAATGCCGTGGGCGCGGTAAATACTCTCCAGAATGCTGTAGTCGCTGGCGTAAGCCAACGCCGCACGGTGTAGAGCAGGTTCTGCAGGCAATGTACCCAGAGCCTTGATCCAAACGGCCTGGTGCGGCACTTGCTGTGCCGGGTCCACCGCAAAATAAATGGGGCTACCAACGTGACGCATGTCGAAAGGGCGGGCCTTGGCCCAGTACTGGGCAACCGGATGTGGGTTTTCGCCAATCAGCTCGGCCGCAGAAGGCAGGCTTTCCGGGTCTGGTAAGCCAGCGGGAAGGCCGTCTTGGTGTTCGAGCCCGGGGTCTTCAACCTGGAAAGAGGCAATCATGCTGAAAATGGGTTGCCCTGCCTGAAAGGCTTGCACGCGCCGCGTGCTGAACGAGCGTCCGTCGCGAAGACGATCCACCGAAAACGTGATGGGTTGGGTAATGTCGCCGGGACGCAGAAAGTAGCCGTGCAAGGAGTGCGGGGCTCTACCATCATCGATGGTTCTTTCGGCCGCCACCAGGCTCTGGGCAAGTACCTGCCCGCCAAACACGCGGCCATGCGGCATCCACTGGCTCGGCCCAATGAAGATGTCTTCGGTGGTGCGAGCGCCTTGGGCGTTAGTGAGGTTAAGAGTCTGAATCATCTCTTGAACCGGGTCTTGCGGAATTGGAATCTGCATTTTGCACCTCTAACGGCTAGTTTAGACAGAGATGAAAAACGCGTTTGAACTCCCAGATCTTGAATCCGTGAACGACCTGCAAAGCTACCTTCAGCGGGCCAAGAAGCTTGACCCAGAAGGCATGGTTCGGTTGCGCGCGTTTGGCGCGGTTCTGGCGGCCTATGTTGCCCCAATTTACGCGGGAAGTCTCATGGATTCCGGTCCAACTGTGCTTGGTCTCCGAACCATGGATCTGGCCGAACCCGGCGAGGTTGATGCCGTGGTTCCCATCGCGGCGGTGCTAGATCGTTTGGCCCTGTTGCAGACCAATGACAACTTCCGTCGTGGTTTTGTGGTTCAACTCCCTGAACCGGTACGCGCGCCTTGGGCTGGCATTGCTCCTCCTCGAATCGGTTGGGAACTCACTGGCACCATCAATGAGTCGGTGCTTACCAAAATTGCCAGAGACGGCATTGAAGAAGTGAAAAACACCATTCCTACTTCGGTGGGAGGTCCAATTGCGGCGCGTATTCGTGGCGAACTTTGGGGTAGAGCTATTGCTTACGATTCCAAGGTGCCCACTGGAGCCGCGTTTGTTGCCGCCGGTTTGGGATTCCTGACCGAGGGCGAAGAGGTTGAGCAGTACAGCACCGATGGGTGGGTGCGCCTCAGCGCCAGCCACGGTCACGTGCTGGCCAAAGTTGCGGTTCGAATCTAGTCTTCGAAGGTGTTCAACATTGCCGTGGCTGCGCGGTCTAGGTAGGCCCATAGTTCGGCGTCTTTGAGCGGTGGCAATGCCAGCGAGTCAACCGCCGACCGCATGTGAAATAGCCAACGCTCTCGTGCCAACGGGTTTACCTTAAACGGCATGTGGCGCATTCGCAATCTTGGGTGGCCGCGTTGCTCTTGATAGGTGCTGGGTCCGCCCCAGTACTGTTCCAGAAATAGTTGCAGTCGTTCGGCAGCCGGCCCCAGATCCTCTTCCGGGTACATTGGCCGCAATATTTCATCGGTGGCAACGCCCTCATAAAACTTGGCAACCAGGCGTGCAAAAGTCTCTTTACCACCCACCTGGTCGTAGAAGTTTCCGCCAACCTTTTGCCCGTTTAGGCCGCCAATGCGAACGGTTTCAACACGGCGCGCATCCGCGGCTTCTGCGGTTTCTTCCGCGGGGGAGTTGTGAGGCTCGCTGTGATTCCCGGTCATGAGTTATTAGAGGTTTTAGTTCTTGGTCTCAACGTAGATTGCGGTCTTAGTATTGGCCAAGGCAATTCCGGCGGCATCTAGATCCGCTTTAAGCTGGGCGCGCAGTTCGCGAGCCACTTCGTCGGACGCACCGGCTTTGGTCTTTTGTACCAGACGAATCACCACCTGATCGCCCGACAGAGAGTGCACACTCCATACCTCTGGCGAAGCAATAACCAGCGCAGTGTTGTGCGGTTCGCCCGCAACTCGGCCAGCTGTCTTTTCAATTACGGCAAGGGCCTCGGTCACGCTGGCCTTGTAGTCCAGGGCAACGTCAATCACGGCTCGCGACCATCCTTGGGAATGGTTTCCAACGCGCAGTATCTCTCCGTTGCGCACGTACCAAAGCACTCCGTCAACGTCGCGAACCTGGGTCACGCGCAGTCCAACGGCCTCAACAGTTCCGCTGATTTCGCCCAGATTCACGCTGTCGCCAACGCCAAACTGGTCCTCAAAAACAATGAACAGCCCAGAGATCAGGTCTTTCACCAGGCTCTGGGCTCCAAAACCGATTCCCGCTCCAAGCAGACCCGCACCGGCGGCCAGGGCTCCAATGGCAACACCCAGTTCGCTCAGAACCATGATGACCGTAAACACAACAAAGGTCCAGGTGATGAAGTTGTTCAACACGCTTCCCATGGTTTTGGTGCGCTGCACCAAACGTGCCTTTGCAATTGGGCTGATCTCGTTTGCCAGGTTTGCCACAACTCCCAACTTGGGAACCGGGGCGTTTGCCACCCGATTCACCACGCGGCGCACCGAGAACAGCAGAACCCAACGGAGCACCAAAGCAATCACCAGGATCAGAGCGATGCGAATGGCTACATGCCACTGGTCCCAGAAAGTGGCAAACCAGTCGGTTGCTGTGCTGGCTAAGGAGTGCATGGGTTTCCTAACTGACTAGCGCCGGTCCAGCTTTTGGGCCGCAAGTGCGCGTTCAAGCGAAGACAGGTTCTCCACAATCATTCGTTTCATGGCTCGGTCCAGATTTGGGTGTGCCGCCAAGTATTCCTTGGTGCGGTCTGCCAAGTCTTGTGTTGCCAGGTTGATGGGGTACAACCTCTCCAACAAGTATTCCGCCATCTTGTAGGTTTTGGTTTCCCAAATCTTCTGGGCGTCGCGGAAATACAGTTCCACAAACGGCTCCAACGCCTGAGGGTGCAGGGCACGACCAAAGTCCAAACATGCCGCAGAGGCTTGTGCGTTGGAGTAGTCATCTGTGGTTACCACGGTGTTCCAGGTGGCCAACTTGGCGGCCGGGTCAATCAGTGCGGCGCTCGCCGAGGCCGCACCCTTCTGGCCGTTGGCGGTGGAGTCCTTGGTGTATTCCGCGTCAATCTCGGCCTGGCTAATGGCGCCGGCAGAGGCAAGCGCAATCAGAAGGTCCCAACGCAGGTCGTTACCCAGGTCTAGGCCAGGAATCACCAGTTCGCCACTCAACAGCTGCTTCAGGTGGTCCTGGTGCTCTGCCGTGCGAACAAACTTGCCGTACCAGGTAACCAGCTGCAACTGAATGTCGCTTCCCGGCTTGGCGGCCACAATGAGCTCCCACATGGCGTTTGCAACCTCATCGATGGTTGCCTCGCGGTGTTCCGCCGCGGTGTAAGTAAAGGTGAACCCATACAGGTAACCCAGGAAGGTGGACACCAGCATGGACTGGTCTTCGGATGCAATGTGGTTCAGAATCAGGCGGATGAAGTCAAGCGGCGGCATTTCTCCATCGCGTGCGGTGTTCCACATGCAGAGCCAGATCTGCGCGCGTGCCAACGGATCAGCAACAATGCTCAGGTTGTCTTTGGCAAACTGCAGCGATGCCTTGTCCATGCGCACCTTGGCGTATGTCAGGTCGTCGTCGTTGAGTAGCACCAGGTCTGGTCGCTGCAGGCTAACCAGTTCTTCAACCTGGCCAACCACGCCGTCAATCTCGGTCTCAACCTGGTGGGTTCGCACCACGGCGCCATCAATGAGGTTGTAGAAACCAATGCGCAGGCGGTGCGGACGAATGGTTGGGTAATCCTCGGTGGCGCCCTGCGTAATGGCGAAGCCCAGAATTTTGCCGGAAGCGTCAACAGTTAGCGCCGGGGTCAAGGTGTTTACGCCCGCGGTCTCCAGCCAAAGCTCTGACCAGGTCTTTAGGTTGCGGCCGCTGGTGGCCTCTAGCTCAACCAGCAGGTCGTGGAGTTCGGTGTTCTGGTAGGCGTGCTTCCTAAAGTACTCGCCAACTCCTGCCATGAACTTGTCCTGACCAACCCAGGCCACCATTTGCTTGAGCGCACTTGCTCCCTTGGCGTAGGTGATGCCGTCAAAGTTCACCTGAACGTCTTCGAGGTCATTAATTGGCGCAACAATCGGGTGGGTGCTTGGAAGCTGGTCCTGACGATACGCCCAGGACTTTTCCTTGCTGCAGAAGGTTGCCCAAACGGTATTCCATTCGGTGGCTTCTGCGGTTGCCAGTTCTGCCGCGTACTCCGCAAAGCTCTCGTTCAGCCACAGGTCGTTCCACCAGCGCATGGTCACCAGATCGCCAAACCACATGTGGGCCAGCTCGTGAAGAATGGTGATCACGCGGCGCTCCTGAAGTGCCAGGGTGGCCTGGGATCGGAACACGTAGCGCTCGGTAAAGGTCACAGCGCCGGCGTTCTCCATGGCGCCAGCGTTGAACTCTGGAACGTACAACTGGTCGTACTTGGCAAACGGATAGTCAACGCCAAACTGCTTCTCAAAGAACTCAAAGCCCTGACGAGTCTTTTCAAACATGTAGTCGGCTTCTAGGAACTCAGCCATGCTTTGACGACAGAACACACCTAGCGGCACCACGCGACCCGACGAGTTGGTGAGCTCGCTGCGCACCTCGTGGTACGGGCCGGCAATCAGCGCGGTTACGTAAGAAGAAAGTCGAGGAGTTGGCTCAAAGCTCCACAGCGACTTGCTTCCATCGATGGCCGCAGGCACTGGCGTTGGCTGGTTGCTGATCACCTTCCACTCGCTTGGAGCGGTGATCACAAACTCAAAGGTCGCTTTGAGGTCCGGCTGCTCAAACACGGCAAACACGCGTCGGCTGTCTGGCACCTCAAACTGGCTGTACAGGTAAACGTTGCCGTCGGCCGGATCAACAAAACGGTGCAGACCCTCGCCGGTGTTCATGTAAATGGCATCGGCGTTGACCACAAGCTCGTTCTCGGCCTGCAGGTTAGCCAGCTGAATGCGAACGCCATCGTTCACGGCCGCAACATCAAGCGCTTGGCCGTTCAGAACCACGGAATGCACTCGTGCGGTAATGGCATCGATGAAAGTCTCGGCACCCACCTGCTTGCTGCTGAAACGCACCGTGGTCTTGGAACCAAAGGTGGTGTCGCCCGCAGTGAGGTCTAGCTCCACCTTGTAGGTCTCAACATTGATGATTGCTGCGCGGGCTTGGGCTTCCGCGCGCGTTAGGTTCTCGCCTGGCAAAGGTCACTCCTGTGTGATGGGGCAAATTCATCAACTAGCCTAATAGGGAGAAATCGGAGCCAAGGAGACACATGAAGCGCACCCCAGCGGTTGAGGCAAGCATTGTTTACGCCATTGCTCTGGTGCTGAGTTTTGTGGGCTTTTTGCTGAGCAGCAATCTCACCGATGCCGTGAATCGCTCGCAGTGGGTGGCTGTGCTCCTTCTTATGCCCGCCTGGGGCTTCATGGCGATTCTGGCTTGGATCCTGCGTAACAAGAACCGCTATGTGCAGTTCTTTGGTGCGGTGTCTGTGATTTCGGCCATAGCGGTGACTGGCTTGGCCTTGGTTTCCATGATTGGCACACACGGCCTTGACGCAGCTCAAACCGCGGTGCGAGTGGCCAGCAAGAACAACCTTTATTTTGCGGTTCTCAACTTTTACGTAGCCACTTTGCTAGCCGCCACGGCCACTCACTTCTGGATCTTCCGTAACCGTGAAGACAAGCCAAACTACGCACCGGTGAATCCTTCGCTGGTCAAGAAATCCGCCCGCAAAAAGAAGAAGTAAAAGATGCGCATTCACATTGCCACCGACCACGCCGGTCTAGAACTCTCGCACTACCTGCAGCGCGAACTCACCAAACTGGGTCATGATGTGTTTGACCACGGGCCTACCAGCTATGACCCGCTAGATGACTACCCAAGTTTCTGCATCAACGCGGCGCTCGCCGTGGTTGCAGATCAGCAGGCAGGTGTTGAGGCCCTCGGTATTGTGCTTGGCGGTTCGGGTAACGGAGAGCAGATTGCGGCCAACAAGGTGAAGGGCATCCGTGCGGCTTTGGCTTGGAACCTAAGCACCGCTAAGTTGGCGCGCGAGCACAACGACGCCAACGTGATTGCCATTGGCGCGCGTCAGCACAGTCAAGACGAGGTGCTGGAACTCATCAACGCCTTTGTTGCCGAGCCTTTCAGCCACGACGAACGCCACATTCGCCGCATTGGCAAGATTGGCATATACGAGCAGACCGGCGAGATTCTTTAGCCGCTCGGCGATCATCGCTGGGGAGTACTAATGCCGGAAGGGCATACCGTTCACCGAACCGCCAACGCATTCAATGCGGCTTTTGGTGGGTTGCCGGTGCTGCTCGACTCGCCGCAGGGTCGGTTCAGCGGGGGAGCGGCACTGGTTTCAGGTCGGCAACTAAAGCGAGCAAAAGCCATTGGCAAGCAGTTGTTTCTGCAGTTTGCGGGCATCGATGAACCTTTGACCGTGCGAATTCACTTGGGAATCTATGGCAAGTGGGCGTGGTGCGCGTTTGATTCGGCCGATGCGTTGGTCGAGTTCTTGGCTAAACCTCCCGTTGGAGAGGTCCGGGCCAGGTTTTATACCGCGCTCCAAACTCAAGCACTGGGTTCGGCGGTTGGGCTGTTTCACCTAGCGGAACTTAGGGGACCAACGGTTTGCGAGGTGCTTGAACCTCAGGAAGTGGCAGTGGTGGAGCGCCGGCTCGGCCCGGATCCGCTGAATCCGGACCCGCGCGGTGCCGAGTTCGAGCGCTTTTTGGCCCGGGTGAGCGGAAGTGGCAAGTCAATCGGCCTCCTGTTGATGGACCAAGCGGTGGTGAGCGGCATTGGCAACGTTTATCGGGCCGAGTTGCTATTCCGAGCAGGCATTGACCCCTATACACCGGGAAACCGGTTGAGCGGCGAGCAGTTGCATTCGCTGTGGAAAGACTCGGTTGCCCTACTCAAGGTGGGAGTGAAAACGGGGTTCATGATCACCCGCAACGAACTATTCACCAAAAATCCCGATAAGGAAACGCGCAACTTTGTTTATAAGCGCGAAGGGCAGCCTTGCAGGGTTTGCGCCACGAGTGTTTCGATTGCCATTGAGGGTGGTCGCAAGCTCTACTGGTGCGCGGGCTGTCAGCGCTAGCCCCAACCAATTGCTGCTCAACATTTTCTTTTTCGTGACCCAATTGCGCGCTGAGCAACCATCGATGAATTGAAAAAACCGCCAAGATACTGGCGGTTTCTAGAGGTTTTTACCGAGCGGGTGACGGGAATCGAACCCGCGTCATCGGTTTGGAAGACCGAGGCTCTACCATTAAGCTACACCCGCGAAAAATCCACCAAAACTTTCGCTTTGGTGCATCGGTATCCATTCTATGGGATAGACTTACCAAGGTTGTTTCGCGAGGACCAAAATCCTCAAAGAAAAACTTGCTGCGGGATGTAGCGCAATTTGGTAGCGCACCTGTTTTGGGTACAGGGGGTTGCAGGTTCAAATCCTGTCATCCCGACCATCTGGTCAAGAATCAGCAGAGGCTGGTTACGCATCAGCAATCGGCTCGCAGAAATGCGAGCCCTTTTTTTAGGAGAAACAGGTTGAAGACCACCGTTGAGCGCATTAAGCCAACCCGCGTCAAGATCAGCTTTGACATTAACAGCGAGGACTTCAAGCCGGCGCTTGACCACGCTTACGAGCACATTGCCAAGGATGTTCAGATTCCTGGTTTCCGCAAGGGTGCAAAGGTTCCTGCAAAGGTTCTTGAGGCGCGCGTTGGCCGCCCAGCAATCTTGGGTCACGCCATTAATGACGGCCTCGACGACTTCTACCGTGCCGCTCTAGAGGAGCACAACCTGCGTCCGCTCGGCAGCCCAGCAGCCGATGTAAAGCAGACCCCTGACGAGAACACCTTTGAGGGAAACCTGGTGTTTGACATTGAGGTTGAGGTTCGCCCAGAGTTCAAGCTTCCTGAGTACAAGGGCCTAAAGGTTGTTGTTGACGAGGCCAAGGTTGCACCAATTGAGATTGACCAGGAGCTAGACGCATTGCGTTCGCGCTTTGGAACTCTCAAGACCGTTGAGCGCCCAGCAGCTAACGGCGATTTTGTGAGTATTGACCTGGTTGCAACCATCGATGGCGTTCAGATTGACGCCGCACAGAACATTTCCTACGAGATTGGCTCGGGCAAGTTGCTTGATGGCATCGATGATGCACTCGACACCCTAACCGCTGGCGAAACCACCACCTTCAAGAGCAAGCTTGCCGGTGGCGACAAGGCCGGTTCCGAGTCGGAGATCACCGTTACCCTCACCGCCGTGAAGGAGCGCGAGCTTCCTGCAGCCGACGACGCATTTGCCCAGTTGGCTAGCGAGTTTGACACCATCAAGGAGCTCAAGGCTGCGCTAGAGAAGCAGATTGCCGATGGCAAGGTTTACGGTCAGGGAAACCAGGCACGCGACCTAGCTGTTGACCAGCTTCTTGCCAAGGTAAAGATTGCGGTTTCGGACGAAATCATCGAGGCCGAGGTAAACCGTCACCTTGAGGGCGAGGGTCGTTTGGAAGACACCGAGCACCGCAAGGAAGTTACCGAGGAGAGCACCAAGAACTTCCAGATCCAGATGCTGCTAGACGCAATTGCCGAGGCAGAAGAGATCAAGGTGGCCGAGCAAGACCTGCTTCAGTTCCTCTACATCAGCGCTCAGCAGTACGGCATGGACGTAAACGAGTTCATCAAGATTGTTGACCAGAACGGTCAGATCCCTGCCTACGTGGCAGAGGTTGCTCGCCGTAAGGCGATCAGCGCCGTGCTGGTACACGCAACCGTGGAAGACAAGAAGGGCAAGGCCGTTGACCTCACCGCATTTGTTGCGGATGGCGTTGACACCGCCGATGACCACGAGGGTCACGACCACAACTAAAGCTTCACAGAATTGGCCCGGGCATCTGCTCGGGCCTTTTCTTTGCCCACGGCGAACAATAAGCGTGGCGGGGTGCCGCGCAAAGTATCTTTGACTTGCAACACCAAACGGGCACTAAAAGTGCTCATGGCCTAAAGGAGTTTTTGGCAATGGCTGAACACAATCTAGCAGCAAACAGCGCGTTCGAGCGCCTACTCAAGGACCGCATTGTGTGGTTGGGTAGCGAGGTGCGCGACGACAACGCAAACGAGATTTGCGCCAAGATTCTGCTGCTTGCCGCCGAGGACCCTGAGAAGGACATCTTCCTCTACATCAACTCGCCCGGTGGCTCTATTACCGCGGGTATGGCCATTTACGACACCATGCAGTATGTGCCAAACGACATAGTGACCGTTGGCATTGGCATGTGTGCATCGATGGGCCAGTTCCTGCTCTCAAGCGGAGCCAAGGGCAAGCGTTACGCAACCCCAAACACCCGCGTGTTGCTGCACCAGCCACACGGTGGCTTTGGTGGTACCGCTAGCGACATTCAGACTCAGGCAGAGCTCATTATGAGCATGAAGCGCCAGCTTGCCTCGCTTACCGCGGAGCAGACCGGCAAGACCGTTGAGCAGATCATGGCCGATGGCGACCGCGACCGGTGGTTCACCGCGGAAGAGGCGCTGGAATACGGCTTCATTGACCACATTCAGAAGTACGCCGCGGGCACCACCGGCGTTGGCACCAAGTAGGAGATATTCATGACCAACTACAACTCGGGAAACTTCCCAGGTACCAACGTGGCAATGCCTGGTTCGCGCTACATTCTGCCTAGCTTTGAAGAGCGCACCAGCTACGGTTTCAAGCGTCAGGACCCGTACAACAAGCTGTTTGAGGACCGCATTGTTTTCTTGGGTGTTCAGGTAGACGATGCCAGTGCCGACGATATCATGGCTCAGCTGTTGGTTCTGGAAAGCCAAGACCCAGACCGCGACATCACCATGTACATCAACTCGCCTGGTGGTTCGTTCACCGCCATGACGGCCATCTATGACACCATGCAGTACATTCGCCCACAGATCCAGACCGTGTGTTTGGGTCAGGCCGCCTCGGCTGCCGCGATTCTGTTGGCTGCGGGTGCTCCGGGCAAGCGTTTGGCTCTGCCTAATGCCCGCGTGCTGATTCACCAGCCTTCGAGCGGCGACGCCGGCCGTGGCCAGGCATCCGACATTGAGATTCAGGCCAAGGAAATCAACCGTTTGCGCACCTGGTTGGAAGAGACCCTGAGCAAGCACACCAACCGTTCGGTTGCCGATGTGAACAAGGACATTGACCGCGACAAGATTCTGACCGCCCAGGAGGCCCTGGACTACGGAATTATCGACCAGGTTCTCACCAGTCGTAAGAACCCAAAGTAAGCCAAAAACCGCGTTTTGCGGGTTGAAATAGGTGAAAGCGGTTCGGCGTTGCCGAACCGCTTTTGTCTATGCGTGCGGGTAGGGTTTTAGCATGACCAAATTGGGTGAATCGGGCGACCTGCTCAAGTGTTCTTTCTGCGGAAAGAGCCAAAAACAGGTTCGCAAACTAATTGCCGGCCCGGGCGTCTACATTTGCGACGAGTGCATTGAACTCTGCAACGAGATCATTGAAGAAGAACTCGGCGAGGCCATTGCCTCGGTTGAAGACATTGAGCTTCCAAAACCAAAGGAAATCTTTGGCTTCCTTGACGAATACGTGATTGGCCAGGAGCACGCCAAGCGTGCGCTTTCGGTTGCCGTTTACAACCACTACAAGCGTTTGCGCTCGCGTGGAACCTTAACCGCCGCCGGCAAGGACCACGACTCCATTGAAATTGCCAAGAGCAACATTCTCATGGTTGGCCCAACCGGTTGTGGCAAAACATACCTAGCGCAAACCCTTGCGAAGCGCCTAAACGTTCCGTTTGCCGTTGCCGATGCAACCGCGCTAACCGAAGCCGGTTACGTGGGCGAGGACGTTGAGAACATTTTGCTCAAGCTGCTTCAGGCTGCCGATGGCGACGTGAAGCGTGCCGAGCAAGGCATCATCTACATTGATGAGATTGACAAGATCTCTCGTAAAGCCGAGAACCCCTCTATCACCCGCGATGTCTCGGGCGAGGGTGTGCAACAGGCACTACTCAAGATTTTGGAAGGCACGGTTGCATCGGTGCCTCCTCAGGGTGGTCGCAAACACCCACAGCAGGAGTTTATCCAGCTGGACACCACCAACGTGCTGTTTATTGTTGCCGGAGCATTTGCCGGAATTGAAGAAATCATTTCCTCTCGCGTTGGCAAAAAGGGCATTGGTTTTGGTTCCGAGATCTCCAACAAAGCCGACCTGGATAACCTTTACAGCCAGATTCAGTCGGAAGACCTGCGCAAGTTTGGTTTGATTCCAGAGTTCATTGGCCGTTTGCCGGTCATCGCATCCGTGACCGAGTTGGACAAGCCCGCCCTGATTCAGATTCTCACCGCTCCTCGCAACGCGCTGGTTAAGCAGTATCAGCGCATGTTTGAACTCGACGGCTTTGAGCTTGAGTTTGAGGAAGACGCTTTGAACGAGATTGCCAACCTGGCGCTTGAGCGTCAAACCGGTGCTCGAGGATTGCGCGCCATCTTGGAAGAAATTCTTGGCCCAATCATGTTTGAGATTCCTGGCAGCGAGTTTGTGGGCACCATTGTGATTACCAAGGATGTAGTCACCTCGGGAGCTGCGCCTCGCATGTTGCCGCAAAAGAACGCCAGAAAGAGCGCGTAGTAGCTCAAAGGAGCCGGTTCATTGGATTTGGCAAAGATCGCCGCTGATCACAAATCTCCAGCCCTAGCAGGCTTTGTTTCCGCAATTACCGGCCTTGCCGCCAGCACCGGAGTGGTACTTGCCGGAATGACCGCGGTTGGAGCCACCAAGCCTCAGGTAGCCACAGTCATTGTGTTCATGGTTGCCGGCTACGGAATCATGAGCATGGTTCTGAGCAAAATCTTCAAGATGCCGGTGAGCATTGTGTGGAGCACACCCGGTGCCGCAATGATGGTTGCCGCGGGAACTCTGCATTTGGGCTTTGGCCAAGCCACTGCCGCCTTCCTGGTAACCGGTGCACTCATTACCCTCACCGGCTTCTGGCCAACGCTCGGCCGTTTGGTTTCGGCGATTCCAAAGGGCATTGCCAATGCAATGCTTGCGGGCGTAATCTTCAGCTTTTGTGTTGCGCCTTTCCAGGCTGTGATGAACTATCCGGGCATTGTGGTGCCCGCGCTGCTGGTGTGGCTGGTGCTGTATCGATACGCAACGGTTTGGGCATCCGCGGCTGCCATCGTTGTGACCTACAGCCTGATTGCCATTGAAATGCCGGCCGATTTGAGTCACGTGCAAATGTGGTCCGGATTTGGTTTGGTGGCTCCGCAGTTTGATATCTCGGCCATTGTTTCGCTGGCCATTCCGCTGTATTTGGTGACCATGGCCAGCCAAAACGTGCCCGGCATCGCCATTATGAACAGCTTTGGCTACACCATTCCGTTCAAGCCTGTGATCATGACCACGGGTCTGGCAACCATGGTCGGCTCGTTCCTGGGCGGTTACGCGTTCAACCTGGCTGCCATCACGGGTGCCATGAACGCAAACGAACACGCGCACCCTGACCCCAAGCGCCGCTGGCTCTCATCGGTGTATGGTGGCGTGTTCTTCTTGATCTTTGCCATTTTTGCTTCACCGATTGTGGCCTTTGTGCTGGAGACTCCGCGCGTGCTGATTCTGGCATCCAGTGGCATCGCTCTGTTTGGCACCCTTGGCAACGCGCTGTTTGAAATCACCACCGACACCAAAATCCGAATGCCGGCAACGGTGGCGTTCCTGGTGGGTGCATCGGGCATCACAATGTGGGGTATTGGCGGTGCGTTCTGGGCGCTCATGGCGGGCTTGGCGGTGTGGGGTTTCACCCAGTTGCCAAATCTGCGTAAAACTGCCTAGGGTCGCAAGCCAGTAACCGCGCCTTTGGGCGCGCAAGTGCCGCTTACAGCAGACCGCGACGACGCAACAGGTGCTCTATGTTGGCATCCTGGCCACGGAACGCTCGATACATTCCCATGGCTTCCCGACTGCCTCCAAGCGAAAGCAGGTTGGCGCGGAACTGCGCTCCCAGCTCGGGCTTGAAGCCGCCGTTTTGCTTGAACCACTCCACGGTGTCGGCGTCTAGCACTTCGCTCCAGATGTAGCCGTAGTAGCCGGCCGAGTAACCACCGGCAAAGATGTGCGAAAAATACGTACTGCGGTAACGGGTTGGAACCGGGGCAAAATCTAGGCCATAGTTGGCAATGGCCTTGGCCTCAAACTCTTCAACATTGGCAGCCTTGATGGCATCGGCCGAACCGCCGTCTTCCAACTCGTGCCAAGCCAGGTCAAGAACAGCGGCGGCCATATAGGCGGTGGTGGAAAATCCCTCGTTGAACACTTCGCTGGCCTTGAGGTTGTTGATCCATTCCTGGGGGAGCGGTTCGCCGGTTTGGTAGTGCTTGGCGTAGTTGTGAACCACCTCGGGCCAGAGCAGCCACATCTCGTTCACCTGGCTTGGGAACTCAACAAAGTCGCGTGCAACGCTGGTGCCCGAGAACTTGGGGTAGTGCACGTTGGAGAACAGGCCGTGCAACGCGTGACCAAACTCGTGGAACAGGGTGGTCACTTCGTCGAGAGTGAGCAGGGTTGGTTCGCCGGCGGGTGGCTTTGGAATGTTCAGGTTGTTGAGCACCACAGGCAGGGTTCCCAGCAGGCGGTTTTGGTCAACAAAGCTGTTCATCCAGGCTCCACCGCGCTTGGAATCGCGGGTGTAGAAATCACCGATGAATAGTCCTACGGGGCTGCCATCGGTGTTCTTGACCTCCCAAACCTGCGCCTCCGGGTGGTAGCTCACAATGTCTGGGCGAGGGGTGAAGGTGAGGCCAAACAGATGGCCTGCGGCGTAGAACACTCCATCATTGAGCACGCGGCCCAGCTCAAAATAGGGCTTCATGGCCGCGGTGTCCACGTTGTACTTGGCTAGGCGCACGCGATCTGCGTAGAAGTCCCAGTCCCAAGCCTGCAGCTCAAAGGTCGGCTCGCCGAGTTCGGCTTGGCTGCGGTCAATCTCGGTCTGAAGCATGGCGGCTTCGGCACGAGCGTTCTTCACGGCGGCCGGTGCAATGCGCTTTAGGCGAGCGTGCACGTTCTCCGGCGTCAAAGCGGTTTCATCGGCGGTAACGGCGTGCGCGTGGGTGGCAAACCCGAGCAACTTGGCTCGCTTGGCGCGCAACTTGGCCATCTTTACCAAAATCGCGCGGTTGTCGTGCTCGTTCCCGCGAATGGCGCGCTTTAGTTCGTTTTCCAGAATGCGCTGGCGAAGGTCACGGTTCTTCAGGTGGGTGAGCATTGGGTGTCCGCTGAAGTTGACCATTGCAATCAGGTATTTGCCCTCAAGGCCACGATCTGCGGCAGCAGCTTTGGCAGCCGCAATCTCGTTGGCACTCAAGCCATCCAACTCGGCCTCAGAGTCAACCACAACGCCAAGGTCGTTACCCTCGGTGAGCACGTTCTTGGAGAACTGGGCCTCAAGCGTGGAGAGCTCCTCGTTCAGCGCCATCAACTTGGTGCGCTCGTCCTCGCTGAGCGCGGCTCCGGCCAGCACAAACTCGGTATGGTAGCGCTCTAGCAGCCATAGGCTCTCGGCATCCAAGTTGAGACTTGCGCGACGCTGGAACAAATCATCGATGCGAGCAAAGAGCGTAGGGTTCAGTGTGATCGAATCGGTGTGCGCGCTCAGCTTTGGGGCGTATTCCTCGTAAAGCGAGTCCACGGTTTCGTTGGTGTCGCTGGAGTGCTTGGAATAGAACACGTTGGCAACTCGGCCCAGGTAGGCGCCCGACTTCTCGAGTGCCACCAGGGTGTTTTCAAAGGTTGGCTCGCCCGAGTTCAAAATGGCATTGACCTCGCCCAAGTGCTCGGCCATGGACTCATCGAATGCTGGTGCGTAACTGGCATCGGTGATGCTCTCAAACGGAGGCATCTCATAGGGCAACGTGGACTTGTGGGCAAATGGGTTAGCGCTCATTCTCAGAGCCTAACCGAAACGGTTCACACTACGACTAGGGCAAAGAAAATGGGCAAAGCAAAAGGGCCACCACTCGGGTGACCCTTTTAGCTTGAAACTGCTTAGGCTTGCGTTTCCTCGACCGGTGCGAGAACCACATCGGTCACGGCAACCTCTTCGCCCTCGGTAAATGCGAGGTCCTGAATCTTGCCAACGGCCTTTAGGTCGGCTTCAAAGGTGCGCAGGCTAGTTAGAACCGCAGCAGGGGCAACTAGCGAAGCGCTCTCGATTACGGCCTTCATGCTCACCTTGGCGTCGCTCTTGGCCTTGCGCACGCCAATCAGTGCGGTTGCGGCAAGTTCCAGCAAGCCGTGGTTGCCTGCATCTAGGTCGGCGGTGAGTTCCGCAGCGGTTGGCCAAGCCTCGCGGTGAATGCTGGCGGCGTGGTCTGCGCCGGTGTTCTGCCACCAGCTCCAAACCTCGTCGGTGGCAAACGGCAGGAACGGTGCAAATAGGCGCAGCATGGTGTGCAGGGCGCGGCGCAGGGTTAGAACCGCGCTGGCCTGCTGGTCGGCGTTGAAGCCGCCCTGGCCGTAGGCGCGTTCCTTGACCAACTCGAGGTAGTCGTCGGTGAAGCCCCAGAAGAACTGCTCGCTGAGCTCCAACGCCTTGGTGTGGTCGTAGGCCTCAAAGGCCGCGGTTGCCGAGTTCACCACGTCTGCTAGCGATAGCAGCAGCGCCTGGTCAATCGGTTCGGTGACCTTGGCGTTTGCCGAAGGCGCGTCAAAGCTGAGCACAAACTTGGCGGCATTGAGAATCTTGATGCTCAAACGGCGACCAATCTTCATCATTCCGGTGTCGAAGGCCGCATCGGTTCCGAGGCGAGCGCTTGCTGCCCAGTAACGAACCGCGTCGGAGCCGTGCTCCACCAGCAGGTCGCTTGGGGTAACCACGTTGCCCTTACTCTTGGACATCTTCTTGCGGTCCGGGTCCAAAATCCAACCGCTGATTGCCGCGTTCTTCCATGGCAACACGCCGTGCTGCTGTTCGCTGCGCAGCAGAGTGCTGAACAACCAAGTGCGAATGATGTCCTGGCCCTGTGGGCGCAGGTCGTATGGGAACACTAGGTCAAACTTCTCTGGGTCCGAGATCCAACCACCGGCAAGCTGCGGGGTGAGGCTGGAGGTGGCCCAGGTGTCCATGATGTCTACTTCACCGATGAATCCATTGGCAACTCCGCGCTGCTCTGCGGTGTAGCCCGCGGGAACATCGCTGGATGGGTCAACCGGAAGGCTCGCGTAGGAAGGCACCAGCGGCTGGTCAAAAATTGGGTTGGCGTCTGCATCCAGTGCGTACCAAACCGGGATTGGCACACCAAAGAAGCGCTGGCGGCTAATCAGCCAGTCTCCCGTGAGGCCGTTCACCCAGTTCTCATAGCGAACGCGCATGAAGTCCGGAACAAAGTTCAGGTCCTTGC
>Ga0228702_1000622_pt1 | contig 26176 bp, 26 predicted proteins | sample McNCre217_Aug_MG_2_FD_178018 | JGI IMG/M metagenome (GOLD analysis project Ga0228702, IMG submission 178018) | Freshwater microbial communities from McNutts Creek, Athens, Georgia, United States - 20-17_Aug_MG | ecosystem: Environmental > Aquatic > Freshwater > Creek | place: USA: Georgia...
ATGGAAGCCACCAGTCTGCTGACGCTGGTTCAGATGGTCGCCTCAGGCATGGGCGTGGCCTTACTGCCGGAGATGGCGATCAAGAGCGGCCTTCTTCAAAATCTATCGCTCAAAGCAATGCCTCTGGCAAACCCTGCCCCCAAGCGGGTAATTGCATTGGTGACTCGCGCCACATCCGCCCACTCGGCCGAGTTCGAAGCGATTGCGAAGGTGATGGTTGCTGTCCATCGTAAAAAGAATTAGAAGCCTACCGTTACACAACTGCCGAATCGATGAATTGAAAGGCGGACATGCAGCAAACGCTGCTCACCGACTGCTTGGGGTCGGCGGCTGCCGGTCAGTCGATGAGCCGTGAACGACGGCAATCAGCCTAGACTCGACAATGCCTCCCTTTCACAACTTAAAGATGCAGTATGCGAGAGCGCGAGAAAGAACGGATCCAACGAGTCAAGGATGCACAAAAGCGCCTTGAGGAAATAAAAAATAGAGCGCGCGAAGAGACCGTCACCAACTTTGTCGATGGGAAGGTGACTACTCGCACCCCGCTGTTTAGCCGTGAGGTGCAAGCACTGGAAACACTGATTGAACGAAATCAGCGTTGGGTTACCAAGCCCAGGAAGAAGAAAGCCCCAAAGTTACCTCCAACTGGCATCACGACCGATTCAGCCCTGTTTACAGACCAGATGCTTGCCGCCAGATGGCACTGCTCAACATCTCGGCTTCAATATTGGCGCTCAACTGATCAAGGGCTGCCCTATCTGAAGATGCTTGGCCGTGTGCTCTATCGAATTGAAGACATACAGGCATACGAACAACAATCGATCGTCTTCCCTCAAACCCTGAAAAACCAAGACAACAAGCCCGCTAAACCGGGCCGCGAGCACGTGCAACCAGACAAAACAGATTCAAGCTGATTGTTGCTCGTTAGAGTCGTTCCGAGTCCAAGCAGGAGAAACCTTAACTCCTTGATATCAAATAAGTTTTTGTGGGTGGAAGTGAAATGACTCCGTCGGCATGCCTTCTGATACACGGGCATAGTTCCGACAGAACTAGAAATAGCAATAACTGGCTTGGTTTGCAGTTATCCGAGAAAACGTCTCTCGAATTAACTATTAAGTGCCAATAAAAAAGAATATCCCCCTCTGATGCCTCCATCTAGAGGGGGACAGTGTCCCTCTTTTCGTACTCAAGAGGGACAATTCGTATTGGTGGTCAATGGTTCACCACTCAGGAACTTTCTATTCGCACTCAATCATGCTAGCGAGTGCTAGAGCGTGAATGCGAGGAAGATATTTTGACCACTCCGAACGGATCACATCCCCTGAACTCTAAAAGCGCGCTTCGCAGCATTATGAACTTACGGTTTCACTACCAGAACGGTCGCTCACAAAATCAGTTTAAGTCGCACGAATTTTGGCTGAGATGCGTTCACGGGGCGGTTGCCTTCAGAGGCTGCATGGTTTGCTTTCGCCAGCCATCCACGGCGACCGCCAAGTCGCCGACAGCCTTATCGGATGTCCAGCGCTCCCAGAATTCAACGGTGCCACTGTTAGGTCTATGCTCGGGCATAGACACACGAATCCGCGTCGGCAACAGACTGGCGTCTCCGACAACTAGCGCCTCACCTGTGTCAAGCACAGGCAGTAGGTCACCGAATCCCGCCAAGCTGTCCGGCAGCAGCCTTCGTACCACTGACTGGTCGTCCCCATTAGTCAGGCGCATGGTCACTAGGTTATTGCACTGACTCAGTACAGTCCGGTTGACCTCAGAGGGCCGCTGGCTAATAACAACCAATCCAACGCCATATTTGCGGCCTTCCTTAGCGATTCTCTCGAAGATTTCGACGGAGATCTCTCCCGCCCCGCCTGCCTGTTGCCGCTCGGGGATATAAAGGTGTGCCTCGTCGCAGAAAATTGCGATGGGATGGCGCATTGAAGCTTCGGTCCACTGCTGCACGGAGAAAGCGAGCTTAGCGACCAGACTCACCATCAGTGGCAGCACATCCGACGGAACCTCTGAGAAGTCGATAACCTTTACTCCCCCACCGCCATCAGCCTGATCGACCGACCCTGCCAGCAAAGCCTTTACCAATCGATCGAGCCAATCAAACGTCTGCGTTTCATCGGCGCCTTGAAACAGGAAACCCAGCCTCCTGTCCGTACGCTTGTTCTCCAATCGCTGGATCATCCGACTCAGCTTGCCATTGAACTCGCCAGCCTTCTCTGTTCCGGCGCGCGCACCTGGCACCATTTCCTCGTTCAGCTCACTCAGAACTTCAATGACCCCAGTGAGGTCGAAAGGAATCGGGCTGTCAATCGTGAAATTGTCGAGAACGTCTTTACGGCCCTGCGCCTCAAGATATTTTTGCTTAGCTGCAAGGATGGTTCGCGACATGACCATAGATTGGTTTGGTGCGTTCTGATCGGATCGCTCGACAAACATCGACGTCATGGCTTCGTAACCGAGCAACCAGTACGGCAGAAAGATTACTCCGTGGTCAATAGATGCCTTGCCAGTTAGATCGACCGGCCCTGCAATGCGGAAGTGTCGAAAGCCCTTCGAGGCCAACGGGGCGTACTCTCCGTGGATGTCGAAAACGATCGCATTTGCGTTCGGAAGGGCTGCTACTTGCTCGAGAATCCGGGCCGTTGTCCAGGACTTGCCAGAGCCTGTGCTGCCGACAATGACTGCATGCCGTTGGAAAAATTTGTTGCCGTTTAAGAAAGCGTCAGCGCTTTCATCTAAGGTGTAGTGGCCGAGTGTGAGCTTCTGCCCTTCGCCCGAAATGTTCGCAATTACGCGCATAAATGCCGTCAACCGTGCTCCTTCAAGGGCAAAGCAGTTGGCATCAATCTCTGGAACTGTCTCAAGCGTACGCAGGAACACGTTATCGCGGACCCCAATCTTGTCCATGAGTGTGCCGATTAGCCCGATACGCACCAAGTTGAGTTCAGCGATGCGATCACCATCAAGATCGTCTTCTGTATCGATGGGGTTTCCCTTGCCATCGACTGCTGTGCGCGTGATTTTCTGGATGATGCCAATCAGATGCTGACCAACGCGACTGCTTTGCAACACGGCCAACCGATTGACCTGCAGTTTGCGCAGTCGCTCTACATCGTCCACCGCGATAACGACTGTTGCGGTATCCACGGACCGGACACGCCCAAGCGATTCGTTGTCTTTGTAATCGAGGATGCTCATAGGTATTCACCCAGTGATAAGTGGAAGGAATTGGTCAAGGCGCCAATAGGATTGGTCAGTCAGCTCCAAGCCATCGGGAAATTCGTGACTGAACATGCGCGTGCCGTTTTTTGATTCCTCGAGTGCTACGTAACGGCTGCAGCGTCCGCTTTTTAGAAACCGATGAGCCGTGGAGCTAATTTCCTTGGTGATAAGTACCAACGGGACCTCTGGCCGCGTGCAGCGTTCCATCATTAGCGGCTGCAGGTGATCATCATTGAAGCCGTAGCCGATGCATAAGAAGGCGTTGGCACGAGCGACTGCATCGTCTGCGCTGTGCATCGCGCTGCGGAATGGCTCGTCGTGGGTGCGCCGGTATTTTTCAGTGCCAGGCGTGACTATCGCAGGGGTGAAGCCACAAGGGACAGTCCCCAAGGGGGGGAGCGCTACGATGGAGCCGTCTCTTCCGCTGAACCAGCCCAGAGAGCCATGAACCTTCCAGACGTTAACCGTCCGCGCCTGCCGTCGCCCAACATGGATTCGGGGCAAATCAACTGCACGCGAGCCGAACATGCTGAAAGTAAAACCAGTGTAGGCGCTATAGCCGGCCGCCTCTGCGGCGTACTCAGCAAGACGGTCGTAGTTCGGAGTCACGACTTGGAGCTCCATGGCTGTGCTGCGTAGCATGTGCTGAAAGAGCTGACTGAGCGGTAGCAAGCGTCGGTCGGTCAGTACCTGCTCGAAAACCTGGAAGTCCGCTGCATTGAGGAACTTCCAGGTAGCGTGCACGATGTGCTCAAGCACTTCAGGCGTCACGTTGACGCCAGTCAGCGCCGATTCAAGGTCCATCTTCTGGACTTTGTCCAGGAAGTCTCTCCATCCCGTGAGGTGTGGTTCGGACTGACAAGGAGCTGGCAGGATTGAGGAAGCAAGATGCTTGCCCAACGGACCCATACCTGGAATGCCGTGCGCTACTGATGCGCCGCTGCCCAACAGAATGACAGGCAATTTTCCGATGCAGTCCTGTATTAGCAACTGCATTGATTCCATTTCGTCCATCGTTTCTGCACCCCTTTTTCTGGATTCTTACAGAAAATGAAAATAAAACTGAATGTTTTCGATTGGTGCTCGCGAAACGAGACCAGAAAAGCATGCATCTCTCAGGTCAACCGATGAACCTGATACGGGGGCAACTCGCGAATCTCATTCCATCGAGTCTATGGGTGGCTGAAGACTGCTTCTGCACGGGGCCGCCATTCACTGCGTACAGATCAATGCCTCAGAACAGCCTGACTCGACAATGCCTCCCTTTCACAACATGAAGAGGCTGTATGCGAGAGCGCGAGAAAGAACGGATTCAACGGGTTAAGGATGCACAAAAGCGCCTTGAAGAAATCAAAACGCGTATCCGGGAAGAGACAGTTACCGATTTTGTTGGCGACAAGTTAACCACTCGTTTCCCGCTGTACAGCCGGGAGGTGCAAGCACTGGAAACACTGATTGAACGCAATTAGCGCTGGGTCATCAAGCCCAGAAAGAAGAAAACCCCGAAGTTACCTCCAACTGGCATCACGACCGATTCAGCCTTGTTTACAGACCAGATGCTTGCCGCCAGATGGCACTGCTCGACGTCTCGACTTCAATATTGGCGCTCCAATGATCAAGGGCTGCCCTACCTCAAGATGCTTGGCCGTGTGCTCTATCGAATTGAAGACATACAGGCATACGAGCAGCAGTCGATGGTCTTCCCTCAAACCCTGCAAAACCAAGATAACAAGCCTGCTGAACTGGGCCGCGAGCACGTACAACCAGACAAAACAGATTCAAGCTGATTGTTGCTCATTAGAGTTGTTTCGAGTCCAAGCAGGAAAAACCTTAAACCCTTGATATCAAATAAGTTTTTGTGGGTCGAAGTGAAATGACTACGTCGGCATGCCTTCTGATCCACGGGCATAGTTCCGGCAGAACTAGAAATGGCAACAACTGGCTTGGATTCGAGTTATCCGAGAAAACGTCTCTCAAATTAACCATTAAGTGCTAATAAAAAAGAAAATCCCCCTCTGATGTCTCCATCTAGAGGGGGACAGTGTCCCTCTTTTCGTACTCAAGAGGGACAATTCGTAGTGGTGGTGGATGGTTGACTACTTATGAACTTCCTATTTCGACTACTTAGTAATTAAAAGTAAATGAGCGTGAATGCGTGGTAAGAACTTAACGGCTGAATTGCACCAACATGATGCATTTAATATTTTTGGATTTGAACCCAAGTCCACTCTAGCTTTTAAGGTCTGCTCCGCAGCGTGAGCAGCCAGCATGAAACGGGTTGCAATTGGACGGGTAATTGAGCAGCTGGAACAAGCATCGAGAAAACTCTCTCCTCAATTAGCGCCAGAAGGAAAAACCGTTGACTGAAAGCGCATGACTGCGTCAGTGAGTTAACTGCCATGAGTACCAACATCGTCTAATCGCGGGTAAATTCCGTCTTCGGCAAGAAGGTAGGTGCGCCCATTGTGGTCAAGCAGCCAAGCACCTCTGAATGGTGCTGTCTTATGCGTTTATACATAGTGTGGTCTTGTTCAACCAAAATCAGACACACTACTATTAGTGATTCGGGCTACCGTTCTAGAAACATCGGGATTTGGATTGCACCGATCTCGCAATCTAATCCGATCAGCACCGCCACAACTTATTGACGCACCAGAATCTGATTCATGACTCCCGACCTACCCAAAAAATACGCCGAAGAATCGCTGATCGTGGTTCCGTACGTGACCGTTAGCGAACTGCTGCCGGGCACAGGAGTCTGGCCGGTTTCGGAAGCCTTGCTGAACCTCATTTCGACACCATCGGCCATGCGGAGGGCCGACGCAGAACTTACGACCGAAGTCACCCAACTGATCTCGTACTACGTTGTGAGGAACGGTGATCGCATCCTCACGCACAGGCGAACTCGTCGTCAACCGGAGAAGCGTCTGACTGGGGTCAAGGCTGCAGGTCTGAGCGGTCACATGACGGTATCCGATTTGCCTGGGTTGACTACGCAGGACCTGTTCCATCAAAGCTCTGCAAGTGGCTATGCGAATCGGGAGTTGGCAGAGGAAGTCTTGGTCCAGATAACTTCCGAGCATCCGATTAGTCTGCGCTGTTGCATTTGGGAACCGGTGGACGATTTTGGGAAACAGCACCTCGGACTCGTCTACCTAGTACCCGCCAAGGAAGAAATCAAGGTGCTGGAGCCTGGTCTGATCGCAGACGCTGCTTTCGAACGCGTTTCCGATATTCGCGCCAACTATCGCAATTTCACTTCTTGGTCTCGCCTGCTGCTGGAGTCCGAATTTTTCGTTGACATATTTTCCAGGGAGGAGTGAGCGTGAGCTATCCATGGGTGAACGGGGAATGGACAGTCCCCATCAATCAAAACTTGTACGCGTCCTTCCTCTTCTGGGTCCTACAGATTGTTTTGGGACTGATTTGGTCGGCACTTAAGCGCTGGACAGGCACGAGCAAGTTCGTGTCAGGCTTAGGATGGCTGGTCTTGACTTTGCCGCCGTTAGCTATCGTCGGTTCGTCCGTCTTTCTGGGCGTCGTTACGCCGTGGATGATGTTGCTGTTCACGTTGAGCTTATTGCCCGCTGCCTTCAAGGCTATTCAGACGCACAAAAACTTGAAGGCGTTGCGCACAGCCGGAGTTCATGGTGCGATCGAGGAGCCGGGAGTTACCGACTTCCGCAACTTTCTTATGCAAGCCAACAGTGGCTTTTCGTTTCTGGGCGTCGGTGCGGAAAAGCTCACGCGTGACTTCGATGTTTTCCAGGCAATGGTCGCCAGATGCGGCACCTCTTCGAAGCCTGTACGCCTGTTGTTGGTGTCTCCGGTCGCTTCTTGGCTGCAGACAGGTGCCTCGCGGCGCGGCTTGAACAGGACCGCCTTTCAGGCAAAGCAGGCGGACTCGCTCGAAAAAATCGAACGGGTCAAATCCAAGTTCAGTGGTGAAATCGAGGTGCGCTTCTATCAGGAGCGACCGGGCTTGCGGCTTATGTTTGCCAATGGCGATGTATGCTGGTTGGGACATTACACCGAGACCGCCGCGTTGCCGGGTATGAACGAGTATGAACAGAAGAGCAATTCCTGTGTGGTGTTGAAGCGCCCCGGTGACAGGGCCCCTGACCAGCAACTTTATGGAGCGCTGGAAGGGCTTTTCGACGAAATGTGGGAGTCAGCAAGAGAGCAAAAATGGAATTTCAAAACATATCTTCCATAGGTTGCATCCATGGACGATTCCAGCCATTTCATCTTGGTCATGTTGACTACCTGCAAGCCGCTCTGGCTCAATGGGAGTCGCTCGTGATCGGCATTGCCGCACCGACGCCCGTGCCACTGAGCTTCCCCGGGGTTGAACACAGAAATCGCGCCTCTGCGAATCCGCTGACTTACCTCGAACGAACGGTGTTGATCCGGGCATGCTGCCGCGAACTTGGCATCTCGGACAAACGCATCGAGTTCTCGCCATTTCCGATCGATGATCCGGGCATACTGCAGCACTACATCGGCAAGTCGTTGACGTGCGCGACTACGCGGCTTTACGCGTGGAACGACGAAAAAATTCGACGACTCAAAAATGAAGGCTACGCAGTAGTCGTGCTAGAGCAATGCGAGAAAAAGCCGTTCGATGGAACTGCAATTCGTCGCCTCTTGGCAGACGGCGACACTTCGTGGAAGTCCATGGTCCTGCCCGCGGCTGCACACTTGCTGACATCTTGGGACATCCCTAATCGCATCCGAGACAGTGAAGCGGCAGAAGGCACCAATCCGAAAATTACTCTGTGAGTGCACCATTTCGGCATCCTACTGAGGCCGACCAGCGGGACACCTTGGCCGCAGGTGCATGTATGCCCCATATTCGTTGGAATGGTCACCACATCACCGGGACGGATGTCTTGCACAAGATTGCCTTCTTGCTGCACACGTCCGCAGCCCGCAGTGATAACCAGAATCTGGCCAGCAGGATGGGTGTGCCAGTCAATGCGTGCGCCTGGCTTGAAAGTTACCCTGGTGCAACCGGCCTTATCAAACCCAAGACGTGATTGATTGCCATGTGACTGCGGATGAAGGCGATCACCCCGGAGTCGTCGCATGGGACAGGCCGATAACGCAGTGTCGAGCGGGCAGCTGGATCAGGTTTTCAAGATGACTTCAACAGTGTCACCTCCAATGCAAAGCCGCACCTTTCTCAAGCACCAACTGCAAGAAGTCCCAACCGTCCCGTCAATCTTGCCAGCAGCATCAGGAACTTCCGGAGTCACGATCAATCGAATACGACTTAGCTGGAGGTCGCCCTGGTCGCTGCCGCTCCAGACGACTGACCAGTACCTCGGCAACGTCATCGCCGACATCCTCCAATGCTAGCAACGCTAAACGCACCACTTCGCTCCGATTCAATAGGTGCCCAGAACGTGCCAGTCGCAATCGAATACGCTCAATGCGGTCCCTTTCGCCCGCCGGGAGCGAAAAAGTACCGACCGCACTACCTTGCGACGAACGAGTCAAGACTTGCTTTCAATTTTAATTGCAATAAAATATTTATTATATAATCATATCACTCATTTTTTTGACGTATCCTCAGCCCACGGCAAGCTAAGTCGCAATTTAAATAACGACGTGCAGCAAAACGCAATCTCTTCTTAACAATGACCTACGATTCGCCTCGCTTCCGCGCAATGGACGACGCTTTATTAGCGCTGGGTGTGTCGCCAACAGCCGCGCTCTACCTTGATAGATGTCAGGTCGACACGCCGAGCCCTTTGGTTAGAAAAGTCTGGGATATCGTCAACAAGATAAGAGGCCCTGTTGGCAAGGTTGTCGATTTTGGTGCGGGTGATGCCCGCTTTGCAAAATATGGTCACTACAAGTCATACGTGGGATACGAGATTGATCCCTCTAGATGCTCCCTGAAGAATCTGCCTGGGCATGCGGAGGTAGTAAATGCCTGTGCATTCTCTGAAGACATTTGTGATGCGAGCTTGTCGATCGGCAATCCGCCCTATGTTCGAAATCAAGATCTGCCTGAAGGCTGGAGACAAAAAGCTGCGGCAAAAATTCAACAGCGAATTGGAGTGAAGGTATCTGGTCTTGCCAACGCTTGGCAGTATTTCTTTCTGCTGTCATTGGCGAGCACCGCAGAGGATGGTTTGGTTGCCTTGGTCATACCCTACGAGTGGGTGTCTAGACCATCCTCAGAAGCCTTGCGCGAGTACATTAAAAAATGTGGCTGGAATGTAGATGTCTACCGTTTGGGCGACAAGACATTTGACCGTGTCCTTACTACTTGTTCGATAACCATCGTCGACAAGAAGGCACGGGAAGGTGTCTGGCACTACTACCGCGAAAACGAAGACGAGAGCTTTTCGCTAATGCGCGCTCTAACGGGCAGCAACCGCAAGCTGCTGTCATACGATCGCTCAAAGAAGGCCTTGATACGTGCAAAACGCGGACTAAGTCCAGGTACACAGACCTACCTCACGCTGACTGAGGGGGAACGAGCAAGATGTGGCTTGAAAATTGGTACAGATGTAGTCCACTGCGTCACTAGCCTGAAGTCTATCTCCAACGAAACAGAGCTTCTTGATGAAGCTACTTTTCAGCGAGATTTTATTGATGCAGGAAAAAAATGCTGGCTGATAAGGACTGACAAAAAACCATCGGTCAAGCTGCAGCGTTATTTGGACAGCGTACCAGCCAAAGGAAGGCAAACAAGTACATGTACTAAACGCGACGTCTGGTGGGCCTTCACTATGCCCCAAAAACCAGCACTTCTCATGGCCACTGGGTTTAGGGTGCGCCCCAAAGTAGTTCGCAATGAGGTCGGCGCGATGGCACTCGGAGGGGTATGTGGTATTTACGGTACAAGTGACGCAAAAACCACTAAAAAAATTGCTCAATTTCTTCGCAGCGAAGACTATAAAGGGCGCGTTGTTCCGCACGCAAATGGCCTACTTAAATTAGAAATCAACCAAATCAACTCGTTGCTTAACTCGATGACCGAATCGTGAAAACAGCCCTACCCACCACAACCTCATCAAATCCTATTCTCGACTCTGGGGAAGAATCCTTCACTATTGAAAGCCGCATTATTCGGGAATTTGGTGAGCGCTTAGTTAAACACCCTGAGGTAGCGTTGCTTGAACTGGTAAAGAACGCGTATGACGCCGATTCCCCATCGTGTACCGTTGCCCACAATTACCCCGAGCACATAACCGTTACCGATACCGGTTGCGGAATGACGTTAAAAGAATTCCAAACAGGTTGGATGCGGATCGGTACAAGCTCGAAAGAATCCAAAGCAACCAGTAATAAGTTCAAGCGACCGATATCTGGAGAGAAGGGGATTGGACGGTTCGCTGTGCGCTACTTAGGTCAGCATTTAGAGTTAAAAACTACAGCCTATGACACCGCTCGAAAGTGCAATACAACATTGATTGCAAAATTCGATTGGCCTCAATTTGATCTCAATGAAGACCTAGGAACAGTCAAAGTACCCTACAAATTACACAGGGCATCAGATGACACCCCACTCGGAACAATTCTGCGTATCACTCAGCTGAGATCAAGCACAGAGAATATTGATTTTAAGCAGGTACAGACAGCATCTCTTGGGTTGCTATCCCCGTACCAAGTTTTGCTTCGAAAAAATGAGAAAGACGATCTTCTTGACTTGCCAGATCCCCCCCAAGGCTTAGATACTGGATTTAATCTTGTCATTTACTCCCAAGATGAAGATGAAGAGAAAGAGGAGTCGGTAGCGGAGAAGATACTTGAAAATTATGTCTTCCGCTGCATAGTCTCTGTACGAGGTGGCCGTTTGGCGCTTCGCCTGTATCGGCGGGGCGAGCGCAAAGCATGGTTAAAAATCAATGACGTATATGAAAATACGTTTGACCAAGCCTACGCCGATATCAGATTTTTTCCGGCTCGAAAAGGCACATTTACTGCCATGCCAGTTGATGGCCGCGAAGCTCGTGCCTGGGTGAAAAATCATTCTGGTGTTGCGGTCTTTGATCGTGACTTCCGCGTTTTACCATATGGCACTTCGGGTGACGATTGGTTGAGGTTAGCTGCGGACGCGTCGCGAAATGAGCGCAATCCAGTGTCAAGTCTTGCACGGCGACATTTCCCAATGGATGAAGAAACTCAGCGATCCACAGCGTTGAACTACATGCTCCGCCTGCCACACCCAAGCCAGCTAGTCGGGGCCGTACAAGTATTTGGGGTTCGCAGCGAGGAGAAACAAGGAGATATAGGATTATTTGCAACCGCCGATCGCCAAGGATTTGTTCAGAACAAGGCGTATCTGCAGCTTGTCGATGCCGTTCGCAGCGCCGTAGAGGCGATTGCGTATGCAGATAGAGAATTGCAGCAAGAAACAGAGGCACGCGAAATTGCTGATCTTGCAAAAATCGCTCAGAACGAAACAGCGGAAGCCATCGCGCAGGTCCGAACCAACGCTAACCTCACATCTTCTGAGAAAGCATCACTTGTTAAGCGCCTAGTAAACGTCCAAGAAGCCACCGAACGCCATGATAATTTGGTCAAAAGTCGGGATACGGCCCTTGAAGTAATGAGCCTATTGGGCGTAGTCGCCGGATTTATGACTCATGAGTTTGGAACTGCGATTCATGATTTAGAGCGCTCCCACGAGATATTGTCAAAGCTTGGCAAGCGTGATGCCAGCATCGCCAAACAGGCAACCGCTATTCAAACCCACATTACGGCACTCAAGGATTTTGTCGCGTATTCACAGGGGTACATAAAAGGTACATCCATTGTTCCTTCCAACCCGCTTCCCGCAGCCCCAAGAATCCGGCAGGTACTGAAGGTATTCGGAAAGTATGCGACTGATCGAAAAATCAATGTGGAAGTCGACGTCGCAGCGGATGTTAAGACACCCAGAATTCCGATATCCCTTTACAGTGGCATCGTTCTAAATCTCTACACAAATGCACTAAAAGCTGTAACTGCACGCTCCGGTGCGCCAGCGCGTGAAATTGCAGTTCGAGCGTGGAACGAAAAGAATATTCACAAACTGCAAATATCAGATACAGGCGCTGGTATTCCATCAGCTCTGGCGGAAAGAATATTCGATCCATTGTTTACAACCACAGAAAGCAATCGTGATCCCCTAGGATCTGGAATGGGGCTTGGGTTGACATTGGTTCGCAAGGGAGCGAAAGCGTTTGGTGGAACTGTGAATTTAGTAAAACCACCACCGGGGTTTGAAACATGCTTTGAAGTGAAATTTCCAATCGGGGAGTAAAAATGAAGCAGACCATACTGCTGATTGACGATAAATCAGAGTTTTTAGCTCCGCTAGCAGAAGCACTGGCGCAGAAACTTGGAGAGACGGCAAATGTTGTACCCTGGGTTCCGAACAGTACCGAACGGCCTTTGGAGAAGTTTGAGCAACTTGTACAAGATAACGATGTCAGACTGGTAGTCACTGACTACGATTTGACGCAGCAAGGCCAACTTGGTTTTTTTGGAGCGACCGTAGTTGATTGGTGTCAGGTCAAAGGCATTCCAGTAGGGGATTTTTCGCGCGGCAATGCTAGCTCGCTTGCAACTGAGCCCAATCTTTTTGAGCTTAGAGTCCCCATCCAGTCCAACGATGCAGCTGTTGACTTCATTGCTAGTGTATTTCGTGGCTTCATTGAAATCCGTGCCAACATTGACAGCAACCCCGTACTACTCAAGCAGAGGAGCCCTGCAGCGGCATTGGCTCTGATGTTAGGGGTTGGGCATTTAGAGAGTCAATTTTCTCAATACGGTACCCGCTATGGAGGTGCAAACAGCGCGTTGATTGACAAGTTTGTTGAGACAGCTCATCGAGACGTCACCCCGGATCCATCCCGCAAAGCGACATTGCTTGCGTACATCATGGGACACTTGCTTCATAACGCTGTGCTGCGCTTTCCGGGACCCATCGTAAGTTCTGAAGCCCTTGCTGCATACCTAGCTGTGAACCAATCCGACCAAGAAAAGTACTTGCCGATGTTCGCACCAGCTCTTTTCAAAGGTCCATTTTCCGAACTGGACTCCTACTATTGGACTCATTCTGTGGATGAAGTTCTCGCTCAGTACGACGAGAAAGTGTCCGAAGACATGCAGTTTGAGAGTACTGGTGAGTACAACAGAATTCGAGTTGAAACTGCGCTGCAAACCACGTTGAAACAATCCACAGACTGCCTCCGATGTAACGGAAAAAATGGTGGCTTTTGGTGCCCATTTTCACGCAAAGCTGTATGCCAACGCTCGGATTGTTCAATTGTCTCCAATGTCTGGATTCCGTCTGGGGCACGATTGGCTCGATTCGAGCGAGACTTCTATGAAGAGTGGGCACCAATTCTGGGAATGTGATGACATCCATGACACGCAATGAATTGACGGCTCGAAAGTTGCTCATACAACAGTGGAACAACATTCAGCCCCAACTGCAACGCTTAAACATGCCCGCCATCCGCCCGGCAGATGCGGAGGGACTTTTTAAATTGATCACACACTCCAAGGTTGCAGGTCAAATTGGCTTTGAGATAACGAATGTGACTTTCAATGTTCCAGAGCGCGCAAATGGTGCGACTGACATATATATCGTGGCGACAGGTCGCATTTATCTTGATGAAACTGCACTCAATCCGCCAAGCACGCTGAAGACTGTCAGCTTCGCAACTGAAGTTGGATACTTTCGCAAGACCCGCAGAGGACTTGAACACGTTTACGGCGCTCACTACGATTTCGCCTTAGACGAAATCGGTCACCCGGTATTTCACGCACAACTTAAAAGCTACAACGAACGTGGCCAGGAAGTGTCTGAGACCTTTCAACTCGGTTGTGAGTCAACCGATTGCGTCGGTGGCGTCTTGCGCACAGTGCGATTACCCACCGCACAGATGGATTTTTTTGCCCTAATTGTTCAAATCTGTGCCGATCATTTATTGAGTAAAGATTCAGGAGACGAAGAGCGCAGGGCATTTGCTGATCTCCGAAAAGTTAGCCAGGACATACAGGGCGCCGGCTATTTGGCTGCTCGGCTGACAAACACTGCAGGCTGCATGCGGGCACCGCACTGGTACCCTTGAAAATAGGTTAAGTCACAAGTAACTTTGAAAATTCCTCCAACGCTCATACGCCATGAACAGATCAGGACGTAGGAGCGAGGCCTTCTGCTTGCGCAGCTCGGCATTTACTCGCCGTCGACTGGGATACGTTTCATAGCCATCCAAACGAATTCTCACTCAACACAAATACTAAAGTGATTATTATTTCAAGGATGCGATTCGCTCATTCCAGCGTTGAATTTCGTACAGCATTAATGTCGTTTGCTCGGAATCTTTGATTAGTTGTGAACAACTTACTTCGACTCCATCATGGGAGGCAACAAATACCATGTCGGAGGTGCGTCCATCAACTCTTTGGGGAGCTGTGGGAACGGCGGACAAACGGGCTGAGCTGGGCTCGGACTTGTCGAGCACCCGCTCAGCCCCAAGAACAACAGCACGACTAGCCAATAGGTTCGACTTCTTGCGATAGTCATCAGAGATCTCCTTAGATATTTGGTTTCGAACATGAGCCACATCGGCAGCGTGTTGCTCTTGCTTTGCTTGTGCAATCTGCACGATTTGCTTCTCAGCATCCCACTGGCGCTGCAGACGGTATTCCCCCATCTGCAGGCCTAGTAAAAACGCCATGAGAAGCAGCAGCCCCTTAAAAAGCAAGGATTTATTCAATTCGAGGAACGCACGAATCCAGCTCATACGCCCTCCCCGTCTAATGAAGCCAAGCCGTAGGTACCAATCAAACGGATCAGCTTGTCGGCATAGTCAGGATCTGTCGCGTATCCAGCCTTTAGGAGTGCTCGAGCAAAGGTCTGAGCTGAGACGCACAGGAAGCAGTCTTTGTAGCGTGGGTTGCTCTTCAAGAATGCAGCATGGTCATCCACACTGGCCTGCCATGTGGGGTATTTGCGCCATTTAGCGGGCACGACAACCCACTGCCCTCGGATGAACTCTTTTGTGTCAAGCGTCACGGTCTCACCGCGCCACAAACTGTCTGCCTTAATCCCGAACAGATTCCTCGCCGTCTTGGTGAGCCCTGATTCACCCCAGCCAGACTCAAGCGCCGCCTGGCTAACCGTGATGCTGGCAGGTACGCCCGTGGACTTGCTGCAAGCCTGTGCTGCAGGCCCAATCAGCGAAATGAAGTCTTGTGGTTTCATAGCATCTCCCTCACATCTTTGGCAACCTCATCAATTGAGGCATCGCGCCTTTCCTCTATGAAGTTAAAAATCCACCGCACCAATGCCCAGCCGGGCAAGCCGCAGGCAAAGATCAAACCACCCATGGCGCATAGGCCCACCGTTGAGAACGCCCAGTGGTGAAGCTGGAAATACTCAATCGTGGTCGCACCACCGCCAATGCTTGAGACCACCGTACTGATCAACCCCACTGTCCACTCGCGCTTATCGCGAGGCGGCGTCATGAGCATGACAACGACCGCAGCAAGCGTTGCACCACTGGCTGCGGCAGCAGCCGTTCCACCAAAGGCTTTGTATGCAGCGGCGGCTCCTGCCACTCCGCTACTCGTAGGTTCTGGCATTTGATAACTCCCAAAAAAATACCCGCCTGAATCACTTCAAGGCGGGTTGTGAACAACTCGTTCGTTTATGTTTGATCAGCGGTATGAACGGAAGCGCTTTCGGCAACGCAGGTCACCTCCACCAAATCAGCTCGAGGTTTCACGCTCATGACGCGCGCCATCTGGGCCCAGGTCTGCCCCACCCCAAATGCAAAGTGCGTTCGCTCCTCACCTCCACCGGTTTGAATTGCAATGCTCGGCGTTTGCTGCAGCACGGCATGTCGTTCAGTAACTCCACGCGTCACACCAATCGGGTCTGTCACAGAACCATCTACGCGTCTCAAAGCGATGTAGTGATTCGCTCCTGTCTGCCAAGGCAAGCGCTCCGAACAGACCAACACCTTGGATGCACCATCCCATGACAAAGCCTCACCACTGACACCCCAGCTGGGCATGTCATGACTGATGGCCACCAAGTCCCCATAGGTCGGAATCAGCCCTTCAAGCTCTGTCCTAAAAGTGATGATTCGTCTGCGATACCGATTGGCCGCCGCGATGTACCTGCCCTCGCGCATCGCTTGAGACTTGTCGGTACAACCAAAGAGCTTCAAGCGAGCAGGCTTAGAGAGGGCCGAACCCGCAAGGGCCACCGTGACTTCATCAGGCTTCCAGCTCTTGGGGTTGAAGTATTCAACCGTGACCGCATCCGCTGTTGCATCTCCCGGCATCACGTACTGAATCTTCAAACTACTGCGCACGATGTTTCGGGTGGAGAACAAGGCCACAGGGATGGTCTTGGGTTCATCTCGAACAATGCGCACAATGCCGCCTTGCAGGAACGGAAGCGCACGTCCAGCTCTGGCAATCTGCCCCATGGCGTCCCAAACCGTTAGGTTCTGGTCAAACACGCCATTGAACGTATCACCACGCGCAGACCACACCCCATCCAGTCGAGCGAGTGCATTCAAGTCAATCTTTGCATCAGGCAACCCTGCCCCGTAACTCGAGCGCGCTGCATCTGCAAATGCCCAAGCAATCGAGCGAGTAGCTTGAGGTGAACTCCATCCTGTGGTCTTTGACCAAACAGGGAGCTTTCGAGTGACTAGGCAGTTCACCAAACGAGATGATCTCTGCGACAAGTTATCCGTTGCGCGCATGCGCAATGCCAGCAAGGTCAAGTCCGATGGCAATGATGGATTGACCAGATAGCCCTTTGCTTGCCCCCAGCGAAGCTCATGCCCCGCACGGGTACTGGTGTCTTTGATGTCTAGCCTTTGAACACGCACCTCGTAGCGACCGGCACCCACTCCATATTTGTAGGTTCTACGTTGAGCTGTATTGGTAGCTGCCGAGTAGGACTCATCGGCAAGATGAAGCCATCCGGAGGTGGCATCACCATCGTCATTGATGGTTCTTGCCTCAACCTGCCATTGAACGGTTCGACTATCCAGCGTTCCACCATCAGTCGCGTAGTACAAGCCTCGCATCATTACAACGTCAATGCCAATCTGATTAACTTGGGTCCCCGCAGGGTTGAGCGCAAAGGGACCAATGATGCTGCCGCCCGTATCAGCGACGGCAATTAACTCCTGCCCCGTCACCTCAGCCGCTGTCACCACATCGTTGTTGAACAAGGTGTTTTGACCACCCGGCTCGATGACCTGTGCCTGCACTTCTTCAAACGATGCAATGGGGCTGTCATCAATCGACAGCTCTTCAAAATGGAAATGCCCAATGCCAATCACATGGAGCTGGTGCAGGTACTCTTCGTTGTTGACGTACTCCGTATAGGGCATCGCTGCCAAATCCGGATAAATCAGATGCTGCCCATACACAACAGGAATCGGCTGGGACAGGCGCCCATAGTTGCCACGCGCCTGCAGTGAGTAAGTTGGACTTGGTGAAGATGAGCTGGCTGTGGCATTGGGCAGGCTCTGATTTGGTAACGGCACCAAGGCATTCACGATGATGGAACCTGTCACAGCAATTGCGGTTGATGCCACCGAAGTCGCTACTGCGCCTGAATATCCGAAGGATGCGGCCAGCTCAGCGCCATAGGCGTTCGCCACAACCAAGACGGCAATCATCAGAACAGTCTGCAACGGGTTCTTACCCCCGCCTCCACCTCCTTGTGGCAGCGACACCAGTGCAATGACATCTCCAGCCTCAATGAGGGTCACGCAGCGTTCAGCCATTAGCACTGGCTTGCCGTTCTTGAGTACCAGCGTTGGTTGCTCAAAAACGACCTGCTCTTGGTGCATCCATTGGCTGATGGTTGGACTACCCTGAACGTGATGGACATCACGCTCTTGGGGATCGAATGGGTTTCGGAGCCAAACTACGACACCATCATTGCTGCTTGGCATGGCTCACCTCGAAATGCATAAAACCCCTCGACTCGCCAACCATGACGGTCAAGCGCCCACAAGTCCTGAAACACCACCCCCACACCTTGCGCGCAATGCAGCACGCCTCCACCATCGATGTCTAGCCAAACACCGACATGCACCGGATATCTGGACTGACGCATCAGCACGGCATCCCCATGTTTTGGCGTTGGCACACGCTGCCAGCGTTTTCGCTCGGGGTGTTCGTTGAATGTCTTGAGCACCACACGCAGATCCATTGCATCCACTGGGATAAGCGGAAGCTCCCGTCCGAAGTGATTTCTCTGCACCCATAAAAAAAGGCCCCAGCAGTCAAATGACTCGGGGCCTCGTCCGCCTGCTATCCATGGGCGACCTATGTATCGGTGCGCCCAGTAGCCGTTTGTTGGTTTCATGACTTACCCATCACCGGGCAAGTCCCGGAAACTCTGTCGAGGTGTACAACCGACCTGGAAACGCTTTATTTCCGATATCGACCATGCGCGCCCTTGCGGTCACTCGCATCACATCAGCCTCCACCTCAGTCAGTACCAACGTGATGGGAGGATCCATCTGCGGGCCCTCGACATCGTTTGACAAGTACGGGCGATAAGTGACTTCGATGGAAGCTTCTGACTCAGACGCAGCATCAAGGTGTTTGACGATCTCGCGAGAGACGTTATCCAAGGTCAGCACGACCTCAGGAACAGGTGCAATGTCCACAGGCGGCAAATCCAAATCAAACCCCATGGCTACAAACCTCACTGTCTGGTTTGGATTCAACGGTGCCGAAGCTTCGAGACGTGCAAAGAGGTCTTGTTGATCTCGCACCACCCGGATAGCTGTTGTCACGCCCGACTCGTTTTTAAAGTCAGGGTGACGCAGCTCTAAGGTGTGCAGGATCACCACATCTGAAGGTGAACTCGCGTACGCCTCTTTCAACGCATCACTCAACGTCACATCAGGCATGCTCTACCTTGATCGGGATGACACGACGCTCTTTCGCTTCGGAGTGCTCACTGACCAATCCAAAGATATCTCGCCGCTCCTGCGGGAAATCGCCCTCGATGTAGAACGGGAAGCAGCCAGTAAGGAACTCAATGCCTGCGGCTAAAAACGGCACGTTGTCGGCATAGGAGGCATCGCACCCTGCTGTCCACAAGGGGCCGTCCAAAAACATGCATGAGCCTTTGCACAACTGAAGCACAGGACAATTTGAACAACCGTCTCGCTTGCTCCAATGCGTGGCGCTGCGCATCTTGACTGCTTGAAGCTGAGAGATGTGCCCAATCTTGTGTGACTCACCGTTTGGAGCTACAGCGGCTGCGCTCACGTTCTGGCAAGTCAACACATTGCCGTTTAGATCAACAACGAGGTTGTCGGTGCGGTCCATGCCGCACTTTTGACCCAACGCACTGGCAGGACGGCCTTGGGCCACAGACTCCACAAAGTCCATGATCTTCTTGCGACCGATATCAAAACTGGTCACCGCACCTGCACGCAACTCCTTGAACGCAAAGGCACTGAAAGTGACGCGCTCCCCTGAAGTCTGAAACGTGGAAGCCAATCCACCCTCGTCATACGGATCAATGAAAGCGCCCTCGCCAATGACGACATCCTCACCAAAGCGTTCGCGCAGCCATGCCTGCACATGCGCGCGACTTGGATTGTTGGCGTGAATCATGGCGTTGATGCTGATTCGACCCTCAGGCTTCAAGCGCGCGTACAGATCAAAGATGGCAGCTCGCTTTTGTGGGTCATCCAAAGGATCAGCACCGCGTGCGTGATAACCAGGGCCATCATGCGACAACCCCACTGAGAATCCCAAACGGTCAATCCATGCGTTCTTGTCTGCATCTAACAGACTGCCATTGGTAATCATGCTGAACTGAGCCTTGGGGTACAACGCCCTCAACCGCTCAGCCAGTGGTTTTAAGGTCTTCCAGTAAACCAGCGGTTCGCCACCCCAGAACTCAATGCGCTCTGGAGGTTCAATCAGCGCATCGACCAATGAGCTCAAAAACGCATCAACGTCTTCTGGATTGGTTTGATCTGCATGCGGCACAAACCGTTGTGAGCAGTAGGTGCAGGCGTAATTGCAAAGCAGGCCAAGACTGATCTTGAGCACTCGCACATTGCCCTTGCGACCGGGTTGATCTTTGGCAACCACCGTCGCATCACGCCAAGCGCGCGCTTTGACTGGAACGACCGACTGGCCATTGCTCCAAGCAAGGCTAGAAGTTTGGTTGTTGTAGACCAACGAGTCTTCTGTGCCGTCAAGCTTGATCACATAGATGCGGAACTCAGCCATGGATGCGCTCCACTTTGATATTGAAAAGAATATTCATGAACGGTTGCTCCCCAAAGTAGGGTTTCTGAAAATGAATCGCTCTGGCATCAAAGGCGATCAACAGACCGCGATGAGGTTTGATCCAGAACTTGGATGGGGACTCCCAAGGCATGAGCAACCCAGCAAAACCGGACGAGCGCCAGGCGGGGTTACAGATGGCGAAGCCATTGGGTGCGAATTGATTGATCTGTGGCATCAGGCCAAGCGAACCATCTAGCTCGGGACCGAACGGAAAGTAGATGGCCTGCACATCACATTCGTCTTCGTCGTTGTGCGGCATGATTTCGACGCCATTGGCGCGAACCACTTCACGCCCTTGCACATGAACCACTCGCCCGCTTGGACCAAGCAGTTCCTGCACTTTGCACACAACTGTCGTCTGCAACGTCTGGCAGCGCGGTGAATGCCCGTCAAAGATGTTGTGGTCTTTGCGTTCCCAGATTTGATCGCCTGTTTGCATGCGCACGTTCAATTGCAAGAGCTCTTCATAGAGCCCCTGATCAAACGCCGTATCCATGCCAAGTGACCAGATCCCTGTTTTAAGAGGAAAAAGGTCAAGGATCATGGAACGCTCACCACCAAGTCATCCGTACCACTGAAGTACTTGAAGCCGACTTTGATCTTGATTTGGGTGCCAGAGCACAGACCGTCTGTTTTGAAAACAGTGCTCCCCGCTCCATCAACAGTCATCACGCGACGCTCGCGCAAGAAACCAGCGGTTGAGTCCAAATAGATCTCCGCTTCATGATGGGCAATGGGCTGGCCATCTGACTCTTCCAGTCTGAAATTGACAATCAGCCCCTCACCCGATTCAACACTGGGTGTGAACCGAACCACAGGTAAAGACTCCATGCGCGCCAAAGCCAATGTCACACAAGGCTCGGTCTCCAAGTCCCCTTCTGTTTTAACGAGCACAGGATCGAACACATTGAAACCAAGCAACCAGTCTGGGAGTTCCGATGTTTTGAAGGGAACCAAGATGTGACCAATGGGGTGAGCCTGAACCACGGTGGCGTGATAAGCCTGTGCATCCATCTTGCTCGCCAAAGTGGCGACATACAGGTTGGGTGTGTGATCAAAGAGACTTTCTCGCGCGCCCTCTGATGCCCATCCCTTCGGGGCGTACAACATGAACGAAGCATGGTCGCCAAACTCAGCATGTGATTTGAATGTTTCCAAGTCCAAAGAGCGCTGGTAGGCGCCTTCATCAAAAACGCCCCAATCTCCCCGCCACTCGGTGATCAGTGATTCATCAAAGAACTTGCCACCGCTGTCATGATCCTGTGTTGGGTCGCCCACAAAATCTCGCTGCATGACATTTCGAACTCGGAACGAGAGCACCGAACCATCTAAGGTGACATCCAGCGCAAAGGGTGTATTTTTTGTTGTGAGGTGAAGTTTCATGTTCTCCCCCTTAGCAGCAGTTGCAATCGCAATTGCAGTTGTACCGAGTTCCATATGCGCCAAGCCGCAAGTTGCCACCGTTATCAAACAAGGTGATCAAGTTGTAGTAGTTGTACGGAGCTTGATCGCCGCAGTTGTAACAGTTGTCCGTGATTTGGCAATTGGGGGCGCCTTGCCAACCAGAATTCGGTGTGTTGTTTACACGTACGCAGTTGCTCACGTTGTTGAAGAAGCAGTCATGCAACCAGCCGTAGTTGGCCGTCCACATCTGGCCACCGTTATTCATGTACATGTCCCAGTTGCCATCAGATTTCAGAAAACCCAATAGCCCTTGGTTGTGATGCAAATACCGCGTACCCCAGTCTGTATCAACTAGATCGATGTAGTTCGCTGTGGATGCGACTTGCAGACGTGAAACAGACAAGGTTCCCGTCATCGTATCACCTGCCTTGTTGACCTTGGTCGACAAGTCCAGCGCAGCAGTACCTGCGGAAGTGACTTGGCCTTTGCTGTTGACCGTTAGCACGGGAATTTGCGAAGCAGACCCATAGGTTCCTGCAGAGACACCCGAGTCTTTCAGGCCCTCAGGTGGGATTTGGGTAATAGGCACAACGGCCTCCTTTCAAATGAATGCGCTACAGATACCGAACAACAATGCGCACCCCGTTTAAGGGCGCAGATGTGAATTTCAAGGTGGCACCGCTATTGACCAACACATACGCGTCCAACGAGTCTTGAATGACGTTGGCAACTGTCACCATGAGCTTGGTCACACTGGCCGCTGCCGTGGTGAGGGCAAAGTCAGTGGCACTGCCGTTTCCCGTGAACACCTGCGGCGCAACGCTCGAACCTTGCGCGCTGGCTGCCGCAGCTTGTGCCTGCGTGGCATAGGTCTGGGCATTGGTTGCTGAGGTGGAAGAAGCAGTGGCACTTGTTGCAGCGCTGGTGGCTGAGGTTGATGCCTGAGAGGCCGATGTACTCGCTGCACTTGCCGAACTTGCCGCACCAGTTGCAGAGCTACTGGCTTCTGTTGCCTTAGTTGCGGCTGTCGCCGCAGACGTTGCTGCATCAGAAGCTTTGGTCGTCGCCGTTGAGGCAGAGGTTGCTGATGTGGTTGCGGAAGTCGCCGCGGCAAATGCAGACGAAGCTGCATTCGTTGCCGAGGTCGATGCTTCGCCTGCTTTGCTAGTGGCAGTTGTCGCAGAGCTTGCAGCCGCAGTGGCAGAACCAGAAGCGTCAGACGCCTTGGTCGTGGCGGTTGTGGCTGAGGCTGCAGCAGAAGTCGCAGATCCAGAAGCATCCGTTGCTTTTTGGATTGCCACAGCACTACTCGCAGCGGCCGCCCCTGCGTGGTACTTAGCGGAGTACTCCGTAGAGCCTGAGACCGTACCAGTCGTCTTCGTTGCCCACTCTTGTGCAGCAGCGGCGCCCGACTGCGCTTCCTTATCCAAATACCGAACACTGATAAGAACACCATTGCCCGGCGCTGAGCTGAATCGAAGCGTGGTCGTTGTGGGCGTGGTGTACGCATCCACTGGTGCTTGCTGTACTCCTGCAACAGTGACCAACAAAGCACCGGGATAAGAAACCCCGCGACTGATCGTGAAGTCTGTCGCCACACCATTGCCCGTGAAAGTCTCCGCAGGAATGATGGTGTTGGTCGTCACCGCTGCGGCTGAACCAGCCGCTTGTGCTGCCCAGTACTTGGCTGAGTAACCGGTTCCGTCAACTGTCGCCGCCGTCTTCTCCGCCCAATCCGCCGCTTTGGTGGCTTGCGTTTGAGCGGAAGACAGAGAACTCGCTGCACTTGTTGCGCTGGTTGAAGCAGCACTCGCAGACGAAGCAGATGCGTTTGCACTGGCCAAAGCCTCTGAGGCCTTGGTCGTTGCCGTCGTTGCAGAACCTGCTGCGGCACTCGCGGATGCAGCAGCACTCGTTGCACTAGAACCTGCATTGGTCGCAGAGCTTGCAGCAGCCGTGGCACTTGCAGACGCGTCACTTGCTTTGGTGCTGGCCGTGTTTGCAGAGCCAGACGCCGCCGTCGAAGATGCGCCTGCGTTGGTGGCAGATGTCGCCGCTGCAGTGGCCTGCGTTGTTGCCGTTGTCGCTGACGATGCAGCACTACTGGCCGACGCTGCACTCTCTGAGGCTTTGGTCGTAGAAGTACTGGCAGAGCCTGCCGCAGCCGTGGCACTTGCCGCTGCATCACTCGCTTTTTGAGTGGCAGTCGCCGCAGATGCCGTGATGGACTGGGCGTAATACTTGGCCGAGTAATCAGTGCCACTGACAGGCGCACTTGTTTTGGTCGCCCAGTCTTGCGCGGTATTGGCGCTCGTTGCGGCTGCACTTGCTGAACCAGAAGCACTCGATGCACTACTGGATGCATCGGTTGCTTTGGACGCTGCGGTGGTTGCTGAGCTGGCAGAGGCTGTGGCAGTTGCAGCCGCACTATTGGCAGAACCAGAAGCTGCACTGGCTTGTGTCGTTGCAGTTGCAGCAGAAGCTGCTGCATTGCCCGCAGACGTAGCCGCGTCACTGGCTTTGGTACTGGATGTGGTCGCGGAAGTGGCAGAGGCTGAAGCACTCGTTGCAGCCGCAGAAGCTGAAGCACTAGATGCGCTTGCACTGCTGGCCGCTGCCTGCGCTTGGTATTTCGCCGAATATTCAGTTCCCTGCACAGGCCCCGTGGTCTTGGTCGCCCAATCCATCGCAGCGGCTGCACCAGTCTGGCTTTCTTTATCCAGCATCCGAGCCGTGATGCTCACCCCATTCAAGGGAGCCGTCACAAACCTCAGCGTTTTGGAGTCAAACAGCGAATAAGCATCCACAGGTGTTTGCAGCACACTGGCAACAGTCACTTGCAATGCACCGGGATGACCCACCGCATAGTCAAGCGCGAAGTCTGTCTGCGTCCCGTTGCCCACCCATGTCTTGGTTGGAATCACCACGGCACTGGTTGCCGCATCGGCCCTAGCCTTAACCTCAGCCAGCGTTGCCGCTGCGTCTGCTGCTTTAGACGTGGACAGATTGGCACTGCTCGTGGAAATGCCAGCTTGCCTTGTGGCCTCACCCACCTGAGCTGTGAGCTCTGTGCGAGACGCAGCCAAATCAAGTTCAACCTGATGGATAGCCTTGGCCACCGTTTTGACAGGACCACCCTCGGTGACCACATCAGTCTGGCTGTTGCCATGCACCACTTGGTGCAACAAGGACACATCAACCTCAGCCTTATTGACTGTCGCTTCTAACCGTTCTTGCAGGTTCATGGGAGCTCAAAAGAAAGCCCCCAGACCTGAGTTACCAGGGTTCTGAGGGCAGTTGGTGTTGGACGAGGTATTCGAGCGAATCGATGGAAAGCTCCAAGGCTTCGAAGTCAGAGTTCACAAGAACTCCCAGCGCATCACGGGTCAAGACAGGACGATTTCGGATCTCCAGCTCACCGCTGACTTCCCATTGGTTACGCCGCACCAGCTTGGCTTGATAGGCCTTGGTAAAACGCGCCTGTGTCGTGGCCATACCAATGCCCGCAAGCAATGGCAACTCGAACCACTCCGCACCATCAAGGATTTCGTGCTTGAACCAAGATTCAAAAATTGCATAGGTCAGGGGCCGCAGGTTCCAGCGAACACTCACCCGCGCAGGTGTTTGACTGAAGCGACGCCGCGACCTAGCTGCGCCCGACTCCATGTCAGTACGAATAACCGCCTCACCCGGAGAGATGGTGTAACCATCTACCGAAGGAAGCGGAATCCTCTCCACCGGGAACTGTGGATAACTACTCGTCATCGCATTGCTCCTGCGGCGGGGTTGAGGCCATAACGACGCTCAAGCGTTGGCGCAATACCCGTGCCCTGACCAATCGATCGGGACATGCGGGCTTCAATTTGCTCAACGATGATGTCTAGGCGCATGGAGCCATCCGCTTGTTGTGAGGACTGCACTCGTGCATCCACGCCAGAAGCGTTGTTGATCACGTTCACAGCCACACGCACTTGGGGTTGGTTCTTTGAGGAAAGCGCACCACCCAATGCACGCATCTGACCGGGCGTGAATACAGCCTCACCAGGCTGGGCAATGATGGGCACCTCCCCATCGACCAAACCACCCGTGTGATACCGGGTAGCACCTGCGAAGTTGTGAAGCCCAACAGAGCGGGAAGCCAAACTGTCCGAACCAATCAAGCCACCCGTGTGTGCCACTGCGACCAAGGGGTTTACAAGGTCCGTCGCTCCGATTGGAACGATGCTGC
>Ga0228702_1000627_pt1 | contig 26076 bp, 28 predicted proteins | sample McNCre217_Aug_MG_2_FD_178018 | JGI IMG/M metagenome (GOLD analysis project Ga0228702, IMG submission 178018) | Freshwater microbial communities from McNutts Creek, Athens, Georgia, United States - 20-17_Aug_MG | ecosystem: Environmental > Aquatic > Freshwater > Creek | place: USA: Georgia...
ACGGCTGTGAATTGAACCTTGCTTTGCAGTGCCTTGCAAAGCTCAATCACATGCGTTTGCGCCCCGCCGGCTTCGCCTTTGGTGATCACCAGCATGACGTGGGGGCGGGAGGGAATCAAGTGCTTGATGGAACAGAGGTGTGAAGCGCTTGATTTTACCGGTCAGCTCAGTAGCCGTTGGGGTTGTTGGATTGCCAGCGCCAGGCGTCTTGGCACATGTGGTCCACCCCCAGCTCGGCCTTCCAGCCCAGTGCTTCTTGGGCCAGGCGCGTGTCGGCGTAGCAGGCGGCCACATCGCCGGGGCGGCGGGCCACAAATTGGTAGGGCACGGGCACGCCGGTCACTTGCGCGAAGGTGTCGGCCAGCTCTTTCACGCTCACGCCACGGCCGGTGCCCAGGTTGACGGTGATGCTGGCTTGTTTGTCTTGCAGGTAGCGCAGCGCAGCCAGGTGGCCCAGGGCCAGGTCCACCACGTGGATGTAGTCGCGCACGCCGGTGCCATCGGGCGTGGGGTAGTCGTTGCCAAAGATGCTCAAAAACTCGCGCTTACCCACCGCCACTTGGGTAATGAAGGGCATGAGGTTGTTGGGGATGCCGTTGGGGTGCTCGCCAATCGTGCCGCTGATGTGTGCGCCCACGGGGTTGAAGTAGCGCAAGATGGCCACGTGCCAGCGCGGGTCAGACGCCTGCAGGTCGCGCAGGATGTCTTCGCACATGAGCTTGGTGCGGCCATAGGGGTTGGTCACTTGCAGCTGACTGGACTCGGTGATGGGCACTTGTGCCGGGTCGCCATACACAGTGGCCGATGAGCTGAACACGATGCGTCGCACGCCAGCCCGGTCCATGGCTTGCAGCAGGGTGAGGGTGCTGCCCAGGTTGTTGTCGAAGTAGCGCACAGGCTGTGCGACCGATTCGCCTACGGCTTTCAGGCCCGCAAAGTGGATGACGCCGTCGATGGCATGCTGCTGAAAGATGCGGTCCAGTGCAGCGCTGTCACGCACATCGGCCTGCACAAAGCTGAAATTCTTGCCGGCCAGTGCTTCGAGGCGGTCGAGCACTTTGACGCTGCTGTTGCACAGGTTGTCCACGATGACCACATGATGGCCCGCGTTCATCAATTCCACCGCCGTGTGCGAGCCAATGTAGCCGGCCCCGCCGGTGATCAATATCGTTTTTTGCATGGTCTCGATTGTAGAAGCAGCCTGTGGTGTCAGGCTGTTTTCATGGACAGGCATGCAAGCTGTTCAGGATGTCTTGAAAAAGTGGTCGCAGGGCGGGTGATTCACTCAAGCAGTCATCTCTGAGTTGCAGCAGCGAGGGGGGCAGGGCGGCATCGCAGCGGTCCAGCAATTCTTCCATCAGGTAGCCAAAGGCGCGGACTTCCATGCGATGCAAGGCGTGGGCCATTTTCTCGTTGGTGGCAGCCCCTACAGAGCTGGCACCAAAGTCCCCCAGCAGGGCAAAGCCATCGCCGTCGTGCAAGATGTTGTGCGCATACAAGTCGCCATGCACGATCCCGCTTTGGTGCAGGTGTTGGGCGGCGGATGCGATGGCTCGGATTAGCTTCAGCAGTGACGGCAGCGACAGGCGTGTGCTGGGTGCATAGGTGTCGCGTGTGCACGATTGGAGGCTGGGTGGCCCCGCCAGGTTTCTCAGTATCGGATCGATCAGCGGCATCACCAGCCCTTGTGCATCTGTCGGATGGCCAGTGATTTGCCCCATGGCGGGCACCAGGTGTGGGTGTGTCCCGGCGAGCAGGCTGATGGCCAATTCAGTGCGAGGCCAACCATCGCTGGTCACGGCCCCTTTGAACAGTTTGACCGCCACAGGACGTGGGCCCTCATGTGTGTTCAGTTGGGCTTGATGGATGACGCCTGAAGCGCCGGAGCCCAGTTGCTGCTCAAGGCGCAGATCGGTCCAGGCGATGGAGGGTATGGGCGCATTTTGGAGGGCCTGTTGTTCTGCACTTGCGGTGAAGGGATTGCCGCCAAAGGCCAGCCACGATAAGCGCGGCATTTGCATCAGCCACTCTGGCAACACGCTCAGTTGGTTGGCCGAGATGCGCAGCAACTCCAGTTTCTGGCAGTGGGCCAACTCGGGCGGCAGCTCGCTGAGCTGGTTGCCTGCGAGCATCAGCTTTTGTAGTTGTGTGCATTGGCCTATGGTGGCAGGCAGTTCGGTCAGCGCGTTGTCGGTCAGGATCAGCCATCGCAGTTGGGCAGGCAGTGCCTGACCGGACAGTTGGCGGATGCGGTTGGCCTTGAAGCCCACCATGCTCAGGGCTTGGCATTGCCCAAGGACTTCAGGGACTTCGGTGAAGGCGTTGTCGGATGAAAAAAAGATTCGCAACTTGTGCAGTCGCGCAAAGTCATCGGGCAATGCAGACAAGGCGTTGCCCGACAAGTCCAGCACTTCGAGTGTGTCGGCCAAGGCGAAAATTTCACGTGGGAACTCGCTCAAGCCACACGCGATTTTGATGTCGCGAGCCCCTGTCAGTTGGCCGCTGCGCAGTTGTTCAAGGGTGTTCATGGTCAGGGCTATGAGCGATTGTTTGCTGGTTTGTGGTGTATTGAGGATGGATCTCGGGTCTTCGCCCGGGATGACAAAACGAATTTGTCACCGCTGCTGATTTGTCAACGCCAACCAATTTTTCATCACCAGCCAATTGGTCATCCCGGGCTTGACCCGGGATCCATCAGCGTGTCGTGCCGCATCATCTTCGCGTCAGTTGACTTAAACCACCACCTTGATCTTGCCCGCTGCGTCCCGAGCACGTTGCAGGGCGTCCGGGCCTTTGGCCAGTGCCACGGCCATGCGGCGATAGGGCCGTGTGGTGGGCTTGCCAAAGATGCGCACGTCCACGCCGGGTTCGGCCAACGCGGCTTCCACACCGGTGAATGTCGGGTTGCTACCCTCCTTGTTGGCCAGCACCACGGCGCTGGCGCCTTCGACGCACTCGATCACAGGGATCGGCAGGCCCAGCACGGCACGCGCATGCAAGTCGAATTCGCTCAGATTCTGGCTGGTCAGCGTGACCATGCCGGTGTCGTGCGGGCGGGGGCTCAGCTCGCTGAAGATTACTTCGTCTTTCGTCACGAAAAACTCCACGCCAAAGAGGCCCGCGCCCCCTAAGTCGGTGGTGACTTTTTCGGCCATGTCTTGCGCGGCTTGGATTTGCTCGGGCTTCATGCCCTGGGGCTGCCAGCTGTACTGGTAGTCGCCGCGCTCTTGCACATGGCCAATCGGTGGGCAAAACAGCGTGGGGCCTTTGCGTTGGCGCACGGTGAGCAGGGTGATTTCAAACTCGAAGTGGATGAATTCTTCGACGATGACTTTCTGGCGGTCTCCGCGCATGCCCGCGCAGGCGTAATCCCAGCTGGCTTGCACATCTGCGGCCGTCTTGGCCACGCTCTGGCCTTTGCCCGATGAGCTCATGACCGGCTTGATGACGACCGGGAAGCCGATCTCAGTGGCGCGGGCCAGCAGCTCGGCGGCGGAGTCTGCATAGCTGAATTTGGCGGTGCGCACGCCCAGGCCCACCGCCACGTCGCGGATGCGGTCGCGGTTCATGGTCAGGTTGGCGGCGCGGGCGCTGGGGATGACCTCAAAGCCTTGTTTCTCGACGTCGAGCAGCACTTCGGTGCGGATGGCTTCGATCTCGGGGACGATCAAATCGGGCTGGTATTTGGCAATGGCGGCGCGCAGTGGCGCTTCGTCCAGCATGCTGAAGACGCAAAATTCGTCGGCCACTTGCATGGCGGGCGCACCGGCGTAGCTGTCGCAAGCGATGACGTGGCAGCCCAAACGCTTGGCGCTGATGACGAATTCTTTGCCGAGTTCACCAGAACCCAAAAGCAGTATTTTTTTCATAAGAGTTAGGGGGTAGATAAGGGGGACAGACGGTATTGTTGCCCAGTTGGCTGACACACACCCTGCATGAGGGCGAAGCTTGACTTGGATCATGAGCGCAGGCGGCATGGCCTCACACAATGGTCCGCATGAATGCTGTTTGGACCTGGATTCGCCTGCATGGCGGTTCTTTGTTGTGGGGTGTGCTGGCTCTGGTGGTGGGGCTGGCGCTTTGGCGTTGGTGGATGGGCCCGCAGGTCCAGACCGAGGCCGTGCAGCGGCGCGATTTGCTGCACACCGTGGTGGCCACTGGCCGGGTGGAAACGCCGCACCGTGTGGATGTGGGCGCACAGATCACGGGCACCGTGGCGCGTGTGCCGGTGTCCGAGGGGCAGCGTGTGCATGCCGGTGATGTGTTGGTCGAGTTGGTGAGCGCAGAGCTGGATTCGGCCAAGCGGCAGGCCGAGTTGGCCGTGGCCCAGGCGCAGGGCAAGCTGCGACAGCTCCATGAATTGCAAGCGCCTGTTCAGCAGCAGGCGCTCAGGCAGGCGCAGACCAGCTTGGACACGGCACGCAGCAGTTGGCAGCGCAATCTGGCCTTGTTTGAACAAGGCTTCATTGGGCAGGCCGCGCTGGACGAATCGCGCAAAGCCCTGGCGCTGGCCGATGCGCAGGTGCTGTCCGTCCAAAAGCAGCTGGATTCGACGCAGGCAGGCGGGGCAGAGCACAACCTGGCCATGGGCGCTGTGGCCGAGGCGCAGGCCAATGCCGAGGTGCTCCGCGCCAAGGCCCGCTATGCGGTGATCCGGGCCCCGGTCAATGGCCAGCTGATTGGCCGCAACGTGGAGGTGGGTGATGTGGTGCAGGCAGGCAAGGTCTTGATGACCTTGTCACCCGATGGCGCGACCCAGCTGGTGGTGCAGATCGACGAAAAGAACTTGCGCCTGATTGCGCTGGGCCAGCCGGCCCTGGCTTCGGCCGATGCTTATCCGCAGCAAAAATTCAAGGCGCAGGTGGCCTTCATCAGCCCTGGCGTCAATGCGCAGACCGGTGCGGTGGAGGTCAAGCTCGATGTGCCCGAGCCAGTGCCCTACCTCAAGCAAGACATGACGGTCTCGGTGGACATGGAGGTGGCCCGTAAGCCGCAGGCGCTGGCGCTGCCGGTGGCCCATGTCAACGAGATCAATGGGGCAGCGCCTTGGGTTTGGCTGCTCGACGCGGGGCATGCGCTGCATCGACCGGTCAAGCTGGGCTTGCGCGGTGGGGTGTGGGTGGAGGTGCTGGAGGGCTTGCGCGAAGGCGATGTGGTGATCGCTTTGCCCAACGCCTTGCGGGCTGGCCAGCGCGTGCGTGCGCCTTGATCGGACGGTTAGATGTTCAAGCCTTGGCTGCCGTTTGAGTGGATTGTGGCGATCCGTTTTTTGCGCGAAGGGCGCTTGCAGACGGTCTTCATTTTGGTGGGCGTGGCCATTGGGGTCGGGGTGATTGTGTTCATGTCGGCGCTGCTGGCGGGTTTGCAGGGTAACTTCATTGCGCGGGTCTTGTCGGCGCAGTCGCACATCCAGCTGCTGCCCAGCAAAGAGGTCACCCGGACCTTGCACGCCACCACGCCCAAGGAAGTGGACGCGGCCATCGTGCAGCCGCCGCTGCAAAGGCTCAAGTCCATGGACCAGTGGCAGTCTGTGCTGAGCACTGTTCGCCGCATGCCCGATGTGGTGGTGGCGTCGCCCGTGGTCGGCGGCTCGGCCTTGGCGGTGCGCGGCAGCGCGAGCCGCGCCATCAGCCTGACGGGGGTGGAGTCAGACGATTATTTTCTGATCGTCAAGCTGCCCGACAAAATGGTGCGCGGTGCGTCGCGCCTGACGGGGCAGGACATCCTGATTGGCATGGAGTTGGCCAGCGACCTGGGGCTGGATGTGGGCGATAAATTGCGTGTGGCCAATGCGGCGGGCGTGGCCACCACGCTCACGGTGAGCGGTGTGTTTGACCTGGGCAACAAGGGGGCCAACCAGCGCAGCACCTTTGTGGCGCTGCGCACGGCGCAAAGCGTTCTTGACCTGCTCGGGGGCGTGACCAGCATCGAGGTCACGGTGCGCGATGTGTACGCGGCCGAAGTGATCGCTCAGCGCATTCAAGCGGTGACGGGCCTGGAGGCCGACAGCTGGATCAAGACCGGTGCGCAGTTTTTTGCTGCCTTGAGTGCGCAGACGACGGCCAACACAGCGATCCGGTTTTTTGTGGGGCTGTCGGTGGCCTTTGGCATTGCCAGTGTGTTGGTGGTGTCGGTGGTGCAGAAGTCGCGCGAGATCGGCATCTTGCGGGCCATGGGCATTTCGCGCGGACAGGTGCTGCGCGTGTTTTTGCTGCAAGGCGGATTGCTGGGCTGGGGTGGCGCGGTGCTGGGCTGTGTGGTGGGTGCCGTGGGTTTGGTGCTCTGGCAGCACCTGGCTTTGAACGCCGATGGCACGCCGCTGTTCCCCTTGGTGCTGGACCCGGTCTTGTTTGCCATGGCCCTGGGCTTGGCCACGGTGACGGGCTTGGCCGCGGCGTATGCCCCGGCCCTGCGGGCGGCGCGTTTGAACCCGGTGGAGGCCATCCATGGATAAGCCCGATGTGGTGGTGCGCCTTCAGGGCGTGCGCAAGGCCTTCAATGTGGGCACGGGCATCGAGACCGAAGTCTTGCACGGCATTGACCTGACGCTGCATCGGGGTGACTTTTGCGCGGTGATGGGGCCATCGGGCTCGGGCAAGAGCACCTTGCTCAACATCATTGGTTTGCTGGATCGGCCAACGTCAGGGTTGCTTCAAATGGCCGGCGAAGAGACCACGCAGCTGGCCGATCAGGCGCTGACGCGCTTGCGCGGGCACCACATTGGTTTTGTCTTCCAGTACCACCACCTGATTTCGGCCTTCACCGCGCTGGAAAATGTGATGATGCCCATGTTGGGCGCAGCGGGTTTTCCGAACCGCGAGATGCAAGAACGCGCCGAAGCCTTGCTGGAGAGCGTGGGCCTGACGCCCTGGAAAAACAACATGGCCAACAACATGAGCGGCGGGCAGCAGCAGCGCGTGGCGCTGGCCCGCGCTCTGGCCATGAACCCGGCGCTGCTTTTGGCCGATGAGCCCACCGGCAATCTGGACACCAAGAGTGCGGATGCGGTGTTTGCGCTTTTGCGTCGCATCAACCAGGAACAGGGCACCACAGTGCTGTTGGTCACGCACAACCCCGCTCTGGGGGCGCAGTGCGACAAGACCATCCAGGTGGTGGATGGTCTGATCCAGACTTAAGCCTGGGCTGCGATGGCTTGCAGCTGCACGGCTGTCAGGCGGTTGCCGTGCTGGCTCACCACAGCAGCAGCGGCGCGGTTGGCCAGCGCTGCGGCTTGCGCTGGGCTTTGACCGTGGGTGATGCCATACAAAAATGCACCGGCAAACATGTCGCCTGCGCCGTTGGTGTCCACGGCCTTGGTGGGCACAGCAGGCACTTCGATGCGGCGATCGCCTTGCACCACGATGCAGCCTTTGGGTCCGCGCGTCAGGCACACGGTGGTGGCCAGCTGTGACAGCTGGCCGATGATGGCGTCCAGGTCGGTCGTGCCGCACCAGGTTTGCGCTTCTTCTTCGTTGGCAAACAGGTAGTCCAGACGCTTGTCGATCATGGCTTCCAGGCCTGCTCGGCAGAAGTTGATCATGCTCACATCGCTCAGGGTCAGCGCGGTTTGCACTTGGTGTTCGATGGCGATCTGGCGGCCTTTGACAGCGGCTTCGAGGCCCGTGGGCGAAGCGGCCAGGTAGCCTTCCATGTAATAGATCTTGGCCTTGGCGATGTCGTGCGGGTGCAGGGCGCTGGCGTCGAGTTGCGAGGTGGCCCCGAGGAAAGTGCACATGCTGCGCTCGGCATCGGGCGTGACCAGCACCATGCAGCTGCCGGTTTGGCCTTCTTGCGCCTGGGTGTGGGTCAGGTTGGTGGCCACGCCGTTGGCTTGCAGGTCTTGGCTGTAAAAAGCGCCCAGCTCGTCGTCGGCCACGCGGCAGGAGTAAAAAGCCTTGCCGCCCAGCTGCGCCAGTGCCACCACCGTGTTGCCTGCCGAGCCACCACCGGTGCGGCGGGCGTGCAGGCCATGCACATGGCCCAGCAATTCGGCGCGTTGTGCGGTGTCGATCAAGGTCATGTGCCGCTTGCTCACGCCCATGGTTTGCAAAAGTGCGTCAGAGACTTCGTATTCGGTATCGACCAGGGCGTTGCCGATGGCGTAGAGGTGGTAGTGGGACATGGTCGGCGCGTTGCAAATTCAAAACCTTCGAGTGTAAGTGCACCGCCCAATCACCCAACAAAGTTGGGCTCCTACAAAGACAGAACAAGCACATGCCCCGTAGGAGCTGAACTGCGTTCGGCGATGACTCGCGGACCATCACCGTCCCAATCGCCCAACACTTTGGGCTCCTACTAAGAAAAGCTCGGAGGCCACCTCTGCCAATCCCCTTACATCAGCCCCTGCTCCGCCATCGACAGCGACTGACCCTGACCCACGATGATGTGGTCGAGCACGCGCACATCCACCAGCGCCAAAGAGGCTTTGAGGTTTTGGGTCAAAGCTTCGTCGGCCCGGCTGGGCTGGACCGAGCCGCTGGGGTGGTTGTGCGACAGCACCACGGCGGCGGCCTGGTGGTGCAGGGCGCGCATGACCACTTCGCGCGGGTACACGCTGGTTTGGCTGAGCGTGCCGCGAAACAACTCCTCCATGGCCAGCATGCGGTTTTGGCTGTCCAGAAACAGCACCGCAAAGACTTCGTGGTTTTTGTGGGCCAATTGCAGCTGCAGGTACTGCTTGACGGCGTCGGGCGTATGGAAGGCTTCGCGCTCTTGGAGGCGCTGGCTCAGGGCGCGGCGGGCGATTTCAAAAACGGCCAGGAGTTCGGCTTGTTTGGCCGGGCCCAGGCCTTTGACCAATTTGAGCGATCCTGCGGTGGCTTGCAGCAAACCCGCGATGCCACCCGTGGCCAGCAGCTCCTGCGAGAGTTCAAACACGTTCTTGCCCGCCATGCCTGTGCGCAGCAAGATGGCCAAAAGTTCCACATCGCTCAGGGCCTGGGGGCCACGTTCGAGCAGTTTTTCCCGTGGCCGCGCATCTGGCGGCAAGTCCTTGATGCCCATTTGAAGCCCCTCCCTGGAGCAGCCTTGGGGCTCACAAGCCCCCATGAAGGGGACGGGTCAGCCTGGCTTTTTACAATAGTGACTTCTTTATGCCCGTTTGCCCGCTTCGGCGGCATTCCAGAAAACCCTTATGTCCACAGTCCAACCCGGTTCCTTTTTGACACTTCACTACCGCCTGGCAGGGCCGCAGGGGGACATCATCAACACTTTTCTTGAGAAACCAGCCACCTTGTCGCTGGGCTCGGGCGAGCTGACACCCGCCATGGAACAGCGCCTGATGGGGCTGGCCGAAGGCATCCGCACGGTGCTGGAGTTGCCTGCAGGCGAGGCCTTTGGCGACCACAACCCCGACATGCAGCAGTGGGTGGCGCGCAAGCTGCTCAACGATCTGGGCGATCCGATGGAAAAGTACGCCGCAGGCGATGTGGTGCAGTTCCCCACGCCCGACGGCATGGGCACTTATTCGGGCACGGTCTTGCAGGTGGGCGATGATGGCGCGGTGCTGTTTGATTTCAACCACCCGCTGGCTGGCCAGCCGGTGACCTTTGAAGTCCAGCTGATCGGGGTGCTGTGATGACGTCCGAAGTGGTGTTGGCCGAACCGCGTGGTTTTTGCGCGGGGGTGGACCGGGCGATTGACATCGTCGAGCATGCGCTGGCCAAGTTTGGTCGCCCCATCTATGTGCGCCACGAGATCGTGCACAACACCTATGTGGTCAACGACCTCAAGGACAAGGGCGCGATTTTCATTGAAGAGTTGTCCGAAGTGCCACCTGGTGCGACGCTGATCTTCAGCGCCCACGGCGTGAGCCTGGCGGTGCAGCAAGAGGCGCAGCAGCGCGGTTTTCGCATTTTTGATGCGACCTGTCCGCTGGTGACCAAGGTCCATGTGGAAGTGGCCAAGCTGCACAAAGAAGGCTACGAGTTCATCATGATCGGCCACAAAGGTCATCCTGAGGTGGAAGGCACCATGGGTCAGCTCGACAGCGGCATCCACCTGGTGGAAGACGTGGCCGATGTGGCCAAGGTGCAGCCGGCCCAGACCGAGTTGTTGGCGGTGGTGACGCAGACCACGCTGAGTGTGGACGATGCGGCCGAGATTGTGGCGGCGGTCAAAGCCCGCTTTCCGCAAGTGCGTGAGCCCAAGCAACAAGACATTTGCTACGCCACCCAAAACCGCCAGGACGCGGTCAAACTGCTCAGCCCGCAAGTCGATGTGGTGATCGTGGTGGGCAGCCCCACCAGCTCCAACAGCAACCGCTTGCGTGAGCTGGCCGACCGCTTGGGTACACCGGCCTACATGGTGGACAGCGCGGCGGATCTGGACCCGGCATGGTTTACCGGGGCCAACAAGGTGGGCTTGACGGCCGGTGCCTCGGCCCCTGATGTGTTGGTGCAAGCGGTGATTCAACGCCTGCGCGATTTGGGCGCGGTCTCGGTGCGCACCCTGGACGGCATTCAGGAAACCATCAAGTTCCCATTGCCCAAAGGCCTCAAACTCTGATGGCTTGATGTTTTGTGGGGCTGGACCCCATGCGCGATGGTTTGGGGGCGCAAGCGCTGCATCGCGCGCAGGGCGCTGCGCCTACAAATGTTGGTTGTCGCTGTGGCGGGTTCACTACAATGCAGGCATGCTTGATATTGTTCTTCTCCGCAAAGATCTGGACGCTGCTGTGGCGCGTTTGCAGACCCGTAAAAATCCCCAGCCTTTCCTGAACGTGGACGCTTTTCGTGCTTTGGAGGGTGAGCGCAAAACCCTGCAAACCCGCACCGAAGAGCTGCAAAGCCAGCGCAACAGCTTGTCCAAGCAAATTGGCATGCTCAAGGGCAAAGGCCAGCACGCCGAAGCCGATGCGGTGATGGCCCAGGTGAGCGCCATCAAGGACGAGCTGGACGCTTCGGCGCAGCGCCTCGATGCGCTCCAAGCCGAGCTGCAGGCCTTGTTGCTGGCCGTGCCCAATTTGCCACACGAGAGCGTGCCCGTGGGCGAAGACGAGCATGGCAACGTCGAAGTGCGCCGCTGGGGCAGCGTGCGTGCTTTTGACTTTGAAGTCAAAGACCATGTGGACATTGGCGAAAAACTGGGCCTGGACTTTGACACCGGCGTCAAATTGTCCGGTTCGCGCTTCACCTTCATGCGTGGCCCGATTGCGCAGTTGCACCGAGCCTTGGCGCAGTTCATGCTGGACACTCAGACCCGTGAGCACGGTTACACCGAGTGCTACACGCCTTACATCGTGAACGCCGACACTTTGCGCGGCACGGGCCAGTTGCCCAAGTTCGAGGCCGATCTGTTTGCGGCCAACAAAGGCGGACAAGAGGGCGAGGAAAGTCAGGCGCTGTACCTGATCCCCACCTCTGAAGTCACCTTGACCAATGTGGTGCGCGATGAAATCGTGGCCGAGAGCGATTTGCCGATCAAGTTGACGGCACATACGCCGTGCTTCCGTTCTGAAGCGGGCAGCGGCGGGCGCGATGTGCGGGGCCTGATCCGACAGCACCAGTTCGACAAGGTCGAGATGGTGCAGATCGTGCACCCTGAGAAAAGTTACGAAGCCCTTGAAGCCATGACCGGCCATGCCGAGGCGATCTTGCAAAAGCTGGGCTTGCCCTATCGTGTGATGAGCCTTTGCACCGGCGACATGGGCTTTGGCGCGACCAAGACCTACGACCTGGAGGTCTGGGTGCCCGCGCAGCAGACCTACCGCGAGATCAGCTCGGTGTCCAACTGCGAGGCTTTCCAGGCGCGTCGTCTGCAAGCCCGTTTCAAAAACGCGCAAGGCAAGAACGAACTGGTGCACACCTTGAACGGTTCGGGCCTGGCTGTGGGCCGAGCGCTGGTGGCGGTGCTCGAGAACTACCAAAACGCCGATGGCTCGGTCACTGTGCCGGAAGCGCTGCGCCCTTACATGGGTGGTCAGGCGCTGTTGAGCGCTTGACCCTATGCCATACTTTCAGTGACTTTCTCTTCGCTGAGCATCAGCATCTAGGGCCACCAGGGCGGACAATGGTCTCGGCCGTGTGTGGCAATCGAGTGTGGTTTTGATGTGGCAAGAGTGCAGCACTGCCAAAGTTGAAGTCAGTGATGGTGGCGTACCGCTGCTGCAGCGGAAGGACTTCTGTTGATCTTGGCGCTGTGCCATGTGCTTGTCCCCAGAAAGCCCGGCGGGCTCTGATAGAATAGAAGGCTTGACAAGATTACTCAGGAGCGATGGCAGAGTGGTCGAATGCGCCGGACTCGAAATCCGGTATACGGTTATACCGTATCGAGGGTTCGAATCCCTCTTGCTCCGCCAATACAAAAAACCCCGCGCTGCGGGGTTTTTTCATTTGGGAAGTTCCATATGAGTACTTGATAACTCACAATTGATCATCATGAAAATTTTCAAATGGATGGTATTCATGGCTTTGACAACGCCCATGCTCTCTGGGTGCACTTTGTTGGCCATTGCCGATGCCGCAGGTTCTGCTGTAGTCTACGGTGTCAAGACAACGGTCAATGTGCTGGATGCGGTGACACCGGACATTGTGAACAAGAAGAAATAAAAAAGCCCTGCATTGCAGGGCTTTTTTCGGTCAACACCTGTCAGGTTTCAGATACCCAACCAGCCATTGGTCCTTGCAAAGTGCAGGGCTTGTGTGCGGCTGTTGACGCCCAAGCGCCGGAACAAACGCCAGAAGTGAACCTTGACCGTGTGTTCGCTGATGTTGAGTTTTTCTGCAATGTCACGATTGGACAGCCCTTGGTCCAACATCAGAATCAATTGCTTTTGGCGCTTGGAAAGTTTGGTGGGACCAGCCGTTGGATTGGCGGCTTCCTCTTCTGACTCTTCTTCTGTGATCAGCAAAGATTTCAGCGCGGCAATGATCTGCGTTGGATTGCTGGATTTTTCGATGAAGACATCCGCACCGGCTTGCAAGCAGCGCTCTTCGAATTCACTGGCGCTAGAGCTGGTGACCACAGCCAAGGGCACGTCAGGGTATTTTGCTTTGAGCAGCTGAACGCCGGACATGCCCAAGGTGTCGGGCAGTTGCAAATCCAGGCAAAACAATTCGGGCGCGCCGTTCTTTTCGACCGTGGACTCCACCACGTTCAATTTAGGAATCGGGATGATTTTCAGGACGGGTTTGACACGGTGAACCAGCATGGTCAGCGCGTCGCGCATTAGAGGGTGATCGTCAATGACGTAAACAGTCATGATTTGAATCTCGGTGTTAAACGGAAAGTATAAGGATAGCAGCTATTTAGCGGTTTTGCGAGAATTTTGTTGAAATCTACAAAATCATTTGGAGTTTTTTTGCGATGCCAGGCGTAGGTGACTCAAGTTCTGTTCAATCACCGGCAGCATTTCAGGAGGCCATGCTTGCAGCAAGTCCCCCAGGGTTTCAAAGCAGGCCATGCCTTCTGTTTGCAAACGCCCAATGGTTTGACCAGCTTCTTTGGGCGATGCAAAGCCTTTGCTTTGCAGCAACTGTTGGCCTTGGGCATCGACCAGTTTGAAATAAAACTGACCATCTTTTTCGCGGTATTGCTTGAAACTGGGCAGGGCCACTTTGCTGTCTTTAGCCGTCGATGCGCTGTTGACCGATGACAAGGGGCGCAGACCCACCGCGTGACGCAGTTCCTTGATGAAGGGCGTGGCCATCTGGCGGGCTTTGTCAGCACCGGCGAGCAAGATCTGGTCGAGCTTGCCAGGGTTGTTGATCAGTTCCTGGTACTGCTCGCGCATGGGCGCGATTTCGCGGTCGATGCGCTCAAACAGCACTTGCTTGGCATCGCCCCAGGCGATGCCGTCGGCAAAGGCTTGGGCCAATGCATTGGTTTCTTCGGCGCTGGCAAAGGCCTGGTAAATCTGGAACAGGGCCGAGCCCTCGGTGCTCTTGGCCTCGCCGGGCGCTTTGGAGTCGGTGACGATGCTGGCGATTTGTTTGCGCATTTGTGCGGCGGGCGCAAACAGCGGGATGGTGTTGTCGTAGCTCTTGCTCATCTTGCGGCCATCGAGGCCTGGCAAGAGGGCCACCGATTCTTCGACCACCGCTTCGGGCAACACAAAGTGTTCGCCGTACAGATGGTTGAAGCTCGACGCCATGTCACGCGCCATCTCGATGTGCTGGATCTGGTCGCGGCCCACGGGCACTTTGTGCGCCTTGAACATCAAGATGTCGGCCCCCATCAGCACGGGGTACATGAACAGGCCTGCGGTCACATCGGCATCGGTGTCGTGACCTGCTACGTTGTTCTTGTCCACGGCCGCCTTGTAAGCGTGGGCGCGGTTGAGCACGCCTTTGCCCGTCACGCAGGTGAGGAACCAGGTGAGTTCAGGGATTTCCGGTATGTCGGACTGGCGGTAGAAAGTGACTTTGTCGGTGTCCAGACCGGAGGCGATCCAGCTGGCGGCGATCTCCAGCGTCGAGCGCTGGATGCGGGCCGGGTCATCGCACTTGATGAGCGCGTGGTAATCGGCCAGAAAATAAAAACCGTCGGTGTTGGCGTTGCGGCTGGCCTGCACCGTGGGCCGGATGGCGCCCACATAGTTGCCCAGGTGCGGTGTGCCGGTGGTGGTGATGCCAGTGAGAACGCGGGTGCGGTTGGTGGATGTCATGAGGGATATCAGCGAATAAGGTTCAGGGCTCAGGCTTCAGCGAATCAGGGCGGCCAATGGGCTCAGAATCAATTTGAGCAGATCAAAGGTGATGCCAATCAGCGGTTGCATCCACAGGCTGTTGACCACGCCCGTGATGACCAGCGCCATGACGATGAAAAAGCCCCAAGGCTCGATCTTGGAGACCATGAGGGCCTGCCGCCAGGGCAGCAAGCCCACCAGAATGCGGCCACCGTCCAGCGGGGGCAAGGGAAACAAGTTGAAGGCGAACATGACCACATTGGTCAGCATGCCGGCCTTGCACATCTCGATGAAAAAGCGCTCGGTGATGCCGGCACCAGCCAGCGCATACAGCACGATGCCCCACAGCAGCGCTTGCAGCAAGTTGGAGGCCGGCCCGGCCAAAGCCACCCAGACCATGTCGCGCTTGGGGTGGCGCAGACGGTCAAAGCGCACCGGCACCGGCTTGGCATAACCGAACAGGAAAGCGCCACCGGTGCTGAAGTACAGCAAGAGCGGCATCAAGATCGTGCCCATGGGGTCGATGTGCGGCAGCGGGTTGAGCGTGACGCGCCCGAGCATGGCGGCTGTGGAGTCGCCCAGACGCTGCGCGGCGTAACCGTGTGCCGCTTCGTGCAGGGTGATGGCAAAGATCACCGGCAGGGCGTAGATCAGGACGGTTTGGATGAGGTCGGAGATGTTCACCCCCCGATTGTCTCAGACCTCAAGAAGCTCACAGACCCAGCAAGCCCGGATCGCCTTGTCCGTGGCGCAGCACCTCGGGGCTGTCGCCGGTCATGTCCACCACCGTGGTGGGCTCCAGAGAGCAGGCACCCGCATCAATGACCGCGCCCACTTGGTGCTCCAGGCGTTCGCGGATCTCTTCGGGGTCGTTCAGCGGCCCGTCATCGCCAGGCAAGATCAAGGTGGCGGCCAGCAGGGGGGCGCCGTGCAGCTCGAGCAAGTCTTGCAGGACTTTGTGCTCCGGCACGCGCAGGCCAATGGTTTTGCGCTGCGGGTGGCTCACGCGGCGGGGCACTTCCTTGGTGGCTTCCAAAATGAAGGTGAAGGGCCCTGGTGTGGCTTGCTTGATGGTGCGGAACTGTTTGTTGTCCACGCGGGCGTAGTTGGCCAGCTCGCTCAGGTCGCGGCACAGCAAGGTCAGGTGGTGCTTGTCGTCCACACCGCGCACACGGCGCAGCTGGTCGGCGGCGGCCTTGTCGTCCAAATGGCAGACCAGGGCGTAGCTGGAGTCGGTGGGCACCGCCAGCACGCTGCCTTGGGCCAGCAGTTGCACCGCTTGCTTGAGCAATCGCGCTTGGGGGTTTTCGGGGTGGACGCTGAAAAACTGGGCCATGGCAATTCAAGATTCAATCGGTTCAATGGTCACGCGGCTCTCGCGTACGGTGAGCCAGGCCCCCAGTGCGCCACACAGGGCGATCAGTCCCATGCCCACGAAGGTCCACTGGTCGGGCAGGTGACCAAACACCACCCAGCCCCCCAACACGCCAAAACCGATCTGCGCATACATGTAGGGCGTGAGCGTGGCCGCAGGGGCGCGGCCATAGGCCAGGATCAACAGGAAGTGGCCAATCGAGGCCAGCACGCCCATGATCAAGAGCTGCAGCCAGACGGTCCAGTCGGCCGGCATCTCCCACACAAAAGGCAAGGCCACGGTGGCCAGCAGGGTGCCGATCCAGCCGGTGTAAAAGTGCATCGTGATCGGGTCTTCGGTCTTGGCCATGTGGCTGGTCAAAATTTGAAAAGCCGAGTTCGTGCCCACCAGCATCAGGGGCAGGAGCACGGTCCAGTCAAAATGGTGCGTGCCCGGTCGGATGATGACCAGGGTGCCGATGAAGCCACCGGCCACCAACGTCCAGCGCATGGGGCGGATTTTTTCTTTCAGCTTCCAGGCGGCAAACACGGTGATGACCAAAGGGGCCAGCAAAGCAATGGCCGTGAATTCGCCCACCGGCATGTACTTGAGGCTGAAAAATGCCAGGATCGAACAGGCAAACAGCAGCAGACCTCGCGCCAATTGAAACCGGGGGTGCCGTGTCAAAAGCACCCGGCGTCCCCGCCCGGGCCAAACCGCCACGGTGGTGATCAGGGCTTGGATGGCGTAGCGGAACCAAAGTGCCACCAGCAAGGAAATGCTGGCGCTGATGTGGCGTGTAGTCGTGTCCAGCGTGGCAAAACAGGCCAAAGCCAGGACCACCAGGCCAATGCCTTGCAAGGTGTTGGGGGTGGGCCGTCTCACTGGATGCGATCGGCCAGCAGCTCCCACACGGGGGTCAGCTGGCCAGGCAAAAAGGGCAAGGTGCCCAGATCGATGCGGCTTTCGGTGGGGCTGTGGAAGTCGCTGCCGCGCGATGCGGTCAGCCCGAACTCCAAAGCCGTTTCGGCGTAGCGCACCGCTTCTTGCGAGGAGTGGCTGCCTGTGATGACTTCCACGCCGCGCCCGCCGTGCGTCTTGAATTCGCTGAAGAGGGCGTACTCTTCATTGGGCGTGAAGCCATAACGAGCGGGGTGCGCGATGACGGCCATGCCCCCGGCATCGGTGATCCACTGCACCGCGTCTTGCAGGCGGGCCCAGCGGTGGGGCACGTAGCCGGGTTTGCCTTCGGTCAGGAATTTGCGGAACACCTCGGGGGTGTCGGCGCACACTCCGGCCTCGACCAGATGCCGCGCAAAGTGGGTGCGAGAGATCAATTCGGGGTTGCCCACATACTTCAGCGCGCCCTCATACGCATTCAGGATGCCGACTTTGGCCAAGCCATCGGACATTTCTTGGGCGCGTTCGCTGCGGCCACCGCGTGTGCGGCGCAGGCCTTCGACCAGTGCGCTGTTGTGCGCATCAAAGCCCAAGCCCACGATGTGCACCGTCTGGTTGGCAAAGGTCACCGAGATCTCGGTGCCGGTGAGGTAAGGCATGCCACAAGCGCGGGCGGCGGCCAGGGCGCGGTCTTGGCCGCCCACTTCGTCGTGGTCGGTCAGGGCCCAGAGTTCAACCCCATTGGCTTTGGCGCGTTCGGCCAGGACTTCGGGGGTGAGGGTGCCGTCGGAGACAACGGAATGGCAGTGCAGGTCGGCGTTCATGATGGTTTCCACAGGTCTATTCTAGGCCTAGCCAACAGCCTTTCTCCGTGCGGGTTGTGGGGCCCTGCCTGATAATCGGGGCCATGAACCCGACTGCGACCCCCATGGAGCCCTGCACATGGCTTTGATGATCACCGACGAATGCATCAACTGCGATGTGTGCGAGCCCGAGTGCCCGAATCAGGCGATCTATCTGGGCCAGGAGATTTACGAAATCGACCCTGGCAAATGTACCGAGTGCGTCGGGCACTTTGACGAGCCCCAGTGTGTGCAGGTCTGCCCCGTGGCCTGCATCCCGGTCAACCCGCAGCACGTCGAAACCTCCGAGTCCCTCTGGGCCAAGTACCGCCGCTTGCAGGGGCAATGAGCGATCAGGCCGCGTCTGTGGCCTCGGGCGGCACCGCTTTGGGCGGCTTGGGTGGTTTGGGGCGCGGCGGCTTGCTGGTGTGGATCAAGGCCATGGCTTTTTCCATCTCACCGTCCAGCAGCAAAGGCAAGGCTTTCACCGAGCGGGCAATGCTGTCTTCGATCGCGTTGCGGTGTTCGGCCATGGGTTTTTTGAGTACCCAGCTGACCACTTCGGATTTGACGCCAGGGTGGCCCACGCCAATGCGCAAACGCCAGTAGTCGGCCGTGCCCAATTGGGCGTGGATGTCGCGCAAACCGTTGTGTCCGGCATGGCTGCCGCCCAGCTTCAGCTTGGCTTCGCCAGGGGCGATGTCCAGCTCATCATGCGCCACCAAAATCTCTTGCGGCTGGATTTTGAAAAACCGCGCCAAGGCGCTGACCGATTTGCCCGACAGGTTCATGAAGGTCTGGGGTTCCAGCAACCACACCGTCTGACCCTTGACGGTGGTGCGGGCCATCAGGCCGTGGTAACTGCGCTCGGGCACCAGTGAGACCTTGAGTTCTCGCGCCACCGCATCGATCCACCAAAAGCCAGCGTTGTGGCGGGTGTCTTCGTATTCCGTGCCGGGATTGCCCAGGCCCACTAAGAGTTTGATCATGGGGCGTGATTATCGACGCAGGCGCAGCATCCTGTGTGTTTGAAGGTGGGCGCTGCAGCCTGTGCGCGATTAGTCGTTTGAGCTCAAGTGCCCATCGCGCACAGGGTGCGGATCCTACAAGATAAAAAATCAGGTCCAATACAGGCCATGGACATTCCCGCCCCTATTGAAAACCGCCTGGTTGATCTCGAGATCAAAGCCGGCTTTACCGAAGACCTGCTGGACCAGCTCAATGCACAGGTCTATCGCCAGCAGCAGCAAATTGACGCGCTCATTCAGGAGCTGCGCCAGATGCGTGACCGTTTGCCCGAGTCGGGCGGTGGTGCCGAAGTGCGCAATTTGCGCGATGAGATCCCGCCCCACTACTGAGTCCTGTCATGTGGAGCATTCAGGACATCCGTGACCATTTGCGTGCCTTGGGCGCGAACGAGCGTCACGAGCAGCGTGTGCTGCGCCTGTGGGTGCAGGCCAAGCCGCAGGACAGCGGGCGCAGGCCTTTGGCGAGCTTCATGCCCACAGCGGTGCGCGAGGCCTTGCCCGCGCTCAGCGCCACACTGGCGGGCCTGGCCACTTTGCGTGAAGAACACCCGGGCCAGGACGGCTCGGCCCGTTTGCTGGTGGGCCTGCGAGACGGTCAGACCGTGGAGAGCGTGCTGCTGCCGCGCGATGGCCTGTGTGTGTCATCCCAAGTGGGCTGCGCGGTGGGGTGTGTGTTTTGCATGACCGGACGCGAAGGCCTGATCCGCCAAGTGGGCAGTGCCGAGATCGTGGCGCAAGTCGCCTTGGCCCGCACGCTCAGACCCGTCAAAAAAGTGGTGTTCATGGGCATGGGTGAGCCCTCGCACAACCTGGACCAGGTCATGGAAGCCATCGACCTGCTGGGCACGGTGGGCAACATCGGCCACAAGAACTTGGTGTTTTCCACGGTGGGTGATGAACGGGTGTTTGAGCGTTTGCCGCAAGGCCGCGTCAAGCCTGCTTTGGCTTTGTCACTGCACACCACGCGGGCCGATTTGAGGGCGCAGCTGCTGCCGCGTGCACCACGGTTTGACCCGCAGGATCTGGTGGAAGCGGGCGAGGTCTATGCCCGCGCCACCGGCTACCCGATCCAGTACCAGTGGACGCTGATCGAAGGCGTGAACGACAGCGCCGAAGAAATCGAGGGCATTGTGCGTTTGCTCAAGGGCAAATACGCGCTGATGAACATGATCCCTTACAACGCCGTGCCCGACTTGCCCTATGCCCGGCCCAGTTGGGAACGCGCCGCCGAGATCGCCCGCACTTTGCACCAGCGCGGCGTGTTGACCAAGCTGCGCCAGTCAGCGGGGCAGGATGTGGATGGTGGTTGTGGGCAGCTCAGAGCGCGGGATGTGGTGCAGCGGGTACAGATCCACCGAAAGCTCAACGCCCCGGCAGCTTGACCAGCCCGCTGGACAGCGCCGTGCCCACCAAAATCACGGCACCGCAGCCCACCATCCAGGCCGTGACCGATTCGCCGAGCAGCAGCACGCCATAGGCAATCGCAAACACGGGCACCAGGAAGGTCACGGTCAGGGCGCGGGCGGGCCCGGCGTTTTCAATCAGCTTGAAATACAAGATGTAGGCCACCCCGGTGCACAGAACGCCCACCGTGACGAGCGACCACCAGGCGGTGGCGCTGGGCAGGTGATCGGGGCGGAACCACAGCGCTGGCAAGGCCAGAGCCAAAGTGGCCCCCAGCTGACTGCCGGTGGCGGTGACCAGCGGCGGCAGGCTGGGGATGTGTTTTTTGGTGAAGCTGGCCGACAGCGCATAGCAGGTGGTGGCGGCCAAGCAGGCCAGCACGGCCCAGGCCGGCGCGATGCCCGAGGCATTGGGCTTGAAGCTTGCCTGCCCACCGGCCAGCAAGACCACGCCGCCAAAACCGATGGCCAGGCCCACACTGCGCGAGACCGTGGGTTTGTCGCCCAGCCAGGCCCAGGCCACCAGCGCCCCAAACAAAGGCACCGTGGCGTTCAGGATCGATGAAAAGCCGGTGCTGATGTGCATCACCGCAAACGAATACAGCACGAAGGGAATGCCGCTGTTGAGCAGGCCCACAAAGAAGATCGGCTTCCAGTGCCGCCGCAGGGCGGGGCCGTGGCCTTTGATCAGGAGCAGTGGCGTCAGAAACAGCGATGCGATGCCCACGCGCACGGCGGCCGTGGGCAGTGCACCCAATTCGGCAGACGCCAGACGCATGAACAAAAAGGAGGAGCCCCAGATGGCGGCCAGGATCAAAAAGTCGGCCAGCCAGCCTTTGGCGTGTGAAGAGTTCATGCTTTGAAGGGGAGGGGGTGGCCTTCCAGGCGCAAGAGGGCCTCTTTGCGCCACAGCCCGCCCGCATAGCCGGTGAGCTGGCCACCGGCACCCAAAATGCGGTGGCAAGGCACGATGATACTGACCGGATTGCGTCCCACCGCTGCACCGACGGCCCGCACGGCTTGCGGATTGTTCAGCTGCGCCGCCAATTGGCCATAGCTGCGGCTTTGCCCGCTGGGCACCGTGAGCAAAGCACGCCAGACCGCTTGCTGAAAAGGCGTGCCACCCGACAGGTCCAGCGGCACATCAAAACGCAGTGCCTGGCCCGCAAAGTACGCTTGCACCTGCGCCAAGGCTTGTTGCAAGACCGGGTGTCCGGGCGTTACGGGCCAAGTTTTGATGGCGCTGGCGCTCGGGCCATGGCGCTGTTCGTCAAACCACAGGCCACACAAGCCTTTGGCGCTGGCCGCCAGGGTGATGGACCCCAGCGGGCTGTCGATGCGGCAGCTGCACAGGGGAGCTGGGGTGTTTGCGGTGGTGCGGGTGGCTGGCATGTCTTCATGGTAGCGCCAAGCCGTGTCAGGGCCTGTCACCGGGCGGGCAACGTGCCACGGGGCGGGTGGGTTTCGGGCCGGTTTCGAACCGCTGCCGCCTACAATGGAGGGAGAATCTTCGGATCGGCCGTGTGCGCCGGTTTTCAAGTCTTTTCACCTCATTGTTTCCATGCAAGTCACCCCATCCATCTTCAAAGCCTATGACATCCGCGGCGTTGTCCCCTCCACCCTGAACGAGGCGGTTGCCGAAGGTCTGGGCAAGGCCTTTGGCACCGTGGCCCTGGCCGAAGGGCAGACCACCGTGGCCGTGGGCCGCGATGGCCGTTTGAGCGGCCCGGCCTTGTCGGCCGCGCTCATTCGCGGACTGGTGGCGGCGGGCATTCAGGTCATCGACATCGGCATGGCGACCACGCCCATGCTCTACTTCGCAGCCAACACCGCTTGCCAAAGCGGCATTCAGGTCACCGGCAGCCACAACCCCAAGGACTACAACGGCTTCAAGATGGTGCTTGCCGGTCGCGCCATTTATGGCGACGAGATCCAGTCCCTGCGCCAGATGATGGAAACCGAGACTTGGCAACTTCAGGCCGGTGGCGGCGTGTCGCATTTGGACGTGCTGGCCGACTACACCCAGCGCATCGTGGGCGACATCCGTCTGACGCGCCCCATGAAGATCGTGGTGGACTCGGGCAACGGCATCGCCGGTGCGTCGGCCCCCGGCATTTTCCGCGCCCTGGGTTGCGAGGTGATCGAGCTGTTCAGCGAAGTCGATGGCGAGTTCCCCAACCACCACCCCGACCCGAGCAAGCCCGAAAACCTGCAAGACCTGATGCAGGCCCTCAAAACCACCGGTGCCGAACTGGGCCTGGCTTTTGACGGCGACGGCGACCGTCTGGGCATCGTGACGAAAGACGGCAACAACATTTACCCCGACCGTCAGATGCAGCTGTTTGCCGAAGATGTGCTCCAGCGCGTGCCGGGCGGCACCATCTTGTTTGATGTGAAGTGCTCGCAGCGCCTGGCCCCGGCTATTGAAGCCGCAGGCGGCAAAGCGCTGATGTACAAAACCGGCCACTCGCTGATCAAGGCCCAGATGAAGGCGATCGAGGCCGCAGGCGGCCAGGCCCCATTGGGTGGCGAGATGAGCGGCCACATCTTCTTCAAGGAACGCTGGTACGGCTTTGACGACGGCACCTACGCGGGCTGCCGTTTGCTCGAGATTGTGAGCAAGCACCCCGATGCCAACGCGGTGCTCAACGCGCTGCCCAGCAGCTTCAGCACCCCTGAGCTGAACGTGGCTTGCGCCGAAGGCGAACCCCACACCGTGACGAAAGCCTTGCAGGCCAAGGCGGGCAGCACCTTCAGCGCTCCGGCCAAGGTGTCCGACATCGACGGCCTGCGTGTGGACTGGCCCGATGGCTTTGGCCTGATCCGGGCGTCGAACACCACGCCGGTGCTGGTGTTGCGTTTTGAAGGCCAGACCGAAGCGGCGCTGCACCGCATCGAGACCGATATGCTGGCGCTGCTGCGCTCGGTCAAGCCCGATGCGCAGATTGGCGCTGCGGCCCACTGAACCACGCTGTACCGAAAGCCCCAGATGAACCCCGCCAACGCCGTGCTCAGCCAAGACCCCGAGGTCATTGTTTTCAACCTCAAGGAGCGCTACACCGGCGTGTCGGCCACCATCAACGCGCTGGTGCCGCTGCAGGCGCACCAGTGGCGACTGGGCTTTTGCGGCACCCGCATGTCCAACGGCATCGATGGCATGACGCTGCGCGAAGCCATCAAGTTGTCGCGCAAGCCACCTGAGGGGCGGGCGTTTCGCATTTGGCATGTGCGCCGCGACCCGGAAATGATGGCGGCGATTTTTGCGCGGGACGTGCTGCGCTTGCCCATCAAGTTGGTCTTCACTTCGGCGGCTCAGCACCTGCACGGGGCCTTTCCTCGTTGGCTGATTTCCAAAATGGACGCGGTGATCTCCACCACGCCCCTGGCTGCATCCTTTGTGCCGAACACCACGGCGGTGGTGCCGCACGGCATCGACCTCTCGCGCTTTTCGCCTCCGGCCGACAAGCGCACGGCCTGGAAAGATTCGGGCCTGCCCGGCGAATACGGCATTGGCGTGTTTGGCCGTGTGCGCCCCGACAAAGGCAGTGATGTGTTTGTGGACGCGATGATCGAAGCCTTGCCGCACTTGCCCGGTGCCACGGCGGTGATTGCCGGTTTGGCCCAGCCCAAGCACCAGGCTTATCAAGATGCACTCAAAGCCAAAATTGCTGCCGCAGGCCTGGTCGAGCGCATTGTCTTTTTGGGCGAAGTGCCTGCGGGTGAAGTGCACCTGTGGTACCAGCGCTGCCTGCTGTGCGTGGCCTGCCCGCGTTACGAGCCCTTTGGCCTGACGCCGTTTGAGGCGGCCGCCACCGAATGCGCCTTGGTGTGCTCGCGCACCGGCGCGTTTGACCAGCTGAGCATTCCCGGTGAGACCGGCGAGATGGTGGACACGGGCGATGCGCCTGGCTTGGCGCAAGCGGTGCTCAAAGTCTTGAGCGACCGCGAGCAGGCCCTGCGCATGGGCCAGGCGGCGCGTCAGCGTGTGGTGGACCGGTTTTCTTTGGCCAAAGAAGCCGAAGGCATTGGCCGCGTTTATGCCCAGCTGTTTGCAGGTGCCTGAGCTTTGACAGCCTTGTCACCAGCGGCCTTGTCCTGGCGGGAGCGCGGTGCTTTGGCCGTCTATGGCCTGGTGATGCGTGCTTTGCAGCCGATGCTGCGACGCAAATTGCAGCGCCGGGGTCAGCAAGAGCCGGGCTATTTGCACCAGGTGTCACAGCGTTTTGGCGTGTATGACACGCCTGTCACATCCGGTGCCATTTGGGTGCATGCGGTCTCGTTGGGCGAGACGCGTGCGGCGGCACTTCTGGTCGATGCCCTCCGCCAGCAATGGCCGGGCATGCGCCTGCTCTTGACCCACAGCACCGCCACCGGCTGGGCGCAGGGACAGGCCTTGCTCCAGCCCGGCGATGTGCAAGCCTGGCTGCCCTGGGACACGCCCGAGGCCACCCGCCGGTTTTTGCAACACCACCAACCGCGCTGCGGCGTGTTGATGGAGACCGAAGTCTGGCCCTCGCTGGTGCAGGCTTGCCGCGTCCAGGGTGTGCCGCTGTTGTTGGCCAATGCCCGGCTCAACGACAAATCATGTCGCTCAGCCCAGCGCTGGGCCTGGCTGTCTGGCCCGGCCTACCGGGGCTTGAGCGCTGTGCTCGCTCAGTCGCCTGCCGATGCCGAGCGCTTGCGGGCTTTGGGTGCACCTGTGCAGGCCGTCTTGGGCAACCTCAAATTCGATGTGAAGCCGCAGCCCCAAGCGCAAGCGCGGGCGCAAGTCTGGCGCAGCCAATGGACCCGCCAGGGCCAGCCGCGCCCTGTGATCATGCTGGCCAGCACGCGTGAAGGCGAAGAAGCCCTGTGGCTCAATGCGCTGGCGTCCAATGCATGGCGGGCGCAGGCTTTTGCCGATGCGGGGGTCTTGTGGCTGCTGGTGCCGCGCCACCCTCAGCGTTTTGACGAGGTCCATCAACTGGTGCAAAACAGGGCCTGGACGGTTTTCAGGCGCAGTGCCTTGCCCGCCTCTGGGCCCTGGCCTGCAGCGGCCACCGAGGCGCAGATCTGGCTGGGCGACAGCCTGGGCGAAATGCCGCAGTACTTTCATGCCGCCGACATGGCGCTGCTGGGGGGCAGCTTCATGCCCTTGGGCGGCCAAAACCTGATCGAGGCCGCTGCTTTTGGCTGCCCCATCCTCATGGGGCCACACACCTTCAACTTTGCCGAGGCCTCTGAACAAGCCTTGGCCGCTGGGGCCGCGCAGCGTGTGGCCGACATGAACGGTGCCCTGGACCAAGCGCTGGCTTGGCTGAATGACCGCGCTGCGCTGGCCAAGGCGCAGCAAGCCGGGCTTGGCATGGTGGCACAAGGTCGGGGAGCTGCTGAGCGCTATGCACAAGCCATCGTGAGCACGTTGAGCGACGTGTAGGTCGACGGCTTTGGCCGTGCCCAGAATCAGACGCCATGAAAAAAGCCCGGATCGTTAGAGCCGGGCTTTGACATGCTGCTGGCGCGAGGCCAGTCCCATGATTTACTTTTGCAGCAAGGCGTTGATGCTTTGCAGGTCTTCGGCCTTGAGCGTGCCGTTGGCTTGGCGAAGTTTGAGTTGGCCGAGCAAGACGTCGTAACGGGCTTTGGCCAGATCGCGCTTGGTTTGGTACAACTGGCTTTGGCTGTTGAGCACATCGATGTTGACTTTGACACCCACCTGGTAGCCCAGTTTGTTGGCATCCAAAGCAGCCTGGCTGGAAGCCTCGGCCGCTTCGAGGGCCTTGACCTGACCCAGACCCGATTGCAGTCCCAGATAGGCGGTTCGGGTGGCTTGCGCAACCTGGCGCTGTGCACCCTCCAGATCGTTGCGGGCCTTGTCTTCCAGGGCCAGAGTTTCACGGATGCGGTTTTGCGTGGCGAAGCCGGCAAACAGGGGCAAATTGGC
>Ga0228702_1000629_pt1 | contig 25893 bp, 31 predicted proteins | sample McNCre217_Aug_MG_2_FD_178018 | JGI IMG/M metagenome (GOLD analysis project Ga0228702, IMG submission 178018) | Freshwater microbial communities from McNutts Creek, Athens, Georgia, United States - 20-17_Aug_MG | ecosystem: Environmental > Aquatic > Freshwater > Creek | place: USA: Georgia...
ACAAGATGACGCCGTAGATCAAACCCCACATGATGTTGGGCAGCGTGACATACCAGAAGGTTTGCCAGCCAGTGGCACCCAACACAATGGCCGCTTGTTCTTCGTCATTGCCCTGCGCTTGCATGAGTGGGATCAACTCACGCGCGATGAATGGGAACGTGACAAAGACCGTGGCCAACACAATGCCGGGCACTGCAAAAACGATTTTGATGTCGTGTTCTTGCAACCAAGGGCCAAACCAACCTTGCGCGCCAAACATCAGCACATAAATCAAACCCGCCACCACAGGCGACACCGAGAACGGTAAGTCCACCAAGGTGGTCAAAAACGCTTTGCCTGTGAACTCATACTTGGCAATCGCCCATGCAGCTGCAATACCAAACACCAAGTTCAATGGCACGGCGATGAGTGCAGTGATGAAAGTCAAGCGAATGGCCGACCATGCATCGGGCTCTTGCAACGCCACCCAATAAGCCTCCAAGCCTTTACGCAAAGCCTCGGTGAACACCGCAGCCAAAGGCAAGACCAAGAAGAAAAACATAAACGTGAGCGCCAAGCCAATCAGGCTGTAGCGCACCCATGCGGGTTCTGTTGTGCCTGCTTGTGCGCGGCGCTGTGAGGGATTCATGGTGGCGCTCATGCCGGCGCTCCAGTGTGGCGACGTTGCCAAGCTTGCAGCGCATTGATGACCAGCAGCAAAATAAACGAGATGACTAACATCACCACCGCCACAGCCGTAGCACCGGCGTAGTCGTATTGCTCGAGCTTGCCAATGATGATGAGCGGTGTAATTTCAGACACCATAGGCATATTGCCCGCAATGAAAATGACCGAGCCATATTCACCAATCGCACGCGCAAAGGCCATGGCGAAGCCGGTCAACAACGCAGGCGCAATGCTGGGGAAGATCACCCGTGTAAACGTTTGCCAACGCGTGGCACCCAAACACGTGGCCGCTTCTTCGAGTTCTTTCTCTGCATCTTCCAGCACCGGCTGCACCGTGCGCACCACAAAGGGCAAGCCAATGAATATCAGGGCAATCACCACGCCATTGGGGTTGAACGCGAGCTGAATGCCCATGGGCTCTAAGTACTGCCCTACCCAACCGTTGCCCGCCAACAAAGCGGTGAGCGAAATACCGGCCACCGCAGTAGGCAAAGCAAAGGGTAAGTCCACCAGCGCATCGACCACCTTCTTACCGAAGAAGTCGTAGCGCACCAGCACCCAAGCCACGAGCAAACCAAACACCACATTCACCAAAGCGGCAATGAGCGACGCACCAAACGTGAGTCGGTACGACGCCATCACGCGTGGACCTGTGACAGCCTCCACAAATTGGTCCCACGTGAGCGTGAAGGTTTTGAAGATCAATGCGGAGAGTGGAATCAACACAATCAAGCTCAGGTAAGTGAGCGTGAAACCTAGCGTGATGTTGAAGCCGGGGAGAACACGCGCAGCCTTGTGGCTGCGCGCCAGAGAGAACAATGCCATGAATTACTTCACTGTATAAATCTTGTCGAACTGACCACCGTCATTGAAGTGGACTTTTTGCGCTTCGCTGAGCGAGCCGAAATACTCGCTCACAGGCACCAACTGAATGGGCTTGAAGGTGGCGGCGTACTTTTTGAGCAACGCAGGTGAACGTGGGCGCAAGGCGTGCTTGGCAGCAATCTCTTGGGCTTCGTCTGAATACAAGTAGTTCAAATAAGCCTTGGCCAATTCGCCTGTGCCTTTTTTGGCCACAGTTCGTTCCACCACAGCCACTGGGTTCTCAGCAATGATGCTGACCGATGGATGCACGGCATCGACCTTGCCCTCGCCAAACTCGCGGTCGACCGACACCACTTCGGATTCAAACGTCACCAACACATCGCCGATGTTGCGTTGCAAGAAGATGGTGGTCGCGTCACGGCCGCCTTTGGCGAGCACGGGCACGTTCTTGAAAATCTTGCTCACGAACTCTGCGGCTTGTGCATCGGTCTGGCCTTTCTTGCGGGCATAAGCCCACGCAGCCAAATACGCCATGCGGCCATTGCCACCGGTTTTGGGGTTGACGATGATCACTTGCACGCCGGGCTTGGTCAGATCGTCCCAGTCCTTGATGCCCTTGGGGTTGCCATTGCGCGTGAGGAACAACATGGTCGAGGTGGTGGGCGATGCGTTGTTGGGAAACTTCTTCGCCCAGTCTTTGGCGACCACGCCGTTGTTGGCCAAGAACTCGATGTCGGTGGTGGTGTTCATGCTGACCACATCGGCATCTAAGCCATCGTTCACCGCACGCGCTTGTGCGCTAGAGCCACCGTGGGCTTGGTCAATCTTGATGTCTTTGCCTGTGGTCTTTTTGTAATGGGCCACAAACGCTTGGTTGTAGTCTTTGTAAAACTCACGGGCCACGTCATACGACGCGTTCAATAAAGTTTGGGCAGAGGCCAATGAGCTCACTGCCAACAACGCTGCGGCCAAGGTGGTGTGTATGAATTTTTTCATGTTGTTTGAAGCTCCAAAGAATGAGAAGAAATAGAGGACGCGACCGTCTTAAAAACCAACGGTGCCTCCACCAAAGACTGCAACAGCGCCAGTCCAAGTGGCCAAGCGCCAAAACCAGAATCGATATTGATGTGCCCTGCGTTTTGCAAACGCACAAATTCGCTGCCCCAAGAGCGGGCGTACGCGCCTGCGGTGCGCACAGGGCAATACGGGTCGTTGCTGCTGGCTACCAACACACTGCGATAAGGCAAAGGTTGATAAGGCACAGGCGCAAAGTCGACCAAGGGTGCACGGCGTTCAGGGTCAGCCGGTGCCACCAGCAACGCGCCATGAATGCGCGCCACCGCCTCGGGTGGCAAGTGCGTCGAAGCAATGCAGCCGAGGCTATGCGCCACCAACACCACAGGGCCATCTTGTGCAAGAACAGTTTCGGCAATACGTCCCACCCATGCGGTGCGTGTGGGGGAAATCCAGTTATCTTGCTGCACGCGCACCGCGCCCTCGATGGACTCGGCCCACAGGCTTTGCCAGTGGTCGGGGCCAGAGTCGCGCCAACCGGGCACGATGAGGATGGTGGGTGTTTGTGACATGGCCGCGATTGTGAAAGCGAATTGAACAATCTCTAACGACTGTTTATTTGTTAGTTAATAACGCATCCGTATAAAGAAAAAAGCCAGCAAACACCCTGGCTTTCAGAGGACTCCAGGCAATACCCTATTACTTCTTGAGGTAAATCTGATCGAAGCTCGCGCCGTCAGCAAAGTGGTCTTTGGTGGCTTTGGTCCAGCCGCCAAACGACTTGTCGATGGTGACCAAGTTCAACTTAGGAAATTGTTTGGCGTATTTGGCTTGTGCCTTCGGCGATGTCGGGCGGTAGAAGTTTTTGCCAGCGATGTCTTGGCCTTCGTCGCTGTAGAGATATTCCAAATACGCTTGCGACACGGCACGTGTGCCCTTCTTGTCCACGTTTTTGTCCACCACGGTCACTGCAGGTTCAGCGAGGATAGAAATGGAAGGCACAACCACATCAAACTTGGCACCGAATTCTTTTTCAAGCAAGTAGGCTTCGTTTTCCCAAGCGATCAACACATCACCTTGGTTGCGTTGTGCAAAGGTGATGGTGGAGCCGCGCGCCCCCGTGTCGAGCACGGGCACGTTCTCATAGAGTTTTTTCACGAAGTCTTTCGCTTTTGCATCGCCACCGTATTTGCGCTTGGCAAATTCCCAAGCGGCCAAGTAGTTCCAACGCGCACCACCCGATGTTTTGGGATTGGGGGTGATGACGCTGATGCCAGGCTTGACCAAGTCGTCCCAGTCTTTGATGCCTTTGGGGTTGCCTTCACGCACGACCAAGATGATGGTCGAGGTGTAGGGCGAACTGTTGTGTGGCAAACGCTTTTGCCAGTCTTTAGGAATGAGCGCACCGTGCTCATGCAAAGCATCGGTATCACCACCCAATGCGAGTGTGGCCACATCGGCATCCAAGCCATCGATGATGGAGCGGGCTTGTTTGCCAGAGCCGCCGTGCGATTGTTTGATGGTCACGTCTTGGCCCGTCTTGGCCTTCCATTGCTTAGCAAACGCTTGATTGAAATCAACGTACAACTCGCGGGTCGGGTCGTACGAGACATTGAGCAGTGTCACGGGCGCAGGTTGAGCTGCTGCAAAACCTGTCACAGCCAACAAAGCGCTGACTGCGAGTGTCTTGAGAAAGTCTTTACGTTGAATCATTTTTGTTCCCTTTGAATCCATCTAAATTTGCGATGGATGGATTCTTAGCGCCGCAGCGCGAAAAGGGAACGACAAAGTTTTTGGTAGTTAATTACCGAAACATCTAAGCCAGTGTCAAAGCGCGTTCAAAGGGATTTTGAGGTACGACACACCGTTGTCGTCTTTGGGCGGGAACTCACCCGCGCGAATGTTGACTTGCACTGCAGGCAAGATAAGTACGGGCATAGCCAAGGTGGCATCGCGTGCGGTACGCATGCGTACAAACTCAGCTTCGTCGATGCCATCGTGCAAATGAATGTTGTGCGCGCGTTGCTCGGCCACTGTGGTTTCAAAGCATACGTCACGCTCATTAGGTGGGTAGTCGTGACACATGAACAAACGGGTGCTGGGCGGCAAGCTCAAAATTTTGCGTGCCGAGGCATACAGCGTTTTGGCGCAGCCACCAGGAAAATCACACCGTGCCGAACCCACATCGGGCATGAACAAGGTATCACCCACGAACACGGCATCGCCTACTTGGTAGGCCACACATGCGGGCGTGTGCCCCGGCACATACAAGGCTTTGGCGCTGAGCTGACCGATGTCAAAAATTTCATCTTCGTGCAACAGGTGGTCAAACTGTGTGCCGTCTTCCTTAAAGCTGCCTTCTAAATTGAACACGCCTTTAAACACACGTTGCACGGCGGTGATATGGTTACCAATCGCTGTTTTTCCGCCCAACTGTGCTTTCAGATAAGGGGCTGCAGTGAGGTGGTCAGCATGGGCATGGGTTTCTAAAATCCAAGCCACACTGAGTTGCCTCTCTTTCACAAATGCGATCACTTGATCTGCCGATTTGGTGCTGGTACGGCCCGATTTCGAATCGTAGTCAAGAACCGAATCAATGATGGCGCAGGTGCCGCCTGCCTGGTCATAAACCACATAGGTGACCGTCCATGTGGCGTGATCGAAGATGCCGTGGATGAGAGGTTTCATAAGGGCACAATAATATAGGCAACTTTAAATATACAAACCATGCACATTGATTGGCTTCACTTCACACCTTGGACGTCTTTGCTGGGCGGGATCTTGCTCGGCATCTCTGCGGCTGTTTTATTTTTAAACAGCGGACGCATCTTAGGCATCACAGGGATTTTGGAGGGCGTGCTCGCGCCCAAGAACGCTGACTCGACTTGGCGTTTTGCATTTTTATTGGGTCTGTTTGCCGCCCCCTTAGTGGCTAAATTTGTCTTGCCTGCTGAATTGATTCATGCACCACGCGTCGATGCGAGCTGGGCCATGGTGATCGTGGCTGGCTTATTGGTGGGCTATGGCACACGTTGGGGCGCAGGCTGCACAAGTGGCCACGGCATTTGCGGTTTGAGCCGTTTATCGCTGCGTTCATTGGTGGCCACTTTGTCGTTCATGAGCACGGGCTTTGTCACCGTGTTTGTGATTCGTCATGTACTTTGAGGAACCCCTTCATGCAACGCGTGATTGAATTTTTGTTGGGACTAGTGTTTGGTGTGGGCTTACTTGTTTCAGGCATGACCGATCCAGGCAAAGTGCAAGCCTTTTTAGATGTGGGTGGTGCTTGGGACCCTTCTCTTGCTTTGGTGATGGGTGGCGGTGTGATGGTGGGCTTACTCGGGTTCACATGGGCTAAAAACAAAAACCGCAGTTTTTCAGGATCTGCATTGCAGTGGCCCGAGATGACACAAATCGACAAGCCATTGGTGTTAGGCAGCTTGATGTTTGGCACAGGTTGGGGCTTAGCTGGTTTTTGCCCTGGCCCTGCGCTGGTGGCCATGGCTGCTGGCAATGATAAAGCGATGGTGTTTGTACTGACCATGATGGCAGGCATGGTCCTGTTTGAACGTTTCAAAACCAGAGACAATTGAAGGCTTGACCGCCATCACCACTGACCATTGGGGAATTTTGTGAATCTCACCAACTTGATTGAAACCTTCGGAGACCATGCCGTGTTGGCCACGGGCGGCGCACTCATTGGCTTGATTTTTGGTTTCTTCGCGCAACGCTCTAAATTTTGTGCGCGTGCCGCTGTGATCGAGTGCTGTGACGCCAGTGGTGGCTCACGCTTGGGTGTGTGGTTGATCGGTTTTTCTGTAACGATTTTGGCCGTGCAAGGTTTGGTATGGGCGGATTTCTTGAAGCCTGAAGTCTCTCGTCACTTGGGCGCACCTGGCAGCATTTCGGGCGCGGTGGTGGGTGGTCTCATGTTTGGCATGGGCATGATCATGACGCGTGGTTGCGCAAGTCGCTTGCTCATCCTCTCGGCCAATGGCAATTTGCGCGCCCTGCTCTCGGGTCTCGTGTTTGCCGTGACTGTGCAAGCCAGCATCTCTGGCTTGTTGGCACCTGCGCGTCAGTGGGTGACAAGCTTGTGGATGGTCGAAGGTGGCCCTGAGCGCAACCTGCTCCACTTCACGGGCGCATGGATGGGTTTGGCCGTGGGCTTGGTACTGGGCCTCGTAGGCCTGTGGCGTTTGCGTGCTGACACACAAGAAGACAAGCAGACATGGAACTGGGCCGGTGTGATGGTGGGTGTGTCGATTGCATTAGGTTGGGGCTTCACCCAGCTCATAGCCGGTGTGTCGTTTGAACCTGTGGCCGTTCAAAGTTTGAGCTTCAGCAGCCCCTCGGCCGAATGGTTGATGCGTACCCTCTCTACAGCAACGGCACCAAGTTTTGGGTTTGATGCAGGTTTGCTGCCGGGCGTGTTTGCGGGTTCGCTGATCGCAAGTGTGTTATTCGGAGAATTCAAGTTTGAAGGCTTTCAAACTGAAAACAAACTGGGACACTATTTGACAGGCGCCATCTTCATGGGCTTTGGCGCTGTGATGGCTGGCGGCTGCACCGTGGGTTCTGGCATGACCGGGGGTGCGATTTTTTCGAACACCGCATGGCTCACCTTGGTGTCCATCATTGCTGGGGCTGGATTGACTTACAAAGCCTTGAAATCCATCAACAGCCCCATCTGAGTTTTTAAATCACTCGGGTGCGCAGCAAGCGGCGCCGTCTTTGACACCGAGCTTGCGCAAGATGATGCCCATGGGGCAGAAATTGGTGAAACCAAACTGAAACAAATTGGCGCCCACAAATGCGGTAAAGGCCAAAGCCCAGTGGCTCACAAACACGGGGCTTTCTTCGACGCCCAAGGCCAGTGACGCCATGATGAACAAGCCCGCGATGATGCGGATGTAACGTTCAACAGTCATTTCATTTACTCCTATTTAAAAACTGATCACGCAGCAAAGCCGGGATTGGGTAACACGCCTTCGAGTTTGGGCGTGTTGAGCTTGCGTGACTTCACACGACCGCCGCTGGCCTTGAGCCATTGCTCAGCCACTTCCCACACAGGCTTGAGGTTTTGGTTTTTGGCTTCTTCGGCCACAGGCGCCCAACCGGCCACTTTGTATTTCTTATTCGCATCGATGAGCTTGCCTTTGAGGCGCATGTCCCCAATGCGGTTGCCCATTTTTTCATTGGGGCGGCACACATATTCAAGGCCACCCACGCGCACCATGTCGCCACCTTGTTGGTAGTAAGGGTCGGGGTTGAACAAGTTGTCGCACACATCTTCGAGTACGGTCTTGATGGTCTCGCCGGTCATCTCGGTCACGGTGGCGTACGAGTAGGTGGTGGCCGTCATGTCCATCAACCACTCGCGAGTGATGGCTTGGCCTGGTAACAGCGAGGTGCCCCAGCGGAAGCCAGGCGAGAACGCGAGGTCTGCGCCTTGCACATCCATCAGCGCGTCGAGCAACAACTGGTCGCCCGTGCCGTTGAAGTTGCCACGGCGGTACAGCGTGTCTTCGGTGATGGCCAAAGTTTCGTTGAGCTTGGTTTCATACGGTGCGCGAATTTTGTTGATGAGCGCATCCATCTCTTTGTCGGCGGGCAACATGTTGGCAAACACGGGCAACAACTTGTAGCGGAAGTCGGTGATGCGCTTGTTCTTCACATCAAAATCGAGCACGCCTAAGAACTTGCCGTTAGAGCCCGCGTTGGTGACGATGGTCTTGCCACCTTTGTTGTTGACCAACGTCGCCACAGGCATGCCGTCGTGGGTGTGACCACCCATGATGGCGTCGATGCCGCTGACGCGGCTGGCCATTTTCAAATCCACATCCATGCCGTTGTGGCTGATGACAACGACCACTTGCGCGCCTTTGGCACGGGCTTCGTCGACCATCTTTTGCATGTTCTCGTCTTGAATGCCGAAGGCCCAGTCGGCCACCATGTAGCGTGGGTTGGCAATGGGCGTGTAGGGAAAAGCTTGACCAATGATGGCGCAGGGCACGCCGTTGATTTCGCGAATCACATAGGGCTTGAACACTTGATCGCCAAAGTCTTGTGTCTTGATGTTTTGCGCGACAAAGTCGACCTTGCCTGCAAAGTCTTTGTTGACGATTTCTTGCACGCGCTCCATGCCGTAGGTGAATTCCCAGTGGCCAGTCATCACATCCACGCCGAGCAATTTACAAGCGTCCACCATGTCTTGGCCGTTGGTCCACAAAGAAGTGGCAGAGCCTTGCCAAGTGTCGCCACCGTCAAGCAGCAACGCGCCGGGGCGGCTTGCTTTGAGGCGCTTGACCAAAGTGGACAAGTGCGCGAAGCCACCGACCTTGCCGTAGCGTTTGGCGGCTGCTTCAAAGTTCAAGTAGCTCATACCATAGGCTTCGGCGCTGCCGGGGCGCACACCTGCAGTCTTGAGCAAATGCTCGCCCACCAAATGGGGCAAATTACCCTTCATGCTGCCAATGCCTAAGTTGACGCTGGGCTCACGGAAGTAAATGGGTTTGAGCTGCGCGTGGCAATCGGTCATGTGCAAGAACGACACATTGCCAAACTTGGGAATACTGTACAGACCATTCGCTGCAGTGCTTGCGTCAGCACCGGCAAAAGCATTGAAGTTCATACCAGCCATGCTGCCAGCACCCATCACTTGCATGAATTCGCGTTTGGTTAAGTTCATATCAGCACCTACTTATTTAAAGAGCGTAGAAAAGCCGCAGATGATGACTCATGCTGCGGCTTGGACAAAATTACTTGTTGACAGGTGATGCAGGGTCGAGCAACAACGCCATCACGTGTTTGATTTGTGCTTCGGTCAAGATGCCTTTGTGGGCAAAGCGTGGCATGTTAGAACATGCGTTGTAAGCACGGGCATTTTGAATTTTGCCCCAGGTGTACTCGGTGATCGCCTTGGTGACTGGGCTGTTGGGCTCCAACGCACTGCGGATCTTGCCGTAGTTGTACAGGCTTGGCCCAAGTGTTCCGTAAGACAACTCTTCTTTGCTGATTTGGTGGCAGTTGTAACAGTTGCCGCCATTGGCAGAACCTTCAGCATCGGTCCAAGTTTTACCTGCGCCACTTTGGGCAATTTTTTCGCCTTCTTTGAAGTCGCCCAAGTATTTGCCATCGGCGGGTGCCTTGATGGTTTTCATGTTGCGTGCTTCGATGGCTTCTGCCACTTTGGCATCCAAGGGCACACCCGTGCGCTCTGCTTCAGCACACAGGCTGTTGTCTTCATCAGGCGTCAGTCGATCTAGCTTGGCTTGGCCTTGCGCGCGGAACGAACGACCCAAGATGTCTTGGGTGAGTTTGTCGAGGTCAGCGCTAGAGGGCATAGGGGCCGCACAGGCGGTCAACAAGGCCACAGCAGCTGCGCTCAGAGCAATTTGATATTTGCGGTTCATGGTGCGTAGTCCTTATCGTTTGATCGCGGGCGCGGTGGCCTCGCCGCCTTTGCCATTCACGCCCATATAGACGCCCAATGCAATGGTGGCTTCGCTGCCAAACAAGGGGTAAGGGAAACGTTGTTGACGGTAGCAATCGTTCAAGCGCAACTGAGCGCCCCACATTTGACCGTTGGACACGCGGTAAGCAGGCCAAGCACCAAAGCCGTTGCCCGCACCGGGGTTCTTGGTGAGGTTGGGCAAATCTTGCAAGCGGATGCGTTTGTCGTCTTGACCGTGGCAGGTGGCGCATGCAAAGTCGTGTGAGCCGCCGCGCATGAAGAACAGGCGTTTGCCCACTTCATACAACTTGCGTTCTTCCACATGGCTTTGTGGCAAGTTGAATTTCATGCCTTTGGATTCCGCAGAAATCCAAGTGGCCAACGCCGTGACGTTGCTTTGCTCGCCTTTGCCAAATGGTGTTTTGGCAATTTCGTCGCCATTGAAACCTTGCAGCTCTTGCATACAGGTGACCAAACGCGATTCGAGGTCTTGCACTTTGCCCGTGTCTGAAAAATAGCGTGGCAGTTCGACCCAAGCGCCTTTGACCACGCCTGCACCTTTGCCTAAATCGCATTTTTCAAGCGACGCATTTTTGGGTCCGCGTTTTTGTTTCCACAGGTCTTCACCTTTGGCTTCAAACAACTCGGCAGGGTTGCCGTCTTGCAGCATGGCGCGGTATTCGGCAATGCTGTCGGTCGATGACTTTTGGGCGAACGCAGCGGCAGACACGCCGATGAGCCCTAACGCAAAAACTAGTTTTTTCATTCGTGTCTCCACTGCGTTCATAGCAACCATTAGGAAACGGTCGCTTCGTCAGAGCGTGTATCGCCCTTGTTGTCTTTCCATGTGATACCCACTTTGTCACCGGCTTTGGCGCCTTTGATGGTGAACTGCAAGAAAGGGTTCTTCGACACAGCTGGACCCCACTCGGCGGTCATCACGACTTTGCCATTGAGTGTTGCAGTCACGTCTTGGATGTGCCATGCGGGGATGAGTTTGCCGGTGCCGTCTTTGCGTTGACCGGATTCCATTTCGTGACTCATCAAGACACGGATAGTTGCTTTGTCGCCAGCTGCTTGGGCGCGAATGCGCATTGGATCTGCCATTTTGTTTCTCCTGAAATTTCTAAATTAGCCGCCGCAGCCGCCGAGTGTCACTTTGACTTCTTTCTTTGCGAAGAAAGCTTTGCCGTCGTTGGTGATGGCCACCGCGTAGACGTCAGACGATTGGCCCATCTTGGAGCGTGTGGAGAAGTTGGCTTCCACTTCTGGCGTCACGTTGAACATGGCGATCAAGGCAGAAGGGTTTTTCTCAACCAACAACAACATGCGTTTGACGTTGCCCAAGCTGGTGCTCACGCCCAAAGGAACGACCGCACCGTTTTCAGCGATGTCTGGACCTGTGATGGTGACGTCTTTACTTTCCACTGGGGCTGAGCCACCCATGGCTTTGACAGCTTCAGCAACGCTCTTGGTGTCGAACGCGGCTTTGTCAAACGCTTGTGCGTATTGGGGAAACAGGCCAGTAGAGGCCAAGAGGCCAGCCACAGCGGCGCTGTGCTTGAGGGTCTCGCGACGAGTTTGCATTGAAGTGCTCCTAAAAATTAGTGGAAGTTATTTTGCCGCACCGGCAGCGAGCCAGTTAGCAATCGTTTTGATATCTGCTTCAGGTGCCGTTTGCGTCGGCATGGGAATCGCGCCCCACACACCCGAACCACCAGACTTGATCTTGCCCGCCAAGTAATCCGCTTTGCCTGGATACTTTTTAGCAATGTCATTGAAGCTGGGGCCCACCACCTTGGTGTTCTGGGCGTGGCATGCGGTGCAATTGTGCTTTGCCAACAAAGCCAATGCAGGATCTACGACTTTAGCCGCAGCCTTGACAGCAGGGGCAGTCGCAGCAGCGCCCACCGGTGCCGATTTGTTTTCAGGCACGGCCGTGTTGGCACCGTGTTGCTGACCCACCAAACGGTTTTGGTCGGCCAAGTTGCCATGGGCATTGCGTGCGTAGTCGGGCAACATGGAAGCCACGTTTGCCTCAGGTACGCAATTTTTCATGCAGGCCACATTCGCTGTGTCGGGCTTGGCTGTGCCGTTGAACTCTTTGCCTGCCCACATGGCGTGCTTGGTGGTCATGCCGTTGCGGTTAGGCATGCGCTTTTGCACCTCGGCAATATTTTTGTCTGACAACACAAAGTCTTCAGGCACCACATTGGCCAAACTCAGCAAGTAAGCCGTGACGGCATACACCTCATCGGGCTTGAGTGACTTGGGCGCTGTCCAAGGCATGGCACGGTTGATGTAGTCCCACAAGGTGGACACCGTGGCCACCTTCATGATGGTGGTGCGACCAGGAAAGTCTGCGCGTTTTAAGTTGGCGACGTTGCCGGTTTTGATGTCGTCATTGGTGGTGCCACCAATGAGGGGGCTGAACACTTCATTCGACTCACCAAACACACCGTGGCAGTGGGCGCACTTGGCTTCCCACAAATCTTGGCCTTGTGCCACAGAGCCTGAACCTGCAGGCAAACCTTTGAAGTCAGGACGCACATCGATGTCCCATGCCGCTACCTCTTTGGCTGTGGCTGGGCGACCTACGCCAGGATAAGCAGTGCTTTGCGCACTGGCAAAACCAGCAACAGCCAACAAGGCCGCGGTCAAGACGACTTTACGAAACTTGGACATTCTTGACCTCGCCGTTTTCTTGCACCAACCAAGATTGGATGGCGTTGTTGTGATAGATCGAACGTGTGCCACGCGCTGCACGCAAGTGCTTGTACGTAGGTTGGACGAAACCAGTTTCATCGGTCGCACGGCTTTGAATGATGGCAGGCTTGCCATCCCAAACCCAGTCGATGTTGAATCGTGTCAACGCCTTGCTGAGCACCGGCGTTTCCAAACGGGCTTGACGCCAGTTGCGACCACCATCCACCGAGACATCGACCTTAGCCACTTTGCCGCGGCCTGACCAAGCGAGACCCGTGATGTTGTAAAAACCTTTGTCGAGCAACACTTGGCCGCCAGAGGGTGTGGTCACCACACTCTTGCACTCTTGGATGTTGGTGTACTGACGGTGTTGGCCATCAGGCATGAGATCCATATAGTGCACGGCCTCGTCTTTGGCAGCGTAGGGCTTATCACCCACTTCCACGCGACGCAGGTACTTGACCCAACTCACGCCTTGAATGCCAGGCACGATCAAACGCAATGGGTAGCCGTTTTCTGGGCGTAGCATTTCGCCGTTTTGACCATAGGCCACCAACACTTCGCCAGACAAGATGAGGCTCATCGGGATGGTGCGGGTCATGGATGAACCGTCGCCACCTTCGGCCAACACGAACTTGCCGTTCTTCAAATCGGCGCCCGCGATTTCGAGCAAGGTGATGAGTGGCACGCCTGTGAATTCGCTGCACGACACCATGCCGTGGGTGTATTGCACGGTGGGCACAGCCACGTTGCCCCACTCGACCGCAGTGTTCGCACCGCACTCGATGAAGTGAAAACGCGACACAGAAGGCAAACGCATGATTTCATCCATGGTGAACACCTTGGGGGTTTTCACCATGCCATTGATCATGAAGCGATGCTTAGAGGGGTCGATGTCCCACCAACCTTGGTGGTGACGCTCGAAGTGCAAACCGCTCGGTGTGACGATGCCAAACAACGACTGCAAGGGTGCAAACGACACCGACGCTTGTGTGGTTTGTGTCAAGCCTGGGCTTTGACGGCGCTGCACGTTTGACTCGAACTTGGAAGGCACACCGTAGCCATTGTTGGCTGCCACACCTTGACCCAAACCTGTGGCGTGCTCGGGCAAGTTCAAGATGTTGGGGTCACCGCCCTCGGTAGGCACAGGGTTGCCTTGTGCCAATGCCATCGGTGCTGCAGCACCTGCGGCTGCGGCAGCAAATGCACTGCGAATGAAATTGCGACGACCGGCTTTGCTCTCAGCGATGACGGTGCTGATGCCGTCGCGGTCCAAAAAGTTTTCGGGCGCTTTTTGCACGCGACCCGATTGAATGCCATCTGGTGTTTTCACAGACAGTCCTTCCACATCAGTTAAATATATCAACAACCGCTAATATAAATCATCTCTGATGCTATGACCATCGGGTTTACGCCAAACCACGTTGTAAGCTCAGCGAAATTTGTAGTGCTTCTTGTTCAAGACAGCGGCAACGGCGTTGGTGTCTTCAGGAAAAAACCCCAAGTTCAACTCGGTGTTGCAGTACTCCACCATGCCGCGCAAAGCACCTGCCGTATTGATGCGCCCTTTGGGGTTGTAGATGCTGCTGCCGTCCCCTCCCACACGTCGGATGTGGCATTCGTTGCATTGGTTTTCAGCAATCAGCTTCTCACCCGTGTTCAAGTCAGCCTCTTTGAACAGCGGATGTTGCTGCGCGTGTGCCGAAGTCAAAGCCACCCACACACACAGTAGTAAATACTTTTTCATGCGATGTCTCCTCGTTACTTTTCTTGCAGAAGTCCGGGCTGCAGCACTTCGTAATGCCGCCCTAATTTATCGAGTGGTGCCATCACGCCCGCACGCACCAAGGCCGTGACTTCACGGCTCACCGTTTCCAGTTTGAGGTCCATCATGGCCCCCATGTCATCGCGACTGAACAAGGTGGCTGTGCCGTCTTCTGACACTTGATGCATTTTGCGAATGAAGTGCACCACACGTTGCCGCGCGGTACCGAAATTCAATTCGGCCAACCAATCATCGGCCAGCCGCAACGCGCTTTGCCACTTCTCCATGAGCTTGCGGTGCAAGCGTGGGCTGTTGGCACCCAGTTGGTGGATCACGTCCAGCGGAATGCGACACAACGCCACTTCACTCAAAGCCACTGCTTGGCTGTCGTAACGCCCCGTGGCCAAAGCTTCGAGCCCAACCACATCACCTGCAAACAACACGCGCACCACACGCTCGCGTCCATCGCTGGTGACACGCACCAGCTTGACCATGCCTTTGCGCAAAGTGAACACGCCAATCGCTTTGTCCGACTCCTCGTAGAGCGATTGACCTGCGGCATAAACCAAATCATCAATCGGGGCGTGAATGAGATTGAAGTCTTGCTCATTCAAATCGGCAAACAGCACCATGTCGCGAATGCCGCAGTTGCGGCAGTCGGATGTGCCGCGCCAAGCTGACTCAGTCTTAATCGGAATCATGCGCCGGCTACCACACGGCGTGCCAACGCCAATTGCTCATCTAAATAAGCGCCATAAAAATCGGGCAGGTATGCACCCTTCAAACGTGCGGCCACTTCTCGCCCTTGTGCGCCAAAGAACAACACCGTGGGCGCCAACTTGATGCCCTGCTTGCGCACCCAAGCATCGTGCGTAAGGGATGCGCCATCAAAGTCTGACAAAGCGCGGTTGTCACGCATATCGACTTGCACCACTTGCAACCCCGAGGCACGCAAGGGCTGCAAATAGTTCTCGCGCACGACTTTGCAAAACGGGCAGCCATGCAAACTGACCATCACCACCAGCGGTTGTTTGGCTTGCAAGGCTTGCTCCAAAGACAAAGACAAAGAGCTTGTGCTGGGCAAGGTTATGTTCGCCGCGAAAGCATTCAAAGCAGACACTCCCACCCATCCCAAGGTAAGACCTTGCAATGCTTTACGCCGAGACAAACTAGATACGTGACTCACTTGGTTTCTTGCTCCATCAACAAATAGGTGTTGTAGGCATTCATGCGATTGGCCGATTTGAAAAGAGGCATTTTCTCGAACTTGGACCAATCTGTCTTGGCGTAGGCACTTTCAAAAGGCTCCATGTCTTTGGCTGCGCGCCCCATGGTGTCACGCAAATACATGAGGTAGTCACGCGTGAGCGTCATGTCAGTCTTGGCATCGTTGGAAATCGGCCCATGCCCAGGCACCACCCAACGTGTGTCAAAAGCCAACAAACTCTGCATCGCCTCAATCCAATGGCGACTATCGGCTTGGCCTACAAAAGGAATGCGATTGCGAAACACCAAGTCCCCCGCGAACAAGACTTTTTGCTGCGGCAAATACACCACCAAGTCTTCGGCTGTGTGTGAAGGGCCCACAGGCTGAATATCAAAACGCACACCACCAATGGTCATGGTCTTGCCAGCACTCAACCACTCATCCGCAGGGACCAATCGGGTTTTTTCATCCACCCAAGGCCACAGCTCTTGGCGTGAACTTTCTAATCGCAAACGCGCGGTGTCCGAGTTCAAATACTCACGGGCTGCACCGTGCGCCACGATGCGCGCGCCCACATCTTTGAACACTTGCAAACCATAAATGTGGTCTGCGTGGTAGTGCGTGAGGACCACAGTATGAATAGGCTTTGAGGTGACCTTGGCAATTTCAGCCAACAAGCGACGCGCCAACTCAGGCGATCCCAAAGCATCAATCACCACCACCCCTGCAGGTGTGACCACAAAACCAGCGTTGGAAATGAAGTTTTGGTTGGCGGACGAGCCCATCTCAGACACGCCTTGCACGTAATACACCTGCGGCACCACGGCTTTGGCTTGCATCAAGGGCTTGCCCACTGCGGATACGGGCGTCTGCGCCTGCAAAGGCAGGGGCAAGCTCAAACTAGCGCAGCACGCGGCCCAGCACAGACGTCGAACAAATGGCAGTTTGAACATTCACGCTCCTCAACAACAGGCCCACCAGGTCTTGATATGCGTCAAGTTTGCCGCAAGCCAGAACACTTAGCATAATCTAAATATAAGTAATCACTAAATCATATGAACCTCACCACCTTGAACGAAGCGTATGGCGAACCCACTGTGTTGGCCGCTGGCGGCTGGCTGATTGGCTTGTTGTTTGGTTTTTTTGCACAACGTTCCAAGTTTTGTTTGCGTGCGGCAGTGGTTGAGTTTTGGCATCGGCAATTTGGCGAAAAACTCTCCGTTTGGTTGCTCACGTTCTCTGCCGCCGTCATTGCGATTCAAGGGTTGATCGTGATGGGCGATTTAGATGTGAGCACCGCACGCCAATTGGCCACGCGCGGCAGCTTATCTGGCGCGTTGGTCGGCGGATTGCTGTTTGGCGCGGGCATGATCATGACGCGTGGCTGTGCGAGTCGTTTGCTCATTCTCTCGGCCAATGGCAATTTGCGTGCGCTGCTCTCAGGCTTGATCTTCGCCGTTACCGCTCAGTCTGCGCTGTCAGGTGCGCTCTCACCTTTGCGACAAGAAATCACCAACGTCTGGACGGTCGAAGGCGGTGCCAGCCGTGACTTGTTGACCATTTTGGGATGGAGTCACACCACGGGTTTGGTGGTAGGAGGTATTTGGTTGTTGGCGGCTTTGTACTTCACCACACGCACCACACAGCGGGCATGGATGTGGGTGGGTGGCATTGGCACGGGTTTGAGCGTGGCATTGGCGTGGTGGTTCTCATACAGCGTGTCCAAAGCCTCCTTTGAAGTGGTGCACATCCAAGGCATCACCTTCAGCGGCCCCTCCGCCGAATGGCTCATGCGCGTGCTGGCTCCTAACCCACCCTCCATTGGGTTTGACTTTGGTTTGTTGCCAGGCGTGTTCTTGGGTTCTTTCTTTGCAGCATGGTTAGGCAAAGAACTCAAGCTTGAAGGTTTCAAAGATGGCTACAGCATGCGCCGCTACATCGTGGGCGCCATCTTCATGGGCTTTGGTGCCATGCTGGCGGGCGGATGTGCCGTAGGAGCTGGTGTGACAGGCGGGGCTATTTTTGCGCTCACCGCATGGACAGCGCTCATTGGCATGTGGATCGGTGCGGGTGTGGTTGACCGCTGGATGGATGCACCGCCCGCCAGCGCTCCCACCTTGATGCAGCCTTGAGTCAAGGCGGCTCTAATCGAATTCTTACGTTATAGTTTTCTGCGTACTGAGCAACGCCATCATTGGGTTTTCCCCGTGATGGCGTTTTGTCATTCTGGATATATTACCCATCACTGATTAATTTATGTCATTCAACGAGGATTCGATGAAAACCACATCTGCCCACTGGGTGCGCCTGCTGGCCACCACTGCCTTGGTGTTGGGTGTGAGCGCTGCCGCTCACGCACAAGACAAAGCCACTGAACTGCACAACCGTGCCACAGCTGCCATGTGCGCCAACTGCCACGGCACCGATGGTCGCACAGTAGAAGGTTCAGCCATTCCATCGTTGGTGGGCATGCCCAAAGACTACATGGTGTTGCAACTCAAAGCGTTCAAAGACGGCACACGTCCCGCTACGGTGATGCATCAAATCACCAAAGGCCTGACAGATGCCCAAATCAACACCATCTCCAGCTACTACGCTGCCACCAAACGTTAATCAAGGAATCATCATGAAACGTCGCAGTTTTGTTCAAGCCTCAATGGCGCTTGGTTCTTTGGGTGCATTTGGCAGCATGGTCGGTTGCGCCTCGGTGGGTCGTGTGCCCGAAAAAGCACGCGTGGTCGTGATCGGTGGCGGTTACGGTGGTGCCACCGCAGCCAAGTACGTGCGCATGTTGTCGAACTACCAAATCGATGTCACCTTGATCGAACCCAATGGTGAATTTGTGTCGTGCCCTATCTCCAACTTGGTGATCGGCGGCAGCAAGACCATGGCCGACATCACCACCCCCTACGACAAACTCTCAGGCAAGCATGGCGTCAACATCGTGCGCGACTACGTGGCCAGCGTTGACCCCGCCAAGAAAACCGTCACCTTGGCCAGCGGTCCCACGATTCGCTACGACAAGTTGGTGATGTCACCCGGCATCGACTTGATGTTCAGCACCATCGAAGGTTTGAAAGAAGCCAACAACTCGGGCCAAATTTTGCAAGCATGGAAAGCTGGCCCTGAAACATTGGCTTTGCGCAAGCAGCTCGAATCGATGGACGACGGTGGTGTGTATGCCATCACCATTCCTGAAGCACCCTACCGCTGCCCTCCCGGCCCGTATGAGCGTGCCAGCCAAGTGGCGCATTACTTCAAACAACACAAACCAAAATCTAAAGTGTTGATTTTGGATGCCAACCAAGACGTCACATCTAAAGGCCCGTTGTTCAAGAAGTTTTGGGCAGACAACTACAAGGGTATCTTGGAGTACATGCCACAGCACAAAGTGATGGCGGTGGATGCCAAGACGAATACCTTGAAGTTTGATGTGCAAAATGATGTCAAAGCCAATGTGCTCAACGTGTTGCCTGCCATGCGTGCGGGTGGCATTGCAGTGCAGTCAAGCTTGGCCAACGTCAACGCACGTTGGTGCGGCGTGCATTACCAAACTTTCGAGTCCACACAAGCCAAAGACATCCACGTCATCGGCGACTCCATCATGTTGGCTCCGCTCATGCCCAAGTCTGGCCACATGGCCAACTCGCACGGCAAGGTCACCGCAGCAGCCGTCGTGGCTCAGCTCTCAGACATGCCGGTCAACCCAGCACCGTTCCTCAGCAACACTTGCTACAGCTTTGTAAACGACAAGCTGGTGGTGCACGTGGCCTCGGTTCACCAATACGACGCCAAAGACAAGACCTACAAAACCGTACCAGGTTCTGGTGGTGTTTCCACAGCGCCTAATGAGCTTGAAGGTATCTATGCGTGGAACTGGGCCCAAAATATTTGGGCAGATAGCTTGATGTGAGAATGAACGACATGAACATTTTCAAGCATATTTCTCGTACGGTCGCGGCTTTTTTGTTGGCATTGACTGTTGGCTCGGTGCAGGCACAAGACATCAAGGTGGTCTACCACGTTAACACGGGCGTAGATACAGCCGCCGCCATTTTGGGTAATGTGCGCAACCACTTGAATGCAGACCCCACAGCAAAAATCACCGTTGTGACTCACGGCCCTGGCATTGACTTTTTGCTAGATGGAGCGAAAGACAACAAGGGCCGAGAATTCAGCGGAATGGTATCTGATCTGTCTAGCAAGGGCGTCCAATTCCGCGTGTGTAACAACACCTTGACCTCTCGCAACATTGACGCCAACAAAGTATCAATGGACGCCAAGATCGTACCCTCGGGCGTCGCAGAGGTGGCACGCTTACAAGCCAAAGAAGGCCATGTGTATCTCAAGCCTTAACGCTTGATTTCTCCAATGACAAAGGGCCGCAACAGCGGCCCTTTTCTATTCTTGCAGCGAATGTCAAATATCAAGCATGTTCAATATCGCTGTCGATCGCAATCTGCGTACACACTGCACGACAGAGTGTGACCACACGTTCGTTGATGATGCGGTAGTAAATTTGCACGCCTTCGCGCCGACGACCCAAAATTTTGGCTTTGAACAAAGTATTCAAGTGCTGCGACATATTGGGCTGCGTGGTGTCAATTTCTTCTAGCAGTTGGCCCACATTTTTTTCTTCAGTGCACAAGCAATTGATAATTTTCAAACGCATGGGCGCTGACATGACGCGAAATGTTTCAGCAGCCAAATCGAACATCAAATCCAAATCGGTGGCTTTAGGTGTAGCACTCTTCGATGCTTTGGAACTAGCGGGCGCTTTCAACGCTTTGCCAGACGCTTTTTTAACCACTGACTTTTTAGCAGCCACTGGCTTAGCTACAGATTTAGCTTTTGTGGAGGATGAATTTGTTTTTTTAGTTGCCATAAGGTTCAAAGCATATCACTTGCATAAATTAGCCACAGTCACCTGCAAATCATGCGCCCACTCGCGCCGACTACGCCCCTGTGCAGTTTGCTTTTCGCCATAGCGCACTTGCGCCAGCAAAGGGGGTGCACACAGTGTGCGCCAGAGTGAGCTGATCAAGGTGTCGTCATCACGGTAGCAAGGTGCCAAGCTGATGGCATCGGTCTGTGCATCGATGAATTGCAAAGCAACGGGTTGAATGGGCGCATCTGCCGAAATAGCCGCTTGCAACAAGTTGGCATGGAATGGCAACAACGTGATGCCATCGCCTGTACCGCCTTCAGGAAACACCGCCAATACCTGGCCTTGTTGCAAAGCTTCGGCCATTTGATGCACCACACGCATCGCATCATTGCGCGAGCCACGTTCGATGTAGAGCGAGCCGCCACCCGTGGTGAGCGCGCCCACCAAAGGCCAGCTGCGAATTTCAGACTTGGCCACAAAGCGGCAATGACACGCCGCGTGCATCACCAAAATGTCGAGCCACGAAATGTGATTGGCCGCCATCAACACAGGGCCTTGTGCTGGGTGACCTTTGACACGCACCTCGATGCCAATGATGGCCAACATGCCACGCGCCCAAACTTCTACGGCGCGTGCTTGTTGTTCATCGTTCAGTGATGGAAAGACCGTGCGTACGTTCCAATAGCCACGCAGCACCCACGCAATGACGCGCAGAAACTTGGCAATGGCACGCACACTGCGCATCAAGCCGCTTGATAAGCCACGCGGCCGGCTACCAACGTGGCTTTGACGCGTGCGGGCAACGACATGCCCGTCATGTCAAACGCAAACGGCGTGTGCTTGCCCTGGCTGTGCAGTGCATCGGGTGTGACGTGCCATTCCACGGCGGGGTCAAACACCACGAGGTCGGCCACGCCACCCACATGCAACTGGCCCATGCTTTCGCTTTGACCTTCGATCTTGCCCAACACTTTGGCAGGTTGCAAGGTCAGCACTTCGAGTGCACGCAACAAGCCCACCTTGCTGTCATTGGCCCACTTGAGCGAGAGGCTGAGCAACAGCTCAAGCCCCGTCGCGCCAGCTTCAGCTTCAGCGAATGGCAAAGCTTTTGCATCCACATCCACTGGCGTGTGGTCAGACACCAGCACATCAATCGTGCCGTCAGCCAATGCGGCACGCAAAGCATCGCGGTCACGCTGTTGGCGCAGCACAGGGGTCACGCGCGCGCGGCTGTCGAAGTAGCCAATGTCGTGGTCGCTCAGGTGAAGCGAGTTGATGCTCACGTCAGCTGTGACGGCTAAGCCTTCTTTTTTGGCTGCACGCACCAGCTCCACACCTTCGGCGCTAGAGATGCGGCACAAGTGCACGCGTGCTTTGGTGCTGCGCATGAGGGCGAAGATGGTGTGGAGAGCAATGGTCTCGGCAGCCACAGGCACGCCGCCCAAACCCAAACGGGTGGCGAGTGGGCCGCTGGCTGCCACGCCTTTGCCCAAATGAATTTCTTGCGGACGCAACCACACGGTGTAGCCAAAGGTGGCCGCGTATTGCAAAGCGCGTTGCAACACTTGCGTGTTTTCCAACGGCACTTCGGCTTGGCTAAAGCCCACACAGCCTGCATCGGTGAGGTCTGACATTTCGGTCAGCACTTCGCCCTTCAAACCACGCGTGAGCGCGCCCAGTGGGAACACGCGTGCACGGTGCAATTTTTCGGCACGGAACTTGAGCATTTCAATCAAGCCAGGCTCGTCCAACACAGGATCGGTGTCAGGGGGGCACACGAGGCTGGTGACACCACCGGCCACAGCCGCAGTGAGCTCGGAGTCGAGCATGCCTTCGTGTTCGTAGCCGGGCTCACGCAAACGGACTTGCAAGTCGACCAAGCCGGGGGCAACGATGCAGCCTTTGGCGTCGATGGTTTGTTCAGCTTTGAAATTGGTGGGTAATTTTTCGCCGCTCTTAGCAATCGCGACGATATGCCCATCAGCCACCGCCACATCGGCGGTGTGGTCAAAGCCAGAGGCTGGGTCGATCACGCGACCGTTTTGAATCAGGATGTTCATGCTTCATTCCCCGCCACGATGGACATCACGGCCATACGCACTGCAATACCAAACGTCACCTGCGACAAGATGACACTTTGCGGCCCATCGACCACGGCAGAGTCAATCTCCACGCCTCGGTTGATGGGGCCAGGGTGCATCACGATGGCGTCGGGTTTGGCCAGTTGCAACTTCTCTTGCGTGAGGCCAAACGATTTGAAATATTCTTGGCTCGAGGGCAGCAACGCGCCGCTCATGCGTTCGTTTTGCAAACGCAACATGATGATCACGTCGCAGCCCTTGATGCCTTCTTCGAGGTTGTTGAACACCTTCACGCCCATGGCGGACAAGTCGCTGGGCACCAAGGTCTTGGGGCCGACCACACGCACTTCGGCGCAGCCGAGTGTGGTGAGCGCATGAATGTCAGAACGCGCCACACGTGAGTGCAACACGTCGCCCACGATGGCCACGGTGAGGTTGGTGAAATCTTTTTTGTAGTGACGGATGGTGTACATGTCCAGCAAACCCTGCGTGGGGTGTGCGTGACGGCCGTCACCAGCGTTGACCACGTGCACGTGTGGCGCGACGTGTTCGGCAATGAGGTACGGCGCACCCGACTCGCTGTGACGCACCACAAAAATATCAGCGGCCATCGCGCTCAGGTTGGCGATGGTGTCGAGCAGCGACTCGCCTTTGGCAGCCGATGAACGAGCAATGTCGAGGTTGAACACATCAGCCGACAAACGTGTGGCAGCAATTTCAAACGTGGTGCGTGTGCGTGTGCTGTTTTCGAAGAACAGGTTGAACACGCTCTTGCCACGCAAGAGTGGCACCTTCTTCACTTCGCGGTCGTTGACCGAGACGAAGTTGGCAGCGGTGTCCAAGATGTGGGTGAGGATGTCGCGTGACAAACCTTCGGTGGAGAGCAGGTGAATCAGCTCGCCGTTTTTATTGAGTTGGGGGTTGCGTTTGTAGAGCATAGGAGTTCTTGTGGTCAGCCCTTCACTGAAAAATTGAATTGACCGTTGTCGTCTTTGGTCAGCGCCAGCGATTGCGTGGCAGGCAGTGCCACACGTGCTGCCGCGTAGTCGGCCTGAATGGGCAGCTCGCGGCCACCACGGTCGACCAACACCGCCAGTTGCACATGGGCAGGACGGCCGTAATCAAACAACTCATTGAGCACAGCACGAATGGTGCGGCCGGTGTAGAGCACATCGTCGAGCACGATGAGGTGTGCGCCGTTCACTTCAAACGGCAGCTTGGTTTGGCCGCCATCGGCCAAGCCGCGTTGCGCAAAATCGTCGCGGTGCATGGCCGATGAAATGCTGCCTGCTTCGCCTTCGAGCTTCAAATCTTTTTGCAAACGTGCTGCCAGCCAAGCCCCCCCCGAGGTGATGCCCACCAAACGTGTGGTGGGTGTGAGCATGCTGCGCACGCCTTTGAGCAGCTCTTTGTACAAGCTCTCTGCGTCCAGCATGAGGTTTCCGTGGGTACTCATAAGTTCTCTCGAAAAAATTGATTGAGGATGATGCAAGCCGATGCAGCGTCAGCATCTTTGGCACCCTGGCTGTGCGCTTCGGTGGTGCTGTAACGCTCGTCCACTTCAAACACAGACAGGTTGAAACGGCCATTGAGTTGGCGTGCAAATTTTTTGGCCTTGGCTGTGTTCTCATGTGCCGCACCGTCTGGGTGATACGGCACGCCCACCACCAGCGCGTCGGGCTGCCATTCGGCAATGCGTTTGGTGATGAGGGCCCAACGCGCATCACCTTCGGCATTGACCGTGGCTTGCGGTTGCGCTTCGCGCAGCATGCGACTGCCATAGGCCACGCCGGTGCGTTTGACGCCGAAGTCAAACGCGAGGAAAGATTGAAAGTGTGAAGGCACTGCGCTCATGAGTGCCCCACGTCGTTAGAGAGCATCCAAGGCTCAAGGCCCAGCAGCTTCATGGCGCGTTCGTAACGTTGCTCCACAGGTGTGTCAAAAATCACGGCCATGTCTGCGCCGACGGTGAGCCAGCTGTTTTCAGCCAACTCAGATTCCAACTGCCCCTCTCCCCAAGCCGAGTAGCCCAGCGAAATCAACACACGTTTGGGGCCTGCACCAATCGACAGGGCTTCAAGCACGTCTTTGGAGGTGGTCATCTCAAGACCACCGGGAATGGTCATGGTGGAGGCGTAGACCGAGTCTTTGTCGCTCACGGCACTGAGGGCTGCGGCTTCTTCGGCAGTGGTTTGAGCTTCATTGGCAGTTGCTTGTGCCGCCTCTTGCGTGAGGGGCGCAACCACCTCGGCTGTTTGGTCAGTCTCACGACTCCACAAGGCATCGTGCAACACAAAGCCGCGTTCGGTGTGCACAGGGCCGCCTTGCAGCACAGGGGCGTTCATGAGGTCTTGGCGGTGCAGCGGCAGGTCGACTTTTTCAAACAAACCTTCCATCGACAACTCGCTGGGTTTGTTGATGACCAAGCCCATCGCGCCACGCTCGCTGTGCTCGCACACATAGACCACACTTTTGGCAAATGTCTCGTCTTCCAAACTGGGCATTGCAATCAAAAAATGATGCGTCAGGTTGATGGAGAGAGAATCAGCGGTCATATGCCAATTTTAAAGGGTGAACATGCCTAAGCTCTCGCCTCATTCACCGCACGTCGACAAAGGTCTGATGTGGTTTCGCCGCGACCTGCGCGCGTTTGACAACGCGGCTCTGTTTCATGCGCTCAAAAGCTGCAAGCAAGTGCATTGCGTGTTTGTGTTTGACAAGGCCATTTTGGACAGCCTGCCCCGCACGGACCGCCGCGTGGAGTTCATCCGCGAGTCACTGGTAGCCCTGGATGCCGAGCTACACGCGGTGGCTGGCCAAGCCGGTGCAGGCCTGATCGTGCGCCACGCAGTAGCGGCGGAAGAAGTACCACGCTTGGCCCACGAACTGAGCGTGCAAGAAGTGTTTGCCAACCACGACGACGAGCCCGACGCACTGGCCCGCGACGCACAAGTGCGCGGCGGCTTAGCCAACTTTGGTATTGGTTTTCAAACCTTCAAAGACCACGTGATTTTTGAGCGCAGCGAGGTGTTGACCCAAATGGGCAAGCCCTATGGCGTGTTCACGCCCTACAAAAACGCGTGGCTACAAAAGGTGAACGACTTTTATTTGAAGTCTTATCCTGTGGGCAAATACATCAAAGCCTTGGCGGCAAGACCCAAGGCCTACCAAGTGCCCGTGCCCACATTGGCAGAGATTGGGTTCGAGGCCACCAACCTCAGCAGCTTGCATGTGCCCACCGGCAGCCCAGGCGGCTTGGCCTTGTTTGAAGATTTCTTCGAGCGC
>Ga0228702_1000631_pt1 | contig 25858 bp, 23 predicted proteins | sample McNCre217_Aug_MG_2_FD_178018 | JGI IMG/M metagenome (GOLD analysis project Ga0228702, IMG submission 178018) | Freshwater microbial communities from McNutts Creek, Athens, Georgia, United States - 20-17_Aug_MG | ecosystem: Environmental > Aquatic > Freshwater > Creek | place: USA: Georgia...
CAAGGCCGAAGCGCCGGTGGTGGAAACCCAGCCAGAATTGGGGCTGGAAGCGGTGGAAGCCAGCGGCGCGGTGGCGCGGCGTTTGGCGCGGCTGAAGGGTGTCGAGCCGGAAGTGGTGGTTAAACCGCAAAGCCGCCGCGAAATGCTGCCGGAAATCGAAGAGATCAATTCCACCCTGCGGGCCAGTTCGGAAAAGCGCGCCAGTCAGCCTGCGGTGGCCGAAACCATGGCCGGGCGGAAAGGGTCTGGGTTTCGCACCGGCTTTTCGCTGATGCTGTTGCTGGGCGTGGCGCTGCTGGCGGTTTATGTGATGGCGCCGAAGCTGGCGCTGCAATTCCCGGCGGCTTCCAACGCGCTGACGCAGTATGTTGCGGCGGTGGATGGGGTCCGGATGCAGTTTGACGGATTGCTGAAAGCCGCGATTGCGTTTCTGCATGGGCTGACCAGCGGCAAGGCCTAAGCGCCTGCGGTTTCGCGGGAGAAACGCCGGGTTCGGGCAAGATCAGAACAGATCAAGCAGACGTTTAAGGTAATTGCGTTCGCTGTCGGGGCGCGCCTGATCGCCTGAGCGTTTGCGGATTTCATCCAGCAATTCTTGCGCGCGGCGATAGACATCTTCGCCTTGCAGCAGGTTTTTGTCAGAGCCGATGCGGGCCGAATTTTCACGGCCCAGCGGGTCGCGGTTGCCGTTGGGATCGGCCTGCGCAAAATCCTGACCTTCGGTCGTGGCACCTTCCTTGCGGTTTTCCTGCGCCAAAGCATCGCCAAAATCGCGCATGCCTTCGCGCATGGCATCCATCGCTTCGGCCTGTTTATCGAGCGCGCCGGGCAGATCGCCTTCGCGCAGCGCGCGTTCGGCGTCGTTCATCGCGCGGCCTGCATCATCCAGCTTTTGCTTGCCAGCATCGCCCTTTTCCGACCCTTCGCCGGGCAGTTTGCCGTTCTTCATGCCATCCAACCGATCACGCAGGTCTTGCTGGCGCTGGGCCAAAGATTTGCCATCGGGCGACGGGTTTTCTTGCCCGTCTTGCAGATCGCGGAAGGCATCGTCGGACAGACCCTGCTGATCGCGCAGGGTGTCGCCAAGGTCTTTCATTGCCTGTTGGCCGGGGCCGCCTTGGCCCTGACCGTCGCCTTGGGTGACCTTCATGTTGTTCAGAAGGTCTTGCAATTGCTGCATAAGGTCGGCGGCTTCGGCGGTTTTTCCCTGTTCCATCAGCTGTTGCAGCTTATCGAGCATCTGCTGAATCTGGTCTTGGGTGATGGTGGGGCCCTGCTGCTGCGGCGAGGTTTCGTCGTTGGGGTCTTGCGGGGCTTTCTTGGCCTCTTCGCGCATGTAATCGTTCAGCGCGTCGCGCATTTCATCCATCAATTTCTGGATTTCTTCGGGCGAGGCGCCCTTGCGGATGGCTTCGGCCAAGCGGTCTTGGGCGCGTTGCAGGCGGTCTTTGGCGTTGGTCAGATCACCGTCTTCGATCATCAGCGAAATGTCCCAAAGCTCTGCCGCGATTTCGTCGCGGGCCTTGGGGGTCAGGGTTTTGGCTTCGGTATCAAGGCGTTTGATCACGGCGCGCAGACGTTTGAAGGCGTCTTGGTTGGTGATGAAGCCTTCGGGGCGGTTGCTGACCGCCTTTAGAATTTCGGTGGCGGTGGTGGCATTGCTGCGCGACCACAAAAGATCGCGGCGCATTTCGATCAGCGCATCGGCCAACGGGTCGAAAAAGCGCTTGCCGGGCAAGACAAGGTGCAGCGGTTCGGCGGTGCCGGTCTGGCCCGCAGCATCGGTGACGGCATAGGTCAGCGTGACGGGCAGGTTGGCCAGAACGCTTTGCGACAGGTCGTCAACCAGCGTGGTTTTGATATCTGCGCGCGAGCCTTTGACCGGCAGCGGCAGGTCAAGCACCACGGGGGCGATGGAGTCGGGGGCGGTTTTCAGGCCATAGCGGCGGTCGACTGCGGCCAGATCAAGCGCAATGCTGACTTGGCCTTTGGTGATGCCGTAATCATCCTTGGCGCTGAATTTCTGTTTGAAGCGGCCGTCGGCCTCGCGGCCAATGCTGGCGGCGGGGGTGACGCTGGGTGCGCCGTCGGGGGTGGCGATGATTTGCCATTCGCGGCCATGCGCGCCTTCGATGGCAAGCTTGCCAGAGGTGGCGACGGTGAAGTCATGGCTGGCTTGGCTGGCTGCCGGAACCTGGGTACGGCCCGACACGGTTTCGGCGACAATCAGCGCGCCGGGTTCGCCGTAAAGCCGCAGTTGCAGGCGGGTGCCAGTGGGCAGGGTAAGAATGTCGGCGGTTTGGTCGTTCAGGTAAAGCGCGGGCTTGCCGGTATAGGCGGGCGGCTGCGCCCAGCCTTCCCACGTGGGGCCAGCGGCGGCGTTGGCCGTGCCGCCGGGGGTCAGGCCGGACACCGTGGTGACGCGCCAGATTGACCCGAACAGCATTGCCATGACCAGCGCGGTCAGCGCGACATAGCGCAGTGCAAAGGGGTCGCGGCTGGCCAGTTTCAGATCGGGTTCAACCGGTTTTGCGGTGGCGGCGCGGGCGGCCATGCGGGCGCGGTGTGCGGCCCAGACGGCTTGCGACGCGGCATCGGTGATGCCGATGGCTTGGGTATCCAGTAGCGCCGCGATGGGTTGGCCGGGCAGTTTGGCATCCAGCCGCACCAAGGCTTCGGTGCGGGTCGGGCGGCGGAAGGTGCGCAGGCCATGCACCAAGGCCCAAATCCAGCCCAGCACAGAGGCGACCATGCCGAACCATGCAGCTTCAAGTGGCAGGCTGTCTTGCAGGCCGAAAGCGGCGGCGGCCAAGACGGCTAGGCTGATGCTCCACCAAGGCCAGAAGGCGCGCGTCGCGCGTTCGGCCCAAAGCCCCGCCAGCGTCAGCCGCAGCGGAGTTTCGATCCGTTTCAACGCGGTGGCGGTGGTGCCTTCGTCCATACCCTCCTACCGGGTCAAAGCCATGCGGGGATGCTATCGCGGTTCAGGATTTCGTCATAGGTCGGACGTGCGCGGATGACAGCGAATTGATCGCCTTGCACCAGCACTTCGGGGATCAGCGGGCGGGTGTTGTATTCCGACGCCATCACCGCGCCATAAGCCCCGGCAGAGCGGAACGCGATCAGATCACCTTCGGCCAACGGCGCAAGCGGGCGGGCCTTGGCAAAGGTGTCGCCGGTTTCGCAGACCGGGCCGACCACGTCATAGGCATGGGCTTCGGTGGCGGGGCTGGGTTCGATCACCGGTACGATGTCATGGTGGGCACCATACATCGACGGGCGCACAAGGTCGTTCATCGCGGCATCGACGATCAGGAAATCGCGGCCTTCGCCGTTTTTCACATAGATCACTTTTGACACCAGCAGGCCGGAGTTGCCGGCAATCAGCCGCCCCGGTTCGATTTCAATTTCGCAGCCCAGATGACCGACGGTGCGTTTGATCAGCGCGCCGTATTCCATTGGCAGCGGCGGCGCGGAGTTGGAGCGCTCGTAGGGGATGCCCAAGCCGCCGCCCAGATCAAGCCGGGTGATGCTGTGGCCTTCGCTGCGCAGGCGCAGGGTGAGGTCAGCAACCTTTTTGTAAGCCTGTTCAAAGGGTTCCAGTTCGGTCAGCTGGCTGCCGATATGCACGTCGATACCGATGACCTGCAGGCCCGGCAAAGCGGCAGCTTCGGCATAGACCGCAGGCGCGCGGTCGATCGGGATGCCGAACTTGTTTTCCTTTTTGCCGGTGGCAATTTTTTCATGGGTGCGGGCGTCGACATCGGGATTGACGCGAATGGTGATCGGCGCGACCACGCCCATTGCCGAGGCCACTTCCGACAGCGCGCGCAGTTCGGGTTCGGATTCGACGTTGAACTGGCGGATGCCGTGGGTCAGCGCCAGCCGCATTTCTTCGCGGGTCTTGCCGACGCCGGAAAACACGATGCGGTTGCCCGGCACGCCGGCGGCCAGCGCGCGGCGGTACTCACCGCCCGACACCACATCCATGCCCGCGCCAAGATCGCCCAGCAGTTTCAGCACGGCTAGGTTGGACAGCGATTTGATCGCAAAGCACACCATATGCGGCAGCGGCGACAGCGCTTCGGTGAACAGCGTGTAATGGCGGGTCAGCGTGGCTGCGGAGTAGACATAGAACGGCGTGCCGACGGCGGCGGCGATGTCGGTCAGGGCGACGTCTTCGGCATGAAGCGCACCGTTGCGGTAAAGGAAATGGTCCATCTGCCGAAGTCTCCACGGGGTGATTGTGGGTCGTATATCATGCCCGACGGCGAGGGCAATGTAAGGCGGGCGGTGCGGCCCGGCGGGGCCGCAAGCCGATTTGCCGCCGACGCGCTGGCGCGCGTTGGCGGCGGCGCGGGGGCTGTCTGCCCCCGGATGCGGCCGAGCCGCATCCCCCCCCGAGGATATTTTTGCCAAGATGAAGATGGGGGGCGGTTTAGGATGAGGTTATTTTTGGCCGGGGCCGGTGGTCACGCCCATCGAGGCTTCGCCCGATACGGCAACTCCGGGTTTGGTGGGTTCGCCATCGGCACCGCAGGCGGCGAGGGTCAGGGCGGCGAGCAAGGCAATGTATTTCATCATAAATCCTTAGGGGGTGTAAGACAGGCGGCCACCACTGGGAAGGCCGCCGGAAATCGAAGGCACGCGGCTGGCCCCATGCGCGCCGATGGAAACACCGCCGCTTAGTCTGGGATCAGCGCAGGCAGTCAGAACAAGAAGGGCGACTAAAATCAAGGGCGTCATGCGTGGCGCCTGTGGCGGAAGGGGGTGGCGGCAGGGAATTTTCTGCCGCCAGAGTTGCTTAGCCCAGCAGGGTTTTCCAGCGGGCAACCTGTTCGGCGACGCGCAGGGGCGAAGTTCCGCCGTAAGAGGTGCGCGAGCGCACCGAGTTTTCCACGCCCAGCACCGAGTAGACTTCTTCGGTGATGCCATCATGCACCGATTTCATTTCGGTGATCGACAGATCAGGCAGATCGCAGCCTTTCTTTTCGGCCATCGCGACCAGCGTGCCGGTAACATGGTGGGCATCGCGGAACGGCAGGTTCAGCGCGCGCACCAGCCAATCGGCCAGATCGGTTGCGGTGGAGAAGCCCGAGGCGGCCGAGGTGGCCAGCACGTCGCGATTGGCGGTCATGTCGCTGACCATGCCGGTCATCGCGGCCAGGGCCAGCATCAGGGTATCGGCGGCGTCGAACACCTGTTCTTTGTCTTCTTGCATGTCCTTGGAATAGGTCAGCGCAAGGCCCTTCATGATGGTGAAAAGGGCGACGGTGGCGCCAAGGATGCGGCCCAGTTTGGCGCGCAGCAGTTCGGCGGCATCGGGGTTTTTCTTTTGCGGCATGATCGACGACCCGGTTGTCCATTTATCGGACAGCCGGACAAAGCGGAATTGCGCCGAGGACCAGATCACCAGCTCTTCGGCAAAGCGCGACAGGTGCATGGCGCAGATGGAGGAGGCCGACAGGAATTCCAGCGCGAAATCGCGGTCGGAAACGGAATCGAGGCTGTTGGCGGTAGGACGATCAAAGCCCAAGGCCTGCGCGGTCATGTGACGGTCGATTGGGAACGAGGTGCCGGCAAGGGCGGCGGCCCCCAGCGGGCATTCGTTCATGCGGCGGCGGGCGTCTTCAAAGCGCGAACGGTCGCGGCCCAGCATTTCGACATAGGCCAGCATGTGGTGGCCCCAAGTGACCGGTTGCGCGGTTTGCAGGTGGGTGAAGCCGGGCATCACCCAATCTGCACCCTGTTCGGCCTGCGCCAGAAACGCGCGCATCAGCGCGGTCAGGCCGGTGATGGCGGCGTCGCATTGGTCGCGGACCCAAAGCCGGAAATCGACGGCAACCTGATCATTGCGCGAGCGGGCGGTGTGCAGGCGGCCTGCGGGGGCGCCGATCAGGTCTTTCAGCCGGGATTCCACGTTCATGTGGATGTCTTCCAGCGCGGTGGAAAATGCGAAATTCCCGCCCTGAATTTCTGACAACACCGTGAGCAGGCCTTCCCCGATGGCGTCGGCATCGCTAGAGGTCAGGATACCCGTGGCAGCCAGCATGGCGGCATGGGCGCGGGAGCCTGCGATGTCTTGCGCGTAAAGCCGCTGGTCAAAGCCGATTGAGGCATTGATTGCGGTCATGATCGCATCGGGGCCAGAGGCAAAGCGCCCGCCCCACATGGCGTTGGCGGCTGGGGTGTTGGACGAATTGGTCATGGAAGGGCCTGTACGATGATGCGGAAGATGATGCTGGCGGTTGTTTATACGGCCTTCGCCTGCGGTGCAAATGCCGGGTCGCTGGATGGGCTGTTGGTCGGCGACATGAACAAGCTGGCGGTGGCGGCAGCGCCGGTGGCGTTGCCTGACGCAGAGGTGCTGGACGCCAGCGATGGCGCGCATTCGTTGGCCGAATACAAGGGCAAATGGGTGGTGCTGAACTTCTGGGCGACCTGGTGTGCGCCGTGCCGTAAGGAGATGCCGTCGTTGCAGCGGCTGGCGGTGGCGATGCCCGAAATTGCGGTGGTGCCGGTGGCGACGGGACGCAATGCGGTAGAGCAGATCACCAAGTTTTACGCCGAAGCCGGGGTGACGACATTGCCGGTGCTGCGCGACCCGAAGGCGGGTTTGGCGCATGCGATGGGGATCATGGGGTTGCCGGTGACGGTGATTCTGAACCCCGAGGGGCAGGAAGTGGCGCGGCTGATCGGCGATGCGGAATGGGATTCGGCGGCGGCGCTGGCGGTGTTGCGGGCGTTGATCGCCGGGTAGCAGCGGTTTTCGCCGCTTGCTGTGGCGGCCCCTCCGGGGGGAGTATTTTCAAAAGAGCAATTGGCGAGGGCTGGGCCTAAGCGGCGTGGCGGCGCAGGCGTTTGAGGGCTGCGGTTTGCAGCAGCGAGCCGAGCATGGCGGCGGCGGACAGCAGGGTGCCGATCAGGCCTGCGGCCAAGGCCCAGGCGGTTTCGGACCAGCGCAGGGTGGCGCGGAACAGGCGGGCTTTGCCCAAAACCTCGGCCCGGCCGACCAGTTTCGGGCCAAGGGCTTCGGCTGCGGTGGCAAGGCGGCGGGCGTCGGCGGCGGTGTCGACCATGGGCAGCAGGTGCAGGGCGGTGGTGGCATCGGTGGCGGCGCGCAGGCGGTCAAGATCGGTGAGGGTGTGGGTTAGCGGCAGGAAAGCTTCGGTGCGGATGGCGGCGGTAAGGTCATCGACCGAGCGCAGGCCGGGCAGGGCGGCCCAGTTGACGCCGCTGCGCACGGCGTCGGCGGCGATTTCGATCAGGCGGGGCGACAGGCGGCCCATTTTGCGGGCGAGTTTGGCAAGGCTGGCACCGGCTTTCACAACGCCGGACGATCCGCCCGAGGCCAGAACGGCGGCGGTGGCACCAAGGCCGACCACCGAAAGCGCCAGATCAATCTGATCGACATCTTGATTGCTGGCATAGGCGACCCCGGCGCGCACGACGCCTGCGATATCGCCTATCGGGGTCAGGGCAATGGGGGCCTGACAGATCATCACCTGATCCAGCGTGCATTGCGCCGGATCATAGGCGCAGGTCGCGCAAGAGGTGGCTTGGGCGTAATAGCCGTGATCGTCCTCGCGCGCGCTGCGCACGGTTTCCAGCAGATCGGGTGGCAGGTCGATGGCGCGTTCGATGGCAAGATCGGTCAGCGCATCCAGCGCCAGCCAGTTGCGCGGGCTTTCGGCCAGACGGTTGGCGATATGGGCGGCCAGCGTATCGGGGGTGGCCGCCTGTGCCAGCATACGGTCGGTTGCGGCGACGATTTGCGCCGCAGCGGCTTCGCGGAACGGCGCGACCAGCGGGTTGGCGGCGATGCGCACCGCGGTGAGGGCGGTTCCGGCCAGCGATGTGGCCAGAACCAGAAGCAAGATCAGGCGGGCAAGCCCCCGCAGCATCAGATCTGACGCGAGCGGATCATGCCGACGATGTCATAGACCTGTTCAAGGATCGGCCGGGCGATGGCATCGGCGCGGGCGGCGCCTTCGCCAAGGATGCGGTCGATTTCGGCGGGATCTTTCATCAGCCGGCTCATTTCCGAGGTGATCGGGGACAGCTTTGCCACCGCCAGATCGGCCAGCGCCGGTTTGAAGCTGCCAAACTGGGCGCCTGCGTAATCTTTGATCACCTGTGCCGGGGTGTGGCCAGCAAGGGCCGCGTAGATATTGACCAGATTGCGCGCATCGGGGCGGTCTTTCAGGCCGTCGAGATGATCGGGCAGCGGTTCGGCATCGGTTTTGGCCTTGCGGATCTTTTTGGCGATGGTGTCGGCATCGTCGGTCAGGTTGATGCGCGACTGATCCGACGGATCGGATTTTGACATTTTCATCGTGCCATCGCGCAGCGACATCACCCGCGTTGCCGCGCCTTCGATCACCGGTTCGACGACCGGGAAGAAGTTGACCTTGTAGTCATTGTTGAACTTGATCGCGATGTCGCGGCACAGTTCAAGGTGCTGTTTCTGGTCATCGCCCACCGGCACATGCGTGGCCTTGTAGGCCAGAATGTCGGCGGCCATCAGCGACGGATAGGCGTAAAGACCCAGCGACACATTTTCGCTGTTCTTGCCTGCCTTGTCCTTGAACTGGGTCATCCGGCTCATCCAGCCCATGCGGGCGATGCAGTTGAAGATCCAGCCCAGTTCGACATGCGCGGTGACCTGGCTTTGGTTGAACAAGATCGACCGCGCCGGGTCGATGCCGGCGGCGATGAAACCGGCGGTGACTTCGCGGGTTTGCTGGCGCAGTTTTTCAGGGTCTTGCCAGACGGTGATGGCGTGCATGTCAACGACGCAATAAATCGTCTCGATGCCCTCATCCTGCTTTTCGACAAAGCGCTTCAGCGCGCCAAGGTAATTGCCAAGCGTCAGGCCGCCCGAAGGCTGAATGCCCGAGAAGATGCGGGTCGGGAAAGTCTGAGGCGTTTGGACCGGCTCGGACATGGGGAACTCCATCTGGAAAATGCTGCGCGTTCGGCTTAACGCTGGGGGACGGGGGCGTCAATCAATCCGTCCCTTTGGCACTCTGCTGCTTTTGGTCGCCCCGTTGGAGGATTTATGGACAACCACGATCTGCCCCCGCATGCCATTGCGCCGATCAATCCGCTGCCGCCGGTGGTGTGGATGTTGGTGTTGCCGATGATCGCGCTGGAGATCGCGTTTTCGCTAGGCGAGGCGCATCTGATTGGCGGCGCGCAGGCGATTGGCTGGCGCACCGCCGCGATTGAAGCTTATGGCGTGTTTCCGGAGTACTGGCGGCAGAACGCCGCGATAGGCCGCTATAGCCCTGAAGTGCTGTGGCGGTTTGCGACCTATTCCTTCATCCATTATTCGGCGACGCAGGCGGTTTTCGCGGTGGTGATCTTGCTGGCGATGGGCAAGTTTGTGGGCGAGATCTTTCGCGCTTGGGCGGTGGCGGCGGTGTTTTTCGCGGGGGCTATCGTGGGCGGGTTGGTGTTTGCCAGTTTTGTGGCGCGGCAACCGCTTTTCGGGGCTTATCCCGGGGTTTACGGGCTGATCGGGGCGTTTACCTTCCTGCTTTGGGTCAGGTTGGCGGGCACTGGCACCAACCAGTTCCGGGCGTTTTCGTTGATTGGGGCGCTGTTGTTCTTTCAGCTGGTGTTTGGGCTGCTGTTTGGCGGCGGCTATGAATGGGTGGCAGACCTTTCGGGCTTTGCCACCGGCTTTTTGTTGTCGTTTTTGGTCAGCCCCGGCGGGTTTGCGCGGGTGCGCGACCGTATCCGTCAGCGTTGACGGCGCAGGCGGCGGAAGTCGGTCAGGCGGAAGGCGCCGATGGCGGTGCCGAAGGCGAAATAGACCAGCACGCCTAGGCTGATCAGCAGGGCAAGGGCGGCGTAGCGCCACGCGTGGCTTGCCAGCATGTCGCCCAGCAGCACTTGACCGAACCAAAGCGCCACGCCCATTGCCGCCGAGGCGGCGATGATGCGCGGGGCGCGGCTGCGAAAGCGGGTATCAAAGCGGGCGGCGTCGCCCATGCGGCGGGTGCCGAACCACAGCTGTGCCGCCATCATCCAGCCCGCCAGCGTGGTGGCAAGGGCGGCTGCTGCAAAGCCGATATAGGGCATCAGGCCCACGGCGATGACGGCGTTGACCAGCATGGACACGATGGCAAAGCGGAACGGGCTGCGGCTGTCTTCGCGGGCGTAATACAGCGGTTGATAGACCTTGTGCAGCACGAAAGACGGCAGGCCAGCGCCATAGATCGCCAGCACAAGCGCGGTGGCGGCGGTATCATCAACGCCGAACGCGCCGCGCTGATACAGCACCGAGGTCAGCGGCAGGGCGATGACCATCAGCGCCACGGCTGCGGGGAAGGTCAGCGCCAGTGCAAATTCGGTGCCGCGGTTGAAGCTTTCGCGGCTGCCTGCCTCGTCACCCGCGCGCAGGCGGCGCGACAGGTCGGGCAGAAGCACGGTGCCGATGGCAATCGCCACGACGCCCAGCGGCAGTTGATAAAGCCGGTCGGCATAGACCAGCCACGACACCGCGCCTGCGGTGTAAGACGCGACCTGCCGCCCGACCAGCATGTTGATCTGCACCACGCCGCCCGACAGGATGGCAGGGCCTGCGATGATGGCCAGACGTTTGATTTCGGGGGTGATTTTCGGCCAGCGCGGCGCAAAGCTTAGGCCGAGTTTGGCGGCGGAATACCAGGTGAAGGCCAATTGCGCGACGCCGGTGATCGGCACCGCCCAAGCCAGCGTCAGGCCCATGTTCCAGCCAAACCACGCGGCAAGCCACATCATGGCGATGAAGATCAGGTTCATCAGCACCGGGACAAAGCCAGCTTCGGTGAAGTGGCCATAGGCGTTCAGCACGCCTGACAGCAGGGCAACAAGGCTGATGAACAGGATGTAGTTAAAGCCGATCTGGCCATAAAGCACCGCCAGATCAAAGCGTTGATCGCCGGCAAAGCCCGAGGCCATTGCCCAGACCAAGGCGGGCATCGCCACGGTGCCCAGCACGGAAAACACGATCAGCAGCGCGGCAAGGCCGTTGAAGGCATCGCGGGCAAAGCCTTCGGCGTCTTCGCCGCCTTCCAGCTTTTTCGAGAACATCGGCACGAAGGCCATGTTGAATGCGCCTTCGGCGAAGAAGCGGCGGAACATGTTGGGCAGCGAAAACGCGACGTTGAAGGCGTCGGCCACGGGGCCTGCGCCAAGGTAGGCTGCCATCATCATGTCGCGGGCAAAGCCTGCGCCGCGCGACAGCAGCGTCCAGCCGCCGACGGTGAGGATAGAGCGGATCAGGCTTATCGGTTTCATACGCTGTCTTTCGTGGCGGGCCGCTGGGGGATTTCACATCCCCCAGACCCCCTGTGGGATATTTCTGCCAAGATGAAGGCAGGAAGGTGGGTCAGCTTGGGCTTTGTGCCCGTTCGGCGCCTTCGGCGATGGCTTGGCGCAGCTTTTTTTCCAACGCTTCCTGACGGTGTTTGGCGTGCAGTTTCAGGCCGAACATGTCTTTGACATAGAAGGCGTCGACGACTTGCGCGCCATACGTCGCGATCATGGCGGAGGCGATGTAGATGTTATTGGCGGCCAAGGTGCGGGTCAGGTCATAAAGCAGGCCCGGGCGGTCACGGGTGTCGACCTCGATGATGGTGTAGATTTCCGAGCCTTCGTTATCGAAGGTGATGTGGGTGGGGAAGCGGAATTCGCGGTCGCGCTTTTTCACTTTGTCGCGACCGGCCAAGGCTTCGCGCGGCAATACTTCGCCTTTCAGGGTCTTTTCGATCATGCCGCGCAGGCGGGGCAGGCGCGACACTTCGTAGGGTTTGCCATCGGAGTCTTGAATCCAGAACACCGGCGTCGCGTAGCCGTCTTTCGAGGTATAGGTGCGGGCATCGACAACGTTGGCGCCCACCAGCGCCAAGGCACCGGCTAGCCGCGAGAAGATGCCGGGGTGGTCGGCCAGCGCGAAACAGGCGCGGGTGGCGTCGCGCGCGGGTTCGGGGTGCAGGTCGATGCGGATTTCGTCGTCTGACAGGCCTTGCAGCAGGCGGGCGAACACCTCTTGGGTGTCGGTCGACAGGCCTTGCCAATAGGGCGCGTAGTGGCGGCTGGTTTCATGCGCGAGGGCTGCGGCTGGCCAATCGGCGAGGCGGGCGGCGAGCGCGGCTTTCGCCTCGTCCTCGCGCTTTTCGCGGTTGACGTTTTCCAGCCCGCTTTCAAGCGCATCAGAGGTCAGGCTGTAGAGTTGCCGCAGCAACATTGCCTTCCAGTTGTTCCAAGTATTGGGGCCGACGCCGCGAATGTCGCAGACGGTGAGCACCGTTAAAAGATCAAGCCGCTTGCGGGTTTTTACCGCCTTGGCAAAGTCGCGCACCGTGCGCGGATCGCCGATATCACGCTTTTGCGCCATATCGGACATCAGCAGGTGATAGCGCACCAGCCATTCGACGGTATCGGTTTCGTCCTGATCCAGCCCCAGCCGCGGCGCGATGCGGCGGGCCAGTTGCGCGCCGATGATCGAGTGGTCTTCGGGGCGGCCCTTGCCGATATCATGCAGCAAGAGCGCAATATAGATCACGCGGCGGTTGACCCCGGCCTTGAGGATAGAAGACGACAGCGGCAGGTCTTCGACCAGTTCGCCGCGTTCGATCTGCGCCAGAACCGAAACGGTCTGGATGATGTGTTCGTCCACCGTGTAGTGGTGGTAGACGTTGAACTGCATCATCGCGACGATGTTTTCAAATTCGGGGATGAACGCGGCCAGCACGCCCAGTTCGTTCATCCGGCGCAGGCTGCGTTCGGGGTTGCCGTGTTTGAGCAACAGATCAAGGAAGATGCGCTTGGCTTCGGGCGTGTCGCGCAGATCATCGTCGATCAGCGCAAGGTTGGCCGCGATCAGCCGCATGATATTGGGGTGCAGCAGATAGCCAGAGCGCAACGCCTCTTCGAACACGCGCAGCAGGTTCAGCGGGTCTGACAGGAATTTTCCCGGATCTGTCACGTCGATACGGCCCTGCACCAGCTTGTAGGGCGCTTTGACCTTCTTGCGCGAGAACAGGCCCAGCAGGCGGGCTTCGGGTTTGGCGTGGCGTGCTTCGAGTTCGGTCAGGAACACGCGGGTCAATTCGCCGACGCGGGTGGCGTGGCGGAAATAGGCCTGCATGAAATGTTCGACGGCGCGGCGGCCGCCGGAATCGCGGTAGCCCATGCGTTCGGCCACCTCGACCTGCATGTCGAAGGTCAGCTGATCGGCGGCGCGTTTGGCGATGTAATGCAGATGGCAGCGCGCGGCCCAAAGGAAGTTTTCGGCGCGTTCGAACACGTCATATTCGTCACGGGTCAGCAGGCCAGCATCGACCAGACCAGCCGAGGACGACACCCGGAGCAGGTATTTGCCGATCCAATACAGGGTTTGCAGATCGCGCAGGCCGCCTTTGGCCTCTTTGACATTGGGTTCCAGCACATAGCGCTGCCCGCCTTGACGTTTGTGGCGTTCGGCGCGTTCGGCCAGCTTGCCTTCGATGAATTCGGGACCAGAGTTGCGGAACAGATCGGACCAAAGCCTGTCATTCAGTTCTGACGCCAAGGCGGCGTCGCCGGAGATGAAGCGATGTTCCAAAAGGGCGGTGCGAATGGTGATGTCATCGCGGCCAAGGCGAATGCAATCGGCCACGGTGCGCGAGGAATGGCCCACCTTCAGCTTCAGGTCCCAAAGCATGTAAAGCATCGATTCGATGACGCTTTCAGCCCAAGGGGTGATTTTCCACGGGGTCAGGAACAGCAGATCGACATCGGAATGCGGTGCCATTTCGCCGCGACCAAAGCCGCCGACCGCCAGCACTGTCAGCCGTTCCGAGGTAGAAGGGTTGCCGGCACGGTGCAGATGGTCGCGCGCGACGGCGAAGGCGGTTTGCACCAGACAGTCGGTCAGATGCGATTGCGCGGTGATCAGCGCGCGGGCGGCCATCGGCTGGGCGCGAAACGCGGCTTCAAGCGCCTCATTCGCGGCGGTTTTTGCCGCAAGCATATGGCGCACGGCGATGGCGCGGCCTTCGCGGGCATCGGCCTTGGGGTCGATTTCCGCGACGATGCGCGCCAGCAGGGGGGCGGCATCGACCAGATCGGTCAGGGGAAGCAGCAACTCGGGGCCGGGTTGCGGGAAATCGTCGGTGGTCATGCAACCCGGCCTTTATTTTGTCAGTACCCTGCGCCGCCAAAGCTGCGCGGTGCGGGGTCGATTTGCACCATGGTGCCGTTCTGGATTTGGGCGATGGCCAAGCCGCGCTGGTTGGTGCCGTCGGCGCGCAGGCGGAAGATGCCGTTTACGCCCACAAAGCCCGCGCCTTGGGTCAGCTGTTCTTTGGTGATCGGGCCGGGGCCCGCGGTTTTCATCAGCGCGCCGATGGCGGCCATACCATCATAGGCCAGACCGGAAATCGGGTGTGGTGGTTCGTTGAAGCTGGACTGATAGCGCGCCTGATATTGCGCATAAAGCGCGGGGTCGGGCAGGGCAAACCAACCGCCCTGCACGCCCGGAAGCGCCAGGGTGGCGGCCGGAATATCCCAGCGGGTCAGGCCGATGTATTGGATCTGGGTCGAGGGCAGGCCGTTATCGGCCAGCAACTGGCTGATCAGCGGCAAGGCGCCTGCGGTGTCGGCGGTCAGGAAGATTGCCTGCGCCCCGGCGGATTTTGCCGAAGCCGCGATCACTGGCGCGGCGCTGACAACGCCGTTTTGCGAGAATTCATAGCTGCCGCTGGCCACGACAGAGCCGCCTGCTGCGGCCACGCCATTGGCGATGGCGGCGCGACCCAGATCACCGGCGGTGTTCTGGTCTTGCACGATCATGATCTTGGATTTGCCGCGCTGCACGGCATAAGACGCCAAGCGGCTGGCGGTGTTGGCGAAGGTTGGCCCCAGAACGAAGACGTTGTTGCCAGCGATGTCGGGGTTGTTGGAAAACGCCAGAACGCTGACGCCCGACGCGGCGACTGCGACCCCCGCAGCATTTGCTTCTTGCGCGAAGACCGGGCCAAGGATGACTTGCGCGCCTTCGGCAACCGCCTTGGAGGCCATGGCGGCGGCCTGCGCGGGCTGGCCTGCGGTGTTGTAAACGCGAAGGTCGACCTGCGCGGCACCGCCCAGATCGGAAATCGCCATGCGTGCGGCGTTTTGCAACGAGCGGGCAAGCAATTCATCGCTGGCTTGGCCAGACCCCCCCGGAACCAGAAGCGCGACTTGCACTTTGCCCGAGGCTGCAGGACCGCCTGCGGTAGGGCCAACGACAGGGACGCAGGCTGCCAGAAATGCGGCAGCTGTAGCAATAACAATTTGGCCCAGCGACTTGCGGGCCCGGACTAAAACGGACAACATGGGACTTCCTCACCCTTGGCAATCGCCTCGCAGGTTAAGCGCATTGGGTTAAGAAGTAAACTTGCCAGGGAGGCCCATGGCGTGACCACTGATAGCCCCACGCCATTGCGCAGCCGTCTTGTTGCGGGCCTGTATTTCTTGGCAACTCCAATTGGCGCGGCCCGCGATATCACGCTGCGCGCGTTGGATATTCTGGCGTCAGCAGATGTTTTGGCGGCGGAAGACACCCGAACTTTGCGGCATTTGATGGAGATTCATGGCGTGCCCTTGGGCGACCGCCCGCTGGTGGCCTATCACGAACATAACAATGATCAGGCTGGGCCACGGTTGCTGCGCGCCATCGCTGAAGGCAAGTCGGTGGCCTACGCGTCGGAAGCCGGAACGCCGCTGATTTCCGACCCCGGCTTTCAGTTGGGCCGCGATGCGATTGCGGCGGGGTATCAGGTGCTGTCGGCACCGGGCGCCTCGGCTGTGCTGTGCGCGCTGACGGTGTCGGGGCTGCCCAGTGATCGCTTTATGTTTGCAGGCTTTCCGCCTGCCGCAAAGTCGGCGCGCGAGACGTTTCTGCGCGATCTGGCGCAGGTGCAGGCGACGCTGATTTTGTACGAATCGCCCAAGCGCGTTAAGGGATTATTGGATGATTTGGTGCAATGCTTGGGCGCAGGGCGTAACGCTGTGGTGTGCCGCGAACTGACCAAGCGATTCGAAGAAGTGTCGCGCGGGACTTTGGTGGAACTGGCAGCTGCGTTCGACGGGCGCGATGTGAAGGGCGAAATTGTTGTCCTGATCGATCGCGCGCCGGAAAAGGTGGCGGATGCGGCAACGGTGGAGCAGGCGTTGGATCAGGCATTGACACATATGACGATGAAGGATGCGGCGGCGGCTGTGGCGCAGGCCTATGGCCTGCCGCGGCGCGAGGTGTATCAACTCGCCTTGAAGCGGGCCGGATCATGAGCGGCGCGCGGTCTTATCATGCGGGGCTGGCGGCGGAAGAACAGGTTGCGCAGATTTACACGCGGTCGGGGCGCGAGGTTTGCGCGCGGCGCTGGCGCGGGTCAGCCGGGGAAATTGATTTGATTGCCCGCGATGGCGCCGAGGTGATCTTTATCGAGGTCAAGCAAAGCAAGACCCATGCCCAGGCCGCAGAACATTTGACGCCGCGGCAGATGCAGCGGATTTATAACACCGGATCGGAATTTCTGGCGGGCGAACCCAGGGGCCAGATGACCGATGTTCGGATTGATGTTGCGCTGGTGGATGCGCAGGGGCGCATCGAACTGTTGGAAAACGCCTACGCCGCGTGATTGCATCTGCGGCGGGCTTGCGCCATCAAAGGGCGAACAACGCTGGAGAGCCCGATGTCGTTAAAAGTAGCGCTGCAGATGGACCCGATCGGGTCGGTGAATATCAATGGCGACAGCACGTTCCGCATTGCGCTTGAAGCGCAGGCGCGGGGCCATTCGTTGTTTTTCTATACGCCTGACCGTTTGGCCTTTGTCGAAGGCCGGGTGATGGCGCGCGGTTGGCCGATTGAGGTGCGACGCGAGCAGGGCAACCATGTCAGCTATGGCGCGGAAACCGAGGTTGATCTGGGCGAATTTGACGTGGTTTGGCTGCGCCAAGACCCGCCGTTTGACATGGGCTACATCACCACGACGCATTTGCTGGATATGATTCACCCCAAGACCTTGGTGGTGAATGATCCGTTCTGGGTGCGCAACTACCCTGAAAAGCTGTTGGTGCTGCGGTTTCCGCAGCTGACGCCGCCGACGGCGATTGCGCGGGATCTGCAGACGATCCGTGATTTCAAGGCGCGGCATGGCGACATTATTCTGAAACCGCTTTACGGCAATGGCGGTGCCGGGGTGTTCCGGCTTGACCCGAATGACCGCAATCTGGCTAGCCTGTATGAGCTGTTCACCGGTATGAACCGTGAGCCGATGATTGTGCAAAAATTCCTGCCTGACGTGTCCAAGGGCGACAAACGGGTGATTTTGGTTGATGGCGAGCCAGTTGGCGCGATCAACCGGGTGCCGCAGGCAGGGGAAACCAGGTCAAACATGCATGCGGGCGGGCGGCCGGAAAAGGTGGGTCTGACGGCGCGCGATCTGGAGATCTGCGCCACAATCGGCCCTGTTTTGAAGGAAAAGGGCCAGATTTTTGTTGGGATCGACGTGATTGGCGATTATCTGACCGAAATCAATGTCACCTCGCCCACCGGCATTCAGGAGTTGGAGCGGTTTGACGGCACCAACACCGCCGAGAAAATCTGGCAGGTGATCGAGGCCAAGCGCGGGCGTTAAGCCCCGTCTGGGTCAGCCTTTTGCACCGACGGCAAGGCGATAGCTGACCGCTTCGGCGACATGCGGCAGGCGCACTGTGGCCGAGGCGTCAAGATCGGCGATGGTGCGCGCCACCCGCAGCACGCGGTGATAGCCGCGCGCCGACAGCCCAAAGCGCGCCGCCACCTTCGCCAAAAGCGCGCGGCCTTCGGGGTCTGGCGCGGCGATCTGTTCCAGCAGGGTGCCTTCGACATCGGCGTTGACGGTGATGTTGGGGTGGTCGGCAAAGCGGGCCGCTTGGCGCGCTCGGGCGGCGTTGACCCTTGCGGCAATGGTGGCAGATTGGTCGCCGGCGGACGGTAGATCAAGGTCGGTATAGGCCACCGGCGGCACATCGACGCGCAGATCGAAGCGGTCCATCAGCGGGCCGGAAATGCGGCCAAGGTAATCGTCGCCGCAGATCGGGGCCTTGGCACAGGCGCGGGCCGGGTCTGACATATAGCCGCATTTGCACGGGTTGGCGGCGGCGACCAGCAGGAACCGGCAGGGATAGCGGATGTGGGCGTTGGCGCGGGCGACCATGATTTCGCCGGTTTCGATGGGCTGGCGCAGGGTTTCCAGCACGGCGCGGGGGAATTCGGGAAATTCGTCCATGAACAGCACGCCGTTATGGGCCAGGCTGATTTCGCCCGGTTTGGCGCCTTTGCCGCCGCCGACAATCGCGGCCATCGAGGCGGTGTGATGTGGTTCGCGGAATGGTCGCGCCCGCGAAATGCCCCCTTCGGAGAGAAGGCCAGCAAGCGAGTGAATCATTGATGTTTCAAGGGCTTCTTGCGCGGAAAGCGGTGGCAGGATGCTGGGCAGGCGGGCGGCCAGCATGGATTTTCCTGACCCCGGCGTGCCGACCATTAGAACATGGTGCCGACCGGCGGCGGCAATTTCCAGCGCGCGTTTGGCGCGTTCCTGGCCTTTGACATCGTGAAAATCGCGTCCGGCGGGGGGCGTGAAAACCTCGCCTGCTTCGGCGGGAACGATGGGGGTTTGGCCGGTATAGTGGCGGACCACATCGTTCAGGGTGTTTGCCGCCAAGACCTGCGTAGCACCGACCCAAGCGGCTTCGGCACCGCAGGCTTTGGGGCAAAGCAGGGCGCGGTCTTCTTCGGCGGCGGCCATCGCGGCGGGCAGCGCGCCCAGCACCGGGATCAGCCGCCCGTCAAGCGACAGTTCGCCCAAGGCAACGGTGGCTTCGACCTCGTCTTTCGGGATGATGTCGAGCGCTGCCAGCAGGGCCAGCGCGATGGGCAGGTCGAAATGCGAGCCTTCTTTCGGCAGGTCGGCGGGCGATAGGTTGATCATGATGCGCTTTGACGGCAGCGCGATGGACAGCGCGGCCATTGCGGCGCGCACGCGTTCTTTGGCTTCGGACACCGCCTTGTCGGGCAGGCCGACGACGCCGAAATACGGCATGCCGGGGGCGATGGCGCATTGCACCTCGACCATGCGGGCTTCGACGCCTTCGAAGGCCACCGTGTAGGCCCGTGCAACCATGTGCCCCTCTCCGTTAACGATGCTTAACGGGTAGGGGCTATTGGTTTACGAATGGTAAATTTCCATGAACTTCGGCCAAGCTTCCGGGTCTGCGGCAGTTTTGTCGCGGCAGAAGGCGTTGCAAAAGCCAAAGCGGCGGCCTGCGATTTCAAGCACATGGGTGATGGGCTTGCCGGAGTAGGGGCAGGCTACGTTTTCGGCGTGGGTGCCATCGACGGGCCGTGCGGTCAGCGGCACCGGGCCGGGCCATGGGCGGCGCGGATAGTCGCGGCGGTAGAAATCCTGGTCGGCGCCATCAACCATGCCCATGGCGCGCCAACGCCGGAACGACGGGTGCGGCAGATGGGCCTGCACATAGGCCATGGCTTGCGGGCCGACCGGCAGATTGTAGGTGGCGATGCGGGTGGCGACGGGGGCGAAAAACGCGTCCGCTGCGGAATAGTCGCCGCAAAGCCATGTGTCAGAGCCGGTTTGATCTTTGGCCCATTGCCACATTTTTTCAAGGCGTTGCAGATCATCCAGCACGTCTTGCGGCGGGTTGCAGGTGGTATAGCTGACGCGCAGGTTCATCGGGCAATGGTTGCGCAGCGCGCCATAGCCCGCGTGCATTTCGGCAGCCAGAACCCGGGCGACGGCGCGGGCTTTGGCCGACTTGGGCCACAGGCCTGCATCGGGATGGCGGCTGGCAAGTTCTTCGGCAATGGCGATGGTTTCAGGCACCACGGTGCCATCGGGCAGGCGCATGGTGGGGGCGGTTTTGCCGGGGAAGAAGTCTTTCAGCAGGTTCGGCAATTCATCACTGTAAAGTCGGGCGCTGTGCAGCTTTACCGGGATGTTGAAAGCATCAAACAGCAGCCAGCCACGCAGGCTCCAACTGGAATAGGCGCGATCACCGATGACAAGATCGTAGGGGGTGGCGTGGTCGGGGGTGGACATTTCAGGCTCCATCTGGCGAAACCGCAGGCTAGGCGAAAGCGACGGCGGCTGAAAAGCGGTGATTTGTGCGGCAGGCCATCACGCAATGTGATGCGTTCAGAAAAGATTTATTCTATATTTATCTTATTATCGAAGTGATCTGATTTTTCTTTTGCCGCGTATCTGTTTTTAGACCGCGCGCCGCTGGGCCAAGGCAGATGTGCCAAGGCAGAAGCCGGGTGCTGCGGAATTGGGGGATGCCATGGCGTTTGATGGACCGACTGACCAAACCCTGTCGCGGCAAGCGCGGGCCGCCGAACTGCTGGACGCCGAGACAGAGGCGCGGCTTGCCTATGCCTGGCGCGATCAGCGTGACGAGGCGGCGCTGCACCGGTTGATTACGGCGTATATGCGGTTGGCGATTTCGATGGCGGCGAAGTTTCGCCGTTATGGCGCACCGATGAACGATCTTATTCAGGAAGCTTCGGTTGGCCTGATGAAGGCGGCGGAAAAGTTTGATCCCGACCGTGGGGTGCGGTTTTCGACCTATGCGGTGTGGTGGATCAAGGCCAGCATCCAGGATTATGTGATGCGGAATTGGTCGATGGTGCGCACCGGCAGCACATCGGCGCAGAAGTCTTTGTTTTTCAACCTGAAGCGGGTGCAGGCCAAGTTAGAGCGCGAGGCGGCTGCCTTGGGCCTGACCTTGGATCAGCACCAGTTGCGCGCCAAGGTTGCGGTCGAGATTGGCGTTTCGATCGCCGAGGTCGAGATGATGGAGGGGCGGCTGGCCGGTTCGGACGCGTCGCTGAATGCCACACAGGCAAGCGATGACGAAGGCCGCGAATGGATTGACGCGCTGGAAGATGACGGTCCGCAGGCGGCCGAGCGGGTCGAGGCGGCGCATGATCAGGCGCGGTTGCGCGAGTGGCTGCTTGCAGCGATGCGGGGTTTGAACGCGCGCGAACGCCATATCGTGACCGAGCGGCGGTTGCGCGATGCGCCGCGCACGTTGGAATCGCTTGGCATCGAGATGGGTTTGTCGAAAGAGCGTGTGCGCCAGCTGGAGGCGGCGGCCTATGCCAAGCTGCGCAAGTCTTTGGAAGCACAATCAACCGAAGTGATGGCGTTTCTTTAATCCGTTGATGTTGGGCGGCGGCCCCCCTACACCTAAGGCAGGTTTAGCAGGGGGCGGCGATGCTGGCGAACAAGCGGATTTTGCTGATCATTGGGGGCGGGATCGCGGCCTATAAATCGCTGTCGCTGATCCGGTTGCTGAAGGGCGCGGGGGCGAAGGTGACGCCGGTATTGACCCGGGCGGGCGCAGAATTTGTGACACCGTTAAGCGTGAGCGCTTTGGCGGGCGAGAAGGTTTATACCGAGCTGTTCGATCTGACCGATGAGGCCGAGATGGGGCATATTCAGCTAAGCCGGGTGGCGGATCTGATCGTGGTGGCGCCGGGGACGGCGGATTTGATGGCAAAGATGGCGGGCGGGCGGGCCGATGATCTGGCCTCGACGCTGTTGTTGGCCACCGATACGCGGGTTTTGCTGGCACCGGCGATGAATGTGCGGATGTGGCAACACGCGGCGACGCAGCGCAATCTGGCGCAGTTGCGCGGCGATGGCGTGCTGTTTGTCGGGCCGAATGACGGCGAGATGGCCTGTGGCGAATTCGGGCCGGGGCGCATGGCGGAACCCGAAGAGATTTTTGCGGCGATTGCGGTGGCGCTGGGCGGCGGGGTGTTGGCGGGCAAACATGTGCTTGTGACATCAGGACCGACGCATGAACCGATTGATCCGGTGCGCTATATTGCCAACCGGTCTTCGGGGGCGCAGGGCACGGCGATTGCGGCGGCGTTGCGCGATTTGGGGGCAAGGGTGACGTTTGTGACCGGCCCTGCCACGGTGCCTGCCCCCGACGGGGTGGCGGTGGTGCGGGTGGAAACGGCAGCCGAGATGCTGGCGGCGGTAGAGGCGGCGCTGCCCGCCGATGCCGCGGTGATGGCGGCGGCGGTGGCGGATTGGCGGGTGGCCAATGCCGGGGCGCAGAAGATGAAGAAAGACGGCTCGGGCCGCGCGCCAGCTTTGGAATTTGCCGAGAACCCGGATATTTTGGCGCGGGTGTCGCGCGGCCAAAACCGGCCCGGTTTGGTGGTGGGTTTTGCGGCGGAAACCGAAACCGTGGTGGAACATGCCAGCGCCAAGCGGCTGCGCAAGGGCTGCGATTGGATCGTGGCGAATGATGTGTCGCCTGCCACTGGCATCATGGGTGGGCGCGAAAACGCAGTGACGCTGATTTCCGACGCCGGCGCCGAGGTTTGGCCGCGCATGGCCAAGGATGCGGTGGCGCGGCGGTTGGCCGAGCGGATTGCGGCGGCGCTGCAAGCGCGGTGAGTGGGTGCGGTTTGCGCCCTTTGTTGTGATCGTGCGGCGGATGCGGGGGCAGGAGCCTCCGGCGGGGATATTTAGACCAAGAGGATGGGCATGGCTTTGGTTGTTCAGGTGATGTGGGAAGACTGGGCGGACCGCAGTTTGCCGCTGCCGGTGTATCAGACCGCGGGGGCGGCGGGGGCGGATATTTGTGCCAACCTGAAGCCTGAAGACCGCGAGGCGGGGTTTACGCTGGATCCGATGCATCGGGCGGTGTTGCCTACGGGAATCCGGGTGGCGATTCCGTTTGGCTATGAAATGCAGATCCGGCCACGGTCGGGTTTGGCGGTGAAGTTTGGCATCACGGTGCCGAACACGCCCGGCACGATTGACAGCGATTATCGCGGGCCGCTGGGGGTGGCTTTGGTCAACCTTGGCACCGAGCCTTACACGGTGCGGCATGGCGACCGGATTGCGCAATGCGTGGTGGCGCCGGTTGTTCAGGCGGGGTTTGCGGTGGTGCAGGCATTGGATGAAACTGCGCGCGGGGCGGGCGGATTTGGGTCGACCGGCTATGCCACCGCGTCGGGGATGGAGCGGGGCTGATGCTGGTATTCGCGCTTGCGGCGGCACTTTGGGGGTTGGGCTGGCTGCTGGGCACGCCGCGGCGGTTGCGCTGGGCGATGATTGCGGCGCTGTGGGTGGCTGCGGTTGCGGTCAATCTGCTGTTGCCCGCGACAAGCCCGCTGCGCGCGGCGACCGGGGGAGATGCGCGGGTGTGGCTGGTGCTGGCGATGGCGGCTGCGGCGGTTTGGGGCTATCGCGCCGGTTTGGCGCGGTTGCGGGCACGGGCAGTGCCGCCGGTGGCGACATCTGCGGCGTTTTCAGAGGCCGAGTTGGGCCGCTATGCCCGGCATATCTTGCTGCGTGAGATTGGCGGGCCGGGGCAGCGGCGGTTGAAGGATGCCAAGGTGCTGGTGGTGGGGGCGGGTGGCTTGGGGTCACCTGCGCTGCTGTATCTGGCGGCGGCGGGGGTTGGAGTGATTGGGGTGATTGACGATGACAGCGTCGATGCTTCGAACCTGCAGCGGCAGATTGTGCATACGGATCAGCGGATTGGTATGGCCAAGGTGCAATCGGCGGAAATTGCGATGCGGGCGCTGAACCCGTTTGTGACGGTGCGCCCCTATCAGCGGCGGCTGGATGAGGCGGTGGCGGCGGAGTTGCTGGCCGAGTATGATCTGGTGCTGGATGGCAGCGACAATTTCGACACCCGCTATCTGGTGAACCGGGTTTGTGTGGCGGCGGGCAAGCCGCTGATTGCGGCGGCGATCACCCAGTGGGAAGGCCAGATTTCGATCTATGATCCGGCGCGGGGCGCGCCCTGTTATGAATGTGTGTTTCCGGTGCGGCCTGCGCCCGGCATGGTGCCGACCTGCGCTGAGGCTGGCGTGGCGGCACCGCTGCCGGGGGTGATTGGGTCGATGATGGCGATGGAGGCGGTCAAGCGGATCACCGGGGCGGGGGAAGGGCTGGCTGGGCGGTTGCTGATTCACGACGCGCTTTATGCGGAAACGCGAGTGATTGGGGTGAAGCGGCGCGCCGATTGCCCGGTTTGCGGCGCTAATCTTTCTTAGAGGTCAGCAAGAAGCCTGCCAGCAGCGCCAAGATCAGCGGGCCCCAGAGCGTGGCGGCGCTGGCGGCTTGGGTAAGCGCTTGGGCGTCGGCCTGTTGGCCGGGGCTTTCGAACAGCAGATGCGCTGCGGTGGCGCGGCTGCGCGCGATCAGCAGCAAGATCGCACCGATCAGGCAACTGCCGCTGCCCAGCAGCAGGGCGGCGATCAGCGGGTCGGTGGCGCGGGCCAGCACGATGAAGGCTGCAGCGCCGAAGCCCAAAAGCCCGATGGTGAGAAACACCAAGGCGATGGCAAAGGTCAGCGTCAGGCCGGCCAAGCGGCGGGCGCTGCGGCGGGCGGAAAAGCCAAGGATCGTGACGGCAAGCTGTAACAACTGCATGGATCAGCGCCGCCCCAGCAGCAGGCCAAGCACCATGCCCAGACCGGCGGCAATGCCAAGCGCTTGCAGCGGTTTTTGCCGGGCATAGGTGGCGGCATCGTCCAGCGTGCCTTCCAGTTTGGCTTCGGTTTCGGCCACGGTGGCGCTGCCTTTGGCTTTCAGGTCGGCAAAGCTTTGCTCTAGCGTGGCGCGCAGCGATTGGCTGGTGCTATCGCCCATCTGCGCGAGGGTTTCGGCCAGTGCGCGCACATCGGCGCGCAGGGCATCAAGTTGGGCGGCAAGGTCGGCGGTTTCGGGAGAGCGGGCCATGATATGCCTTTCGGGGTGACGAAGCGGCTTTTGGGGCTGCGGGAATTGCTGATTTTAGCAAAGAGCCGAGGCGGCAGGGGAGTCAACGGTGATTTTGCCGCAGTGCGAACGGCTTGTGGCTGCGGGGGGCTGTTTGGCGCGACGGTGGTGCGGCTTTGATCGCGCGACCCTCCGGGGGGAGTATTTCAAAAAGAGCAAATCCTGTGGCGGTGCGCGCGGAGGGCCATTCCGCCCCTTGCCGCGCGCGGGTCTGCGCGGTTAGAATGCGCCAACTATGTAAGGACGCTGCCATGACGCTGAAAGCCCCGGAAACCCAGACCGTGACGCATTGGAAAGTCGCTTGCGACGGCGGTGAGGGTGCGTTGGGCCATCCGCGCGTTTGGCTGACCATTCCGCAGGACAGCGGTTTTGTCGAATGTGGCTATTGCGACAAGCGCTATGAGATCGACCGCGCCCACGCGCATGACGATCACTAAGGGCCGCAGTTGCGCCGCTTGATCCGGTTTTTGACTGCGATCATCTGTTTGCCGTTGATTTATTTTGGTGCCGCCCTTGGCGGGGCCGCGATCCCGGGTGAGCGGGCGGATTTGCCGGCGGGGACCGAGTATCTGATTGGTCTGGTGCACGGGCCGCTGCATTTTGACCTTATGCTGCCGCTGTCGCCAGAGTTGCGGGCGCGTTATGGCTTTGCCACGGCGGCGGGGGTTCCGGTTGCCAACCCGCAGGCCGAATGGCTGCTGGTTGGCTGGGGGGCCGCCGCGTTTTACACCAGCACCGCACGTTTGGCTGATATGACGCTGTCACCGGTGGTGCGGGGCCTGATTGGCGATTCTGCGGTGCTGCATCTGGATGTGGCGGGCGATGTCAGCCGGGTGCCGGATATTCAGTATCTGACCCTGTCGGCGGCACAATATGAGGCCCTGCTGGCGCGGGTGGATGCGAGTTTTCTGCGCGATCAGACCGGCATGCCGGTTGCCTTGCCGCCGCATCTTGGGCCGCATGATGGATTTTTCGCAGCCAGCGGTCGGTTTGACCTGTTTCACACCTGCAATGTCTGGATTGGC
>Ga0228702_1000634_pt1 | contig 25747 bp, 15 predicted proteins | sample McNCre217_Aug_MG_2_FD_178018 | JGI IMG/M metagenome (GOLD analysis project Ga0228702, IMG submission 178018) | Freshwater microbial communities from McNutts Creek, Athens, Georgia, United States - 20-17_Aug_MG | ecosystem: Environmental > Aquatic > Freshwater > Creek | place: USA: Georgia...
CTTGCAGTGCCTTGGCATAAGCCATGCGGGCGGTTTGCAGTGCAGCGGCTTGGGCTTGCAGGCGGGCGAGTTCACTGTCCACAAACTGGATGCTGGCCAGTTGTGCCTTGGCTTCGTTGGACAGGCTATCGAGTTCGTAATTCTTGCCGTCGATGTTCAGGGTCGTCATATTCATGCGCTTTCATTAAAAAACCCCACCCCCTTGTGAGGGGCGGGGTTGGAAGGTTTTCACCTTAAGCCCTTACCTTGCGGTTTGGGCTTGCGTTTGGGGATTAGCCCAGAACGATGGTGTCAGCAGCCGCTGTGGTGCCCAGCTTGGTCAGGGCAACGCCGGTCAGCTTGATGAACGACTCGTCGCCAGCAGTAGTTGCGTGACCCATGGTGTACACATAAGCGTCACCGCCATAAGAGAAGGCCACAGCCTTGTCAGCGGATTGAGTCAGACCAGCAGCCATAGCGTAGAAGTCAGCAACGGTAGCACCAGCTTTAGTGGCGAAGCCGTTAGACAGTGCCCAGCCTGCAGCCACGGAACCGCTGAAAGCTGCCATAGTTGCAGAGGCTGCGACTGTGCTGGAATCTTTCACGGTGTCGTACACAGTTGCACCAGATGCAAAGTCAGTGATCACCAGTTGCTGTGTTGCTGTGCCCGAACCTGCAGTCACGATCACGACGTCGCTGCCGCCGCCAGTCGTCACGTTGTCCAGACCGCCACCAGTGGTGATCGTGTCGTTGCTTGCGCCACCAGTGATGGTGTCGGCAGCAGCACCACCCTTCAGGGTGTTGGCTACGCCTGCTTTACCTGCGCCCACAGAGATGTTCACTGTCTTGCCAGCGGCCATTGCAGAGGCGTCAATGGTGTTGGCACCGTTGGCTGTACCCACGATGGTGGCGTTGGCGGCCAGAGCACCGGTTGTCCATGCAAAGTCACCCAGGGTGATGCCGCTGGCGTCCAGGCTGGTGATGGTGGTGCTGGTGTTGGTCAGTGTCAGGCCAGAGTTGCCGCTCACCACCACGGTTTTGACTGCGTCAGCAGACAGGGAGATCGTGTCGTTCTGGGCTGTCGGGGTGGTAGCCGTGTTGTTGGTTGCAACGTTGATGGTCTCAACACCATTGGCTGTGACAGAACCAGCTGTACGGACAGCGTTGGATGCAGTCAGCTTCAGGTTCAGAGAGTCAGTCAGACCGTAGCTGGCATTGGCCACGCCCACTGTCAGCGTGGAGTAGGTAGCAGTCAGGTCACCAGCAAGTTCAACGGTGCCAGCATTGGCCAGGTTGTTCACTGTTTCGGTAACAGTGTTGTACTGGGCAGAAGTGATGGCGTTGAACTTGACGTAGCTGTTCAAATTGCTCAGATAGCCAAGGTCGATTGTGGGCGAAATGTTGGCAGCAGTTGTGCTGTTACCACCAGCGCCAGATTGATCGATTGCAGAAATTTCGAGTTGTTCGAAGTTGCTGAGTTTGGCGTTGAAGGTGCTGGAAGAAATGCCAGAAGCCAGCGTGTTGGTCAGAACCACTGTGTCAGTGCCATCGCCACCGTCGGCAGTACCACCAGTGCCCAACAGAGCAGACAATGTCAGCTTATCGTTACCAGCGCCCAGGGCGATAGCCTTGGTCGAAGCGCCTGTAGTCACTTGGTCCACACCAGCGCCGCCAGCGTAGCTGGTGGTGTTGCCGATGGTGATGACGTTGGCAGTGGTGCCGTTGGCGGTGCTTGCAGCAGCTGTAGAGCCTGTGGTGTCCACAGACGTCACATAACCAGCAGTGGTGCTGCCGCCGTCACCGCTCAGGTCGGTGGTCACGCCGCCAGCGCCAGTGATGGTCACTGTGGCCAGCTTGGTCAGAGTGGATGTCAGGTTGATGGCCTTGGTGCCGCCCAGAGTCAGCGCTGCGATGGTGTTGCCAGACAGCGTGAAAGCGTTGGTGGTTGCAGCAGCTGCGTCGGCAGCCGATGTGATCGTGGCAGAAGTGGCTGTGGAGTCAGCGATCGTGCCTGCGGACACGCCAGCAACGTTCAAGGCCAGAGCGTGGCCGCCGGTGGTTGCGTTGGTGATGGTGACGTTGCCAGAGGTGTCGGTCAGGTTGACAGTGGTGATGCCCTTACCGGTCAGGGTTGCTGTACCAGTGGTGGAGCCAGTCACGCCAGTCACAGAAACGGTGGCCAGTGTGCTACCCACAGCGCCAGAAGCACCGGAGTTGTCGGTGATGTCAACAGTACCTGTAGTCGTCTTAGCCGTCACAGCAGTGAAGGCGTTGGCATCTGTTGCTGCGGGCGAAGAGGCTTGACCAACCAGGACGTTACCTGCGCCAGTTGTCGTGACTTTGCCGGTTGTACCGCCACCAACCACGGTGATGTTGGCCGCGCCAGTGTTGCTCAGTTCAACGCCAGTTGTGGTCGCTGCTGTCACTGTTTGAGCGGTCGTTGTCACTGTGCTGGCCTTCAAAGAGGTCAAGCCAGGGAACTTGGTCGTTGTGTTCAGGGCTGCAGAGTTGAAACCAGCAGCAGACTGGATCACCAGGTTCTCGATGTTGGAGAACGTGCCAGCGATGGCGGAGGCGCCAGCGGCTGTGTCGTCAATGTTCAGAGTGTCTGTGCCAGCACCGCCATTGAGGACGTCGAATGCGCCCAGGTTGGCTGCAGTGGTGTTGAATGTGTCATTGCCAGCGCCGCCAGTGAATGTATCCACACCCGAAGTCAGAGCGAATGTCTGGCTAACGGCTGTACCCACGGCTGTGTCGGTCGAACCAGTGTAGGCCACAGAGTTGGCAACCTTGGTGTTCCAAGCAGTTGCGTCAGCACCGAAGGTGGCGTCAGAAGACAGGCTGGCCAGTTGGTTCAGGATGTTCATCACAGCAGCGCCACGAGCGGAAGCGGCTGTAGCGTTCAGAACGCCAGTCACGTAGCTCACAGCAGCAGCCGAGTTGGCGGCGGAGATACCGATGTTGGCGACCAGGTTGGCGGCAACGGTAGCAGTTGCAGTGCTGCCGAAGGAAGCGCTGTAGTAAGCGTTCAGGGCGTTGTTCAGGCCACCGAAAGAGGTGATGTCATTGTTGACTTGGGCCATGGTGGCGGTGCCAACTTGCAGGCCGTACAGAGCGCCAGCAAAAGCTTGCACCGATGTGGCATTGGTAGGAAGAAAAGCCATTTTGTTTCCTTTTTAGGGGTTGGTTAAAAAGATTTCTTTGCAAAGAAACCGAGTACGAGCCAGGCAAAAGCCCGTACTCGCCGGAAAGTCCTGTTACAGGGCTCTCAAGCGAATACGGGCTTGCGGGCGATGGGGTTGGCTGGGGCAGATTTGCCCAGACTAGTAGTGAGCCTGAAAGTCTGGCTACTGTGCACTGTCTCTGATGCGGATCTGAAACTCATTGAGTTCTCCTTGTGTTTGTCGTAGATAGAAGGGACCTTCTGCCTCGAGAATGCTCGCAATTCTATCTATGCCTGCAAGCGATTCTTGTGATTAGGATCACAAGTGAGGCTTATTTCATAGCTCGTTGCTAATTCACAACAATTATTCCAGTCATTTTGTTTTCAAAAATTGATTTTTACTCAATTTCCACTCCAGCGCAGCCCACCGTAAACAGACAAATTCTTTATATCCAACAAGGCATTAGTCGATTTTTGCAAAGTGGATTCGACATCCATGCCGACGCTCCAACCCGCTTGCAGAGGCCACCAATAGCCCACGCCGATGTCCTGGCGGCGGGTTTGGGTGGGGTCGGTGCCCAGCAGGGTGCTGTAGACCTGGGCGTCGTGGCTTTGGCTGTAGCGCGCCCAGGTGGTCAGGGTGCCCTGCCCTTTGCCAAAGGGCTGGCCCATGGGGGTTTCGTGGCGCACGTCGATGGCGATGCGGTTTTTAACGCCACCGGGGCGGTTGGCGTTCAGCGGGTTGTCGCGCCCGGCGGTGATGCCAAAAATGGTTTCGGCCGGGACCAGCAGTTGACCGGAGCTGTTGCTGTAGCTGGTGGGGCGGCAGCCGGTTTCCAGGCGCAGGTGGTCAAAGTTGCCGTCCAGGCTGGGCGAGCTGAGGTAGCTTTGCACGATGCGGCCCAGGGCCACCGAGCCTTTGCAGTCGGCCCAGCGCCAGGTGGGTTCGTATTTGAGGCTGTAGGCCTGGTCTTTGTAGTTGTAAACGTTGGTCTGCACAAATGAATGCAGGCCCACGGTGCCCATGACCTGGCCGGGGCCCAGGGGCAGCGCATAGGTCATGCTGGCTTCGGCCAGCTGGTTGTCGGCCACCACCTGCCCTTCGGCGCGGCGGCTTTGCAGTGCCAGGTTGACGCGCAGCTCGCCTTCGGCCAGGGGGCGCACGCCTTGGGCGGCGGCCAGCACCTTGACGGCGGCACCGGCTTTGGGGCGCTCCGAGTCGGCCAGGATCACGTCCACCGGGCCGGTGCTCAGAAACAGCGTGAGCGACGTGGTGTGGGTGGCGCTGGCCAGGTTGTCTTCGTGGCCCAGGCTGGTTTGCAGCAGGCTGCCCCAGGTCCAGCTGCTGGCAGGGGTGTCTTGCGCTGTGGCGTCTTGCGGGGTGTGGGGCTGGGCTGCACTGGCACTGGCGCTGGCACTGGCCAGGCCGTCTTGCAGCCATGCGCGCAGGTCGGGCTGGATGTCGGGGCGGCGCACCACCTGTTTGACGAGGTCGCGGGCGGGCTGGCGTTGGCCCAGCTGGGCCAGGGCCTGGGCGTAGTCCAGCTGGGTGCCAGCCAGCTCGGGGTTGAGCAGCAGGGCTTTTTCCAGGGCGGTGGCGGCGTCTTGGGGCCAGCCGGCGGCCAGCAGCAGCGCGCCGTGGCGGGCATGAAAATCGGCCCGCGTGTCACACGCAGCCGCCAGCGGGGTCAGGGTGTTGAGTTCGGCGCGCAGCGCTTCTTTGTCGGTCGGCAGGTCGCCGTCAAAGGGGCTGGCCGGGCAGGCGCTGGGCTGGGGGGCGGTGGGGCTGGTTTGCGCGGCGCTGGCCAGGGCGGTGCAGCAAGTCAGGCAGGCCAAAGCCTTGCGCCAGGGGCGCAGGGCTACACACTCGGAAACCGGAACAGACTCACCAGGGCAAAAGGTCATTTAAAAGGCAAGCGCCTTGTCTTGCTCGACGCTGTAGACCAAGTGTAAGTGGTTGCTGTCGAACGCCACGGGCAAGGCGTGGATTTTGCGGGCCTGGCTCAGGCCCGCCAGCAAGAAGTCGCCCAGGGGCTTGGTGTCGGTGGTGCCCGACTGTTTGACGGCTTCGGGGCCGATCAGGATGGGGTAGGCCAGCTCGGCGGTCAGGGCTTCGAGGCGGGCGGCAATGGTCACGGCTTCGCCCAGCACCGAATGCACGCGGCGATGGGCCGGGCCAAACGAGCCGACCATGACTTGCCCGGTTTCGATGCCCACGCCGAGGTCAAGGGGCGGTGTCTTGCGCGAGGCCACGCGGGGCAGCTGGGCCACGCCTTCGGTCCAGACCTGGCGGGCGGCCTGCACGGCGCGGGTGGCGTGGTCGGCGCAGGGGGTCGAGCCGTTCCAGACGGCCATGATGCTGTCGCCCACCATTTGTTCAACCACGCCGCCGTGCTGGGTGACGATGCGGTCGATGGTGGTGTAGAACAGGTGCAGGACGGTGGCGGTGTCTTCGGGCGAGCGGCCTTCGCAATAGGCCGAGAAGTTGCGCAGGTCCACAAACATGACGGTGGCCTCCTGGCGTTGCGCCTGCACCTGGGCGCTGGGGCCGGCAAAGGCCACTTTGCGGGCGGCGCCTTCGGGCAGGTAGCTGCTCAGGTTGTGGAACAGGCGCTCACGCTCGAAGCGCACGCGCAGCATTTCGGCCACCAGCACCAGGCTGGACGACAGGGCGACAAACAGCACCGGCACGCCCCAGGCCAGCACCTGGTGTTGCGCCAGCAGCGCGTAGCTGTGCACGGCCAGCACGGCTGCAATATTGAAGGCGGCAGCCAGCGGCACCGTGACGGCAGCGCCGGGGCGGCGCCACCAGAGCAAGCCCAGCAGCACCAGGGTGCTGAACAAGCCACTGGCCCAGGGCCACAGCGGTGCCCAGGTGGGGGTGGCGGGGGTGCGGCCGTCGAGGGCAGCCGACAGCAGTTGGGCATGGACTTCGATGCCGCCCACTGCGCCGCCTTGGGGCGTGGCCACGGCGTCGCCCGCGCCCATGGCGGTGGAACCGACCAGCGCCCAGACGCCCTTGAGCAGGCCCGGGGGCACTTTGCCCGCCAGCACGTCAGAGGCCGAGACAGAAATGAAGCCGTGGCGTGGCATCTGGTAAGACACCATGAGTTCGCCACGGGCGTTGGTGGGCAGGCGCATGTCGCCCACTTGCAGGGTGTGGGCTGTGCCCCATGTGCCTGCGGTGCTTGTCCAGCGCGGCTGGGCGCCGGTGGCGGTGGCCAGGGCGGCCACGCTCAGGGCGGGGTAGGCCTGGCCTTCAAAGCAGATGAGCGAGGGCACGCGGCGCACGGCGCCGTCGCCGTCAACCACCGGGGTGATGTGGCCGATGGCCGGGCTGGCTGCGGCGTGGCCACTGCCCAGCAGGCTGCTGGCGGGTGCCATGTAGCCGTAGGCGACGTTGGCGCCCTGGGCGCAGGCCTGGGTGCCCTGCCCTGTGGGCCAGGCGCCGCTGAGCGTGCCGGTGCGCACCAGGGGTTCGGGTTGCAGGGCAAACAGCTGGGCCATGACGCTGGGGGCGCCGTGCTGCAGGGCCTGGCGCAGTGCAGGGTCTTGCGGCTGCTGGCCGTCAAACAGGATGTCGATGACTTTGAGGTTGACGCCTTGCTGGTCGAGCGCACCCAGCAGCTGGGCCACGCGCTCGCGCGGCCAGGGCCAGGGGCCCAGGGCCTGCACGCTTTTCTCGTCGATGTCGACGACGACGATGCGTTGTTCCTGGGCGGCTTTGTCGGCCAGGGCCCAGGTGTGGCTGGTCAGGCGGTCGTTGGCTGTTTGCAGCCATTGGGGGGCCAGCAGTTGCAGCAGCAGCACCGCCAGCACGGCCACGGCCAGCGCCAGCAGGCGCATGAAGCGGGGGCTGAGCAGGAGGCGCGAAGCGTCGAGCGGGGTTGGGGTCTGGTGGGCGGACTCGGTCATCAGCGGCCCCACAGGGTGGCGCCACTGAGGCTGCCGTTGCCCACCGGGGCGCGGAAGAGGTAACCGGCCTGACGTGCGTTGAGTGACAAGGCGCCGCTCAGGCTGCTTTGGCCGTTGGTGCCCAAAAAGATGCCGGTGGTGGCGTCCACCGTGCCGCTGAACTGCAGGTTTTGCGTGGGCATGCCGTCGGCAGAAACCGACAACTGGGTGGCGTAGGTGCGCTGCGCAAAGTCAATGCCCAGCTTGCCCGAGTTGACGGTGGCCGCCGTGATGTCGCCCGAGGGCTGGCGGTATTGGGCAGAAGCGGCGCCGAGTTTGAAGTCCACCTGGTTGTTCAGGCTGGGCAGCAGGTTGGAGGTGCCGGGGCTGCGGAACAGGAAGTGGTAGCCGTCGCCCACGGTGACTTCGTTGTCGGTCAGGGCTTCACGGAAGCCGATGGTCATGCCGTCGCCGGGCAGCGGGGTCTGGCTCCAGCGGCCCCAGACGAGGCGGGAGTTGTTGACCCGGTCTTCGGGGCGCTGGCTTTCCTGGCTGCTGGCCGAAACGCGGTCGGCGCCGTCCTTGAGCTGGCCGCTCAGGGGCTGGAGCTTGTTGGCGTCTTTCTGGCTGGGGGCCAGTTGCAGGCTGGGGTCGGCAGCGCCGTTGCGGTAGACCAGGGCCATGCCGGTCATGTCGGCGGTCAGTTCACGGGCGCGGCTGCCCGAGCACACGCCCAGGGCTTCGGCGCGGCAGCTTTGGTCAAAGGGGGCCATGACGATGGCGCCCTGGTTGACAAAGACGCGGGTGGTTTCCTGGCCGGTCTGGGTGACGAAGTCGGTGCCTTTGACGCCGATGGCCACCAGCGGGGTGTTCAGGCGAAAGCGCTCTTTGGCGGCCTGCGCTGCAGCACCCGAGATGGAGCGCACCTCGCCCTTGCCCAAAGACAGGCGCACCACCGAGGCGGCCGGGTTGGCCGCGTCGTATTTGAATTCGTGGATGGTGAAGACCGAGTTGGGGCGCACGCTGACGAGCGCGCCGTCAACGAAGCGGACATGCACATGGCCGCTGCTGGAGGTCTTGATGACGTCGCCTTGCAGGATGGCGTCGCCTTTTTTGGCTTGCAGGGTTTGCGGGGTTTCGCGCTCGACTTCGGACTGGCCGATGACCAGGGTGATTTCGCCCACGGCGGGGGCGACCGCCACGGTTTGGGCCTGTGCCACAGCGCACAGCATCACCAGCACCGACCAGACGGTCAGGCGCTGAAACAGCAAATGCAAGAGATTGGGCATGGTGGACCAGGGGGGCGCAAAGTGGGGCGGAGGTTGATTCTAGGCCGGTGGTGTCCGGGCTTTGTGTGAGCCCAGTCACACACCTGGAAACATAAATGCACCAGGCTGAGCCTGACTCTTCTTTGATTTTTATACTTTTGTACCCATCAAAGCTCTTCCCGCATTTCATAATACGCCCGTCATGGCGATCCACATCTCTTTGTTGCAGCAATTTGAATTGCTGCGGCATCTCCCCACCCCCACGCTTGAGCTGCTGGCCAGCAGCTCGGCGGTGCGCTCGGTGGCGCGCCGCGAGGTGGTGCTGGACAAGGATTCGCCGGTGGAATACCTGTTTTTTCTGCTCGAAGGTCGGCTGCAGGCCACCGACTTCACGCTCGACGGCAAAGAGGTGGGGCTGTACTTTGTCGAAGAGGGGCAGTATTTCGGCGAGATCGCCATGCTCGACGGACTGGCCTACCCAGAGATCGTGATTGCCAACAAGAAGTCGCAGGTGGTGCAGGTGCCAAACCGGCTGGTGCGCGACTTGATTCTGGCGCAGCCGCAGATGACCGAGGCCATCACCATCGGGCTGGCGCAGCGGGTGCGCGAGCAAAGCGCGCAGCGGCAGATTCTGAGCATCAACAACCCCTTGCAGCGGGTCTGCGCGCAGCTCTTGCTGCTGATGCGCCACCCCCCACAGCCAGGCACGCCAGCGGTGGGTGTGCAGGAATTGCCCAGCGCCCCCACCCACCAGGAGCTGGCCATGATGATCAACCTGAGCCGCGAGACGGTGACCCGTGTGTTTCAGGTGCTGCAGGCCCGTGGCGCGCTGGACCGCCAGGCCGAGAGCCTGAGTGTGGATGTGGAGCGCATTGAGGAGTTGGCGCGCAGCGCCGAATGAGGCTTCAGAGCGGCGCCAGGCCGCTGTGCCAGTGCCAGCCTTGCCACAGCCAGGGCGCGCGCCTGACCTGCTCGGCCAATTCGTCAAAGTACTGCTGCAAGACCTGGGGCACCGACAGGTGGGCGGGCAAGGGCCGCAGGTAGAGGTCGTAGTGGCCCAACAGGTCGGGGCACAGGGTGGCCACCGTGATGGGCACGTTGCGCGAGAGGGCGTGTTCGATCACCCCGGTGCCGACATGGAACTGGCGCCCCATGAACTGGATGGGCGGGTATTCACCCGCCGGCATGGGGTTGTCGCAAATGCTGACCACCGCATGGCTTTGTGCATAGGCCTCGTTCAGGCCGCGCAGCAATTGGCGTGGCTCGTCGGTGAAGAGGTAGCGGCCGCCGCCAAAGCGGGCTTCGCTGTCGCCGTTGATGATGCGCATGAAGCGGCCCGTGTAGGGCGCCATGGGCGAGGCTTTTTCGGTGGCCGCCACCCCCCAGGTGACCACGCCAGACTGGCCCAGCACAACACCCAGGGTGTTGTGGTGATGGGTGTGAAACGACAGCACCAGACCACCGCTTTGGCGCAGTTGGGCCAGGGCTTCGGGTTGGTGCACCCGCACATGGCGGCGTACCCAGTCTGGCCCCATGCGGTGGTAGCCAAAGATGCTGGTGGCAAACAAGCCTTGGCTGGCCAGCCATTGCTGCGCCATGGTGTGGGCTTGTGCGGGGGGGACGGCAAAGGCCTGGGCGCAGGCGTCTTGCACCTGGGCCAGGTCAGCCACAAAGGGCGAACCCACGCGCCCCCAGCGCCGGGACAGCCGCACCTGCAGCCAGGGCCAGGGCACGCGAGCAATCCATTCGGCCACGCGGTAGAAACGGCGGCTGGCCAGGCCCAACGTTCGCTGGGCGTCGCTCATGCGGCGTTGCTCCATTGGTGGGGGATGGACACCACGCCTTGCTCCAGATGGGGCTGGCTGACCTGGACGCTGGCAAAGTGTTCGACCGCTTCGTACACATGCAAGGCGCGCTCGCACATGAGGAAGGCAGCGACCGAGTAGCGGCCCTTGAGCAGGGGCAGACGCGGAAACGAGACCAGTGCATGGCCACGCCCGTCGGTCTGGCGCGTGACGGTGAAGCCGTCGATCCAGGTGCCGGTGCTGCACACCACCCGACCATCGGCGCCGTAGACCATGACGGCCAGGTTGGGGGTGGCCAGGGCCGGGTCAGAGACGAATTCGAGGTCCACGCTGAGTTCGGTCTCGCCGCTGCGGGCCTGCAGTTCGGTGCCTGGGGTGCCGTCGGCGCGGGCTTGCAGTTTGACAAAGCGGGCCTGGCCGGGGGTGGCCACGGGGGCTGGCGCCGGGGTGGCTGGGTCTTGTGCACGTTCAGCCACCGGGGCGGCCACCGTGTTTTGCTGGCCCAGCCAGTCGTTGTATTGGGCAATGACGGACGCCGAAGCGCCTTGTGCCATGACTTTGCCCTGGTGCAGCCAGACGCTGCGGTCGCACAGGGCTTCGACCTGGAACAGCGAGTGCGAGCAAAACAGCAAGGTAACGCCCTGCTCTTTGAGCCGCATGATGCGGTCAAACGATTTGCGGGCAAACAGGCCATCGCCCACCGCCAGGGCTTCGTCGATGACCAGGATGTCGGGCTGCACCGAGGTGGCGATCGAGAACGCCAGGCGCACGTACATGCCGCTGGAGTAGGTGCGCACCGGCTGGTCGATGAAGTCACCGATGTCGGCGAAATCGATGATTTCCTGGATGTGGTCTTCGATGTGCCGGGCATCCATGCCGTACAGGGCCGCGCTGAAGCGGATGTTTTCCCGGCCGGTGAACTCGGGGTTGAAGCCTGCGCCCAGTTCAAGCAAGGCGGCCACGCGGCCATGCACCTGCAGCTGCCCCTGGGTGGGGCTGAGGGTGCCGCACAGCAGTTGCAGCAGGGTGGATTTGCCAGCACCGTTCTGGCCGATCAGGCCAATCGACTCGCCCTTGCGGACTTCAAGGCTCACGCCAGAAAGGGCATGGAAGTACTGGATGCCACGGTCACCGCCGCCCAGCAGGTGCCACAGGTGCCGGTAAGGCGAGCCGGTCATGACATAGCGTTTGCCCAGTTGCCGGGCCTGGATGGCGAAAGGAGCGCTCATGTCAGATGACATCGGCAAACCCCTTTTTGAGGCGTCGGAACAAGGCATACCCTGACACGAGCAGAACCCCTGTGATCAGCAGGCTGTGGCTCCACTGGCCCCAGGTGGGTTGCGTTTCGGCAAACACCCAGGCACGGATTTGCTCCATATAGACCGTGAGCGGGTTCCAGCTGGCCAGGCCCTGCACGTCGGCGGGCAATGAGGAGACCGGGTAGAACACCGGACTGAGGAACTGCAGCAAGCCCACCACCAGGGTGACGACTTGCGGCAAGTCGCGAATGAACACGCCCAGCGAGGCCAGCAACAGGCTGCTGGACCACAACAACACAGCCAGAGGCAACAGCAACAGCGGCAGCAAGCCCCATTGCCAACGCAGGGGCACACCGCTGAAGCCGGCCACCAGCACCAGCAGCGCCATGGACATGAGGGCATGGAAGAGCACATTGACCACCGAGGCCCAGGGCAGGAGCGACAAGGGGAAAACGACTTTTTTGACCAGGTGGGGCTGCTCCAGGATCAGCCGGGGGGCACGCGCCCAGCATTCGGCCACGGCCTGGAACACCAGCAAACCGGCCAGCAGGTGCAGGGCAAAGGCGAGCGGGTCGTCACCGGCACCGACCCAGCGAACGCGAAAGATGTATTTGAAGGTGAGGGTGTACACCACCAGCATGAGCAGGGGTGCCACAAAAGCCCAAAGCCAGCCCAGTCGGGTGCTGCGGTAGCGGGTCTGGATGTCCCGAACGGCCAGCTGAACCGCCAGCCAGGCGTGGTAGCGCAGGCTGCGTGCGCATGAACGGAGGGCGGGACTGGCGAACATGGCCAATTGTATGATGCGAAGATGTCCGCCCCCCTTGTTTCCGTGCTGGTTCGCAGCGTCTCCAGAGCCACTTTATCGACCACTCTTGAATCGCTCATTGCGCAAAAGTACACAGCCATCGAGGTCTGGGTGGTGGCCGCTGTGACAAACCATGCCCCTTTGCCTGTGGGACTGGACGACCCCCGCATTCGACTGGTGCCCACCGACACCCCGCTGCACAGGTCGGTGGCGGCCAACAAGGCACTGGCGCTGGCGCAAGGCCGCTACGCGCTGATCCTGGACGACGACGACTGGATCGCCCCGGAGCACATCGGCACCCTGGTCGAGGCGCTGGAACAACACCCCGAACACACCGTGGCCTACAGCCAGGCCCAGACGGTCAATGCCGAGGGCGCTGCCGAGGGCATGGCGGTGCTGGGCCTGCCCTACGACCCGATGCGTTTGCTGGCGGGCAACTGGATGCCGCCCCACAGCGTGCTGTTTCGCACCCGCCTGCGCGAGCTGGGCTGCCGTTTTGACGAGCAGCTGGATCTGTACGAAGACTGGGATTTCTGGCTGCAGGCGGCCACGCACTCAGACTTTCTTTTTGTGCCGGTCACCACGGCGTTTTACCGCATTCACGACAGCTCGGGCGTGCATGAGCACGCGCCGTTTCATGGCGAAGCGTCGCGCATCGTCTACGACAAGTGGCGCAGCCGTTGGACGGCTGGGCAAGTGGCCCAGCTGATGGAGCGCGACTGGCGCCACAACGACCAGTTGCAGCGGCTGGAGGATGCGTCTGCCCAGCTGCAGGCCTTGCAGGCCTTGCAGGCAGAAAGCAGCGCCAGACTGCATGAGATGGCTCAACAACTGGCCGACGCCAGCGCCGCCAAGGCGCAGCTGGAGGGCACGCTGAACACGCTCTACAACAGCCGCAGCTGGCGCCTGATGGCACCTTTGCGCAAGTTAGGCAACCGCCTGCGCCGGGGCCGCCATGCCGCCCGCCAAATACTGCACACCTTCAGGCACAGGACGCCCCCGCTGCGGCAGTTGCCCAGACTGCTGCGTCAGCATGGCTGGAAAGGCTTGTGGCAAAAGTGGCACCGGAAGCTGGACGAGGGCGACCTCTACCCAAACTGGATTGCGGCCAACGAAGCCCCTGCGGCGCAGTACCCGGCCTTGGCCAGCCAGGCGGCGGGCTGGGCGGTGCGCCCGCTGGTGTCGGTGCTGATGCCGACCTACAACTCGCCTCTGGCGTTTTTGAAGGAAGCCATTGAAAGCGTGCAGGCGCAGGTGTACCCGCATTGGGAGCTGTGCATTGCCGACGACGCGTCGCCGCGCGCCGAGGTGCGCGCGTTTTTGCGCGAGGCGGCCAAGAATGACCCACGCATTGTGCTGACCGAGCGCACAGACAACGGCCATATTTCGGCCAGCAGCAACACGGCGCTGGCTTCGGCCAAAGGCGAATGGGTGGCCTTGCTGGACCACGACGACCGCCTGCACCCACTGGCGCTGCTGCGCGTGGTCGAAGCCTTGCAAAGCCATGAGGATGCCAACCTGGTCTACAGCGACGAAGACAAGATCACCGAGGACGGCGTTCGCTACGAGCCGTATTTCAAGGGCGAATACAACCGCGAGCTGATGTGGGCACACAACATGGTCAGCCACCTGGGTTGCTACCGCAGGCAGTTGTTGCAGGACATTGGCGGTTTCAGAACCGGCTTTGAAGGCTCTCAGGACTACGACCTGGCGCTGCGGGTGATCGAGCACAGCCGCCCCGACCAGATCGTTCATGTGGCGGCGGTGCTCTACCACTGGCGCGCCATTGCGGGCAGCACCGCCCTGGCCAGCGACCAGAAGCCCTACGCAGAGCTGGCGAGCAGAAAAGCCCTGCAAGAGCACCTGGACCGCATGGGCATCGCAGCCAGCGTGGAGGCCGCACCCGAAATTCCGAGCATGAACCGGGTCCGCCTCCAGCTGCCCTCGCCTTTGCCGCTGGTGAGCATCCTGATCCCGACGCGTGACCGCATCGAGCTGCTCAGGACGTGCATCGATTCCTTGCGCGGGCGCAGCACCTACCCCCACATCGAGATCATCGTCATTGACAACGGCAGCTGCGAGGCCGAAAGCCTGCAGTATTTCGACGCTTTGCGCGCGCAGGGTGTGCAGGTCGTGCGCGACGACAGTCCGTTCAATTACGCTGCCCTCAACAACCGGGCCGCCCGCCTGGCCCAGGGTGAGTTCATCTGCCTGATGAACAACGACATCGAGATCATCACACCCGACTGGCTGGAAGAAATGCTCTCGTTTGCAGCGTTGCCAGGCATGGGCGCAGTAGGCACGCGGCTGTGGTATCCCGACAACCAGGGGCTGCAACACGGCGGCGTGATCATTGGCCTGTGTGGCGTGGCCGGGCATGCCCACAGCCGCTTGCCTCGCGGGCAGGTGGGTTATTTTGGGCGCATTGCCCTGCACCACCGCTTGCTGGCCGTGACGGCGGCGTGTCTGCTGATCCGCAAGTCGCATTTCATGGCCGTCCACGGGCTGGACGAGCAACTGGCGGTGGCGTTCAATGACGTGGACCTGTGCCTGCGGCTGCACAAGGCGGGCTACGCCTGCGTGTACACGCCCTTTGCCGAGATGGTGCACCACGAGTCGGCCAGCCGGGGCGATGACCTGACCGGGGCTCGGCGCGAGCGCTTTGTGTCGGAGGTGACATTCATGCAGGAGCGCTGGCAGGACCGATTGCTGAGCGATCCTTTTTATTCCCCCAATTTGTCGATGTGGCATGGGGATTTCAGGCCCAGGTCCTGAGCGCAGCGCCAGCGGGCATGCCTGACGTGACAACCGTCCACATTTTGTTGGCCACCTTCAATGGGGGCCGCTTTCTGGCGCAGCAGCTGGCGTCGCTGGCGCGGCAAACGCACACAGACTGGACGCTGACCGTGAGCGACGACGGCTCGGACGACGACACCCAGGCCATCTTGACCGGGTTTGCCCGCCAAGTGCCCCAGACCGTGACGGTCTTGCGCGGGCCGGGCCAGGGTGTGACGCAAAACTTTTTTCACCTGATCGGAAACGCCCCTGGCCTTGAGCGCGGTGATCTGTACGCTTTTTGCGATCAGGACGATGTGTGGCTGGACGACAAGCTGGCACGGGCGGTGGCCTGGCACAGCGCACACGCGACCCGCCCTGTGCGTCTGTATTGCGGCCGCACCCAATACGTGAGCGAAGGGTTGGCCCCCTTGGGCACCAGCCGCACGCTGCGGCGCCCGCCAGGCTTTGGCAACGCGCTGGTGCAAAACATTGCCAGCGGCAACACCATGGTGATGGATGCCGCCGTCATGCAGGGCTTGCGCCTGGTGCCAGCGAGCCACAGCGTCTGGCATGACTGGACGACTTACCTGGTCGCAACAGCCTTGGGCGGGACGGTGCAGTTTGACGACACCCCTGCCCTGCTGTACAGGCAACACGCCAGCAATGTGATTGGCGCCAACGAGGGCTGGCGTGCGCAGCTGCGGCGCCTGGGCCCGGTCTTGACGGGCCGCTACAGGCAATGGTCCGACACGAATGTGCAGGCCATGCACGATGTGCAGGCCTTGCTGACGCCGGTTGCCGCGCAATGCCTGAAAGATTTTGAGCACATGCGCCGCCAGCCTTATGCGCTGCAAAGGCTGGCACTGCTGCTGCGTTCGCCGGTGCGGCGGCAAGGTGTTTTGTCGAATGCCGTGCTGGCCTTGGCCGTGTGCCTGGGCCTGGCCTGAAGCCTGGTGCCAGATCAGTAAGCGCCTTGGCGCTGGCAGACCACCCGAACCGTCTTGAGCAGGATGATCAGGTCATACCACAGTGACCAGTTTTTCACGTACCAGGTGTCCAGGTACACGCGCGAGTCGTAGTCCAGGTCGTTGCGGCCACTGACTTGCCACAGACCGGTCATGCCGGGGCGAACCATCAGGTAGTAGCCCATCTGGTCACCGTAACGCTGCAGTTCGGGCTTGACCACCGGCCGGGGGCCCACCAGGCTCATTTCGCCACGGATGACGTTCAGGAGTTGGGGCAGCTCGTCCAGGCTGGTGCGCCGCAGGAAGCGGCCGATCGAGCTGATGCGGGGGTCGTGGCGCAGTTTGCGTTCGTCTTCCCACTCCTGGCGCAGCTCGGGGCTTTGTTGAAGCAGTTGCTCCAGCTGCTGCTCGGCGTCCACCACCATGGTGCGGAACTTGAAACAGTTGAAGATGCGACCGCGCTTGCCCACACGCGAATGGGCAAAGATGGCGGGACCGCCGTCACGCCGGATCAGCAGGGCAATGAGCAGCATGATGGGACTGAGCAAGACCAGCAACACCATGGCCGCTGCGGTGTCAAACACGCGCTTGGTCAGTCTGGCAGGCCAGCGCCGCAGGTTGTTGCGCATGCGCAGCATGGCCACTTCGTGCGAGAAGAAGTGGGACATGTCGGTGCCGTGCAGGGGCACGCCGCGCATGGCCGGGATGACGCTGATGTCAGAGGCGCCCCATTGCGCGAGCATGCGCAGCCAGTGTTCGCGCAGGTCGGATTGCGCGTGTTCAAGTGCGATCACCCACTGGATGCCAGGCCGGTGGGCCAGGCCCTTCATGTCGCGCGGAAACAGACGTGGCTGGGTGCTGTCATCGCGGTGGCCACCTTTGCCGTCTGCGCCCACAAAACCCACCACCCGCAACCCCAGTTCGGGGTGGCTGTCGAGCGCCCTTCTCGCATCGGCCGCATTGCCCCCCACACCGATGATGATGGTGGGCCTTTCCCACAGGTGCATGCGCTTGAGCAGCTGGCGCGTGCTGGCACGCACCAGCACCAGGCAGAAAAAGGCCGAAGCCCACGACGTGGCCCACCAGATGCGAGAGGCATTCCAGCGCATGACCGAGGTCAAGGAGATGTCGAGCAGCGCCAGCACGCCCACCAGCTTGAGGAAATCGCTCAACTCATCCCAGAAAGGCCGGCGGTCGCTGTAGTGCTGAAAGTGGGTCAGCAGCGCCAGCAAGCCCAGCGCGGCCACGCCGATCCAGGCGATGAAGCGCCGACTGTCCTGTCCGCTCCACCAGCTGGCGGCATCCAGACCCTGGACCTGGGTGACCAGCACCATGGACAGCCCCAAGGCCAGCAACAGGGCCAGCGCATCGCCCAGCAGCAAGGCGAGTTTGGACAGGCGGACCTGCGCCAGGCTCAGGAGGCCGCGCATCGGGCTTGGCGTTTGAAATTGGGAAAACTCGGGCGCATTCATGCCCAGAAACCTTTGTGCATGGAAAGCGCACGCCGCCAGGCGCGGGGCAGGCGGTCGTGGCGGCGCCCCAGCCTGTAGGCGAGCAGCTTGAGCACCGTGCGCACCGCCGCCTCTGGCAGGCGCCAGAAAGCATGTTGCAGCAGATAGCCCATTTCAGAGACCACGAATTTCCATCCTTCACGGCTGGCGCCACCAAAGTCCCGCAGCAGCCAGTCTTGCTGGGCATGGAACACGCCTGTGTCGAAATAGCGCCGGAACTCCTGCATGCAGGAGTAGTCATGAGAATGGTAAACGACGGCGTCGCTCTGGTAGCGGACCGCATGCCCGGCCAGCATCAAGCGCGCGGCCAGGTGCATGTCTTCGCCCAGGATCAGGCCCGGGGCAAAGCCGCCGACCTGCTGCAGTGCCGACACCCGGTAGGCCGCAAAGGCATTGGAGAGAAAGCAGGCTTTGAGGCCCAGTCGGGCCGCATCGGCAAGGGTGCGGGTGGCCGACTGGGGCGGGTAACTGAACAGGCGGGCATGGGCGGCCACTGGCGTGGCATCGGCATGCGGCAGCTGGCGGCCATACGCCGCAGCCACCGAGGGGTCGTCGAAAGCACCCAGCAGGCACGCGATGGCCTGGGGGTTGGCCAGCACCACATCCTGGGTGAGGAACACGACAAAAGCCGCATCGCCAGCCAGCTGCTCAATGGCCATCTGGCGCGTGGCCCCGTGGTTGAAGGTGTTCGGGGCAATCGGACGCACGGTCAAACCGGCGGCCTGGGCTTTGGCCACAGTGCCATCGGACGAGCCGGAGTCGACGATGGCCAGGCGCTGCAGGGCGGGTTGCTGGTCTGCCAACGCACGCAAAACCGCGTCAAAACGGGGGCCGGCATCGAGGGTGGGCATCAGCACGGCCACGCGGCGCGCGGCCGATGGCTGCGCGTCGTCTTTTGCGGTGGCGGAGGGGCTGTGCAATCGAAATGGCCTGGAAAGGATGCAACCCTCTATTGTGCCCTCTGGACAGGCTTGAGAAGCGCCCCAGGACGCGTGCCAGAACCCTCTGTTTATGATGCCCGCATCTCAAAGGCCTGACGCATGCACCCCCCTCTCACATTGACCTGGCTGGAATCAGGCGCGCCACACTCGGCGCTCTGGCAAACCGACAACGGCGCCCGCCTGCCCAGCCGCGTGCAGCTTGTCAACGCGCTGGAGGCAGATGAGGCCCACAAACTGGCCAGTGCGGGCACCGGTTTGCTGTGGCGCGGCGATTTTCAGCAAGCCAAGCAGGTGCTGCAGGGCATGTCGCAGCGCATGGACGCTGCTGCACTGCGCAAAAAGGCTGCGCCCCCTGCTTCAGCACTGGCGGGGTTCGAGGCCCACCGCAAGGCGCAGGCCCTGCGCGTGCGGGTGCTGGGTCAGTTGCTGATCGAGTTGGACGGGGACTACCGCATGGCCTTGCCACGCGCACCCGACGTGTCGCAGGCCTGTCTGGAGGCCTGGGGCGCGCCCGACGGGCAGCGCCGGGTGGTGCCGCTGCGCAGCCTGCTGGGCCTGATTGGCGCCCACGAATGGCGCAAAAAGGGCGTGCCGGTGGCGGCGCTGGGCGGCGCGCACATCCACCCGCATTACGGCGTGTTCTCGCCGGTGCGAGGCGAATACCTGGACCTGGTGGCCCAAGCGCCCTTGCCTGCCGCCCTGCACACCTGCCCTGTGGCCTTTGACCTGGGTGTGGGCACGGGGGTGTTGTCGGCTGTGCTGGCGCGGCGCGGCGTGCCACGCGTGGTGGCCACCGATCTGTCTGAGCGGGCTCTGGCTTGCGCCACCGACAACCTGCACCGTCTGGGCCTGGGTGCCCGGGTCGAACTGCTGGAGGCCGATTTGTACCCGCCGGGTACCGCTGCCCTGGTGGTGTGCAACCCGCCCTGGCTGCCCGCCAAGCCCACATCGGTGCTGGAGCAGGCCGTGTACGACGAGGACAGCGCCATGCTGCGCGGCTTTTTGTCGGGCCTGGCCGCGCACCTGTGCGAGGGCGGCGAGGGCTGGCTGATCCTGTCGGACCTGGCCGAACACCTGGGTTTGCGTTCGCGCGATCAGTTGCTGCACTGGATCGCCGACGCGGGCCTGCAGGTGCGGGGCCGTCTGGACACGCGCCCTCGCCACGCCAAGGCGCACGATGCCAGCGACCCGCTGCACGCGGCGCGCGCGGCGGAAGTCACCTCGCTTTGGCGGCTGGTCGTGGCCTGAACCCAGACCCTCAAGCGCCGGGTGACAGCCCCAGTTCCCGGCCCAGGCGGTCCAGGTTCTGCTCGTTGGCCGGTTCAATGATGTGCGCCATGGCCTGGGCCACGGCATCGTCCTCCAGCACCTGGGTCCATGAGAGGCGCGTGCCGCCAGGCACCGGTTCAAGCACCAGGCTGAGCTCGAACAGCGGCTGCACGGTGTGCGCGATCACGACCCGGCGATCGGCCTCGATCTGGCGGAACACACATTCGTTCGGGTAGCGTGTGCCATCGGGCCCCACCATGGTGAAGACCCAACGCCCACCCGGCTGGAACTCGAACACCTCGAATGCGTTGGCAAAGCCCTCTGGCCCCCACCAGCGCGCCAGGCGCTCGGGGGCGGCTATGGCCGCGAACACCGCCCTGGGTGGGGCCGCAAAAAACCGCTGGGTGGCAAAAGTGTGCATGCCGTTCTCCTGTCCAAGGTTCAAATGCGTGCCAGCACCGGCGCCAGCGCCTTGCCGGTGTGGGTACCGATGCGCACCAGGTCTTCGGGCGTTCCGGTCGCCACAATGCGGCCGCCTGCATCACCGCCCTCGGGGCCAAGATCGATGATCCAGTCAGCCTCGGCGATCACGTCCAGATCGTGCTCGATCACCACCACGCTGTGACCGGCGTTGGCCAGTCGGTGCAGCACGCGAATGAGTTTGTCCACATCGGCCATGTGCAGGCCCACCGTAGGCTCGTCCAGCACATACAGTGTGTGCGGCGCTTTTTGCCCACGCTTGCCCACTTCGTCACGCACCTTGGTCAGCTCGGTCACGAGTTTGATGCGCTGCGCCTCGCCGCCGCTGAGTGTGGGTGAAGGTTGGCCCAGTGTGAGGTAGCCCAGGCCCACATCCTTGAGCAGCTGCAGCGGGTGCGCAATGCTGGGCATGCTGGCAAAGAATTCAACCGCTTCATCCACTTCCATCTGCAGCACATCGCCGATGCTTTTGCCGCGCCAGCTCACCGCCAGCGTCTCGGGGTTGAAGCGCGCACCACGGCAGGTTTCGCAGGGCACTTTCACATCGGGCAGAAAGCTCATCTCGATGGTGCGCATGCCCTGGCCTTCGCAGCTGGGGCAGCGGCCTTCGCCGGTGTTGAAGCTGAAGCGGCCCGGGGCATAGCCACGCGCCTTCGCCTCCAGCGTTTCGGCAAACAGTTTGCGGATGGTGTCCCAGAAGCCAATGTAGGTGGCGGGGCAGGAGCGGGGGGTTTTGCCAATCGGGGTCTGGTCCACCTCCAGCACACGGTCGATGGCTTCGAAGCCTTGCACATCGGCACAGCCCGTCAAAGGCACGCGCTGGCCTTTGTCCTGGGCGGTGCGGCCGGCCAGCGTGCTGCGCTGCTGCACCAGGGCCTGCACATTGGTGAGCAACACATCGCGTGCCAGTGTGGACTTGCCCGAGCCACTGACGCCAGTGACGGCGACCAGGCGTTTCAAAGGCACTTCGACGTCGACGTCCTGGAGGTTGTGCAGGCGGGCGCCATGGAGGGTGAGCCAATGCAAGGCAGCGCTTTGCGCTGCAGACGCCCCTCCCGCAGCCGAATTCACCACAAACCTTCTTGCTTGCAATGGGTGCTTCATCGCGTGCAGCAAATAGCGCCCAGTCTGCGAGTCAGCGGCAGCCGAGATGTCGGCCGCCGTGCCTTCGGCCACCAGCCGCCCACCGCGTTTGCCAGCGCTGGGGCCGATGTCGATGATGTGGTCGGCACGGCGAATCGTGTCCTCGTCGTGCTCCACCACCACCAGGGTGTTGCCCTTGTCGCCCAGCTTGTGCAGGGCGTTCAGCAGGATCTGGTTGTCGCGGGCGTGCAGACCGATGGTGGGCTCGTCCAGCACGTAGCACACACCCTGCAGGTTGCTGCCCAGCTGCGCGGCCAGGCGGATGCGCTGGGCCTCGCCACCGCTGAGCGTGGGCGCGCCACGGTCGAGCGTGAGGTAGCCCAGGCCAACTTCTTCCAGAAACTCCAGACGGCTTTTGATTTCAGGCACCAAATCGCGCGCAATGTCGGCCTCGCGGCCACTGAGCTGGAGCGTCTCGACCCAGCGGCGCACATCGCTCACCGACAGGCGGGCAATGTCGGTGATGCGCCAGGCTTGACCTCCTGTGCCATGCAGCTTGACGGCGCGTGCCGTGGCGTTCAGGCGGGTGCCTTCGCAGCCGGGGCAAGCGGCATCGGTCACGTCTTCGACTTCGGGCTCGGCAAACGTCTGCTCGCGGCCTTTGTCCTTGTCGTCGCGCACCGAATCGTCAAAAGCCTTGCGCTGGTCCTTGGTGAGCTTGACGCCGGTGCCCACGCAATCCGGACACCAGCCGTGCTTGCTGTTGTAGGAGAACAGGCGTGGGTCGAGTTCGGCATACGAGGTGGCGCACGCCGGGCAGGCGCGCAAGGTGGAGAACACGCGGTGCTGGCCAATGCGCGCGGCCGAGCTGCCGTTTTCCATTGCTTCTTTCAGGCCATCGAGGTGGCTGAGCACATGCACCACGCCTTTGCCATGTTCGAGGGCAGTGTTCAGTGCTTTGCGCAACGCTGTCTCTTGCGCAGGCAACACATCCAGGCTGGCCACCGGCAGCTCGATGTTGTGCTCCTTGAAGCGGTCGATGCGTGGAAAACCTTGCGTGGGCAGGAATTCACCGTCCACGCGCAGGTGGGTGTAGCCACGCGGGCGCGCCCATTCGGCCAGCTCGGTGTAGACGCCCTTGCGGTTGACCACCAGCGGCGCCAGCAGGCCGATGTGCTGGCCCTTGAAGCCGGTCATCAGCTGTGCGGCGATGCTGTCGGGCGTTTGCGGCTGCACCGGCGTGTTGTCGTGTACGCAATGCTGCACGCCCAGCTTGACGTACAAGAGGCGCAGAAAGTGCCAGACCTCGGTGGTGGTGCCGACGGTGGATTTGCGGCCGCCGCGTGAGAGGCGCTGCTCGATGGCCACGGTGGGTGGAATGCCGTACACCGCATCCACCTCGGGTCGGCCTGCGGGCTGCACGATGGAGCGGGCGTAGGCGTTCAGGCTCTCCAGGTAGCGGCGCTGGCCTTCGTTGAACAGGATGTCGAACGCCAGTGTGGACTTGCCCGAGCCGCTGACGCCGGTGATGACGTTGAACTGGCCACGGGGAATGTTGACGCTCAGGTTCTTGAGGTTGTGTTCCTTGGCGTTGACGATCTGGATGGCGTTCTGTTCTTGCGGGCGCCGCGAGGCTGCGGGGTCGGAGGGCTCCTCATGCTGCGGGGGGACGCAGAAATCGTCGCCCTCCGACCCCACAGCCTCGCTCCCGTATGGTGCCAGACGCTCGGAAACAGCCACGGCCTGCCCCATCGCCTCGGCATAGTCGCGCAGCGCAGCGCCGGTGTGAGAGGTCGGGTGTTGCCGCACGTCTTCGGGCGTGCCTTCGGCCACCACCAGACCACCGCCCTCCCCGCCTTCGGGCCCCAGGTCGATCAGCCAGTCGCTGGCGCGGATCACGTCGAGGTTGTGTTCGATGACGATGAGCGAATGGCCGGCTTCGAGCAGCTTGCGCAGCGCGCGCATGAGCTTGGCGATGTCGTCAAAGTGCAGGCCGGTGGTCGGCTCGTCGAACAGGAACAGCGTGCCTTTGCGCGCCAGGCTTTGGCGGCTGTTGCTGGCACTCTTGGCAGCTTCTGCCAGAAAGCCCGCCAGCTTGAGGCGCTGCGCCTCGCCGCCCGAGAGCGTGGGCACGGGCTGGCCCAGGCGCACGTATTCCAGGCCCACATCGACGATGGGTTGCAGGGCGCGGATGACCTCGCGGTCCTGCGCGAACAGGGCGGCGGCCTCGCTGACGGTGAGTTCAAGGATGTCGGAGACGTTGAGGCGTCTCAACCCTGGTGCCGGGAAATGGGGGTCAGAGCCCGAGTTTCGCTGCGCGAAATCGGGATCCGACCCCAGTTTCCCTATGGCTTGGCGCTCGATGGTGATCTCCAGAATTTCGGGGCGGTAGCGTTTGCCGTCGCAGTCGGGGCAGCGCAGGTACACATCGCTCAGGAACTGCATCTCGACGTGCTCGAAGCCCGAGCCGCCGCAGGTGGGGCAGCGGCCGTCGCCACTGTTGAAGCTGAATTTGCTGGCGGTGTAGCCGCGCTGGCGCGACTCGGGCGCGGTGGCAAAGATTTCGCGGATCGCGTCCCAGGCGCCCACGTAGCTGACCGGGTTGGAGCGGGCGGTTTTGCCAATGGGCGACTGGTCCACAAACACCACGTCGCTGAGGTGGTCGGCCCCCAGCAGGCGGTCGTGGGCGCCAGGTGATTCGGTGGCTTTGCCAAAGTGGCGCATGAGTGCCGGGGCCAGTACGTCCTGGATGAGCGAGGACTTGCCCGAGCCGCTGACGCCGGTGACGGTGACCAGGCGCTGCAAGGGGAAGTCCACCGAGATGTTTTGCAGGTTGTGCTCGCGCGCGCCTTCGAGGATGAGGCGGGGCGTGCTGTCGGTGACCATGCGTTTGAGGCCCAGGCCCACCTGCTTGCGCGCGCCCAGGTAGGCGCCCGTGAGGGTGTCGGCACGGCGCAGATCGTCGGTGGTGCCGTCGAAAACGATCTGACCGCCACGCTCGCCGGGGCCAGGGCCCATGTCGATCATGCGGTCGGCGGCAAACATGACGGCCGGGTCGTGTTCGACCACGACCAGGGTGTTGCCCGCGTCGCGCAGGCGCTGCATGGCCTGGGTGATGCGGTTCATGTCGCGCGGGTGCAGGCCGATGCTGGGTTCGTCGAGCACGAACAGGGTGTTGACCAGGCTGGTGCCCAGCGCGGTGGTGAGGTTGATGCGCTGGACTTCACCGCCGCTGAGGGTGCGGCTTTGGCGGTCGAGTGTGAGGTAGCCAATGCCAACGTCGCACAGGTATTTGAGGCGCGTGGTGATTTCTTCGAGCAGCAGTTGCAGGGCTTTCTCTTCGGCGCTTGCTGTGCCCTCTTGCCGGTTTGAACCGGGCAGTGGGGGGGGCTCCTCATGGTGCGGGGGTACGCACAAATCGTCGCCCCCCCCACTGCCCGATTCAAACCTGCGTTGCTGTGCATCCCCCCCGGCTGAAACCTGCCCCGCACGATCAGAAACCAGCGCAAAAAACCGCCGCAGCCGGTCCAGCGGCATCAGCATCATGTCGTGCAGACTCAGTCCCGGCAGCGCCTCCAGCTGAGCGCGCGACCACTTCACGCCAGTGGGCATGAAACGCCTGGCGGGCTCCAGCACCGCATCGGCGTCATCCTTGGACCCGATGCGCCAGAGCAGACTCTCGGTCTTCAGACGGGCACCCGAACACGTAGGGCACTCGGTGTAGCTGCGGTATTTGGACAGCAGCACCCGGATGTGCATCTTGTAGGCCTTGCTCTCCAGGTAAGTGAAGAAACGCGCAATGCCGTACCACTGCTGGTTCCACTTGCCGTTCCAGTGGGGAGACCCGTCGATCACCCAGTCCTTTTGCGCCTGCGTCAGCTTGGCCCAGGGCGTGTCGCGCGGGATGCCTGCGGTTTCGGCGTGGCGCATCAGGTCGTCCTGGCACTCCTTCCAGGCGGGGGTCTGGATGGTCTTGATGGCGCCGGCGCGCAGCGTGAGTTTGTCGTCGGGGATGACCAGGCCATAGTCCACGCCGATCACACGGCCAAAACCCCGGCAAGCCTCGCAGGCGCCCACCGCCGAGTTGAACGAGAACATCGACGGGATCGGGTCGGTGTAGCGCTGGTCGCTGTCGGGGCAATGCAGGCCGGTGGAAAAGCGCCACATCTCCGAACTGGCATCACTGTCTACATACACGTTCAGTCGCCCGCTGCCGCGTTTCAACGCGACCTCGATGGCTTCAACCACGCGGGCTTTTTCGGCGTTGGACAAACGGAAGCGATCGGCCACCACGTCCAGCACCTTGCGCGGCCCGGTGGGGGTGGCCACTTCGCGCTCGGCCTGGACCTTGGTGAAGCCGCTGGCCGAGAGCCATTGCTCGACCTGCTCGGCGCTGGTATTGCTGGGCAGCTCGACCGGAAAGGTCAGGTACAGGCGCGGGTCGCCCGCCTCGGCGGCACGGCGCTGCAGTTCAGCGTAGATGGTTTCGGGGGTGTCGTGGCGCACCGGCTGTGCGGTGTCTTTGTCAAACAGCTGGCCCAGACGGG
>Ga0228702_1000636_pt1 | contig 25724 bp, 20 predicted proteins | sample McNCre217_Aug_MG_2_FD_178018 | JGI IMG/M metagenome (GOLD analysis project Ga0228702, IMG submission 178018) | Freshwater microbial communities from McNutts Creek, Athens, Georgia, United States - 20-17_Aug_MG | ecosystem: Environmental > Aquatic > Freshwater > Creek | place: USA: Georgia...
AAACATTGCCACCTCTTTGGAAATCTTCATCTATACCTGTTTTTGCATAGCCATTCATTTTGCCCACAGTGTTTAATAGGCCTGTCGGATCTATGTTGATTTTTGCAGCCAATTCTTCAAGAGTATCAGCTTTCCAAAGAACCGTATCCCACCACTCTTTTTTCACTCTCATGTCAGGCATGATTTGAGCTGGCATGATTGGCCCCATCGCATAATGGAATCTGTAATGCGCATCAAAAATAACCCATGCAGGAATACACGAACCGGTCTTTTGATGATTCTCATACATGGCATGACCGAACTCCAAATAGGGTGCAGCCTCATTAATAAAACGCTCGCCACGACCATTTACCACTATGGCGCCAGGGAAAGCTCTCTCGGCAAAAACACCACGCTGTTTTTCTTCCTTGGGCACATATATAGTTGGACACCACCATGCCCAATTTAATAAATCAGTATCTGCTCCCAATTTTTGCGAAGCAGTTAACCCAGCGCCCGTATTGTTATCGACGGGTGTGGCACTCCAAGCCTGATTAGTGGGTTGTGGCAAATATTGCTCTCTAAGCGATTGATTTCTTTCAAATCCACCCGAACCTAAAATAACGCCTTTCTTAGCGTAAATGGTAATTTCTTGACCATCTTTGTTCGCTACAACACCGGCAATTGTTCCATCATCAGAGAATACGAAATCTTTGAAGTCGGTTTTTAACCACAAAGGAATATTTCGATCCATCATACTGCGGCGAAGCGCACCCACTAAAGAACTGCCTAAAGCAGAACGGCGATCTCGATTTAATCCTCGCTTCTTGCGCCAGCCACTATCAAATTTGTATCGCAGCATTGCCCACAACACCAGTAAATGCCAGCCTCTCTCTTTTGACATAACTTTGTGCGCTTGTCTTGCATTCCAAGCAATCTTCCCCATCAATAATGTCGTAGGTGACGCAGGTTGAAGATGATGAATCTCCTCTCCCAAACAATCTACATCGAATAGTTCCGGATCAAGACTTCGTCCACCCGGCAAAGATCCTGGTAAATGCTGATAGTAATCTGGATACCTCTCAGCCACCTCATACCTAACGCGTGTATCTGTCTCTAAATACTTAGCCATTTCTGGAGATTTTTGTATGTAAGTCTCCACTCTTGCAGGATCAACATCATTACCAATGGCAGCATATAAATAAGTTCTAACTAAATCAACGCTATCTTTTCCGCCTTTTTTCTTAAATTGGTGGTTATTAGGTATCCAAATACCACCACCGGATATAGCAGAAGTACCACCATAATATTTTGATTTTTCAATGACCAGTACAGATTGACCTTTATCGTGAGCACGAATAGCTGCCAACATAGCTCCAGCACCAGAACCAACCACCACAACATCAAAATTATTCATATCAATCAATACATAGAATTTTAAAAAAAAGCCGGGGATTCCCCGGCATGAATTGTGTTGTAAAGCCTTAAAACCTTAAACGTATGGATCAGGGTTAGGAAGGCCCAAAGCTACTGCCCCATAAGCCCGAGCATGAGCCGTGAAATTGTTTGAGATGTGTCCACGCGCTTGATGTACGTCTCTAAAGATTCGTCCAACTGGACTTTCTGTGTAAAGTCCAGAGGCTGCCATTGAACGCAAAAGATTGCTTACCTGATCACAGCAAACATTAGCCACATAGGATGCATGGTAGCGATATAACAATCGCTTCTCAACAGGCGGCAATTCATTTTTAACGGCGTAATCCATTAAATCATCATAATTCCGCTCCAACACCAATTTCAAAGAATCTAGGGTACAAATAGCTTCAGTAATAACTTGCTGCGCTAGCGGATCCTCTGCTGTTTTATTCCCATGTTTACCAACGTGAGCTTTTGAGTAGTTAATAAACTCGTTAATCGCCCCTTCAAGACCACCCATACAAGCAGTAGAAACTGCTCTTGTAAATACTGAAGCAAATGACATGTTGTAAATTGGGTTTTTATTCTCAATACGGCCTGGCGTATCTTCAGGATTAGTACTATTAGTTCTCTGAACAAAATCACTTGGAACAAATGTACCTTTTACCTCAACATCGTGACTGCCACTACCACGTACCCCAAGCACATCCCAATTTTTATGAATAACAACATCTTTTTTATGAATTAAAAATGTACCGTGCTCAGGGGCACGACCATTTTGAGCTGGAATAATCCCCCCCAACAAGAACCAATCAGCATGCTCACAACCACTAGAGAACCCCCAGCGACCACTAACTTCATACCCACCATCAACTGGGTTAACTTTAGCAACTGGCATGTAAGTAGAAGCGACTAGAGTTGTGTCATCTTTGCCCCAAACTGCCTCTTGCACTTTCAATGGATAACGAGCAATTTGCCATGGATGGACACCCATCACACCATAAATCCAGGCAGTAGACATACAAGACTCAGCCAAAATACTTTGCACATGATAAAAAACTCGAGGATCTAACTCATAACCACCCCAAGCCTTTGGCTGCATCACCTTAAAAAGGCCTGCGGCTTTCATTTCAGCAACAGTTTCATCAGAAATTCTGCAGTCTTGATCAGCTTTCAATGCTCGAGCACGCAATTTCGGTGCTAAAGCACGCGCAGCATCAAGTAGCTTCATTTCGTTTTTTAAATTTTCTGGTGAGCGATCCATCTTGATATCCCCTTATGGTGATCAATGATTAAAGTTTATTTAAGGATCATATTAGTCAGATTGGAATAAGTTTGCATAACTCAAACAGACTAAGTTTTAAATAATTCTTGACTTTAAACTGAGTGCTATAGGAACTGTAGATAGCCTAAGCAAACGAAGGCGCTACAAGACAACTTTAACCTTGGTAAAGGACGCTATGCTGCATTGCCACAAAATATCATGGGGCGCCTTCAATGACTAGTCGTCAGAACCAATCCTATTGGTATCTAGCAATTATCACCTTGATTTATATGGTGACATTCTCTGGGCGTCAACTACTTTCGGTTTCAATTGAGCCCATCAAACTAGAGTTCCAAGTTAGCGACACACTTATAGGCGTCGTAACCGGCCCTGCATTTGCTTTTATTTTTGCATTAGCAGGTTTACCAATGGGACGTCTTTCAGACAGAGTTAATAGATCAAGAATGCTCATTATTATTCTTGGAGTTTGGACATTTTTAAGTACATTAGGAGCTTTAGCCGGATCATTTTGGTTATTAATCTTGAGCAGAATGGGGCTCGCAAGCGCTGAAGCTGGTATTAGCCCAACATCCATGTCACTAATTAGCGATATTTTTCCACCGGAGAAAAGATCTTTTGCAATTAGTCTCTATACGGCTGCACCGACTATCTCAGCTGTTATAGGTCTTGGCCTTGGAGGCTGGCTAGTTTCCATACAAGGGTGGCGTTTTACATTTTTAGCGCTATCAGGCTGCGCTTTACTATTAACGATTGCGAGCGCAATTTGGCTAAAAGAACCTCACCATATTAAAAATCAAATAAAAGATATTGCTGATATAAGTTTTTTTGATGCTTTGAACATAGCCTGGAAAACTCCATCTTTTAAATGGATCGCACTTGCAGCAGGTCTAACCAGTATTGCAGGCTATTCTTTTGGTATGTGGAGTAGCGTTTTTCTAGTTCGCAGTCATGGCTTAACCATTGCAGAGGCGGGCGCTGTAGGTGGCTTACTTTTTGGCTTAACTGCAGCAGCAGGCTCTTTAACTGGTGGTAGTTTATGCGACAGATTGATACGAAAAAGTCAAGAATGGCAAATCGGCGTTCCTATCATAGGCCTTAGCATCTCAACAATTGTTGGAATTATTTATTTCCAATTACCAGATGGTCAATATTTCAATATCAGCGGCCATAAAATTCCCTATGCCGTTATTTTTGGCATGATGTATAGCTTTTTTAATGTTTGGTGGGCAGCCCCCATATACGCAGCTGCAACGCACCTTTCCCCCAGTCACATGCGCTCATTCACACTAGCGATTCTCTCCCTCTGCACTATTTTATTGGGGGTTGGCGTAGGCCCTCTTTTAGTTGGCTTAATCAGTGATTTTCTAGCCCCTACCTTTAAACAACATTCACTTAGATATGCGATGACGATTATTTTATTGAGTCAAATATTTGGCATATTGTTCTTTTTTAAATCCAAAAAGTTGTACTCCAACTATATCAACCAACAAAAAATAAGCGAATAAATCTCTATGAAATACCCAAATATTTTCAAGATGGGACATATCGGCAAAATGACACTTGCCAACCGTATCATCATGGCACCAATGGGCTCCAACTTTGCAGAAGCAGATGGCACTTGTGGCGAAAGAATTCAATCCTACTATGAAGCAAGAGCTGCAGGCGGAGCTGGCCTTCTTATTATGGGCGTAGTAGCTATAGGATTTCCACATGGGACTGCAGAACCCTATCAAGTTGGCATTTCAGATGACAAATTTATACCAGGTCTTTCAGAATTAACTAAGAGAGTTCATGCACATGGCTCAAAAATAGCTGTTCAACTTCAACATGCAGGAAAAAATTCTGTTAGAGATATTGTTGAAGGCAGACCCTTATACGTCCCATCCATTCCCCCGCATCAAAAATCGGACATGATGTTGGCGATTACTCCTGATGAGATTGCGCGCTTTGTAAGACCTAGCAAACAACCTGAAATCAAAGTAATGGGTAAAGATGAAATTCAACAAGTGATTACTTGGTTTACTGAAGCTGCCATACGTGCTCAAAAATCTGGATTTGACGGTATAGAAATACATGCAGCTCACTCTTATGTCATAGCTGGATTCTTATCAGCCTACTATAACCAAAGAACTGACGAGTATGGTGGCTCTATAGAGAATCGCGCTCGCCTACTGTTAGAGGTGATTAAGTCAGTTAAATCAGCGGTTGGCTCAGATTTCCCAGTATGGATTCGCTTAGATGCTTATGAGTTACGAACACCAGGCGGCATCACGCTTGAAGATGCAAAAATAGTGGCTAAGATGGTTGAAGAAGCAGGCATTGACGCTATACATGTATCAGCTTATGCCACCATCACAACAGGTTCGGCGTTTACTGAAGCACCTCTCGTTCACCAACCAGGAGGATTCCTTGATTGGGCCAGTGAAATCAAAAAAAATGTATCAATTCCTATCATCACCGCCGGCCGAATTGATCAAGATTTATGCGAAACAGCCATACAAAGCGGTAAAGCTGATTTCATTGCGTTTGCCAGAAAACTTTTAGCCGACCCAGAATTACCTAATAAATGGAAAAAAGGTGACGTTGAGTCTGTTAGGCCTTGCATCTACTGCTATACCTGCGTCAGTGAGATTTTTGTAAATGAACGCGTGAGATGCGCAGTCAATGCGTCAACAGGGCATGAATTTGAATGGCCTGTACATATAGCTGAGAAACCCAAAAAAATTATGATCATTGGGGGCGGGCCTGCCGGCATGGAAGCGGCTCGAGTAGCCGCACAAAGGGGGCATCAGGTCACCTTAATAGAAAAGAACAATCAACTAGGTGGCACTTTAAATATGGCTGCCCTTGCGTATTCAGAAAATGGGCTTTTATTAGATTACCTTATCAATCAGATGAAGCACCCTAATATCCAAATCAAATTAAATACAACAATAAGCGTAGCGGAAATTCTCAAAGAAAACCCTCATGAGGTCATGCTTGCCACTGGAGGTCAATATCAATCAACGCCAGCCCACTCAAAGCAACAAAAAAATGCTTGGGATGGGGAATCTCTAAGAGCCTTACTCAGCAACGGCAGTATGAGCCAGCATCTAAAATCAAGATTACCTATCTGGGCGCAAGCAGGTTTAGCTATCGCTAAACTAATCGGTTTAACTAAAAACTACCGAGCCCTACAACAACTTTCCAAAATCTGGCTACCCTTTGGTAAAAATATTGTGATTGTTGGCGGCGGACTAGTTGGGTGTGAATTAGCCGAGTTACTTGTGGAGCGCAATAGACGCGTCACAATTTTAGAAGAAGGTACTCATTTCGCTAAAGAAATTGCCATTGTTAGAAGATGGAAAGTTCTTGATTATCTAAAAGCTGAAAATGTATCGTTATTTAGCCAGCATAAATTAATATCCGTTCAAGCAAATAGCCTAACCGCCTTTGACGAAAAAAATCAAAAAGAAATTCAAATTCCTTTTGATGATGTCATCATTGCCAATAATTCCGCAGCGGGAAGAGAGATTAATTCTGACTTGGAAAAAACATTATCAGAAAATAAAATTAAAGTTACCAATATTGGCGATTACCAAAACCTAGGTTACATCAGTCATGCCATGTCTTCAGGTTTCAATGCGGGCAGAACCTGTTAAATACAAAATATATTTAATTCGGACTTCATGAAAATTAATTAGGCTGCACTCGCGAATACCTCACCATAACTAAGAATGCGGTTATTGGTGAGGTGCATGCTGCAATCAAACCAGCAATACTTCCAACCAATAAGCCATACTGAGCAACATCTAGCACCAGATAACTAATATCTGATTGAATAAATAGCAAAACTAAACCAATCATGATCGCCATTAGACAGCCTAAAGAGAGCCCTATTAGCCAATATGGTTTTTGAGCAATGAATCCTACAATATTTTTATATTGAGTCACGCCAAAAAATAACTTTCCCGCCTTAATCCCACGCTCAACATTTTTGGAATTAATAACAGTTAAGATAAGTGGCAATAAAAAAGCCATCACGACAAGCCCAGCAGCAACTCCATTTTCACCAAAAAATCTAATCGCATCTGATTGCCGCTTGATCAATACAGCTATCAGGCCGTTAATTAGCATATTTGATAAACCGCTAATTAACACCTGATTCACTAGCATATATTGCGTAAGGCTTTTTTCCTTCATATCACTAGCTAGTTAGTAAAACACTAGTGGGTCCATAGAAAGTTTTTTTATTTTTAGCCATCACTCTCAAAGAGTCAGGAACCCCGAAACGATCCTCTCCAAAGTTCTTAGCTAATTGATCACAACGCTGAATGACATGGTCAAGACCCAAGGTATCCATCATGGAATAAGGGCCGCCCAAATATATAGGGAACCCAACCCCAAGACAGGCTCCAACATCCCCATCAGCTGGATGATCAATAACTTTTTCAGCAAAACACTTAGCAGCATCTACCAATTGAGAGAACAATAAACGCTCTTTAACCTCAGACAGTGATGGCTGCGCAGCCTCATCTTTCAATTTCCAAATTGAATGTAGCCCGGGCCAAATTGCTTTAGTACCATCTGCAGCATACTCATAAAACCCTTTGCCGTTTTTACGTCCAAATCTTTCATTCTTCTCAACCAAAGTGGTAATAACAGCTAAAGATGAACCAGGCTTGTAATCAGGCCCAAGATCTTTTTGTGCCTGCTTGCCTGCATGATGGGCTAAATCTAATCCCACTTCATCAGAAACAGCCAACGGGCCAATAGCCATACCTGCTGATTTTGCTGCCTGCTCAATGAGTGCTGGCGAAACACCTTCTGAAACCATGGTGACACCCTCATTAATCATGGCTCCAAAGAAACGGCTTGTAAAAAACCCTCGGCTATCGTTAACTAGAATAGGCGTTTTTCTGAGCTGACCAACAAAATCCATCGCATACGCAAGGGTTTCTGGAGAAGTTTGCTGCCCCTTAATAATTTCAACTAAAGGCATTCTTTCTACGGGAGAAAAGAAGTGAAGCCCTATAAACTGTGCCGGATTGAAATATGTTTGAGCCAAACCTGAAATGGGAAGTGCTGAAGTGTTTGATGCCATAACAGCATCTTTTCTCATATGTTCAGCAGATTTTTTATAAACCTCCGCCTTCACGTCACGGTCCTCAAAAACAGCCTCAACAACTAAGCTTACTTGAGACAAATTAGCATAATCAGTTGTTGGGTGAATACGGCCAAGAATCTCTGCAATCTTTTCCTCTTTAATACGTCCTTTTTCAAGGTCGCGCTTCATTTTATTTTCAGCGTAACTCTTACCTTTTTCAGCCGCGGCTAAATCACGATCGATCAAAAACACCTCAATGCCAGATTGAGCTGCAACATAAGCTACTCCAGCCCCCATTAGGCCCGCGCCAATGACGCCAATTTTTTCGTGCTTCTTCTTTTCAACATTCTGCGGACGACGACTTAATTTATCGGCCTCCGATTTGTTTAAGAAGATAGTTCTAATCATATTTCCTGAAACAGGATCCAAATTTAACTTAACAAAATACTTGCATTCGACTCGTAACGCCGTATCCATAGGCAACTGCATGCCCTCATAGATACATGAAAGAATTGCTCTAGGTGCGGGTAAATTGTGTTGCGTAGAAGCCTGTACAGCCGCATTTGTACCAACAAAAAATTGAGCAATGTTAGGCTGCATAGGGCTTGAACCCCCAGGAATTTGATACTTTTCCTTATCCCAAGGTTGCTTGGCTGCTGGATTATCTAAAATCCACTGCTTAGCGACTTTTAACAAATCATCAGAAGTCACTATTTGAGTGATCAAACCGGCATCCAATGCTTTTTTAGCATTTAACTGAGATCCTTGTAGCAATAGTGGCAACGATTTTTCAACCCCTAACATACGTAGGTACCGTTGCGTTCCACCGCCACCCGGCAATAATCCAACACCAACTTCAGGCAAGCCAACCATTATTCCTTTTTTATCAGAAACGATACGGGCGTGGCACGCTAAGGCAATCTCAAATCCCCCACCCAATGCTGCTCCATCAATAGCAGCAACAAATGTTTTACCGGATAATTCAATCTTTCTCAAAAATGAAGAGAAATCAAAACATTTTTTAAAATAATCTTCTGGATCTTTTTTCTCATACAAAGATGCTTCAAGCACCTTAAGGTCTGCGCCAGCAATAAATGATGTTTTTGCTGAACTAATAACAACCCCTTTGACAGCATCATCACCTATAGCTTTATTAACAGCCTCTTTAAACCCATCAATAAATTGTTGATCCATCACATTAGCCGCAGAATTGGGCTGATCGATCACAATTGAAGAAATACCATCTGAATCAACAGAATATTTAAAATAACTTGTCATTTTTTTGCTCGCTATTAAATACGCTCAATAATTGTTGCAGTACCCATACCGGCACCTACGCAAAGCGTTGCCAAACCTGTAGAAACTTGGCGACGCTCCATCTCATCTAATAAAGTACCCAAAATCATGGCCCCTGTTGCACCTAATGGGTGTCCCATAGCAATGGCGCCACCATTCACATTCATTCGGTCATGCGGGACAGCCATGGCATCCATGAAACGAAGAACTACCGCCGAAAATGCCTCATTGAGTTCCCATAAATCAATATCCGCGGCACTCATACCCGCACGTTTCAATGCTCGCTCAGCCGCGAAGCTTGGTCCAGTCAACATAATGGTAGGTTCGCTACCAATCGATGTAAATGATCGGATGCGCGCTCTTGGTTTAATTCCTAACTTATCACCCAACTCGCGGTTGCCCAATAAAACTGCAGCTGCACCATCAACAATGCCAGAGCTATTACCAGCATGGTGCACATGATGAATTTTCTCAACTAATGGATAAACCTGTTGAGCAATCGTATTAAAACCTGCTTTTTGCCCCATCATGGCAAAAGAAGGTTTTAATGCAGACAATGTATCAACCGTCGTCTCGGGTCTAATCGTTTCATCCCGCGAAGCAATATCAAGACCGATCACATCTTTAATTGCGATGACTGAACGATCAAAATAACCATTTTTCCAAGCATGACTTGCACGGCGATGGCTCTCTGCAGCATAAGCATCACAATCTTGGCGTGTGTAACCATATTTAGTTGCTAATAAATCAGCGCTAATACCTTGCATAATGAAATGCGTATTGAATGCCACATCAGGATCTAATGCCCAAGCTCCACCATCAGCACCCATTGGCACGCGCGACATACTCTCCACACCACCACCAATCGCAGCATCAGCTTGACCAGCCATAATCTTGGCAGCAGCCATATTGACAGCCTCTAAACCAGATGCGCAATAACGATTAACCTGAACCCCTGGGACACTCTGGTCATAACCCGCATTAAGGGCAGCAATACGAGTAATATTTCCCCCTTGCTCGCCAACTGCCACGACACACCCAAAAATAATGTCTTCTAATAATTTAGTGTCAAGCTTATTTCTATCGCGAACTCGTTCTAACGTTTGAGTAGCCAACTGGATTGGGGTAATCTCATGCAAAACCCCATCAGACTTACCTTTGCCGCGTGGCGTACGAACGTGGTCATAAATAAATACTTCTGACATCTTTAGTGAACCTTTCCATTTAAATATTCTTCTCGCACTTCTCTCTTTAACAATTTACCTGCCGCACTTCTTGGTAATGCGGACGTTCTAATTTCTATAATTTTTGGTATCTTGTAATTTGCCAATTTAGTTTCCAAAAATGTCTTTAATTCATCTTCACTTATTGTGAAATTTGGCTTAACGGCAACGCAAGCCATGACTGCTTCACCATATTTCTCGTCAGGAATAGAAAAAACTACTGCCTCAAAAACGGCAGCATGGGAATAAAGACAATCCTCCACCTCTAGTGCAGAAATTTTTTCCCCGCCTTTATTAATAATTTCTTTAATACGATCGACTACAAATAAGAATCCATGTTCATCAACATACCCAACATCTCCGCTGTGATACCAAGCATCGACGATAGCATCCGACGTAGCCTCGTCATTACCCCAATATCTAGCCATATTGGCGATACTACGAATACAAATTTCACCAGGCTCCCCTTCAGGCAAAATATCCCCCGAAAGACTCAAACACTTAATCTGCGCAATAGGTGAAACAATCCCAGCAGATTTAGGTTTTGCCAAATAAAGATCGCCTGACGCTTGCGACCCCGTACCATTTGTTTCAGTTGCGCCGTAACCAATACCCAACATCCCCATTTTCTGCACTTCTTGCATGTCATCAAGCAACTTAGAAGAAGCTGCACCACCCCCTAAACCCAACGCAAAAAGGCTAGAGCGATCAATTTTGGAAAATTTTGGATGAGCTAATAACTCCTGAATCATGGCAGGCGATCCATTGAGTTGTGTAATTTTTTCAGATTCAATCAAGTCAACAATTTTGTTAACGTCCCACTTCCAAGCAATTAATAACTTTCTGCCAGTTAATAATGCAAAAAAGAATTGCGCATGCAAACCGCTGACATGAAAGAACGGTACAGTTACTAAAGCGGTAGGGTTAAGGCCTGAAGTCATAAAAGATTGAATCTTTTGAGGTGACAACATGGCTGCTAAAGCTGAATTAAATTGAATATTCCACAAAGCCTGAACAATAGATCGATGAGTCGATAATGCGCCTTTGGGATTACTAGTTGTTCCTGATGTATACATCAATAAAGCAAAATCATCAGGAGCTATATCAACCGGTTTAAATGTGCCTGAAAAATTCAATAAATCACTATATTGATGAGCCTGTGAATCCTGTTTAGAAGCTGAAGCCTCTTCAACTAAGATAGCAGCTATCCCTAATGACGGAAGATCTTTGGCTATCAAATCATAGCGAGCCTGATCAAGAAAAACTATTTTTGGCTTAGCATCTTTAAATCCAAAAACAATTTCATCTCTTTTACCCCAACTATTAATGGGCACCAAAATTGCCCCAATTTTCATTACTGCCCATGCCGCTATCAACCATTCAGGACGATTGCGCATTGCAATAGCAACACGATCACCTTTTCCAACACTTAATTGCTGCAACCCAATAGCTAGGCGATCGGCATGATCAAAAAAACTCTCGAATGTATATCTTTGAGATTCCCAAACCAAAAATTCTTTAGAGCCAAACTGTTGACGAGCAGATGAAAGTAAATCAATGAGGTTAGAGGGAGCTTTAGGAAAATAAGGATAAGACTCACCTTGAATAGATACTTCCCCCAACTCAAAAGGAGAGCCTGGGCTTAATAATTGTTGTTTTGCTTGAGCAAGTTGCTCTAGTAAATTTTGCACAATCATCCCCCGATGGACAAGCCACCGCCATTAACTGCTAAAACTTGACCTGTAATCCACTTCGCATCGGTCGAAGCAAGAAAAGCTGTTGCTGCCCCCACATCCTCTGGAGCGCCCAACACTCTCATCGGCACAGTTCGTATGGAGGCCTCCATCACTTCTGGAGAAATATCACCGCCATTGTTCATAGTTCCAAGCGTCAAAGCGTTAACCGTAACACCTTTAGGGCCAAACTCATGTGCCAAATGTCTTGTTAATCCTAATACGCCTGCCTTGGCTGCACCATAAACAGCAACGCCTAGTGATAATCCAACTCGACCAGCATCAGAAGACACTGTGATAATTCTTCCCCAACCACGCTCACACATTGCCGGAGCAAAAACATGGGCGCAATTCATAACACCATATAAATTAACGCCCACATATGCCGACCACTCAGCCGGAGTTGACTGTAAAAACTTCTTCAAGCGAATGGTTTCGCTTCCCATATTCCCCGCATTATTTACAAGAATATCAACTGGTCCCGCCTTAACAGCAGCAGCCTTTACTTGATCATAGTTAGTCACATCAAATGGCAAAGCACTCGCATCCAAACCCAAATCTCGAATCTTGCTAACCGTTGCCTCAGCACGCTCAGGAAAATAATCGTTCACTAAAACAGTGGCGCCTTGTTTCGCCAAACGTAAAGCGATGCCAACACCCATTCCTTGCCCTGCGCCGGTAACCAAAGCAACCTTGCCGGTTAGATCAATAAACTTATCCAAAACAACCTCTTTTATATGTTAATCAAGCTGGCATATCGAGCTTGATGAAACTCAACATCACCCAGTGCGGCTTGGGCGACACGAGCCCTTTTTAGATAAAAGCCAAGGTCATATTCGTCGGTAACAGCAATACCCCCATGTAACTGAACGGCCTCATTAGTTACAAGCTCAGCAACATTAGAAGTCAACGCTTTTGCCAAAGATACCAATTTAGACATATCAGGATCTTTAGCATCAATAGACTCAAGGGCAGCTTTAACAGCACTTCTTGCTAATTCAATTTGGGTATACATAATGGCAGCTCGATGCTGTAATGCTTGAAAACTTGCAATCGGTCGATCAAACTGAACTCGCTGTTTCATATACTCAATCGTCATATCAAATACGGTTTGAGTAATACCCAACAACTCACTAGATAAACAGGCGCGCCCCTTATCTAAAGCCAACTCAAGGGCCCGTTTTCCAGAAACAATACCTGACAACTTTGCTTCATTAGTTAAAACAACCTGATTGAATTCAATATTGGCGACATTTCTATGATCAATAGAACTTAGAGAATGGATAGTAATTCCAGGCGATTGAGCCTCGACAATCCATAAAGATACCTCTGAGGCACCTTCCTCAACAGCACTAACAAGATAGTGTGTTGCGCCAACTCCACCAAAACAGAAAACTTTTTTGCCAGAAATAATATAACCATTCCCTGATTTTTTAGCTAAAGTCTTAACACTATCGGGGGCATGACGGTGGAACTCCTCAATCGCAAGACTCCAACAGTCTTCACCAGAAATTAACCTCTCCAAATAAAGCTCAAGCTGTTTAGGGTTAGCGCCATTTAGCAAGCACTCTCCAGATAAAACTGTTTGATTGAGTAGCGGTGAAGATGCCAAGGTGATGCCTGACATTTCAAATATGACACCTAAACCTTGATAACTAAAACCCAATCCACCAAGTTCTTCGGGGAAAGGGATCGCACTCCAACCCATCTCAACCATTTTTTGCCATAACTCTGCGTCATACCCAAGCCCCTTAGGATTAGCCCTAAGTTCTCTAACTTTAGATACTGGTGAATGTTGCGCAAAAAAATCCTTGGCCGTGTCAGCCAACAATACTTCTTCTTCAGTTAATACCAAACTCATTACTTTGCCTCCCAATCAGGAAGCCCCAAAACACGCTTCGCAATAATATTTAACTGGATTTCTGAGGTGCCGCCAGCAATTGCAATGGTTTTAGAAATTAACCATCGATGAGTAAATGCCAACTCCTCAGCAGAAAATTCATCATATCCACCAGAGTTATCCCAACCCAAACCTCTATACCCCATCATATTGAGGACATCTTCCAGTCTCTTTTTTTCAAGTTCACCGCTAATATATTTAAAGCTACTAGCTAGACCACTGACATTCATACCAGCACGGCCCTCTTCAAAAGCCCTTCTAGTAGTTAATTTATAAGCATGATCTGCCATTAACCCTGCCACGATAGAATTCTTAATAGTTGATGTGACGTGCTCACCCTCTGGGCCTGATAAGTATTTTTTTACAAAAGATAAATAATTAAAGTCTGGCGCGCCTCCATCATCAAACTTTGACATAGCCTTTCGCTCAAACTGCAATAATCTTTTCGCAACCGTCCAACCGCCATTAAGCGATCCAATTAAATTCTTCTTAGGGACTCTCACCTGATCAAAAAATATTTGAGAAAAATGAGAAACTCCACTAATCATCTCAATTGGCTTAATGGTCACACCAGGAAGCCTTAAATCAAGCACAATAAAACTAATGCCTTCTTGCTTAGGGACCGTTGAATCAGTCCTCACCAACATGTAAATCCAATCAGAATGATTCCCATGTGAGGTCCAAATTTTGCTACCATTGATTATGAAATCATCACCGTCTACAACGGCTGATGTTTTTAAGCTAGCCAAATCAGACCCGGCATTTGGCTCAGAGAAACCCTGACACCAACGAATTTTTCCCTGTGTCATGGGTATCAGCAACTCTTTCTTTTGCTCTTCAGTTCCAAACTCGAGAACCACAGGGCCAAGCATCCATATCCCTAAATTAATTTGAGGGACACGACACTTCAATCTACGCATCTCTTGCTCTAGAACTCTATTCTCATCAGGATTTAATCCGCCACCGCCAAATTCCTTTGGCCAATCTGGAGCAAACCAACCTTTATCACGCATTTTTTCAAACCAGATTTTTTGATCATCCGATTGGAACTCCACATGAGACCCACCCCATACTATTTGATCTTCTGTTAAGGGCGTTCTTAAAGAGGCAGGGCAATTAGCATCCAACCACTCACGAACTTCTGATCTAAATTGCTCTAATTGATTATTTGACATTTTTATTCATGGGCCTGAAAAAGTGGTTTTACTTGCTCAATCGGCAAACTATTAGTGGAGTATTTCAATAAATTTTTATCATCAACGGTAACGGAAAGTTTGCCAAGCTCAACCAAGTAATTCAAATGAGCCAGGGCCTCACCAATAGCCAAAAATTTATCAATAGGGGTTGCCAGTTTAGGAAACATCATACTCATGACATCTAAAACTTTTTTTGAGTTTTCTTGGCAAAAAACTGAGATTTTTTCCAAGCTACTTATATGATGAAGCTTCAGCTCAGTTAATCTCGTATGCAATCCAACAAAAGGCAATTGATGCGACGGCAATACCAAACAATCATCAGGAAAGACCTTCAGAGCATCCAAAGAATCCATCCAATTTTTTAAAGGATTTGCATTGGGCTCAGAGGGTGAAACACAAACATTGGATGTGATTTTTGGCAACACCTGATCACCTGAAATCAACACATTAATAGCATCAGAATACAAACACACATGCTCTGGTGAATGTCCGGATCCTATAAATACTTGCCATCTATGCTTACCAATCGTTACAAAGTCGCCTTCACTTAAGCGATAGTAAGTAAAAGGCAATTCAGGCAAATAATTGGTATTACTCAATATATCAAGAAGTTCTTTAAACTCAGACTCTTCCATGCCAGCCTTAATGCAATACTCCCCATAACTTGCCGGCATTTTTTCTTTTTTATCGCTCATATGCTTCATGGCAATAAGCGTCAGAAATTCAGTATTGCTCATGTACAGCTTCGAGCCAAAGCGTTCAACTAACCAACCCGCAACACCAGTATGGTCATTGTGATAATGAGTGCAAATAATTCCCTTTAAAGGCTTCCCTGAAAAATGGTTGGTGGCGATTTCCTCCCATAAACTTTTAGTTAGCTTGGTATTTAAACCGGTATCCACAACCCACCAACCATCATGATCATCTAGTAAATATAAATTGATATGATCCAATCTAAACGGCATGGGCATACGTAACCAATGAACCCCATCGGCAACCTCAATTAATTGAGCCGGAAGAGGTGGAGTACTAAAGGGATACGTTAAGTTATCGGTCATGCTAAGGACTTACTTGCTGGCGCTAGCTCTTTGAACCCAGCCTTTTCTAGAGCAGCTATCGAGTAAGAAACATAACACTTATCTTTTTCATCGATAACAAACAACTGATCATCGAACAAATCAGGGTTGTATGACTGCTTTTGCAAATCAACTTTTCTTAATTTGTAAGTGCCGGTCATATCCATTTCTTTATTAATCCTCACAAACTGAGGCATGGCATACCGTGGCAAATGAGAGGCTGCGTAATCATAGAAATTTTTTGCATCAAAAGTAGTGCCTGGCTTTAACATTAATGCGACCATGCCAGCACGCCCCTCATAACCAGGGATCTCGACACCATAAACTGTTGAAAAGAGTATTTCAGGAACTCCTTCTAAAACCGCTTGAACTTCTAAAGTGGAAACGTTTTCACTTTTCCATCTAAATGTATCGCCAATTCGATCCACAAAGTAACAATAGCCATCTTCGTCATATTTCAGAAGATCCCCTGAGCTCCACCATTTATCGCCATCACTAAAGACGTTGCGAAGAATTTTCTTCTCTGTGGCTTCTTTGGATGTATAGCCCTCAAACCGACCACCTCCTGTAAGGGGACTTTCAACAATATATGCAATAGCCTCACCCACTTCACCGGGTTCACAAGGTATAAAAAACCCCGCTTCATTTTTAGGGTATGTATTTGTCTCTTGATCGTATTTCACAATACGCAAATTAGTCTTCTCCCAATAAGGCACTCGACCACAAGAACCAATTCTGTTGTCAAAATTCAAAGTATTGGCATTACCCTCAGTCGAACCCCAACTCTCATAGACGTTTTTTATGCCAAATCGATTAATAAATTGATGCCAGTTATCTTTTGTTAATCCTGTCCCAGTCATCTTAACAAGCGTATGCCCGCGATCATCAGGGCTTTCTGGTTGACTCAACAAATAACGACAAATTTCACCAACATATTGGCAAGAAGTTACGCCATATTTTCTAACGTCATTCCAAAATTGACTTAAACTAAATTTTCTACGTAAAGCTATTGCCGCACCCGAAACTAATGCGGTAGAAGTCAATGATGTTGCTGCTGCACCATGATAAAGCGGCAAGAAACAGTAAAAAACATCATTAGCAGTAGACTCTAAAACAACCTCCATCACTGCCCCAGCCATCATCCATCTCATATGGCTCGTAATGGCAGCCTTGGGCAAACCCGTCGTACCAGATGTAAAGATGTATAAGGCAGTTTCCTCAGCGGTTAAATGAGCCCTCATTTTTCGATCAGGATTCTCAATAGAAGCAGCACGAGCTAACCGGGTAATATTTTGAGAGAACAAATTCTCTTGTATTGGTGAAATAGTGCACTCAGGGTCTTCGATACGCCAAATAGGCACTGAGATCTGCGTATATTGCTTATCAAAATTAGCAATGCACTCATCTCCCACCACAACACAAAGAGATTCACTTTCTTTTACCGCATGTTCTAGGGGCAATCCCTTTAAATTAGTATTTAAAAATGAGACTTTTAAACCTAACTTCATAGCAGCAAACCACACCCAGTAAAAATGAGGGCGATTTTCCAAACAGATAGAAATTGTTTGAGAAGTTCTTAGACCCAACTTTAAAAAAGTTTGAGCATATTGGTTAATAATTTCATTTGCCTGCTGATAGGTGTACACCTGATCGGCATAATATAAAAAAACTTTATGGCTAAACTTTTCAACCTGCTCCTCCCACCTATCAGCCGTTGTATAAAGATCTCTGGGCTTAACTCGGTCAGCAGCTGCAGATCGACTGTCTAATTTAGCCTGCGTTTCGTCTCGTGGGACTATTAGGTCGACTGGGTGAACTGTCATTTGTAATGATTTTTTCTTAATTGACAAAGGTATCTTATTAAAGTTAGTAGCACTTTGATGGAATAAAAGGCATCTAGCTTCGTCCAGATGGACGATGACTCAAAATAGGCGATACTTGAAAGTAACCACAATGAAAACCCGAGCAAAATTCATGAATCCATCTGATTTGAAGTATCTTTTATATAGCGAACCAGAACCATCTATAGCGTTGGTTGAATTGAACCGCCCAGAGGTTACAAATGCCCTCAGCCTAGAGCTTCAGGCTGAAATTTCAGCTATTTTCGAGAAAATTAACCAAAATGATGCTATCAGAGTAGTTGTTTTGACTGGTGGGAATGCCAATTTTGCTGCGGGCGGCGACATTAATAGCCTATCAGGCTGCGGTCCTATTGAGATTTATAAACGCCATACCGAATTGGTCTGGGCACCCATTCAAAACTGCCCGAAACCTGTCATTGCAGCGGTTAATGGATATGCGCTAGGGGGTGGGTGTGAGCTTGCGATGCATTGCGACATAATTATTGCTGGTGAAAACGCATTATTTGGCCAACCAGAGATCAAGATTGGCATCATGCCCGGAATTGGTGGCACTCAAAGATTACTCAGAGCCGTTGGCAAGTTTCAAGCCATGAAAATGCTTTTAACTGGTAAGCCAATTTCAGCTAATGAAGCTCGCTTAGTAGGCTTAGTTAGTGAGGTTGTTCCAGACAACCAAACGCTTGATACTGCACTAAAAATGGCCAAAACTATCGCAAAAATGCCGCCTTTAGCTGTCGCCCAAATTAAAGAGGTCATCAGCGCAGGATTAGATATGCCACTAGAGAGCGCTCTTCTACTTGAGCGAAAGGCCAATCAATTACTTTTCTCAACCAAAGACCAAAAAGAAGGCATGACTGCCTTCATTGAAAAAAGAGAAGCTAAATTTAATGGTGAATAACCTAGCAACATCATCTAAAGGCTCCAACCTTACAGGTAAAAATGTTTTTATCTCTGGGGGAACCAGAGGTTTCGTTTTGGAAATGGCCAAAGATTTTGCAAAGCTAGGTTGCGCAGTCACGGTTGGCAGTAGAAGTACTGAAAATTGCCTTCATGCACAACAAGAACTTAAAACTATTCACAATAAAGTTCAAGCCCTTCAATTTGACGCCAGAAATTATGAAGAAGTTGCTTCTGCACTCAAAAATTCTCATGAACTTTTTGGCGATTTTGATGTCGTCATTGCAGCTCAGGCTGGAAATTTTGTAGCTCCAGCCAATCAAATAAGCGCTAATGGTTTTAAAACTATTGTTGAAATAGATTTAATCGGCACATTTAATCTGTTTCGAAGTAGCTGGGATTTCTTAAAAAAGCCAGGCGCATCACTCATCGCTATTACAACACCATCAGCGAGCAAGCCCGTTACCAATCAAGCTCATGTTTGTTCAGCAAAAGCTGGCGTGAATATGCTTATTAAATGTTTAGCTCTGGAATGGGGTGGTAGTGGCATTCGAGTTAATGGCATATCGCCAGGGCCCGTCATGGATAGTTTCGGTATGGATAAAGTACTAGCAACTGACAAAGCAATTCAAGAAAAAGTTTTATCTATGTTGCCACTTGGACGCTACGCCCATTCCTCTGAAATATCAAAACTAGGGCAATTTCTTGCCTCTGATGATTCCTCCTACATTACCGGTACCATTTTGGATATTGATGGCGGTATGCAGCTAAATATGCATTCTTAAGGATTTTATTGATGAATAACTATAAATATTTGATTGTTAAAAAAGAAGCCAAGGTAATGACCTTGACAATTAATCGCCCCGATCAAATGAACGCGATTAATACAGAGTTGAATCACGAGTTGGAAGATGCAATCAATCATTTTTCTAATGATGATGATTTATGGGTGGCCGTATTAAGAGGCTCAGGATCAAAAGCATTCTCCGCAGGTGGAGATATCAAAGCCATGTCAGAAGCAGCTAATGGTGGCAAACCTTATATCGTTCCTAAAACTGGTTATGGTGGATTAACCAATAGACACAACCTCAATAAGCCTATTATTGCTGCAGTCAATGGCTTAGCAATGGGCGGCGGATTTGAGATTGCATTAGCTTGTGATTTAATAGTTGCGGCTGATCATGCCACGTTTGCGCTACCCGAACCTCTAATTGGTGTCGTTGCCTATGCAGGTGGCATGCACAGACTATCAAGACAAATCGGCACTAAACGCGCTATGCAATTACTTCTCTGCTGCCAAACCATTGATGCGAATACTGCCCTTGACTGGGGCATCGTTAACCAAGTAGTCCCTCTTGAGAAATTAGATGAAACAGTGGATACGATGGTTCAATCGATTCTTAAATCTGCTCCACTGGCGATACAAGCAACTAAAGCATGCATTAATAAAGGATCCAATTACAGTCTTGAAGAAGCTCTATCCCTTCAAGACACTCAAGGCTATCCCGAACTTGAAAAAATGAGGAATAGCCAAGATATTCTTGAAGGCATCAAAGCCTTCACGGAGAGAAGAAAACCTCAGTGGCAGTGCAAGTAATTAGCCTGAAAATGAAGGGTAATCGCTATACCCTTCTCTGCCGTCCGTATATAAAGTTTTTCTATCAAACTTTGAAAGACCCTGACCCAATCTAATACGATTCACCAAATCGGGGTTTCCAATAAAAGATCTAGCAAAAGAAACTGCATCCCCTAAGCCAGAGACAAGAGCCTCTTCTGCTGTTTCAGGTGTAAAGCCATCATTCAAGATAATGGCCCCTTTAAAGTGATCCTTTGCCAACTTAAATGCATCAACTTGAGGCAATGGCGATTTCATGATGTGTAAATAAGCCCACGGCAAATGACTAATGTTTTTCAACAATTGCGTATAAGTTGCAACTGGATCAGGGTCTTCAATATCGTTAAAAGGATTGCCTGGGCAAACCCTGATACCAACTCGATCAGCACCAATAGCATCAGCCATCGCTAACATACACTCAACAGGAAAGCGCAGACGTCCCGTCAAATCACCGCCATATTCATCTTGCCTTAAATTACTATTCACACCAATAAATTGCATGGGCAAATAGCCGCTAGTGCAATGAAATTCAACCCCTGCAAATCCTGCGGAAATGGCATTTTTAGCGGCATTTCCATATTGCGCTATTGTCTGTTTTACTTCTTCATTAGTTAAAGCCACTGGCGTATCAAAATTCTGCATACCAGCAGCATCGGTCCACACTTCACCCGCAGCTCTCACAGCTGATGGAGCCACCGTCCGAACACCAGCGTATGGTTTATTGTGAACGGAACTTATTCTGCCACCATGCATTAGTTGCAAAACAGCCAAACCATCGTTACCTTTAATTGCTTGATTAACCTTGGCCCAAGCATCTATTTGTTCATTAGACCAAACCCCCGGCATTCTGATATAAGAAATCCCTTCTGGGGCGGGAGAGGTTCCTTCAACCACAATCAAACCAGCATCGGCTCTTTGAGCATAATATTCAGCCATAACAGCTGTTGGAACTGAAGCAACCGTCGCCCTATTTCTTGTCATAGGGGCCATAACAATTCGGTTTTTTAAATTTAATGCCCCAAACTTTGCTGGTTCCAATAGTTTTTTCATCATTAGCGAACTTTAATTTTAGGTGCTGGAGAATCTCGTCTCATTTTTTTCAAAAAACCATCCCAAGGAGCCGGCTCTGCCACCTCCGGCAAATGATCTCTTGATGGTGGGTTAGCCCAAAACTCTCCCCAAGATGGGAATAATCCGTGGAAAGTTCCTTCGTAATGATCCCTACCTGGCCAACGCATTTTGTCATCGCCAATAGGAGGCTTATTTAAATCAGTGGCATACCAATAACATGGTAAACGACGCCTAAAATACCAGCGGCCACCTATTCGCTCGTAATCATCCCAATACAACATTTGCATAATGACCCACTCGCCATCAGCCTCATGCTCATTTTTAGAATACACCACACCAATAGCATGATCAGCATCAACCATCTCTATGATGTGCTGACCAACATGATGGGATGTCCCAGTAAATTGGTGTCTTAATGTGTCATCAACCCAAGCCTTCAGATGTGCGCGACCAACCTTTTCCTTGCCAACCCTAATATCAGGCGCAAATAAGCCCACATGAGCATCCAAATCTCTCATATCAAGCGATAAAGAATATTTTCCAGCTAATTGTCTGATTTCCTCAATTGACTCAAGACGATCAATTCTCTTTTGCAAATCAGACAGATTAATATCACTCATACTATTCCAATACAGTGTATAACTCTGCGCTACGACCACCATCTACAGGCAAGCTTGCGCCAGTAACATAAGAAGACTCATCAGAGGCTAAAAATAAAATGGCATTGGCTAATTCATCAGGATTACCCACGCGCTTAAGCGGAATTAATTTTTCAGTATTAGACTTTGATTTTTGATCAGAAAGCATACCGGATGTAGCTGGGGTATCAACAACACCTGGAATAATTGAATTACAACGCACGCCAGATGGGCCAACTTCCGCAGCCACCGCTTTTGTGAAATTGATAATCGCCGCTTTTGCTGCGGAATAACCCGCCATCCATGCCATACCAAATACACCACAAATCGACGACATATTAACAATCGAGCCACTACCTTGTGGTTTCATAATTTTCAAAGCTGCGCGAGTTGCCCAAAAAGTTCCATCGACTGTTGTTGAAAAATTAGATTTCCAATCTTCAGTAGAGGTAGCTTCAATAGCACCCCAAGAATAAGCCATTGCATTATTAACAAGAATATCTAAACGGCCATGTTTTTTAGCCGTTGCCTCAATAGCCTGTGTAATCTCAGCTTCATTACTCACATCAGCCTGAGCCGCTTCAATTTTTCCACCAGCTTTTTGAACAACTGACACAACTTCATTTAAAGCATCAAGTTTTCTTCCGCAAATAACTACTTGCGCACCTTCTTCTGCAAATCGAATTGCAGTAGATCGGCCAATGCCAGAACTACCACCAGTAATAAAGGCAACCTTGCCAGCTAATCTATTACCCATCATCAATCCTTATTTAAAATATGAGCCGCCATTGGCGACAACATCTTGTCCTGTAATCATGGCAGCGTCATCAGAAGCAACAAAACAAACCACGTTAGCGATATCTTCTGGCTCCGCCATTCTGCCAAGTGGAATTGCCGCAACCATTGAATTAATCCAATCTTGTCCAACAGATTGCATCATTGGCGTATTAGTTGGGCCCGGCACCACGTTATTAACGCGGATACCTCTTGGACCAAGTTCTCGAGCCAAACTTCTAGCCATACCATGCAATGCAGCTTTTGAGGTCACATAATGCAAGCCACCTTCGCCAGACATGGCTGAAGTGCTAGAAATATTTACAATAGCCCCCTTAGTATTAGATTTCACCATCAATCGAACAGCCTCTCGCGTGAAATAGAACGCACCATGTAAATTAACATTCAACACACCATGCCAACCTTCATCTTCCATATCAATAATGAGGTCGGGATAAACAGTTGGAGTCTCACCCTTAGCCATTTGAGCACCACGCTCAGCCAAGCGAGACATGAGCTTATCAAATCCGTCATTTTTAGAAGAACCAATACCAGCATTGTTCACCAACACATCAACCTTACCGTATGTGCTATCAATCTCAGCAAATAACTTTTTAACAGCGGCACTATCACCAACGTTTAAAGCTCTTGCAATGCTTTTACCAGCCCCGCCCTGAGAAATGGTTTCAGTTGCTGCATCTTGATTAATATCTACTGCAATAACAGATGCGCCTTCTTTAGCAAAAGTTCTAGCGATAGCACGCCCCATACCTTGGCCTGCGCCAGTTACAACTACAACTTTATTTGAAAATCTCATATGAACCTCATTGGTGACAATTAGACGCTTCAAGTATCTTGATAGGCAAGAATTGCCTCATCGTCTAATTAGACTAGCCAACCCTAAAATAAGGGATTACGCTGAGAGCGCTAGCCGAAAACCTAGGTGTGACATGCTATTGAATGGATCACAACCTCTTCGTGCACTAGGCCTATAACTTAGGCAATATGCCTCATTACAAAGAAAGGATCCCCCCCTAATAACGCGCTTGGGCGCATGAAATGGGGCAACATGATCATCCGGATCATAACTATCAATGGGCCCCTGAGGATTTTTAATGTGGGAAAGCTTGGCCTGATGTATAAAAGCATCAGACCGGTACCAATCAGCCGTCCACTGCCAAGCATTCCCTGTCATGTCAAACAACCCATAACCATTAGCAGGAAATGTACCAACTGGCTGAGTTCCAACTGCCCCACCCGTCTTGGGATTAACCTGTAAATCAGAATTATTTGAAAGTGTGTCACCCTCCCAAATATTGGCCATTTTTTTACCCTCAGGCGTCAACTCATTTCCCCAAGCGTAAGTAGCCTGATTTAAGCCCCCACGGGCAGCATATTCCCATTCAGCCTCGGTTGGCAATCTTGCTTGAGCCCAAGTTGCATACGCCAGCGCATCCGCATACGAGACCTGAACCACTGGATGATCACCTTTATTTTTAATAGAGCTTTGAGGGCCATAGGGATGCCGCCAATCAGCGCCAGGAACAAATTTCCACCAATTGTTATAGTCTTCGAATCTCTTGGGTTTATTGGCTCCCACAAAAACCATACCGCCAGCTTGTAAAAGACCCTCAGGTGGCCTAGGTGTATTAGGGGGCAATTGAACCCTTAATGTTTCCCACTCAGGAATTTTCTCAGCCGTAGTGACATAAGAGGTTTCCTTAACAAATAAGGCAAACTCATCGTTAGTGACATGGGTCTTACTGATCCAAAAACTACTTAATTCAACTTGGTGCGTTGGTTTTTCATTTTTTTGAGCATACCGACTATCACTACCCATTAGAAAATTTCCAGAGGGGATTAGCACCATACCATTCGGTTTAGCGCTCGAAGATGCCTTACTTAATTCACTTCTATTAAACAGCGTGAGATAGCCGGCTGCCGCAGCCAAACCGGCACCTCCTAATATCGCTAAAGCCTGTCTTTTTTTCACAAGAATTACTTGGTATTTTCTAAACCGCCACGCAAAGATCCACCAGCCTGTCTTGGAGGAAATTGTTTTAAAGAAATTAAATGGTCAGTAATGATGTCTCTAAAAACCCCACCAACCCAAGCTTTTTTCATAGTAAATTCATTATTCTTTGCAGCCACATGTCTCTCATAGGGATCCATCCTTAAATTAAACATGTTGAAACCCTCTCGATAAGAATCAAAAAAACCATTGCGCTCTCTCGCAACAGTTTTCCAATAATTCCAACGAACACCAACTAAAGTTGACTCAACATAGTAGATATAACTTTCTCTGGCACTAGGAGTTTTACTCTCACTATCCGTCCAATGAGCTAAATTATTAACACCATCAATTTTAACCTTGTGAGACTCCAATAATTTCCCAGCTACATCATCCACGCCAGCCGCAGCTGCTAGAGTTGTAAATAAATCCATATGGCTTTGCAAGCCATTAGAAACACTACCTGCAGGAATTTTTCCCGGCCATCTAATGAGAGTTGGCACACGGTAAGCGCCTTCCCAGCTAGATGATTTCTCGCCATGGAACGGCGTAGTTCCACCATCTGGCCACCAAGCACTCATAGGGCCATTGTCGGATGTAAAAATAACAATTGTATTTTTAGCTTGCCCTAATCGATCTAACTCCGCCAGCAATTTTCCAACTTCA
>Ga0228702_1000639_pt1 | contig 25628 bp, 28 predicted proteins | sample McNCre217_Aug_MG_2_FD_178018 | JGI IMG/M metagenome (GOLD analysis project Ga0228702, IMG submission 178018) | Freshwater microbial communities from McNutts Creek, Athens, Georgia, United States - 20-17_Aug_MG | ecosystem: Environmental > Aquatic > Freshwater > Creek | place: USA: Georgia...
CTTCACCGCGTACAAGGAAATGATCGACGCTGGAGTTCCCCGCGAACTTGCACGGGGAGTCCTGCCTATGAACACCTACACGCATTTCTTCTGCACAGTGGACTTGCACAACCTGATGAAGTTCTGCAAGTTGCGCCTGCACGCTCACGCCCAGCACGAGATTCAGGTCTACGCCCAAGCCATGCTTGACCTCGCCAAGCAGGTTGCCCCTATCACCATTGCAGCCGTAGAACGGCACTGGATCGCATGATGAATCCCACCCTTGCCCAAGACATCGAGAAGTGCAAGCTCTCGTTCCCGATGGCCGCCCAACCAAAGATCGACGGTGTGCGAGCTTGCTACATTGAGTCCTTCACCGGCCGGTCGCTCAAGCCCTTCAAAAACAAGGCGGTCATGGAAGTCTTCTCTGACCCCAAGTACCAACACTTCGATGGAGAGATGGCCTGGGGCTCCATCAACTCAACCTCGCTGTGCCGAGATACGACTTCAGTGCTCAACACTGTGAACGGCTCGGCAGATGACGTGGTGTGGCATGTGTTCGACATCACCGACAAGTCTGATTGGCCGTACGAAAAACGGTACGACACTCTGCGGTCTCGGGTAGCGGCACTGAACGATCCACGAGTTGTGGCTGTACCTTCGCAAGTGGTGTGGAACCAGGAGGAGATCGACGCATTGGATGCCTCATGGGTGGCATCCGGTATGGAAGGCACCATCCTGCGCAACCCGCTGGCCCCGTACAAGTCTGGTCGGTCTGGCACATCCTGCGGCAGCTTGATTCGCGTCAAGCAGTTCGCAGATGCCGAGGCCACCGTGGTGCGCGTCGTGCAAGCGATGGAAAACCGCAACGAAGCCAAGATCAACGAACTTGGCCACACCGAGCGGTCCTCGCACCAGGAAAACATGGTGCCCAAGGACATGGTGGGGGCTCTGGAGTGTGTCACAGCAAGCGGGCAGGCCATCACGGTCGGCCCCGGCAAGATGACGCACGACGAGCGCCGACACTTCTGGGCCAACCAAGACTTGCTGGTGGGCAAGCTCATCAAGTTCAAGTCGATGGTCAGCGGGGTCAAGGACAAGCCTCGCTTCCCGACATTTTTGTCACTTCGCATGGAGGAAGACACGTGACCTTCGCAAACCGTGGCAAGGCGGCGGAAGCCGCCGTCAAGAAGTACCTGAAGTCCATCGACGCGGTGGACACCATCCACTACCGCTACCCGGACTTCCGGGCTGGGTTCAAGTCCCCCGCACCGTGCGACTTCATGGTGCTGCGTCAAGGCAAGCTGACCTTGCTGGAAGTCAAGTCTGTGGAGCATGCGTACCGCTTGCCCCACAAAAATATGTCCCCTGACCAAGTGGCCCGCATGAGGATGTGGGCTTGTGCTGGGGCTGAGTCGTGGGTTCTGGTCCAGTTCACCACCGGGTGGAGGGCCGAATCCGTTGAGCATTTTCTGGTGCGCGATGGTGGCAGTTGGGACATGAGCCTGATTGAGCCGCGCCCGCTGGTTGCAGTGATGAAGGAGATCCTGTGCTGACCGTTTTCAACGACCTACACCTCGGAGCAATTCGCAGCTCCGGCACCACCGCGCAGTCGGCCATCGCCCTGCGCAGCTACGGCATCGACAGCTACATTGACCTGCTGCAAGGCGTCAACAATGACGTGATGCTGCTGGGCGACTGGCTCGATACCTACAACATCCCCATGAGCGATGTGCTGAAGGTGTACTGGGCCACGGCCGAGTGGCTGGCCAAGGGCTACCACCTGTACGCAGTCAACGGCAACCACGACTTGTCCAAGTCCTCCGAAAACTTGTCCTCCATGGAGTTCTTGTGCAAGCTGCTCGGTGCCCACTACCCATACACCTTCCACCACGTGGCCGCCCCTACGATGACGCCTCACGGCTACGTCATCCCGCACCTGACCAACCAGCAAGAGTTTGATGACGCCCTGGCTGGCGTCCCTGCATGCGATGTGGTGTACACCCACTGCAACATCTCCAACGAGTTCGCCAAGCAGGCCGACCATTCGCTGAACATGACGATCGGGCAGCTCAATAAGCTGCCCTGCAAGCATGTGGTGAATGCCCACGAGCACCAGACCCGCAGGATTGGCAAGTGTTGGATTCCTGGCAACCAAATCCCGACCAGCGTATCCGACTGCCTCGGCAGCAAGGCCAAGTCCTTCATCCAAGTCGATGGCGGCGAGCCCCGCTTGGTGCAGATCAACTCGATCGCGCACTGGTACGCTGAAATTGACTGGCGCAGCCCGGTTCCCACGCAAGCCCAGTTCGTGCGCATGGTGGGCACAGCGACTGCCGATGAAGCAGTGCTGGTGGCCACAGCGGTCGCGGACTACCGCCGCTCCTCCCAAGCCTTCGTCGTGGCCAACGCTGTCGTGATCGACTCGGTGGATGGCGCGGACGTTGCCCAATCGCTTGAGCAGGTCGAAGCCTTCGACGTGATGGGGGCGCTGCGCGAGATTTTGTCCCCTGAAGACATGAAAACCCTGGAGAGCCTGAAGTAAATGTTCACCTCACTCAAACTCACCAACTTCCGCAAACACACTGACCGCGAGATCAACTTCCTGTCGGACTTCAACGTGTTGCGTGGAAACAACGAACACGGCAAGACCACCGTGTCCGAAGCCATCGCCTATGCCATGTTTGGGGTCTCGTCCCTGCGCACCTCGCTGGACGAGACGGTCACGTACGGCAAGCCTGTCAGCTCCTTGCGTGTCGAGCTTGTGGTGTCCATCGACGGTGTGGACTACCATGTGTCCCGGGGCAAGAGCGGCGCGGAGATCCGCTACGGTGACCAGCACGTGACTGGCCAGACGGAGACCAAGGCGTTCATGGAACGCTTGCTGGGCACGTCCTCGCAGATGGCAGGCAAGCTGCTGTTCGCCAACCAGACGGAAATCCGAGGAATCCTGGCGCAAGGCCCGGCCGCTGCCAGCTCCCTGATCGAGACCTTGGCCAATCTCCAAGTTCTGGAGACCCTTGTGGAGAAGATCCAGGACCAGCTTCCCTGTGGCAATACCTCGATCTTGTCAGGCCAGCTGTCCGACCTGCGGGCCAAGGCGGGTGCCCCAGCACCGGCCGCGCCCTCACGGGAACTTGCTGACGCTGCGGAGCAGCACGTCTCTACCGTGGCCGACCGTTTGTCCCGCATGGAGGCAAACTTGTCCAGCCTGAAGGGCTCGTGGGTACAGGCAACGGAGGATCTGCAAGAGGCTCGCCAAGCACTGTTGAACAACGAGCGAGTGGCCAAGCGTCGCGCAGTGCTGGAGCAAGTCAGCCACCCAGGTGACGCTACAGTCTCGCAAGAGACACTTGACAACTTGATTCGTCAAGTCGCACAGGAGACCACCACCCGGGAACTTTACGACGCCAGCCAGATCGTGTTTCCCGACTGCCCTCGCTTCGATGGCACGGTGGCCGAGTTCGAGGCTGCCAAGCAGACGGCCGACTGGGACAATATCGCTGCTCAGGAAGCCCTACGGAACATCATGGTGTCTGAGGCTCAAGCCGAGGCCAAGATGATTTCTGACGACGTGTGCCCCCTGTGCAAGCAGGACCTGTCCATGGTGCCGGAAGTGGCCGCCAGCAACCTCAAGATCACCGAGGAGCTGGCCCAGCTTGAGCAGATGCGGGAGATTGCTACAAAGCAGCTTACCGCCGCCCGCTTGCTGTGCGCGACCTACGCGGACATGGAAGCGGACGACCGCCGCATCCGCCGCTTGATGACGCCACACTGGAAGGCTGGTGACACCATGCCAGTGACGCCACAGTGGGTGCACGGCGTGATTGAGAAGCCGGGCAACACCAAGTCGGCTCTGGCCGATGCCCGTCTGGCAGTGCGCGGCCACCAAGAGGCCATGGCCAAGTGGGATGCCGCCCAGGCGGAACTGGCGTCCCTGAAGGACGTGTCGGTGATCGACACCGCCAAGGCGGAGGTTGCCATTGGTGCCTACGAGGAGGCCAAACGTATTGTTGAACAAGAGCGTGGAACACTGGCCGATGCCAAAGTCCACGCGGCAAAGGAAACCGCAGCCTTTTCCATTGCCAAGGCGGCGTATGACCGCCAAGTGTTGGACCGCGCCAGCTTGGCCGAGCAGATCGAGAAGACGAAAACCATGATCGAGACCATGACTCACCACAATGAGCTGGTAAAGAAGCTGCGTGCAGCCCGTCCGGTCATCGCCAACAAACTCTGGACGACCGTGCTCGGCACTGTGGGCCACTACTTCTCACAAGTCCGTGGAACCCGCAGCATGGTGACCCGGGACAGCGACGGCTTCAAGGTCGATGGCCAAGGGGTAGGCGGCTTGTCCGGCTCCACTTTGGACGCCCTCGGGCTGGCCCTGCGCCTTGCCTTGGTAAAGACGTTCGTACCCACTGCCAGCTTCTTGGCCTTGGACGAACCAGCAGCCGCGTGTGACAGCACACGAGAGCTGGCCATGCTCGGCACCATCGCTGGTGCTGGATTCGAGCAAGTCCTGCTGGTCACGCACAGCGATCTGGCCGACAGCTTTGCAACTCAAGTCATCCAACTTTAAGGAGCCACTATGAAACGTACTGTGAAACAACCCGAAGGCCGCAAGCTCGATACTGGAAAGCTGCGATGGTCGCTGCTGCCACTGGGCACTGTGGCCTCGATCATCGACGTGCTGGAGTTCGGCGCCCAGAAATACGACGTGGACAACTGGAAGAAGGTACCCGATGGCAAGCGTAGATACTACGACGCGCTCATGCGCCACATGGACGCTTGGATTGGCGGCGAGAAGCTGGACCCCGAGTCCGGCCGCAGCCACCTTGCCCACGCCGGGTGCTGCATCCTGTTCCTGCTGTTCCTGGACCGCTGATGCGACGTCGGGTACAGAAAGTCAATCCTCTGGTGCACAAGGTTGCGCTCAACAACCTGCGCCAGAAGGTGGTGGACATGCGAATCCAGCTGCTGATGCTGGATGACGGAGAGTCCTGCGCGACCCATGTGCTGCTGCTCAACCAGCAGATCACGGTCCTGTCCCTGGCCCTGGAGGCCCGACAGATGCAGGACTCCGAGCCGTACCAAGCCTTGGCGGCCGCGCACGGTGTATTCCGGGCGTGCGCCGAGGGCGGGTTCAAGTGGAACAAGTCGGACGCGATGGTCGTCGATCAGGCGCTCGGTGTGTTTCTGGAATGGACAGGCAAGCTGCCGGTGGCCGAACTTGTAGAGGCTACCCGAAAAATGCTTGCCGCATCAACGTAGCCTCGGCCTGCCGCCTGCGTTGCAGGCCCTTGTACACGACCCCACCGGCCGTGTCCGGCTTCGTAATCAAGTCGCAGGCATCGGCCAGCCGTCCCTCGTTCAAGGCGCGACGCAAGCGGCTGGCCTTGAACGCGCCCAACCCGCAGTTGTAGGACCAGCTGGTGCAAGCTGCGTGAGCAAGTGGGTGCTCCAACAGCATGGGCGCAAGACTTGCCACCCTCAAGCCATACGCCTGTGTGGCGGCCACCAGTTCAGCGTACGCGTCTTGCTTGGATATGGGTTTGGTGCCCTTGCTGATTCCTGTCGTCATGCCGTAGCCTCTGGTCCAGACGGGCGGCTTGGCCAAGGTGTCCAAGTAGGGGTACACCTTGTCACCGCGCAAGACCTGGCACCCTTCAAAGGGCGCGATCAGGGCAGTGGCCGTTTCGTACCAGGTGACCACTTACTTCTTCCGCAGCCCACGGTCCATGAACCAGTAGCCGATGATGCTTCCCACGATACCACGGTCGAAGTCACCATAGATGGCCACGAAGGCAGTGGCCCAAGTCATGTTGGCCATCATGGCCAAGTAGAACAGCGCACACTTGTGCACCGTGTACATGATGATGCAGTGGTAGAACGTGAGCAGGGGCCGCATCGCTGCGGAGAACTTGGCCACCCAACCGCCCGCAGCGCGAGCTTCCGCTGTCTGGCTGGCCACGGCCACCTTCAAGGCATCCCACTCGGATGCGGATTCAGCCGCTTGAGCGTCCGCCCGGCGCATCTCGGCGTCATGGGCAAGCCGCTTGTCCTGGAGCTCGACTTGCACCATCGTCATGCGGTGCTCGTGGTCTCGCTCCTTGTCTTTGTCCTTCAGGTCCATCCAGTGCTGAACAAGACGGCTTGCGCCGCCGAATACCAATCCCAGAATTTCAAGCATCATTCGCCTTTCGCCCGTATTTTCCGGGTAGTTTCAGCGGTGTACCCGGCCACCAGCCAAATGAAGATCTGCACCTTGTCGGCCGCGTAGTCGGTGCGCCAGAACTCGTAGGCCAAGCCCAAGGCGAAGATTGCCATACCGGCGAAGCACAGACGCTGAATGTTGGTGTCCTCAAACCGATGAGACCAGACGGCGAGGAAGCTGCACGCCGAGATCAGTACCAAGGCGCAGCAAGTGGTGGTAAGCATCAGGTCCATGGTCGTTCACTTCTTCGGGAGGAACCCACGAATCATACTCTCTAAGTCCATCATGCGCACGGTGTCGTACACCTTTGAGCAGACGGCCATGCCGAAAAAGCCAACGAACAGCGAGGTCAACTCCAGTGGCAAGCCACTGCGTGTGGCCATCCACTGAGCACCATAGTATGACAAGGCGCAACCGCCCAGGAACATGGTGATCTTCTCGGGCATAGTGCCCTTCATGAAGGTGAAGGACAAGCAAGCCCCGATGAATCCCGCTGCCTTGGAGGCGAATACGTCGAGGTCAGGTATGGAAGAATGAGGCATGGTGATGGTCAGTAGTGCAACGCTCATTGTTGCATGGTTTTGGTGCCATCAAATGCCATTATGGGCTGTTGCTGCGCTGCAAAATACCTGTAGAGGTCTGCCGGTGAGGGCGGTGCATCGCCAGAGTCCCACGGTGTGTTATGCCCACTGCACACCAGCAAGTTGTTGCACAGTTCGGAGCAGATCAGACCGCCTGCGTTGGGTGTCGAACGCCCAAACAGGTGGAAAAATGGGCGCAACGCGAACATCAGGTAGTCCAGATACCCGTAAGTGCCCAACTCTGAGCTGAGAGCCGACTCCAGAGTCTCTTTGGTCACCAAGGTTGGGAACAGCGCCACCTGCGATGTGGTGTACAAGGGCCAGGGCCAGGGCCGCCTGCGCATCAGCAGGTGCATGTCATAGAACATCTGCCCTTCCATGTCCAGAAACCCACAATGGTACGCTGGCAAGCCGGTCCAGAACTTGCACAGCTTGCCCGGGGTGGAATTTGGGTTGAGGATGACGGCGAGGTAGATCATTGTGCGACAAAAATGTTCTCGAAGACTGTTCCATCTTCTACCGCCTCAATTTCGTGCCACGCATTCTCTTTCAGGACAATGGGCGTGGTGCTCTTGTCAGCGAACATCTCTAAGTTTTCTTTGCGAATGATGACCTTGCCAGCGTGGCACACCGTTGCATGCTGGAAAGTGTGTTCGTGCCTTGGCAAGCCTTCCCCAGCTTTGCAGTGGTACACGTTGTGAGTACACCCAGCATAGGTGAAGGTATGTGCTGGTATGGTGGGAATCATACTGTCTGCATTCCGGTGCTGCGTAGGGACAAGGGCAAGATTTCCTCGGACCGGGCTTCAGAGATCAAGCCGAACGTCACGAGGGCTTCCATGCCGGATGACATGCGAGGGTCGGAAAATACCACCTCTTGAGATGCCATCAACTTGTCATACCAGAGTCGAAGTGCAGGGGAAGACATTGCCGCAGTCACAATGGCAAGTTGTTCGGTATCCGTGAACTTCTCGATGAATTGCAGTGGGGTGCATTTCGGAACTGGTTGTGTCGGAACGGGATCAATGAACGGTTCTGGTGCCGGGTCGTTGATGTTGTGTCCAATGCCAATGTGATCTGGGCATTCAACTGCATTTGGCATATCACTTAGAGAATCTACGACGAATACGTCACTGACAATACCTTGTGAATCAATGATTGCGACTTTCATTTTATAGAACCTCGAATAGATAGATTTTGCCGGGGAACCCATTGTCAGTCGCGCCGTACCCGAGTGGTTTTCCGCCTCTGGAATTATTCCCCGCATATATATAACCAGGATTTGGGGGGAATGCTAGACCGGAGTTCTCCCATAGGGACACTGAACCGCTGCTACCGAGACCACCACCACCGCCATAGCTACCGTCAGCATCTCCGCCGCCAGTAGTACCGGGTGCCCATGCGTAGGATGCCGCAGACGGCCCCCACGGGGAGAAGTTTAGGGGGATGGCGCTCGATGATGTGGATGTCGCAGCACTTCCTCCAATACCACCGGTATAAGAACCGCCAGCAGCACCAGCAGAACCTGAACCACCACCACCACCACCACCACTATTGGCGTAACCACCATAGTAAGTCCCACTACCCCCGTTATACCCATTACCAGCTCTGGAGCCAGCCCCACCACCACCACCACCACCGCCAGAGCTACCGCCACTTGCGGCACCTCCAACGCCGCCTGTGGCATTGAATGTTCCACCAGAACCAACCCCACCCGCGCCGCCAGTACCATTCGCTACACCAGCTCCAGAGCCAGATACAGTTATAGAACCGAACGATGTAGTACCACCCGGTGTTGGAGCACCACTACCAACACCATAACTACCACCAGCGCCTATGCTGTATGAATATGTAGCAGAAGGTGTAGCGTAATATGCCTCTGAGTATCCTGCCCCACCAGCCCCACTAAACGTAGCATTTGCATTTTGATTACTGGCTGCACCAGTAGCACCAAATACAAACACATACAATGACTTCACATCCGATGGTTTTGTGTATAGCGTTCCAGATGTAAGGCTACGTACACGTATGCTACTACCACCAATACCAGTAAGAGCAGAACCGTCCACGGCAGGCAACTTGCCGGACGAATCCAACTGAACCACAGAGTTAGCACCTGTGCCCACGTTCAGCACCGCAGCTGTACCAAGACCAAGGTTGGACCTTGCACCCGCAGCCGTGCTGGGAACGTAACTCACGCACTGCCACCCATTGACCGTGCCCGAGGTCGTCTTCGGAGCGAAGATCGCTACATCCCCAGCCACCACGGAGATGTTGGCGCTGTTGGGCAGGAGCAAGGTGGTGGCGTTGTGGGTAAGCGTCGGTGTGCCGGAGAATCGCACGACCACAGGCCCTCGGTAGTTGGTGCCCAGGCTCGTGATCGACGCCGTGCCGGTGACAAGCAGCTTCATGCTTGCCTGTCCGCCAATGTCGATTGTGGCGGATGCCACGACGCTGACTTCGGCAGCTTGGTACGCCTCGTTGAGAACGTCCCAGATGGTGCCAAGAGAGGCTCTGGCAACGCCGTTGGTTGGGTTAGGGTAGGTGTCGCTTACACCTGTTCGTGCGGGAAGCATCGTCATTTTCAGTAGCCTTTGACAGTCAAATCCACGGTCGCGCCGGACACTGCGACGTGGGAAGAATTGTACACCTTGACCAGTCTGCTGATCTTGTCAATCTCCACGGTCTCGCCCCCAGACAAGTTGGCTTGCAGGGTGGCCTGAATGTTGACGACTTTGGTGAAATTGCTGGTCAGCGGGATGGTGGTTCCGCTCGCGCTGATGGGCAAGTCGTTCACTTGCTCCTCGATGTCCGGCGCGTCGATCACGAACGCCATGTAGGTGATCTTGGGCTGCACAGTTGAGGGTGTCAATGTGACACGGAACTGGTACACATCAGCAGTGGCGGGAATCTGGCCGGGCCAAGGTGCCCATGGTGTGGCATCCGCGTAGGTTGGGTCATTGTCCGGCCCGTAGAAGCTGCCGGAGTTGGATGAGCCGTAGAAACTGCTGGAGTCCAGTCCGAAGAAAGAGCCTGGCCCAATGATGCGGTACTCGATCGTGGTGGTGGCCGCACCCTCGGTAGTCAGCAGCAGCGTGGCGTTGCTGCCAGTCAAGATGGTCGGTGGGACATACCCAAGCGTGGTGTACACCAACTCACCCCAAGACGCAGGGTCGTAGAACGGGTAGTTGTCCCCGATAGCGGAGCCGCCGCCAGTGTCGGAGTGGTAGAAGCTGTCGTTGTCCGGCCCGTAGAAGCTGTCCAGCCCGGTTGCAACAATGTTACCACCAGAGATCGACCCACCGGTTATCGTACCGGGGTAGCCCAAGGCATCCAGGTCGAAGGTCACCAGCACGTTGGCCAGAGCAGCGTCTCCGAGGTCGGTGATGATGTACGCTGGATTGACGGACTCGTTTCCGCTGGTGTCCACCGCCTTGATGAGAAGCGTAACCGGGCCGGTCGGCAGTGTGGTCATGCTGTATGGCGTCTCGGTCAGGAAACCTGAGTGCATGGGCGTGGCACTGGCCCAGTTGACGTTGTTCCCAACATGGAACCGAACTTGGTAGCCACGCAGATCAAGCACGGACACCGGGGTCCAGGCTAGGGTAGTGCCGTAGATGGTCAGTGTTGGTACATCTGGAGGCGGGGATGACTTGCCAATGATGGTGTGAGTGAGATATGACCAGTCTCCGCTGATACCTAGGGTAGCATTGAAGACCCGGGCACGAACCGTGTACGCCTCACCGTCCTGCACACCGGAGAAGTACGTAGAGCCATTCGACATGGCCACCGTAACGGATTCCCACGTATTGGTGACCGTCTTTTTGGCTTGTATTTCGACGAAAGATGCGCCAAGGTAGCCAGTCTGCTGCCACGATACTTTCAGGCGAGACACAATGTCGCCCGACCCAAGCACCAGCAGCACATCCTCCCCAGACTCCGCAGCCAGACCTTGCACCAAAGGGATGGAGAACGGGTCTGGCAAGTCGGTGTTGGGTGTCTCATCCTCAACAACAGCGTCTGATTGGTCCCAGATGGTGGGGTCGTCCTCTTTCAAGGCCAGCTTGATGGGTTCCCCCACCTTGTACGACTTGTCCAGCACCCTGAACACCTTGTTGGTCATGCCGAACAAAGGCAAGGTCAAGGTCAGGCGGTCGCCGGGGCGCAAGCGCCAGGCCGCGTAGGAGAAGTCAGCCGTGATGGACAGAGCGTTACGCGTGTCCTCCATGTGGATGCGAGCCAAGTCGTGTACACCCTGCACGTTGTTCGTGTAGGGGTAGTCCACGTCGATTACAAGTTCTTCCCCGTCGGACGCCCGGTATTTGGCGTTGGTGTACGGGGTGTAGTCTGTAGGGACGTATTGGTTGGCCGGGCTGGAGTAACGGCCGCGAACCAAGTTGTACACGTCCACCAAACCAGGACCGGCATTGACGGCCAAGGACCCAACAACAGCATCTTGTTGTAAAGCTACAACAGGTGCGCGGTACTTGCCAGCGTAGACGCTCCAAGTGGTGGCGTCCAGAGTGCCAGCCATCGAATCTGCCATCAGCTCAAGGATCTTTTTCGGAGCCTCGCCCGCCGTCACCACACCGTTGAAGGTGTAGCGCTTGCGTGTGGGTGTGCCTACCATGTCGTCGCAGTCATTGGCAGCGGCCGAGTAGTCGCTCATGGGAATGGACACGTCCGGCACGCCGATGTACGGGCCGCGCAGGTAGTCCAGCATCACCAGAGCAGGGTTGTCGCTCCACGCCGTGACGCCTGTGCGGGGGTCGTACAGCTTCTTGCCGGAGATCAACGCCTTGACGGAGGGAACTCCGTTCTGGAACTCGGGCTGGGTCAGGTTCAGGGTGATGACCAAGTAAGCGTGCCCGGGCAAGGTGTGGTCGGCCGTCCATTTGGCTGGAAGGATGTTTTGTAGGTACGAATCCGCAGGCTCCCCCGGGGTGCCAAGGTGCTTCTGGATGTTGAGCTTGGAGTTAGACGTAGACCCACTAGAACCATTCAAGCTACCAATGTAGTTATAGCTGATGGTATAAGTATCAATAATACGATAGACGCTTGGGCTAATAGTGACTAAAGTACCTGAAATGGTAAAATCTACAGGTACTGTATATCCATCTTCGTTCCTACGTACCGATACTGAGCCCGGAACGTAATTACTTGGCAGTGTCCAAGTGTCTACTTGGTACATATTCTCAGAGATAGACTCGTTAGTACCATTGTAGTACACACCGTTGTACACCCAACCATCATTATTGAGATCACCAACGAGCTTATCAGCTATGTAGATCTCATGGTAAGCAGTGATTTCATGGGCGGCCATTTCCACCACGAGGTGCTTGAACTCGTCGTTGTCCCCGCTGCTGAAGATGGCCACCACGTTACCGCCTACCATGTCCTTACCGTAAATGGTGCGGTAGTACTGCTCCGTGGTCACATTGGTGACCGTACGGTCTTGCAGGGATGCAAGGGCTGCGGCCTGCGCGGCGGAGGCGCGGGCAGCCAAAGCAGCCTTGGCTTTCTTCTGTTGAGCATTACCGAATAGAGTCGCCCCGATCATAAAAGCGATCCGGCCGTAGGTCACACCCAGCACAGCCACAGTGGAGAAGAAGCTGGTAATCGAGGAAACTACCGCCGCTTCAACGGCGAAAGCCGAACCCGGCAGCAGGGCCAGCAGGAGCAATAGAACCGCCTTCAATTGAGGCTCCAGAACGCCGCAGCAGCAGATTGTGGGTAGAACTGGAATCCAGAAGGTATGGAAACACCAATCACGTAGGGGCCAGAGACGATACACATACCCCCAAGTGTACTGGGAAGCAAGGCCAGGTCTCCGTCTTTAGGTGACGTACGCAGCTTGGGGCCAAGTCGGGCAGACACCCCAGACTCCAGACCGCCAACGGATGAGATCACCCGCATGGCGGCTACCTTGTTGTCCCACGTGGGCAAGTCTGATAGAACGTGCCTGCCAGTGCAGTACGCTACCCACTCCGATGCGAACATCACGCAGTCGTGCACACCCCACTCGAACGGGGTGTAGAGCTTGCTCATGAGGTACTGGTCCAGCTTCATCACAACCCCGATTTCTGGAATTTCTTGGAAAGCCACAGCTGGGGGTTGGCAAGCAGATCAGCCTGATACACCATACCCAAGCTGCCTGGGCTCAGGCTCTGGTGGGTGATGTTGTTCAGGCGCAGGTTGCGCGGGCGCTGCAACCGGTCGGCCGCAGGCTTGCAACGGACCGTCACCGACCCACCGCCGTCCTTGCCCACGTCCACCACCATCTGGTCAAGGGTACCGTTCCAGCACATGACCGGCACATCGACCAGCACGCCATCTGCCAAGGGGCAGATGTACAGACGGGCGCTCTTGCCCCTGTAATCCGTAGCCGGAACCAAGGTCATGGCCAAGATTGTGGGGTCCGCTATGTTGAGCGTCAAATCAATCGGGGACGACTCCAGCTTCACCATCTCCTTGACATCGTTGATGGCGCTCAACGTACCGGCCCCGATCCACGTGTTACTGCCCCATACCAGGTTCTGGTTCCAGGTGGTGAATCTGATGGTAGCCGCCCGGAACTCCAGCTCGGCGAAGAAGGCGACACTGATGTACTGGGCGGACAGCGCATTTTGCTGCGCCGTGGTGAGCGTGAACACGTCAGATTCTCCAGTCTTCGAGCAGGTCGAGCGACGCGCCGCTCACCACCACTGTGGAGTAGTCCCACCCGACCTCTGGCTGCTGCTGCCGAAACAAGGCGGTGGGCTTGTCCCACACTACAGCGTCGTTCGTGGCCCTTGCAGTACGGTTGGCGGGGGCAAAGCTCACGGTAGCCGTTCCGGTGCCCGACAGGGTGACGTCGGAAGTGACCATCACTACTTGGCGGTCATACCCGGAGCCAAGTCCAAGATAATCCCCGGCCTTGAGGGTCGTGTTGGCCTGCCCAGCCCCTGCAGTGATGGCCATGCTGGAGACCCCCGCAGCAAGTGAGCTGGATAGGGTGGGGCTTCCGCGCATGGTCCCTATGGGGGCTGGGCGACCGACGTTGTGCAGGGCGAGATGGTTACGGTTTCCCTCAAGCTGCATCAGCAAGGCTTGGTACGGTCCAGACTCGGCACTCGTCAACTGGTCGAACGTGACAGCGACCTTCCACAGCGGGTATCCGCCGTTGATGCCCTGCACGCCGAAGATGCTTCGGTGCACCACGTCTTGGGACATGCGAGACCAGCGCATGTCACTCACTCGTAGGGTGGAAGGGAAGCTCAGAATGGTCATCGTTGCAAGGCTCCAGATTGTTCAAGTTGGTCCACCAAGCGGGCGTTGCCTGCCTGGACAGCTTGCCCGACCAGCGCCCGGATCTGGCCTTGGTCGGACCGGCTGTCAATGTTGACCACCAGATTCTGTGAGATGGTAACACCACCCATGCCGCCCAGCTTCTCAGCCGGTGTGATTACACCCGAATTTGCACCAGTCATCAGGTAGTCTCGGCCACCCATGGAGAGCAACTCGGTACCACGCTCGTTCACTTCATAGACCGAGCGCGGGTTGACTGAGCCTCCAGATGCGAAGCCAGCCAGTGCCATCACCTCTGCGGATGCTCCGGAGTCGGACGTTACACCTCCACCAAACAAACCGGAGAACAGACCGCCAATATCGCCCTTGGCCAGAGACCCGCCAAGGGAGGACATGATGCCCCCGCCGACGCCGCCAAGCAGGTTGTCCATCATGCCCTTGACGATCACAGTGAGTGGGCGCTCCAGCAAGGCTTCTTGCAGGTAGTTGCGCAGCTTCTGGCCACCTTCCTTGCCGCCCTTGAGCAAGCTGGTGGTGATCGAGCTGGTCAACGCTGCGCTGGTGTCGGCGGTGAACTGCTTGATGTCGTTTTCGCGTTGGGTCTTCATCGCATTGACCTTGGCCATCTCGGCCCCGACCTCTCGGCGCTGGATAAGAGCCTGCTTGTTGGCTTCCGCCTTGATGCGATTGTCCACCGCGTCTTCCCACGACGTGCGGTTGCTGGCTGTCTCACTTTCGGCCAGTAGATTGCTCCACATGCGCTCGTTGTTCTGCGCCTCGGTCACCACTTTGTTGTAGCCTACCAGCTCGTCAGCGTACTTCTTCAGGTACTCGATCTTGGCCTTCGCCCCAGCAGCTTCGACGTCAGTCATTCCAGCGGTGAACACCGTGGGCAGGGCATTCTCGGCAAGCTGCGCATCGTGCTTGTCCATGGCCAGCACAATCTTGTTGTACTCGCCTGTCGTGGCCTCCCGGTAACGCTTGAGGTCTTCGTAGCGGGCCAGTCGGGCACGCTCGTCTTCGGTACGGGCAGCGTCGCGCAGCGCCTTGCCCTGCGAGTTGTAGATGGCTTCCTTGGCAGCGGCCAGATCCTTGACCTTCATCTTGCCCAAGGCTTCCAGCTCTTTGGCAGTACCTTGGTTGATGGTGGCCACCTTCTCGTTGTACTCATCCTCGATGGACTTGACACTGGCAGCCACCGCCTCTGCGTGCGTGCGCAGACCGGCCTTTTCTTCAGCGTCGATCAAGCGGCGCTGGGACGCGTACGAGCTGGAGATTTCCTGCAAAGCGGAGGACAAGTCCTTCTTGGCGTACCCGAGGTACGGTGCTCCGGTGATGTTGTCTTTCAGAGACAGGTTACCAAATTGGTTCTTGGGTGCATTGAGTGCTTGGTTGTACTTAGTAGCCTCCGCCACCTCCTTAGACGCCAGCTTGTGCCCGGCGATCTGGAGATCAAGTTTCTTCTCAAGATCAATCAAGTCCGCGATCTGTGCGTCCAGGTCGGCCTTGCCCTGTACTCGGTTGTACCCGGTGCTGGCACTGAACGGTTCATTACCGGTAGATGGCAGGTCCATGCGGTCGCGCTTGGCTTGCAGGGCTTCTCTGGACGACTTTGCGTCAGACTTCGCCTTACCGATGTCGCGCTCGCGCAACAAGTCCTCAAGGGAAATGTTGCGGCGCAGGGCTTCCGACTTGTCGTTGAGCGCCTTGGTCTCTTTCTCAAGCCGGTCGATCATCGCCTTGGCGGTGTTCTCAGCCAGGTTACTCTGCGCCGACTCCAGGGCCTTGCCACTGAACAAGTCGTACAGCTGCCATGCGGTGATGGCCAAGCCGATCACGGGCAGGAACCTGGAAATCCATGCGATTGTGGAAGCGACCCCGGTGGCGGCCGTCGTCATGGCAGAAGCGAACGCGGAGGTACCAGTGGCGGCCGTGGTCATGGCTGCGCCGACCGTGGTGACCTGCTGCGCCATGTTCATTTTGGACATGGCCGTCATGTCCACAGCCGTCTTCAACCCCAACATGGCAGAGGTAGAGGTCTGGATTCCCATGGCAAGTTGTGTGAACTGGCTTCCGGCGAACATGCTCAACTTGAGAGCCACCCAGCCCGCACCGACGACAGCCAGCACGTCAGCCCACTTCACCAGGAACACGATGGTTTCACCGATGCCCACGATGAGCTTCTGAAGGCCAGACTGCATCTCCGACGACTGGAACATCTCGCGCAGTCGGGTGGACACGTCCAGGATGTAGGGCTGGGCCGAGGTGAAGGCTTCGACCAAGGCAGCCTGCCACGAGCTGGTCACCGACATCATCTGGTTCTTGCTCGTCAAGGCCAGCTCGGCAGCTGCTTGTGCCATGAAACCGAAGTGGTCCTCAATCTCGGCACGCATCTCCTGCGCCCGGGTCATGCCGCCGTACTTCTTCTGATCCTCGGCTGGCTTGGCCAGCGCATCAGATGCCTCCACGATCAGCTTACCACCACGCTCGCTGGTCAAGGTGTGGCGCAAGCGTTGGCGCTCCTGCGCGTCTCCGATCTTGTTGATGGCGACCGTGTACTCCTCGGCCAAGGTCAGCAAGTCCTTGAACTTCTTGGTGTTCTCGTCCAGGGCGCTGAACTTCAGCTTGTCCATGGCGTCTTGGGCAGACTTAGACCTACCAGACATATCCACATACATATTGCGCAGCGCCGTACCAGCGCTGGAGCCGCCAATGTTCAAGTTGTTGAGCATGGCCACACCGAGGGCCACGTCCTCCAGGCTGACGCCATATTCCTTGTGCACCACCGAGGCGGTTTTCATGGCTTCGGTGATCGACTCGACAGAGGCTTTGGAGGTGGCCGCTGTCTTGGCGATCACATCCCCCACGTAGGAGAAGCTGCGGGCGTCCAAGTTGAAGGCCGTGGCAATACCCGTCAGCGCCTCGGCGGCTTTCTTGGAGTCCACGTCACCGGCCACCGATAGATTCAGCACGTCACGGATGGCATAGCTGGCGTCGGTGGCATTCTGCCCGGCCAAAGCCAACGTCTTCATGCCCTCGGCAATCGCTTGGGGGCCGATGGGGCCAGACCGGGCCATCTCCAGCATCTGAGACGTCAGGGCGGCTGTATCGGCTGTGGTGTACTGCGCCAGCACGCGCATGGTTTCCAGCGTGTGATTGACCTCGGAACCCTGCTTGATCGTCTGCACAAAGGCGTTGCTGATCGCCGCGCCAGCGAGCAAGGGACCCATGCGGCCCCACGTCAGCCAGAGCAAGTCGAATCCGCTGGCCAAGCCCCGGGCGGCGGAGCGCGCGTCGTTGGCGTGCAACGCGAAACTTTGCAGGTTCGTGTTCGTCAGCTGCGTCAAGGGGGCCATCTTGGCCTTCTTGGCAGACAGCGACTCCACCTGAGCGCTCAAGTTGGACAAGGAGCCAGTCGCCTGTGCGGCAGCCACGGCACTCTGGCCAAAACTTTGGGTCAGGGCGTCCGCCGATTGGCCGGAGTCGAGCCCGCGTAGGACTCGGCCCTGTACTCGGTACTGAGCACGGGGGTCCATCTGTGCGTATCGGTCGTCCAGCGACAGTCTCAACCGTTGCGACATGGTTGTGTAGCTGCCGGACGCAGCATCCGTTGCCGCCTTAACTTGGGCCTGGATACCGACGAACCGTGAGGTCTCAGCGTTCAGCGCCGCTTGATTGGCTACCTGGATCTCACCTTGGGTAGCCCGCATACGCATGTTTGCCAACCACTTGTCGGCATTTTCACGGGTATCTGCGTCTCCCAGCATCTGGGTCGTGCCCACCTTGGTCTTCAAGCGGAGCAACCACTTGTCTGCACCCTTGCTTGAGCCTTCATCGAACCCATCCCCGAACGCCTTGCCAGCATCCGCCCCCGCCTTGGCCGCAGGCGTACGCACATTGCCAAGCGAATTGGCGATCTGGTTGGAAATCTGTGTGCCCATCTGGCCAAAGGTCACCACAAAGGTGCTGGCCAAGGCTTCGATGCTGCGCGTCATTCCGGCTACGCCGGACGACATATTGTTCATTGCAGTCGCCATCTGCATGATGGCTTCGCGGGACTCTGTAACCGCCGTGCGCGTAGCACCCTGCGATTTGGTCATGCGGTTGCTGTTGGTCGTTATCTTGTCGATAGCATCCGCAATACGCTCTAAAGCTACAGCATTTTGCGTGATCTCAACAGAGGTTGTCATCAAATTCTCCTTGGCGTGAAACCTCGGCCTTCAGGCCGATACTGTGTTTACAGAAAAGTATCCTATAATGTAAGCAATGAAAGCACGCCACAACTACCGATTGTACCCGACGCCTGCGCAAGCCAAACAGCTTGCGCAGACTTTCGGCTGCGTCCGGTATGTGTACAACTGGGCGCTCGACTTGCGCAGCGTTGGTTTTAAAAATGGCGAAAAGATTGGCTATGCTGAAACTAGCGCGGCATTGACCAAGCTCAAGACTCAGGCTGAAGTAGCGTGGCTTAATGAAGTTTCCAGCATACCTTTGCAGCAGTCTTTGCGAGATCTGCAAACAGCATACAAAAACTTCTTTGACAAGCGCACTGGCTATCCATCTTTTAAGCGTAAGGATGGCCCACAGGGTGCTGAATACACCAAAAGCGGATTCAAGTTTGATGCGGAGACTCGAACTCTGACACTTGCCAAAATTGGCTCAATCAAAGTCAAGTGGTCGCGTGCTGAAATACTTGAACCGTCCAGCGTGCGCATCTTGCGCGATGCCTCGGGTCGATACTTTGCATCGTTTGTTGTCGATATTGAGCCCCTTGCATTGCCGCCCACTGGTGAAACGGTTGGTATCGACTTTGGTTTGAACCGCCTTGCCACTTTGTCCACTGGCGAGCGAGTCCCCAACCCAAAGCATAGCTACAAATATGCCAAACGCATGGCCACCTTGCAGAGGCGGCTGGCCCGAAAGAAAAAAGGAAGCAACCGTAGGAAAGAGGCGGCTCGCTGTGTTGCAAAACTTCACGCAAAGATTGCGGACACCAGAAAGGACGCTGCACACAAGTTTTCGACTTCGATAATCAAGCGCTTCGACGCTGTGTATATCGAAGATTTACACCTGCGCGGAATGGTTAAAAACCACAGCCTTTCCCGCAGCGTGTCCGATGCTGGTATTGGGATGATTACTCAAATGCTGGCATGCAAAGCGGAGCGCTATGGGCGCACGCTGGTAAAAATAGACCGCTGGTTTCCGAGTAGCAAGATGTGCTCGGCATGCGGTTACATCAATAAGTCCGTTGTTCTCGGCGTTAAAGATTGGACGTGCCCAGCTTGCGGCTCGCACCATGATAGAGACGACAACGCGGCCACGAACATAAAGGCGGCTGGGCAAGCCGTTTCTGCGCATGGAGGGACCGTAAGACCAACCAAAGCCCAGGCTTTGGAAGGCGAGTCCCGTCGAAGTGCGAACCTCAAGACTGTTAAGCATACAAGTGTTTAACAGTTTTGGAATCCCCTGCCTTCAGGCAGGGGAGGATGTCAAGGCATGAAAATGGCGGGGTTATCGACCCCGCCATTCTAGCCTAGGAAGTAGCTTTCGCTGCTGCCGCCCGCTTGGCATACTGCACGTCAAGCCATATTCGGTCGAACATGAAGACGTATTCACGCAGTTCTTCGCTGTCTGTCACCGACAACTGGTGCAGTTGGCAGTGGGCAAGCAGCTCAGACACGGGTATTGGAAGCGGCTGGCCCTCTGTGTACGCCCGGCTACGGGCCAGCTCTTGGTACTGGTCGTAGTAGTAAGCAAGGTGGGGCTCCAGAGTAGGTGCAGTCAGCAGAGCTTTTGGGACAATCCCCATCTCCTCTGCTGTCTTCTGCAAGAACTCCATCTGGTCGCCCCACTCAGCGAGCCACTCGAACAGCTCCCTTACTTTTTTGCGTCGGCCTCGTCCTGCTCGGTTTTGAAGTTGGCCATCTCAGATGCTTGGACGTGGACCCATTCCCGGAAGTCCTTGACGCCAAGCAGCAGCTTGGCGTTGGCCTTGCTGTACTCCAGCTTCTCGCCTTTGAAGGTCATGTCACCGCGCCAGCCAAGCAGGATGGTTTCGGCGTATGTGTCAACAGTGATTTCATCAGACTTCTGCTCGGCCGCATCCGATTTGGTCTCGATCACGCGCTTGTGCAGCTTGTACTGCTGGGCAAACATCTTGGCGAATTTCTTGTTGCCGAAGCGGGCAATCAAGAACTCAACGTCGCCAGCATAGGGGACCCATGTGCCGGATTCTTCAGCAGCGGTGTCAGTTGCAAAGTCAGAAAAGATGTCGATGGACATTGAATGTTCTCCAGGGTTAAAGACCCTCGAATTTTAGAGCAAAAAACACGGGCGCAAGCGCCCGTGAATGGTCATGTGAATGACCCCCCAGAGAACTCTTTAGACGACGGCCACACCCACGCGGTCGATGAAGACCAGTTGACGCAGGGTGGAGTCAGCATTGGATGCGTCGCGCAAGGCTGTGAAGCTCACGCTGGCCATCAAGTCCTGATCTTTGCCGCCAGCCACCACTTTGTGGGTGCTGATGTTGGCCACAGGAATCGTGAACACATAGCCGTTGCCGGAACCGTCCACCGAGCTGAACACCAGCTCGGTGTTGGTGTTGTTCAGGAAACGGTCGAAGATCGAACCATCGGCGAAGTAGATCTCAGCTTGCAGCGTCAGGTTGATGTTGCCAGAGCCAAGGCCAACAGGACCCAAGCTGCACAAGGCGTTCTGCTCGCGCAGCGAGTTGTCGTAGGACATGCTGATGGATTTCACCAGGCTCAGGGGTGCGCCGTTTTCCCACAGCACGCAAGAGCTGCCAGACACACCAGAATGCACGTCGTACGTGTACGAAGGCGTAGCGGCGCTGGGCAGCAGAGTGGAGGTGCTGCGACCGACACCGGAGCCTTTGAAGTCGAACTTGATGCTGGACAAGCCGCCCTGCGACAAAGCCACATCCATCTTGGACGGGGTTTGGCCGGTGTACTTGAAGAACTGGCCCACATCGTTCAATTCTTTCTGGAAAGTGAACGAGGTCTGGGTGGTGCCGTTGGTCAAGCGGCTGGACTGGACGGCCACACCGGCGACAGCAGTACCGGCCACAGCAGGGGTGTTGGCATCCAACGTGATGACGGTAGCGGTGGGAGCCGTGGTCTTGCTGACGCGCAGAATCTTGCCGTTGTTGGCGTTCGCACCAGCGGAGACGCGGAACCACTGACCCTTCTTCAAGCCGGTGAAGGCGCTGGAGCCTGTGGGGGCAGCCGAGGCAGTGATCGTAGTGGCAGTGAAGTCAGCCGTGAAGGTGGCACCCACACCGTTGGTACCATACACCGTGTATGCGCTTTGCAGGGCAGCAGACATCAAGCGGTCAAACTCGGCGTATTGCAGCTCGCCGCCAATGCCCCCGGAGCTGGAGGCCGACACAGGGACCATAGAGCTTACGGAACGGTAGGCGTTGATCTCTTTGGACATCTCTTTGGAGATGCTGTAATCGAACGACTCGTCGAGCACGCGCAGGGCATAGACGGTGCCAGAAGCAGGCGTAACACCAAAGGTGGCTTCGGGGATGTACGATACGTTCAGGCGGGAAGAAGAAGCTAAGGTAGGCATGTTCACACTCCAGGTTGGTGACCCGTAGTGTAAGGCGCTGACCTACCGTTGAATATCCGCGAACGCCGATAGTGCTCCGGCTGTCAGACGTTCCTGAGTGTTGTTGTCACAAAAGCACTGAACCGTCATTCACCATATACCTTTGGCCAGCCGAATGATATATTGTGCAGCCACACGGCACTGGCAGTTGGAGCGGCCATCACGGCAGCTTTGTGAATCTCGGCCACCTTGAAAATCTCACCATCGGATGTGGCTGCGGCGAGAAAGATCTGGTGTGCAAGTTCTGGGGTCATCTGTACAAAGCTACCATCCATTGTTTTCCACAGGATAGTGGTAGGCATGTTGGACCCCATCAGCATAAGACCAATATGCTGTGATCTGGACGTTAGGTCGCTGTGGAACCATTTACCATTGACTTGGTATCCACCTTCAAGAGTTCTACGGTCCCTCTCGGATTTTATGTCTTCCCACCTCTTGGCTTTCAGCTTAGGAAGCTCAACTAAGTCAAGCACGTCGGTATCTTGCAGTGGTACACAACCTTCAGGTAGTAGATTCTCATTTTCGTTAGAATCTATGAAGATAATCTCATTAGATGTGGTTCTATAGTATGGCATTATGCTGTCCTAGCGTACCATGAATAACCGGCTGTTAACGAAGTTGGGGCTGTACTACCTATACCATTAGGAGTCGATAGTGTAGACGCAACTTTATAAAGCTGAGATGGTGTCGTAGATTGTGTCATCAAAAAATACGTACCATTATATGCTATAGTTGATGGGGAGGATTCAGAATTAGTTGGTGTAGTAGTATGCACATTCCAAGTCACTCCATCAGCACTGTAGATTAGATTCCCTGGTACTTTCATCCAGAAATACCCACTAGCAAATATAAGCCCACCTTGGTTAGCTTGGTATGTGAGTGTATATGGAAGTGTAGCTACATTAGACCAAGTGATACCATCGGTAGACCTATATACGTTACCACCAGTATCTAGTATTAGGAAATATGAGTTTCCGAAAACGATACCCAACGCATACTTACCGTTCGAGAATACCTGAGTTGCGTTTGTAAATGTGATACCGTCAGTACTTACGTATGAGTACCCATACCCACCGCTAAACCCAACAGTTGCAAATTTAGTACCGCTCCAACAAATATATGACGATTGGTTAAGGTTAGTAGCACCTGCTGACCATGTTATACCATCTGTACTATAGTACTGTGGCGCAGCATTACTATTACCAAGTACGAACCTAGTACCATTCCAGATACCCTGCTGCATCCAGCCGTTATAGTATCCTCCTGGACCATTTGTGGTTCTAGTCGTCCATGTGGCTCCACCGTCTGCGCTGGTGTAAAATAAAGTAGTCGAGCCAGTAGACAATACTATTAAGCTACCGCTAGACATTAGAGTAGCATAAGCAATGGTTGCACCATTAACGCTGCGGGCAGTCCAAACTATACCATCTGAACTGGTGTATACAGCTGGGTTAACATTAGGTACAAATGCAATCCATCGAGTGCCATCGTATATGATCTGCCCCCCAGACACCATACTGGAGGCATTTCCGAAGTTGACGTTAGACCCGTAAGAAACATACTTAGAGTTAAGTTGCTGCAAATTATGGTAATTAGCGTCGTAGGTTAGTGAAGTACCATTTAATACGGTGAACTTACCGGTACCTAGTGTAAGTAGATTAGATGTGCTTGGATACACGATAGCATCGTTAATTGCTACTTCTACTAATGCACCACCAGACCCACCTGTGGCACTCAAAGTACCTGCCGATAGGGTCAAGCCTGTACCTACCGAGATTTCTTCGATGGCACCAGTACCGGCAGTGGTTCGTCCAGCCAGCCGTGCAGCTTGCATCGTCAGGCCGCTGGACCCGATAGCCCCGGCTACGGCTACGCCCGACACATAGACAGAATCGCCAGCGGGCAACTCTTGGAGTTGCCCGCTGACCAGTACCAGAGGCTTGCGGATTGCCATTACGCCAGAACTACGGGTGGGTCAGACTGAAAGTTGATGGCCGTCGCGCTAATGGCAAATCCAATGCGCTGCGCCACATTGCCAGCGCCTGACGGGGCGGTGGAGGTGGCTCCCCCGGCTGTGGTGTTCAGGTATACCACACCTGGGGTTGCACCAGACACAGCAGTGTTGGTACCCTCGAAGTACACGGTGGCCTGTGCGCCAGAGGCCACCGCAGCCAGCACGAAGCCGTGGGCCTCTTTACCTGCGGTCGTGGCGTCGGCCTTGCGAACCTTCGCGCCAGCGGAGTTCCACACGTTCACGAAGTCTCCAGCGGCCAGTGCCTCGGATGCAGTGATAGATGCTGTATCGTCACCAAAACCGACAGGCATCATCGTCGCGTCGATGCGCCCAGAGCCGTCGAGCGCCACCACCTTGCCGGAGCTGGGCGCACCAGTAGAGGAAGTCGTGCTGTTAACGATGGTGGTGTCGAGCACCCCGGATGCGTTCAGAGCGGGGACTTTGTTTGCGTCGGCCGCGCCAGCCGAGGTAGTCAGTGCGGCCTCCTCGGTAAGTACGCCCGATGCGTTCTTGAGGAATTTTTTGCTAGATGCGGTTCCCATTTCACAACCCCTTTCAGGTCAAAATCAATGGCATTTGAATGTCTACGATGATTGTAGACGGAGTTTTGGCACTTGCCACCACAAGGGAGAAAGCAGCCGGTTGCACTGGGGGAATTTGGGTGAGCGTCCCGTTTGCACCAAGGAAAATTGGGAGGTTGACGTCCCAGTTCCAAGATGGCTCACTGATCTCTCCAAGTCGAAGAACGGTAAGCAAGGTGCCTGCGAGTGCAGCCCCCGTGCTCATACCGGCGACCTTCGGTGCATGGTCGATCATTGTATTGTCGGCGTAGATGAACTGACCAAGGGCGTCGAACGTCACCATGCGGTGGCCGCCCACAGCCATACCGGCTGGCAGTGTGAAAGTTGGGGCAACCACCAAGGTGGTGTTGGACGGGCCAGTGGCTGTTTCGTCGTACCAAAAAGGAATCACCATGCCGATGCTCAACCACCCGTCCACGGGCTTCGACGGAGGCAGAGGCTTGGCACCCATCGTTCGGATGGGCGTCAGCATGTCCGTCATATGCAAGGCGGGGTAGAAGTGGTCGAGGATCTCGTTGGCGGCTCGGGTACCCTTACCGACCTTCACCATTCCCTCCAGGAGAATGTTGCCCATCATTCGGTGGATGGGGTTCGCCGACAAGTCGACCTGCCAACCGTCCCGGAACTGGGTGCTCACGCGCAAAAATGCGTTGGACTGTGCCCCAAGGTTCAACAGCAGGTTGTCATACTCGACGCCCAGCGCGGCACCAGACCAGCTCGTCCTGCGAGCTTCCACAGCGGTGCGGATAGCGGTGCGTATGGCTTCTGTGCTCATTTGGTTTAGGAAGAACGTGTCACGATATTGTACCCGGACAGACCGTACTTGAGTTTGATGTATTCCCCCATCATCACCTCCCCGGATGGGCCAAGGTTGACCTCCCGGATGTCACGCCCATCGGGGCCTACCCCGGACTGCACGGCCCCGGCATACGGGGCGCGGTTGACGAAGGTTACCTTCTGGTTCCAGCGCAGCGTGTCCAGCTTGGGCATCTCGCGTACCAAGGTGGCCGTGACGGCTGGGTCGTTTCCCATCTTTTGCACACCCTTGTTGGCTTCCCCTGGCCCAGCCCACGTGGTGCTATAGGCGGGAATCTCCCGGTACGCAGGGTTACGCCCGTCGCCGATCTTGATGAACCAGTTGGATGCCAAGTTGCCGGACCACTGTGGGGTGACCTGCACCAAGTCTGCGAACATCTCGGCCACAGCACCCCGGTACTCAGCGGTCACCTTTCTCTCAAGGCGAGCCTGCACCAGCTTGGCATCGCTCAGGAGAGCATGGGCGCTGGCCATGGAGATCATGCAAGCCTCACCAAGCACTTCCAGGAGTCAGCCTCTGCT